>Ga0272443_10003277_pt1 | contig 19233 bp, 17 predicted proteins | sample SSMAcet12_FD_193581 | JGI IMG/M metagenome (GOLD analysis project Ga0272443, IMG submission 193581) | Marine sediment archaeal communities from Little Sippewissett salt marsh, Falmouth, MA, United States - SSM-Acet-12 | ecosystem: Environmental > Aquatic > Marine > Wetlands > Sediment ... | reverse complement strand
TTTCTCTGGACTTTAATTTATTGTGATTATGATTATGAGAATATTGAAGAGTTGCAGGGTGATACTACTCATTTGACTAATTTGCATAATGTTTATTTTAAAGAGCATGATGAAAAAGGCTTTTTAAGTACAGAAAAAAAAGTTTTATTTATTTCTAGTCGAGGGGAAGAGCAACTAGGGCAGTTTGAAGCTTGGAAAACATTTGCTCCTCATGATGAGAAAACTTATACTTATTTTTATAACTATGAGAAATAAATATTTATTAGTGGCAGCAATTGTTTTTTTGGGTTTTATTTTACGCATCTATCATGTTGGCAGTTTACCTGTAATTTTAAACAGAGATGAAGCAGCTTTAGCTTATAATGCTTTGTTAATTAAAGACTCAGGTCGTGATGAGTGGCAAAAAACACTCCCGATAACTTTTAAATCTTTTGGCGACTATAAATTACCCGGATATATTTATACTTTGGTGCCATTTTTCACAGTTTTAGGAGCTAATGATTTTGTGGTTAGGTTACCTGCGGTTTTAGCTGGAACAGTTTTAATTGCTTTGGCTTATTTAACTGGAAAAAAGTTTGGCTTAAAAGATCAGTTCGCTTTAATTTTTAGTTTAATTGTGGCTTTACAACCAGTATTTATTTTTTATTCACGCATGGCTTGGGAGGCTAATTTGGCTTTAAGTTTTTTTGTTGGCGCTATGTTGTTGCTTTTTAGGCTTGTCAAAAATAAGAAAAAAAGAAAAATTTTTGATTTTGTAGCCCTAATTTTAGCCTTAATAGCAGTTTTAACTTATAACTCGCCGTTAATTTTGCTCCCTTTTGCTATCTTAATTTTAATTTTACAAAGAGGTGTTAAAAAATGGGAAGCTTGGATTATACCTGTGGTTGGCTTGAGTTTGATTTTCTTGTTAATGAATTTATTATTAATGCCTATTAGTCAACAAAAAAGTGCTATAACAATTTTTTCTGATCCAACAGTATGGACTCATTTTGTGGAGCATCGTCAGTCTTTAAGCGGCTTAAGTCAAATCATATTTGGCAATAGATTTGTTTATTGGTTCAGTATCATTATTAAAAATATTTTAAATAGTTTTAGTTACAGATTCTTAGTTACTGGTGGAGGCACTCATCCTTGGCATAATTTACCCAATCAAGCACATGTTTTTGCTTTAACTTATGTTTTAGCTTGGATTGGAATTGTTTCAAGCGTTTATTTTTCTTGGAAGAGAAGGACTATCACACCTGAATTAGTTTTATCTTTGGTGTTGATTTTCAGTTTGGCTCCGGCTGTCATAACAGTTGATGCACCCCATGCGACTCGCAGTTTAGCTTTTTTCTTTTATTTCAGCTTAATGTCAGTTTTTGGGTTAAAAACAATAGTTAATATGGTTAAAAAAAGTTATAAAACTAAGATTCTTAAATTTTTCTTTTTTGTTTTAGCTGTAAGTACAAGCTTATGGTTTAAAAACTATTTTTTCATTTATCCTACTCAACAAAAAATGCTTTTACCAGGTTTTGATATCGTTATTCAAGAAGTAGAAAATAAATTTCCCGACAAAAAAGTGGCTGTGGTGGCTAATGGTTATCAATATATTTTAGCGGCTTGGTACTTAAAGATAGACGCTGAACAATATTTTGCCTCTAATATTAGACAACAGCCTGATAGAATAGGTTTGAGTTATGGACAGCAAGTAGATGACTATCATTTTATAGGTCATCGTGATGACCGCTTAGAGGAAGAAGAATTATTAATTTACTGGGATGAACAAGCCCAGCATTGGCAATTAGAAGGCAAATAACTATGATTTCTGTGGTTTTAGCTGTTTTTAATGAAGAAAAAAATCTCAAGCGTTGTCTAGAACCAGTGCAAAACTGGGCTGATGAAATAGTTGTTGTTGATGGTAGTTCTCTTGATCAAACTCGGGAGATTGCCAGAGAAATGGGAGCAAAGGTTATTAAAACCTCAAATAAACCCAATTTTCATATCAACAAGCAAATGGCTATTGATGCTGCTCAAGGTGATTTAATTTTACAGCTTGATGCAGATGAAGTGGTTGATGAGGAGTTAGCAAATTTTATTCAAAATTTACATCGACGCTTGTTAGCCAAAAAAAATATTAAAGAAGTAGCTTGGTATATCAAAAGAAAAAATATTTTTATGGGACGGTGGCTGAGCAAAGGCGGTCAATACCCTGACGCAGTTATTCGCTTGTTTCTAAAAGGAAAAGCCTGGCTCCCGCAAAAAGATGTGCACGAGCAAATGAAAGTTGAAGGCGTTGTGGGTACTGCTCAAGGGCACCTGCTTCATTATGCTTATCCGCAGTTTAAAGATTATTTAAGAAAGTTTAATACTTATACTAATTTCAAAGCTCAACAATTAACTGAAGAAAAACTTAAGATTAATTTGTTAACTATGGGTCAATACTTAATTTGCAAGCCGATGTGGACTTTTTTGATGATTTATTTTAGGCATAAGGGCTTGGTTGATGGTTTACCTGGCTTTGTGTTTGCTTTATTTAGTGGTTTGCATCATCATGTAGCTTATTTAAAATATTGGTTTAGATTTAAAAATCAAAAAAAAAGCTGCCCAGAAATAGGATAATACAGGAAACACATGAAGATTTTACTTGACACAACGCCATTAACTAATCAAAGCGCTAGCCGTGGGATTGGGACTTACACTAGACATCTAGCTGATAAATTAGAAAAAATTGACGACGTAAAGTTGCAATTATCTACTCAATCGCAACCAACCAAGGATTTTGATCCCGATGTAATCCATTATCCATTTTTTGATTTATTTTTCTCGACCTTGCCCATTATCAAAACTAAGCCTAAAGTAGTGACAGTTCATGATGTGATTCCCTTAATTTTTTCTAAACATTATCCCGTTGGAATCAAAGGTAAATTAAAACTTAAAAAACAGAAAATTGCCTTAAAAACAGCTGACGCAGTTTTAACTGACTCTGAGGCTTCAAAAAAAGACATTGCCCAATATTTAGGCATTAATATAGACAAAATTCATGTTACTTATTTAGCTGGAAATCCTGCTATTGAACATAAAACCATTGAAGAAGTAGAAGAAGCTAAAAATAAGTATGATTTACCACCAAATTATTTGCTTTATGTTGGAGATATTAACTATAATAAAAATTTACCTCAGTTAATAAAAGCTTTAAAACATTTGCCTCGGAGAATTCATTTAGTACTTTTAGGGCGCTCCTTTAAAGAACAAGACATTCCTGAATGGAAATGGATTACAGCTCAAATTGCATTAAGTGATGTGGCAGATAGAGTCCAGTTTTTGCCGCAAATTACTGGCGATGCAGAAGATGAGTTATCAGCGATTTATTCAGGAGCATTGGCTTATGTCCAGCCTTCATTATATGAAGGTTTTGGTTTGCCAGTCTTAGAAGCGATGCAAGCTAAAACACCGGTAATTTGTGCTGATAATTCTTCTTTGCAAGAAGTAGGCAAGGGCCACAGTGTGTTTGTAGAACCAGTGGCAGAAGAGATTGCTCAAGCAGTGGAAATGGTCGAAGGCTGGGAGACTGAAAAACGCAAGCGCATTATTCGCCATGCTTATGCATGGAGTCAGACATTTTCTTGGGAAAAAACAGCTCAAGAAACAGTCAAGGTTTATCAAAAAGTGTTGCAAGGAAAATGAAAATACTAGAAAAAATTAGTAATTTTGGTTGGAAAAAAATAATATTATTATTAATAATTGTAGTATCTTTTATTGCCTTAATTCAGCCTTATTTTCACTCTGGATTTCCTTATACTCATGATGGAGAAAACCATTTAGCTCGTTTTGCTAATTACAAAATTGCTGTTAAAGAAGGCCAGTTTCCTCCGCGAGTTGGGCCTAATTTATTAAATCACTACGGCTACCCAGTTTTTAACTATAACTATCCTTTAGCCAATATTTTATCTTTGCCATTTTCTTTTTTAAAAATTCATTATGAGATTACTTTTAAAATCTTAGCGGTGGGGTTTTTGCTTGGTGGAGGGTTAGGTTTATGGCAATGGATGAAGATATTGAAAGTTGATGATTTTGCTAAAAAATGCTTGATTCTGGCGAGTTTTTATCTAAATCCATTTATAGTTAATTTAATTTATGTAAGAGGGAATATTGGGGAGTTACTGGCGGTGAATTTACTCTTGATGATCATGGCGAGTTTAGAGTATTTTAAACAGCAAAAAATAAATAGTCGCAAGTCAGCTGTAAGTCAGTTTTTATTGTTAGGCTTAGTTATTTGTTTTTTGCTTAGTCATAATATTGCTGCTGTGTTTGGTTCTGGTTTATTAGTAATGTATGTTTTTTATCGGTTCTGGAATGATAAAAAAAGACTATTTTTACTGGGAAAAATGTTTATTCTAAGTTTTCTTAGTTGTTTGTGGTTTTGGCTGCCTGCTATAGCAGAAAAGCACTTAATTATTTTAGATAACTCAGATATTACTCATCAGTATACTCAACATTTTCCATCTCTTAGTCAGCTGCTAGTCGCGCCTTTAGAGTTTGGCTTTTCCTTTGTTGGTTCTGTAGATTCAATGAGTTTTGCTGTAGGCCTGCTGAATTGGGGATTATTAGTTGTGAGTAGTTTATTTTTACTCAAAAAAAAGAAGCTTAAAAGTTTAGCAGGCTGGCTTTTATTTAGTTGTTGGCTGCTAATTATTTTTCAGTTATCAGTAACTAATTTTGTTTGGAAAATCTTGCCAGTGGTTCATTATTTACAATTCCCTTGGAGATTAAGCTTATTTTTAAGTGTGATTTTACCTTTGGCTGTAAGTGTCAGTTTGCCTAAATTAAATAAAAAACTATTAACATTTTTTTTCTTAATTTTAATGACTCAATTAATTAATGTTTGGCGATTTAGACCAGCCGATTATTTTCATCGAGAACGCGTAGCATATGATCTGTTTAGCCAATCAAGCTCCACCATGAATGAAAACATGACTAAGGTTTTTGATCTATATAAAATTCATGATTTTTGGAAACCACAGCCCATTATTGTTCAAGGCGCAGGAGAGTTTACAGTCGAACATTGGACAGGCAGCTCACGTCGCTATCAACTGAACTTAACAGAGCCGAGCACTGTGGTAGAGCCAACCATGTTGTTTGCCGGCTGGCAAACGTGGGTTAATGGTGACAAAATTGAGTATGCGCTAAATGATGAAACCGGCGGCCGGCTTGCTTATAAGCTGCCAGCCGGCCAATATCAAATAAAAACCCGGTTCACGCAACGAACATGGCCTAGAATAGTGGGCAATAGTGTAAGCACTGCAACAGTGGTGGGAGCAATATTCATTCTGATTATACCTTGCTGCTTGCAGCGGGGAAAAAATCAGAATGGGGGTACTCCCCCAGGGGATCACTGATTTATAGATTAAATAAAGTTGAAGCCTAGGGGGAATCCCCCTTGGTGTGACTTAGGGAGCTAAAGATCCCTAGTCACAGGGGAGCAGGTTTTGTCTTCTTTAGAAGACAAAACGCTGAGGGGTTTCCCCTCAGAAATGAACTCCTCTTAGATTAATACAAATTTGTGAATTTATTTTTTTTAAAAAATTTCGTGAAGCTGATTAAACTAGTTAAAAAACACCAGACACTTTTTTTTGCTCTTGCTTGGATTTTGGTTTGGTCTGTTCTTTACTCTGCCATCAGCCTTTATCGTTACTCAACTTGGCAGGTGTTTTATTATGATGCTGGTTATTTTGCTCGGATTATTGAAAAATTTGCTCGATTGCAGATCCCAGTAGTGAGACACATTAGTTTTGGAGAGATTTATTTTTTTAATGACCATTTTTCACCAAGTTTGGCAATTCTTGCCCCATTGTTTTGGCTTTGGTCAGATTTACGCCTTGTTTTAATAGAGCAGGCGGTTGCTATTGCTAGCTGTACTTTAATAATTTTTTTAATTGCAAAAAAAGAAAAGCTAAATTGGTATGCTGCTGGAGCTGTTAGTTTTAGTTTGGCTGTTTTTACTGGTGCTTTAAGTCCTTTGATTAGTGATTGGCACCCTGAACCCACTGCCGGATTATTTTTGTTGCTTTTTTATTATTTTTTCAAATATAGTTTTCAAAAAAAATGGTTTTGGCTAAGTTCAGGTCTAGTCTTTGTTGGCTTTAAGGAAAGTAATGCTGTAATTTTATTTTTGATGTTAATCATCTTGCTGTTAAAAAAAAAGAAAAAAAGAAAAATTGTTTTAAGTCTAATGGGAGGTTGCATTGTGTATTTTTTAGTTGTAACAAGAATTTTAATGGATAATTATCATTATTTGCCTACTTATCCGTCTAACTTTTTAGAGTTAAAACAGACTTTGTCTCATGCGCAAAAATGGCAAACTTTAAAAAATTCTCTAATCTCTTTTGGTGGTTTACCGGTTATAGCTCCTATATGGTTAGGCTTAGCATTAGCTGAGCTTAGCACCCGTTTTCTTCCAATAGATTCAATCTTTTCCAATTTTAGTTTGGGCATGCACTATAGTTTTTACTTTAGTTTATTTTTAAGTTTGAGCACTATTTATGCCTTAAAAAAATTGAAAAAAAACAAGCTGCGTCTGGGTGCTAGCATCTGGTTAGCATTAGTCAGTTTATTTTCCGCACGTAAAATCACCATATCTCCAATTAATTTAGCTGTATCACCAGTTATGTGGCAGCAGCTAGCAGATCATAAGCCAAATTTGAATCTAATGGTTAAGGATTTGCAAAACAAAAAAGGCTCCATTATGGCTCAGAATAATGTCCTACCTCGGTTCTTTGCCCATCAACAAGAAATTTTTCTTTTAGAAGAAAGCTATAAAAAATATCAGCCTGATTATGTGATTTTTGATTTAAGCCCTGATCAAAATCCTAATAATTTTTATGGTCCTTCAGGTGGGGTCAATCAGAATTTTATGGAGAATGTCCAGCAAAAAATCGCTACAGACAGTGCTTATGTTAAAGTAGAAAAATATGAAAAACCTTTTTATGTCTATCAAAAAAAATAAAAAACCACAGCTTTTGATAAAAATCTGCTTATCATTTTTAGGGTGGAGAATATTCTTATTTATTATAAGTGTTTTAGCTGACAATTGGCTGACTTATGATCCATCATTTCCCTATGCAAGTTCTTTATTAGCTAATTTTGGCTTACCTAGATGGCTGTACTCCTGGGCCAATTTTGATGGAGTCCATTACTTAACTATTGCTAACAAAGGCTATGTTGGCACTGGTTTAATTCAAGCTTTTTTCCCTTTATATCCTTTATTAATTTTTCTGGGTTCTTTAATTTTAAAAAATCAAGTTATGACTGGGTTGCTTTTATCCAATTTATTCCTGATTGGAGCTTTGTTTTTTGGATTTCAAGTGGTTAAAAAGCAGTTTAATCAAAAAACTGCTTGGTGGTGGATCATAGTAACCTTAATTTTCCCCACCAGTTTTTATTATGGAACTTTATACACTGAATCTTTATTTTTATTTTTGAGCATGTTCAGTCTGTGGCTTTGGCAAAAAAAGAAACTTACTAAATCTTTTTTAGTAGCTGGACTGCTTAGTGCTACTCGTTTAGTTGGCATTTTTCATTTACTTGCTTTAATCACAGAAAAACTTAATAAAAAATATTTTTTTTATTTTGCTCTCGGAGGCAGTGGCTTATTAGCTTTTATGATTTACTTATTGTTGCAGTTTGGTGATCCTTTATATTTTTTCCATGTTCAATCAGAGTTTGGCGCTGGTCGAGAAGAATCTTTGATTTTATTGCCACAAGTTTATTATCGCTATATAAAAATTTTAATCACAGTCAGACCTTTTGATTGGAAATATTTCAGCTACGTACAAGATCTATTATTAAGTACCAGCGCTTTTGCTTTACTAGCAGCAGTCTACAAAAAATTACCTAAAACATTTTTGATCTATTCCATTTTTTGCTTGCTGATCCCAACTCTAACCGGCACTTTTTCTAGTATGCCCAGATATATTTTAGTCTGCTTTCCCTTGTTTTTTGCTCTTGCTGACCTATTAGCATCCAGCAAGAAAATTTATCAATATTTATACTTAGCAATCAGCCTGGTTTTGCTTATAATAAACACAGTTTTGTTTATTCAAGGCTATTGGGTAGCTTAAAAATAAAAAAATTAAAGAAAGTTTTTTATGAAAATTATTGTGACTGGAGGTTCTGGATTTTTAGGCAGACATTTATGTCGAGCTTTAGCTCAAGCGGGTCATCAAATCAAAAATATTGATTTAAAAGCTAATCCAGAGTTTGAAACTGTAATTGCAGATGTTAGGGATGAGCAAAAAATGCTGATAGAAATTAAGGATGCAGATCTAGTTTTTCACTTAGCTTCTTTAATCCAAGCAGGAGAATCGGTTGAACAACCAAAAAAATATGTTGATTATAATATCAATGGCACAATCTCGGTTTTAGAAGCAATGCGCCAGAATGGCATTAAGACATTTATTTTTTCCTCTTCAGCAGCAATTTATGGGGAACCAAAAAGAGTGCCTATTCAAGAAGATGATTGCACCATCCCGATTAATCCGTATGGTATGACAAAATTAGCAATGGAGGCTCTGTTGTCTTCTTATGTTGATGCTCATGATTTTACAGGAATTGCTCTTCGTTATTTTAATTTGTATGGCCCTGAAGAGCATCATGTTCCTGAGACGCATGCGATTCCTCGGTTTATTAAACAAATTTATAATGATGAAACAGTAACTGTCTGGGGTGACGGAGGACATCAACGAGACTATGTTTATATCGGTGACATTGTAAACGCTCATCTGAAAGCAATTGAGTTGGCTCAAAAACAGCCCCAGCAATATCATTACCTGAATTTATCTAATGAAAATCCAGCTTCAGTATTGGATATTGTTCGTTTAATTGAAAAAATAATGAATAAGCAAGCTAAAATTGAACATTTTCCTCCTAGACCAGGTGACCCTCGAGTCCTAGTTGCTGATGCTAGTAAAGCCCATCAGGAGTTGAATTGGAGAGGTAAAGTAGATTTAGAACAAGGACTGACAAATACTGTTAAATATTTTATTGATCACTGGGAGTCTAAATAAAACCAATCACCAATTTTTTACCTAAGCCTTGAGCGACTTTTTTTAAAAATTCTAAACTTGGATTATAATCACCAGATTCAAGCCGAGAAATACTTGGCTGTTGCGTGCCAATTTTATCAGCTAATTGTTTTTGCGTTAGACCTAAATCAATTCTAGCTTGAATCAAAGCCTTTGTGATCTCGAACTCAGCTTCACTTTCTTCATATAATCGAGCGAATTCTTTGTCTTGAAGCCATTCTTGTTTAAGTTGTTGATATGTTTTCATTGTTATAACTAGTTGGTTATATTAGATGATATCATTTTTTGCAGGTTTTGAGCAATATTAATTTCTTTGACTGGCGTTTTTTGAGATTTTTTTTGAAAAATATGAAGCAAATAAATAATTTGACTGTCAAATGTATAAAAAATTCGAAACGATCTTTTTCCCCTTATTCTTAATTCATATAAATTGTTTCTAATTTTTTTTGCATAAGGCATGGATAGTCGAAGCCACGTGCTATCTTGACTTTTTCTTTTTTCGTAATTTTTGTTTCCAATTCTTTCTCAAGTTTTGGGATTATTACCAGTTCATATTCAGACATTAAAAACAAAATACATCACAAAACTGAAATTAAACTGACTCTGATAAGGAAGTTTTTTGTTAATTGGATTCAACAAACAAATCTGCTGTTAAATTTTCACTACAGTCTATACTTTTATGCAATTCTATGTTGGAAAACAAACTCAACTCATAATAGTCAGTTTTACCTGACACAAACTCAGCATTTTCACTAAAAACGACCATGTACTTTGCATTAACCAAAGGTTGATCAATAGCTGAAACAGCTTTGTATCCTAGCTTATTAGCTAAATAAATATAGCCTAAAGCCTGATGGTTATGAGAACCAGCATTCAAGTTAAAATAGATCGGTTCATGGATACTTTGATAGATTTTTTCAATACAATTTTTCTTTTCTTGAACTGTGAACTCTGTTTCTTGGAAATAGTTTGACCAGTGATAAGGATGAAGCCAAACAATAGTGAGCAAACTCACTAGAAATAACATGATTTTTTTGGGTAAAAAAGCAATTGTAATAAAAAGTAGACTGAAGATGCCATATAAATAATGAGAGTGCATTTTAAACGGGGTCAGTAAAGTTAAAAAAATCGATGTGATCAACGAAATACTAGCAATAAACATCGGTTCTTGAGTAACTTTTTTCTTTTTTTTATGAAATAATTGCCAATTTGCCCAGGTAATGATGCCGAAAATTAATAGCAAAAATATTGCTAAAATTATCTCAGACTTAAATCCAGCCGGTAAACTCAGTAAGTTTTTGGCAAAATTATGCAATTTAGTAGCTAATGTTACGGATTTTTGCAACAATTCTTGCGAAGGTAATTTTTTTGTTAAAAAGAAGCCGTGTCTTAGTTCGAAAAATAAAGTCGGCAGATTTAATAATAAACCTGAACCTAGACTTAGTAAAAATATTTCTAGTTTCTGTTTATTGGTTTTGCCCCACAAACTAGCCAGCCAAATGACAAACACAGTGGGGACTACAGAATAATTTAAGCTGACAGCTGTTGCTAAACTCAAGCTGAAAAATAAAGCTGTTTTTCTTGAATATTTTTTTGTCAATAAAAGTAAAAGAAAAAAAGCATTAATCAAAAAAGGCGCAATTAATGACGGATTCCATACATAGCGGTGATGCTCGACAAAAACAGGATTAATCGCAATTAAATAAAAAATAATTAGCAGGCGTTGTTGCCAATCTTGATTTTCTTTGAAAAAATACAAGCCAGCTCCTAGACTGACTAAAAATAAGGTAATTGTGGCGATTGTAGTAGCAAAAACCGATCCTTGAGTGATTAAGTAAAATGGCATTAAAAAATAAAAATAAATCGCACTTTGATTAAAACTAATAACGCTCGTCATGGGGCCGAGCAGAGGTGGCTTGCCTGTTTGTTGCCAAGTTTGGAGTTTAGTAAAATCTCGACCAATATCACCAAAAAAATTTAAAGAGTTAGGGAGCCGATAAAGGCGTAGAAAGAGGAATAAAAATAGGCTAAAAATCAAAAAAATAATAAAAGTTTTTCTTTGATTGATCTTAGAGATATTTTTCATAAGAGCGCTATTCTTGCGAGTGCTGCTGAGTAGCTAGATCTAAGAAAAATGCTTTTATTTTTTCCCATGCAACAGGTTGTAAATAATCTACTTCAGGATCTTGGTCTGCGTCAGCGAAGAATGTCAGTGATTTGTAAAAGTGAATTTTTTGATAATCTACCTGTTGAATTAAAACCGATTTTGTTTTTGGGTAAAGGGCTGTTGCAAACATTTCACCTCTTGAGGATTTACTTGATAAAGTAATGAAAAATAATTAGCTGTTTTGTGTGATAAGCGTCTAGATTTCTTCAAAGCTTGCACAATATCATCTATTGAATAGGTCGTTTTTAACCAAGCATAAGCTAGATCTCCACCATACTCCAGAATCCGCTCAATAATAAACTGTTGATGTTTATTTAAATCTAATTTAGCTAGATCAACATCCCATAAAAAAGGCCGGACAAACTCAGGAACTGTTGAAGAACTGCCTTGCAATTGACCAAGTTTAGAAAAATCATTTTTTATTGAGCTAGTAGATGTACTGTCCATGTTATGATTATAGCAAAGAAGGGGGAGGAGTTCATTAATAAAGCTAATATTAATAATGGTTTTTTTTAATTCTTTAACTAGTATAATGTTCTAGTTGGAAGATTAAAATTAACATCTATTTTTAGAAAAAACTATGATAAATCCCCACGGCGGCAAACTTATAAACTTACTCGCACCTAAATCAAAAAAAGAAAAGATACTTAGTAACCTTGCTCAATACCAAACTATTTATCTGGATCAAGAATTAACCAAAGATGTCAGAAACATTGCTCATGGTGTTTATTCGCCATTAACAGGTTTTTTAAAAAAAAAGGATTTTCAATCAGTCTTGGACAAAATACGTCTAGCATCAAAAAAAAATCTCGTGTGGCCCATTCCTATTGTTTTAGATATTTCTCAAAAAAAATCTCAAGAACTTAAAAATGAATCTGAGGTTATTTTGCTCGATCATAACAAACAGCCCTTAGCTCTTTTATCAAACTTAGAGTTTTATTCTTATGATAAAAAAGAAATGGCGCAAAAGGTCTATGGAACAGATGATCAACAGCATCCTGGTGTAGAAGAAATTTATACAATGGAATCTGTTTTAGTTGGTGGGGACATCTTGCTTCTTAATACAGAGACTAATTATTTTTCTGATCACAACTATACTCCTCAACAAACTCGAGAAATATTTTCACATCGAGGCTGGGATACTGTCACTGCTTTTCAAACTAGAAATGTGCCTCATCGAGGTCATGAGTTTCTACAAATGCAAGCCTTATGTCGAACTGATGGGCTTTTTGTTCAACCAGTGATTGGCAGAAAAAAATTAGCTGATTTTAAAGATGAGTATATTATTGGAGCTTACGATATTCTGATTGATAAATATTATCCCAAACATAGAGTGTTGCTTGGAATCCTGCCTTTAAAAATGCGCTACGCAGGCCCTAGAGAGGCTATTTTTCACGCTTTGATTAGAAAAAACTATGGATGTACTCATTTTATTATTGGTAGAGATCATGCTGGAGCTGGAGGCTATTATTCTCCTTTTGCTGCTCAAGAGATATTTGATGATTTCAAGCCTGATGAGATTGATGTGCAAATTTTAAAATTTCAGGAAGTTGTTTATTATCCTGAATTAAAAATGCATGATTTTAAGCCAGCTGCAACAGACAAAAAACAGATCAAATTCAGTGGCACTAAAATCCGTAACATGATTCAACAAAAAAAGGCGCCACCAAAATATTTAATGAGACCCGAAGTTTTCCAATTATTAACTAATAGCTCTAATACTATGGTAGATAAAAAATATTCCGCAACAAACAACAATAATAAAGGCTTTGTTTTATGGTTTACCGGTCTTTCTCAATCTGGTAAAACCACTATTGCTAATGAAGTTTTTTCTATTTTAGAAGATGAAGGGCTAAAAGTAGAGCGACTTGATGGAGATATTGTCCGCGAATCTTTAACTAAGGATCTAGGCTTTACTAAAAAAGATCGTGATGAAAATATCACTAGAGTCAGTTTTGTAGCAAAATTGCTAAGTAAAAATGGAGTCGGAGTAGTGGCTTCCTTTATTTCACCTTATGCAGAGCGTCGTCAACACTTAAGAAATACTGTAGAAAACTTTATTGAAATTTATGTCAGCACTCCCGTAGAAATCTGCGAGGAAAGAGACGGCAAAGGACTTTATAAAAAAGCCAGAGCAGGTGAGATCAAAAATTTCACCGGCATCTCTGATCCTTATGAATCCCCTGAAAACCCTGAAATTTTATTAAGCCCTCATAAAGACCCTTTAGAAGTATCAGTTGATAAAGTGGTTCAGTATTTGAAGGAAAATGGGTTTGTATGAACTAGTGTTAAAGTTGCCTTCGTTTAATAAAAATTCCATAGTTCTAATAAGTCTACATTAGCTAGTTGATTTTTTTCTAAAAATAAGTTTAATTCTGTAACTTCTGATTTTAATTCTTTCCTCAGTCTATTAACTAATTGAGGATTTTTTTCTCTTTTTTTTGTTTTCTTCAAAAAAATTGTGTCAAGAATTTTTTTGACTTTCATTTGCTTATGAGGAGAAAGATAAGTTTTGATTATTTTTTTCAATCTAGGATTGTTTAAAAAATAGTGTAGTCTGGGCCAGGATGGAGATTTACTTGAATTAGAAGGGGTAGTATCGATAATGATTTTTGATAATCCTAAAAAATCATAAGTTTCATAAACTGTTTTTTGTGTATTTTTAATAAAATCTTCAAAAAAAATTAATTTAATTTGCCTAGGAGAAAAATATCTATAATATCTCTTTAAATTTTGTAAATACTTCACTCTCTCTAGGTAAAACAAATATGACGGTACTCTAGTTCTTTTAGGTATTTTTTTACCTTTTTTTCTTAATGATTCTAAATCCAAAGCCTCTTCCAATGTTTTTATCTCTTCAGTTGTTTCTTTTAAATATTGTTGATGTAAAGAAAATAAATAATGGACAGGATCTCTAAGCATAATGATTATTTTTGCTTGAGGATTATAGTGATGAATATTCTTTGCAGATACTTTGGAATAAAAATAGACAGAAGATGCTTCTCCCCAAATTTGATTATTGTTTGCTTGCTCAAAGAGGCCAAGATACTGATCTAAATTTTGATAGTCAAAATAGTAATTCCTTTTGTGAAAATTATTGCTTTCTTCAATAAAATCCGTACAAAAAAAACATGGTTCTTTTGTTGCAGACATCGATACTTGAGGATGTTGTTGTAAATAGTAATACATTGATGTTGTGCCAGACTTTTGTTCCCCAACTATAAAAAAATCTACTTTTTTAGAAATCATATAATACCTTTATTAATTAATTAAAAATTGTGGTATAAATCAATGGTTTAAATGCTAGATATTATTCCTCAATATAGTTTACAATAAACTTATGCTTAATCCATGGGTTTTTGGTGACGAATATATTTATTTAAGCAAAGCTCGCAATTTGCGCTTCGGTCTTGATGTTATTTCTGATGCTAGTCTTGGGCATAAATATCCACCGATTTATTCATATTTACTAACACTTGGTATTACTCATAACTCAGAAACTACCTATAGAAATGTCCAACTGATTAATTTCTTAGTAGCTCAGGTATTTCTTTTAGTGTCATTTTTTATCCTTAATAAGGCTTTTTCTTTTTCGAAAAATAAAGAAGGAAAATTTTTTTTGATTTTATTTTATCTAGCTATTTCTAGCTCTCAGATGCTAACAGGTTTTCATTTTGTAGCGATGAGTGAAAACCTATATTCACCATTATTGATTTTAATTTTTAGTTTAATTATTTTTACTTATAAAAAAAATAAGTTCAATTTTAAGCTGTTTAGTTTGATTTCTTTTTTAAGTGGTGTGGCTATACTTACTAGAGCTATTGGTTTGACTCTAATTCCGACTCTAATTATCACCATGCTAGTCACTACCTGGAAGGGTTGGGAGATCTATTTGAATAAAAATTATGTAATTATTCATGGTTTTGTTAATATTTTGTTAGTCATTCTTTTTACTTTAGGGTTGCCAAAGCTTTTTACACTTTGGGAGTCTTCAATGGTTAAAAATTTAGATCAAGCTGTATCACATCAAAGTTACTCAGCTAATCCTTATTTATCTGTGTTTATTAATTTTTTTCAAGGCAAGCATCATTTATTCAACACCATTAAACTTATTGGTAATCATTTTATTTATCTTTTAATCAGTAGTTTTTTTATTCCAATTTTTTTCTTCGGCCATAAAATAATTTATACTGTAACAGAGTTTTTCAAAAACAAAAAAAAGCCTGCAATTAATCTAATCTTTTTATTGAGTTTTACTTTTTTTTCTTTTGTTTTAAGTTATTTACATTGCTACTTGGGATTCAAGAGTAATCCAATCAAATATTCAACTTATTTTCGTTATTTTGATACTAGCATTCTGTTAATTATTCTTTACGGCTGGCTTCAAGCATGGAATTTCTATCAAGAGAGAAAAGCGCGAGTTAATAAAAAATGGTTATCTGTTTTTACGGTAGTTGCTGTTTTAATAGTATTGATTCTGCCTCCTAGAACTTTTTATGTAACTATTAACTCTTTAGGCTGGGGTTGGTTAGATTTATTACAAAATTACCAATGGTTAAATAAAATTTTTGTAATTTTAGCTATTCTAATTTTTAGTTTGACAATTAATAAAAACAAAAAACTACTGTTTTTTTGGATATCGATAATTATTGTTATCAATCTGTTGACATTAAAAGTTAGTTTGGGCATGCATCGCTGGCAAGCTGGCTTTTATCGTGATAATTTAGATAATATTTTAGAAGAACTAATAGCGGAGAGAAAAATTACAGATTTTTACATTAATGAGTCTAGCCTACAAAAAATTAATCTGAGTTATGTTTACTACTTTAAGTACAAATTGCAGTTTATAACTACTAAAATAGTTCCTGTTACAATTTTGGGTCAAGAAGATAAGGAAAAAATTTTAAATAAACCTTATGTATTAATATCAGAGCAATCGTCATTAGACCAACTCCGCCAGGAACAACCAGAATTGATCAAAATCAGTGATGATTTTAATGTTAAAATTTTCCCATAAGCAATATCTATAGTGAAAAGTTTAAGTATGGCAATAAAAAAATCCGAAATTCTAAATATTTTTTCAGTAGCGTTAATAAGTTTGTCTATCTATCAGCCAGTCAGCGCAATAATAGAATATACTTTGACTGAATTTTTTTTAGTTTTTCTTCAAATTTCTGGAACAACTAAAGCTCTAATGTTGATTATAATTTTATCTCTTGTTAATTGTTGTTACTTACATTTTAGTTTTACAAATAAATTAAGACAAAAAACTGTTTTTTCAATTTTTTTACTGAGTCTGATTTTTGGATTTAGTTACTATAAATTTTATCAAAATTTGCAAAATTACCCACGTATTTACGAAAAAAAACCAGATTGGACTATTCAAGGATCGCAAATACTAATTACAGGTAAAAATTTTGGAGGGACTCATGAACCAGGACTTGTTTATATAATGAACGAATCATTACAACTTGATATTCTTGAATGGTCTAATAAAAAAATAATTGCTGAGCAACCAATTACAAATAATTATGGAGAATACAATCTTTACGTTGTTAATGCTAAGAACAACAAGTCTAATCCAGTAACTCATTTTATTAAAAATCCCAGCCAACTGTAGTTTATGATTGAAAAGACAATTCAACTTTTATTTTCTTTAATTATTGTTCATTCTCTATTAATCTTAAATGATGTAATACGCTTTTTATTCATGTATAAAGTGGATTTTAACCTTCATTATTTAAATAGAGGAACATTATTTTGTGGTGAACTGATTTTAATTGGATTTTTAGTTGGTGCTTTTCTTCTTCATCTTGTCGATATCCTTTTAATTATATCAAAAAAACTTGACAAACCAGCATTAATTGTTTTAGAAATATTATGGTGGCAAAAAATAAAACCTTATTATATAGAGTTAAGAGACAATCTTTCCGCAACAAAAAAACAAATATCTGAAGGAAAAATACTAAATTATTTTCAAAGCTCTAAAATAAATTTTTTTTTAAATCAGCGTTGTGTCAAATATAGTTTTACTCCTTGTTTGTTGTTTTTATTTGGACTGGGATTTTCAATATGGGTTGCGGTTAGTAGCGATCAAGCTTTAAGCATAGTAACTATCTCTGCAGATCATAGCTATATCCTGACTGGAGTTAACCAAACTTTGAAAAATGGAGATGTAGTAATAGGTAAATTTAAAGCTCGAGAGAATAACTTGGGAATTATATCTTTGAAGTTTGATAATCATGAGCAAGCTAGAGATTATAAATTTAGCTTTTCTATAAAAGAATTAGATAATAATGAGTGGGTCGAAGGAGGAGAATACTATGGTTATCAATTCAATAGCAAGGGGGTTATGTTTTTTGGTTTCCCTATTTTCTATCAATCAAAAAATAAAGAGTTTATTTTTAAATTAACAATTAATCAAGCATTTTTAACAGAAAATTTTTCAAATTCTTCTTACACAGACAACCATGAAGAAATTGAAGATACTCCATTACTCCGATTAAACATGAAAAACAAATTACAAAATTATTTTGATTTTGATTTACGTTCAATGAATTACAAAGATCTATATTCATTTACTTTGATGAAAATAAAACAATTATTCTTAAATCCAACCATTTTATTAATTTCATTATTGGGATTTTTACCACTATTTGTATTCATTTATGCCCAACTTTATACCTCCAAAAAAAACATTATCAGCATAAATTTTCTTTTAGATCATTTAATCATGTATGTATTGATAGTATTTGTATATTCAGAGTTAATTCTAATGATTGAAAATAATTTTTTAGAATCTAGTATTTTATCCGGAAATTTCTTTTTTCCAAAAATAGTATTAATTTGTTTTTCTCTTTTTGTTTTACTAATTTACTCAAATAAAGAGGATCCAAAGTGAATTTTAGAATTAAGTTAAAAAACATATTTAATCAAAATCGAATAGTCAAAAAAATTGCAAAAGAAGACTTAAGTCTTAAGCAGAAAACTTTTTCAGGTGGATTTTGGGTGTTTTTTTTACGAGCTTCGAGAAGATTTGTTGATTTAATCAGAACTATTATCCTTGCTCGTTTACTAAGTCCTGGTGATTTCGGAGTAGTTGCTCTTGCTCTTTTTGTTGTTCAGATTTTAGAAAATTTTTCCACAACTGGAATAGAAGATGCTCTTATTCAAAAAAAAGGAAGTATTAAATCATATTTAGACACAGCTTGGACTATTCAATTACTTCGTGCTCTAATTATTTCAATTATTCTTTTTTTTGGTGCTCCATTTGCTGGAATTTTTTTTCAGGAGACAAAAATCATCCCTTTTATTCGAGTTTTAGCTTTGGCTGAAATTGTCAAAGGATTTACACACATTAAGGTTATTTATTTTCAAAAAAAATTGGAATTTCATAAACTTTTTATTTATCAACTTTCTGGGGTCGTCATTGAATTACTTGTTTCTATTCCTCTAGCTTTCTATCTAAAATCAGCCTGGGCTTTAATTTTGGGTTTATTCTCAGGCCATTTAATTCGTTGTTTAATATCGTATTTTATATTTTCATATAGACCTAAATTTTTTATTAAAAAAAATCAAGCTAAAAATCTTTTTGGGTTTGGAAAATATGTACTTTTCCAGAATATCGTTGTATTTTTAATTACTCAAGGAGATGATGCCTTTGTTGGTAAAATTTTAGGTACAACTGCTTTGGGGATCTATCAGCTAGCATATAAATTTTCTAATATTACTGCAACAGAGTTTTCTCATGTAATTTCTAGTGTTACTTTACCTGCATACGCAATTTTGCAAAATGATAAGAAAAAATTAACTAGAGCTTTAACTATGACTTTACATTTTACTGCAATCATAACGATACCAATTTCCATGGTAATATTTATTTTTGCGAAAGAAATTACTATCCTTTTTTTAGGCAATCATTGGATTCAAGCCGTTCCTGTTATGAAAATTTTAGCTATTTTTGGTTTGATAAGGTCTATTACTTCATCTTTCAGTCCTGTCTAT
>Ga0272443_10003275_pt1 | contig 19247 bp, 15 predicted proteins | sample SSMAcet12_FD_193581 | JGI IMG/M metagenome (GOLD analysis project Ga0272443, IMG submission 193581) | Marine sediment archaeal communities from Little Sippewissett salt marsh, Falmouth, MA, United States - SSM-Acet-12 | ecosystem: Environmental > Aquatic > Marine > Wetlands > Sediment ... | reverse complement strand
CTGAATTTCCGGGGCGACCTTCATCGAAAACATGGCGGAACTGGCACTGCCGCCAAAAGGCGCAAAGAACATCAGGACGAATAACCCCGCCCCAATCATGGCAATGGATGGCCGACTTCCAGCGATGAAGAAACCCAGCGTTGACAACAGGAGAGTCGCTATTATGAAAACCACCCGGTTTTTCTTCACCCCACCCCAAATACTCATCACCAGACTGCCGGCCAACATACCTACCCCAATAAAGGTCTGCACAACACCCAGACTGGTGGCCGAACCAATCGCCAGAACCAGCGGCCCAATCATGACTGCGGAGATGTTGAGGAAAAAATTGACGAGAGCAAAATACCAGAGTAAGCCCATCAAGCCCGGGCGATCCGTCAGGTAACGCCAGCCAAAGGCTACATCCTTCCAAACGGAATACTTCTCTTTGGCCTCCACCTCAGTCTTTTCCGGCTGGGGGATTTTTACGAGAATCAGCGTGATGACGGCAAACAGAAAAGTGCCGATGTCAATCATAATGATCCCGGACATCCCGATGCCTGTAAACAGAGCTGCTGCCATGATGGGCGTCAGGATGGTTTGAATCGCATCTCCCATCTGGATCAGACTATTCGCCCGGGTCAATTGTTCCTTCGGCACCATCATCACAATTGAAGCGGCATAAGCCGGCTGCTGGAAGGAGCCAAAGACAGCATCCAGACAGCTAATGATATAGATCATCCAGACTTCCATGTGTCCGGTCAGCAGCAGCACGGCGGTCGCCAGGGTGACCAGGCCTGCCAGCGAATCAGAGACCAGCATGATCATCTTCCGGTTCCAGCGGTCACTCACCGCCCCGGCAATCGGCGAAAGCAGGATCCGGGGCAAGGTGCCAAACAGGGCCGTCATGGCAAAGGGAGTCGCCTGCCCGGTCTGTTCATAGACCCAGACGGCCAGGGCAAAGCTGATCAATCCGGAACCGATCAATGAGGTGACCTGCCCGATCAAGACAATAAGAAAGGTCCGCATACTTTTCAAAGTTTTAATTTTCTTATTTGTTTTCTTCATCTTTTTCATCATTCTCATAGTAAAAACTTGGATAAAGGAAATAAGCTGCACCAAAGACTCTGGCGTCCGGATCGGAGGCCTTCGCCTCCGGCAAGGCTTCAAATTCCTCCAGAAGTTGCTTGAACTGTTTACTTATATTCCTATAATTCTCATCGGTGAGCCGCTTCTTCTTCCGAATCAGTGAAATTTCATTCGGTTTTCCACCTTCTTCCTCACTTGAAGAGAAATCCAATGCCCGCAGGCTTCGGATTATGTCCTCTTTGGTTGCTTCCAACGCAGCAACGATCATGCGATTTATATCTTCAGCGACAATATCCGAATTTGTGTTGACAATATCCTGATCAACCATAATTTCTTTGGCTGTGGTCCAGTAATATTTTTCTATAATGTTATTGATGGTTTGTGTTCGAACCACCTTGATCAACCCGGCGGATTCCAGCATATTGAAATGGTAATACAACCGGTTACTGGTCATTCCCAATTTATCGGCGACAAATTTGACCGTTTGCGGCTCTTCGCCCAAAATTTCAATGATCTGAATTCGCAAAGGGTCTGCCATCACCTTGAGTGTATCCAGGTCTTTAATCACAAATAGCGGTTGTTGTTCCATTTGTTCGTCCATATAAATCTCCTTTACCATTAAAATTTATTTTAATGGTAAAAATAGTTTACAGCGATTCAATTAATTTGTCAACCCCAACCACAAAAAAGCGCCCCATTTCTGAGGCGCTTGTCTTGGAGATAAATATTATTGGTACTACTCTTCCGGCTTGCTCTCCGGGATTTGTCCCAGGGCTTCCATCTTCTTGGCCTGGCGTTTGGCCTTCCGTTTGAGCAGGAGCTTTACCAGGAAGAACACTGCAAGGCCTAACGGGACCAGGAAAGGCAAACAGTAGATCCCGAACCAGATGAGGATATCAACCAGTTTTTGTCCTGTATTGATCAGGGCTTCAACGGCATTCTTGACCGTACCCTGGGGTTCCCAGCCGGCAATCGTGATCGGCTGCAGGGATTCCTTGGCAACGATCTCGACCGAAATGGCGGACATGGCAGCGGATTCGGAAAGATACTGCATCCGGCCCTTGACGGTCTCGATCTGTCCCCGGTAATAGGTCAGCTCATCAAACACATCCAGCACATCTTCCGTGTCCTTGGCGTTTTCCATGATCTCCACCAGAGCCTGTTCAGCAGCTTCCAGGTTGCGGAGCTGTGATTCAAGGTCGGTATATTCCGAGGTCACATCCTGCCCGGAGACATTTTCCGAAAGGACATCCTCTTCAGGGTCCGGCGTAAGACCCTTGATGGAGGTCATGATCGGATCCAGCTGTCCGGCAGGCACCCGAATGGTCACGTTGGCATAAGGCACGGTCTTGCCGCTGGACGTGGTGGACTGGTAGATATTCGAGTAAACCACGAAACCACCGGAACTTTCAGCCATGGCGATGACTGAATCAAGGGAAGCGGTGGGATCTTCCACGGCAATCCTGAGATTCGCATTGTAGATTACCATCCGCTCTACGGCCATGGGTGATTCACCCATACCGGCGTCATAATTGCGGGATGTCTCAACCGTCATGCCATCCATTTCCATAGATTCATCCATGACATATTCAGCATCAATACCGACCTCAGGCATACCCCCCACTTTTTCTTCTGAGAGGGATTGAGCTGCCGCACAAGCGCTGGCCAACGTCGCCACAATCAGGACCATACTGACCAGTAAGATCTTTCTCTTCTTCATCATTTTCTCCTTTTCTAGTAAACGAACCTGTATTTCTTATTTTATACTTTTTTTGACGGTTTAAGGAAATAAAAAGTTCCCCAACTGGAAAATATCCACGCTGGGGAACCCATTATTCTCATATAAATGCCATATGTACCTGCCAAACGAACCCTTCAGGCGCTCACCAGCCCTCACTCAATCTGGCCGCATGGCGAATGGGCAAACCGGCCGCCAGGATCCGCTCCTGAACCGCTTCCACGTCATAAGGCACCCGTCGGTAAGTCCAGGGAAATTCTTCCTGGTCGTCATAGATCATATAGGAAGACAGCGGGTTATGGTCCCGCGGCTGCCCCACCGATCCAGGATTCACAATGGATTTCAAATTGAGCTGGAAAGGCTGATCAGGCCCGATCAGGTAAAGGTGCGTAGATTCCAATGTCTCGCCATCCATCTTGAAGATACAGGGTATATGCGTATGTCCAACCAGACAAAACCGGGTCTCAAACGCATCCATGTTCCCCCTCGCAACTCGGAGATCCATCACATATTCCCAAACCGGGTCCCGCGGGCTGCCGTGCGCCAGGGTAAAAGCATCAATTTCAACTTTCTCCGGGCGTTCCCGCAGCCAGCGATAATTCTCAGGATGGAGTTGGGAGGCTAGCCATTCCAGGGAAAGACGGGCTTCATTTCTAAATGCATGGATGTCAATTTCCCCCAGGATGGCCGCATCGTGGTTGCCCTTAATGCAGGTCAACGCCGGCAGGCCCTGAAGCGTTTCAATACACTCGTTCGGGTCGGGGCCATACCCCACCACATCCCCCAGACAAAACACACGATCAAACGGCGCTGCATCTTCAAGCACGGCCTGCAGCGCCGTCAGATTCGCATGAATGTCCGAAAGGATCAGGGTTCGCATACTAGGGTAAATTGAAATAGAAGTTCCAGTTGCCTTCCGTTTCAGTCAGGCGGGAATTCAAGCCCATGATCGCCATCCAGGTGTTACCGGGCTTCAATGGGAACGGATCACCGTTTTCGTCCATGAATTGAATGGGCTGGGAATTGCTGGGCACTTTCCAGGTCACCTCATAAGCCTGACCATCCCGGAAGATCACAGCCGGACGGCCGGTCGTATTGCCCCAGAACTCAATATCATGCAATGTCGGGGCATATTCGGTGTAATAAGCATAGAGAACGACCACATTGGAGAAAGCCAGTTGTTCATCCGTGTTGCGATCCACCAGCGGAATCATCTTCAGTTCGGAGCCGGTGAGGTCTTCAATCAAGCGCAGGTACTTGCCTGTGGGGACGTCAAACTGCCACTCGCCCCGATCCGTATCGGCATATTGCACGAGCACATCCGTCCCTTCGCTCCCCCCTGTAGGGGCAGCCGGGTCAAAAGCCATGCCTTCCAACGCGTACTGGTGGTTATCCACGCCACGCTGAGTGGAGAGGGCGGTCATTGCGGCGGAATCAGCAAATACACTGGTCACATCGCCATTGCCCGTCCGGCAGATTGCGGGGCAGGTCATGCCCGTCTCAGTGATCGCGCGGATGCCCAGAATATCCACGATCTTGGCATAGACTGTCTCATAAGCACCCACGAAACCCAGGATGCCCTGATACATATTGACCAGTTGCGGGTCCACCAACCGGCCGGAGCGCATCGGGCCAATCTGGTCCGCATTCTGACCATAATACAGGCCGACAAACCGGTTGCTGCCGCCGCCGATGTAGTATTCAAAGACAATATCGGCCGCTGAAAGCCCGGCATGCGGGCGTCCATAGGCGGGATAGTTCGCCACTTTGACGAACACCGGTCGCCGGTTCAGATTTTCAGGATCGGCCACCATCAAACCTGTCAGAGGATTCACCCCCTCGGGGAAATCCACCGGTCCCACAGGGCCAAGAGTCGGCTCCTGGGTTGGGGTGGCTGTGGGTTCCGGTGTGGCAGTTTGGGTTGGGAGGATCTTCTCAGTTGCGGAAGGTTGGGCAGCGATGGTCTGGGCCGCATAGGTGCCGGCCTGTTCAACTTCTGACAGGCCGGTTGGACCGCAAGCGGTAAGGATTATCGATACTATAGCAAAGATTGTCCAATGTACGTAATGTTTTTTTCGTGTCATAGGTTCACCTCTGCGCACAATTTTACCTCAACACCGAAAAACTGCGTAAGTTGGAAATTTTTAACGATTATGGATGCTGCCGGTGAGTTTTCAGACTTTGGTCTTCTCGATGATCTCCGCCACCATATCGAATCGGTTGAAGGATGGGATGATATACACACCCTGGAAGCTTTCCCGAATCTCCTGGATCAGTTCCACAGCGATCCGTTTCCCTTCACCCAGCATATCCTCCCCGGCACCCGCCATCCGGTCCTGAATAGCCTGGGGGATCACGATCCCCGGCACCTCATTGTGCAGGAAGCGGGCATGACGGTCCGTCACCAAGGGCATCACCCCCGCCAGCAGCGGCGTGGTCAGCTCGCCATAGCGCTCCGCGTAATAGGCCAGAAATTCCCGGGCGCGGTCCACTTCAAAGACCGGTTGGGTCAGGAAGAAATCCGCCCCGGCCGCCAGTTTCTTGCGTAGGATTCGAACCTCACGCTCCGGGTCATTGGGACAGAGGTTCAACGCTGCGCCCACAAAGAAGGTCGTCGGCTGACCAATCTCCCCGCCGGCATGGTCCACACCGGTGTTAAAGCCCTCTTTGATCAGCCGTATCAGGCCGGTGGGCACCAGGTCGTAAGAATCATTTGCATCGGGATAATCGCCGATCGCGGTCGGGTCCCCCATCACCACAAACACATTGCGGATATCGATCGCATGGGCGGCCAAGAGGTCCCCCTGCACCCGCAGCAGATTACGTCCCCGAGTGGGGAAATGGAGTGTGGTCTCAATACCAAATCGGGTCTGAATCAGGTCACAGACCGCCCAGGGGCTCATCCTCATCCGCGCCCGCGGGCTGTCGGCCACATCAATCACGTCTGCGCCGGCATCCGCCAGCAGTGAGGCCCCCGCCATCAGCTTGTGGGTGGAAAGTCCCCGCGGCGGGTCCATTTCCACGGTGATCACAAACTCACCCTTGGCGAGCTTCTGGGCCATGCCGGAAGGACCTTCCGCCGGTTCCATTTCTTTTGTTGGCACAGCTTCCAAGTCAGCCAATTGCACCACCGCAAAATCATCCGGTGCACCGGAAATCGCTTTCGCGATGACCTTGACATGCTCTGGGGTCGTGCCGCAGCAGCCGCCAATTACATTCGCGCCAGCCTGCCAGAAGGCCAGGGCGTAATCGCGGAAATAGTCCGGCCCGGCGGGATACATGATCCGCCCGCCAACCCGCTCCGGGAAACCGGCATTCGGCATCACGGAGAAATGACCCTCGGGCACAGCGGCCTTCATCTGCTTCAGGATCCGCAGTAGTTGGGCAGGCCCGCCCGAACAGTTCACCCCAATCACATCCACGCCAAAGCTCGCCATTTGTTCGGCCACCTCGCGGGGCGTATCGCCCAGCAAGGTGCGGCGGTCCCGGGTGAAGGTCATCGAGCCGATAATGGGCATCGATTCATCCACCGCGTGCACCGCCCGCACGGCTTCGCGCACGGCATAAAGGTCCACCATTGTTTCGACCAGGATCACATCCACCCCAGCCTCAATCAGGGCCCGGGCCTGTTCCATATAGATTTCAAAGGCTTCTTCCGGCTGGATATGGCCGAAGGGCGCCAGGGGCAGCCCCAAAGGACCAATATCCCCGGCAATCATCACGTCTTTAAAGGAGGCTTCCACCACCCGCCTGGCGAGCTTGACGCCGGCCATGTTGACTTCTGCCACCTGCTCATCCAGGCCATGCCGTTCAAGCTTGGTCCGGTTTGCGCCAAAAGTGTTGGTTTTGATGACCTCAGCTCCCGCGGCAATATAATCCCGGTGGATCTCGCCGACCGCGGCCGGGTCCAGCAGGTTCAGCTCATCAAAACATTCATCAATATCCACGCCGCGCTCATGCAGCAGTGTCCCCATCGCGCCATCAAAAACAATCGGCTTGTCAGATTGGGTCAAACGTTGGATGAATTTTCTCTCTTCTTTTTTCATAACAACCTTCATTTGTACTAATCACCCAGCAACTGTTCCACCCGGCTGGTGCCAATATTGAAATATTTGGCGTCCGGATGGTGGACAATGATTGCTGCGGTGGACTGTTCAGGAACCAGTTGATAGGCTGCCGTCAGGTTCATTCCCAGAGCCGATTCGGCCGGCAGCAGTTCAAATACTTTAACATGGTCTTCCAATTCGGGAATCGCCGGATATCCCCAGGAGTAACGCTTGCCGCGCTTGGGGTCGAGGCCCAGTTCCCGCCGGATGTGGTCATGCATGTAATTGGCTGTGGCTTCTGCCATCTGGACGGCCAGCCCATGCAGGTAATAACCCTCGGCATATTCTCCTGCCGCTTCCAATTCCTCAAAACGTTTCGTGGCATTCTTCCCCACCGTGACCACCTGGAAAGCAACCACGTCCATCTTGCCCGATTCTTTTGGTGCGAAATAATCTGCCAGGCTCAGCCCTTCGCCGCCCTTTTGACGGGGGAAAGCGAAGCGTTCCAGAACCACCGGCTCAGCGTTTTGTATTGTGTCCGGGTCATAAACCAGCAGCTCTTTCCCGGTGGATTGGCAGGGCCAATAGCCATAGACCGCCTGCGGCTGCAGCCAGCCCTCCTTTTCCGCTTCCTTGCGCATCCGCACCAGACGGGCCTCAAACTCCGCCTTGAGCTTTTTCCATTCTTTACCGTGGGCGTTCTTGGCACCCCAGGAAAGCCGGTAGAGTTCATTTAAAGACAGGTGTTCGCCCACAATCTCCAGCGGCATATCCCGCACCACGCGCGGCCCCCAATGGGGCGGTTTGGGCAGCTCATCCAGAACCGCAATGGCGTTCTTGCGCACCGAACGGGGCACACTTCGGCTGTTGTGCAGTTCCTTGCCCAGTTCATAGTCCGCGGCCTGGCGGACTTCATCCACCAACACTTCCCGTTTGGCCGGGGTCATTATGGCGTCCATGGTGGACAGGCCCTCGAAAGCATCTTTGCAATAGAAAACACCCGGCTCATAATAGTGTCCGGCTTCTGTCAGTAAAATCCGCTTGCCAAAGCGAGGGTTGATTGCCGCGCCGCCGATCAACACGGGGAAGTTCAATCCCCGCCGGTCGAGTTCATTGACGATCAGCGGCATCTGCTTGCTCGTGGAAACCAGCAGCGCGCTCAGCCCGATCGCATCGGCCTGCTCTTCAACTGCCCGGGAGATTATCGTCTCCGCGGGCACCTGCTTGCCAAGATCCACCACGGTGTAACCGTTATTGGAGAGAATCGTCTTGACCAGGTTCTTGCCGATGTCATGCACATCGCCGTAAACCGTCGCCAAAACCATCTTGCCCTTGGTGGCGCCTTCCTGTTTCTCAAGGAAGTTCTCCAGATAGCTCACCGCCACCTTCATCACCTCGGCGCTCTGCAGCACAAAGGGCAGAATCAATTCGCCCGCGCCAAATTTGTCGCCGACATCCTTCATAGCCGGCAGCAGCACGGTATTGAGAATTTCAACCGCCTTCTCGCCCCGAGGTCGTTCCGGGTCACGATTCAGTAAAAGGTCAATATCCGTTTCCACGTCAGCCTTATGGCGGTGCAAAATGCGCCAGTGCAGACGCTCTTCGGGCGTCATGGCATCCAGGTCAATTTGTCCGGTCTGCTGCTCACCGCTGTCTTCCACCGATTCAAAATAGGTGATCAGCCGCGCCAAAGCCTGCTCATCCCGGTTGAAGATCAGGTCTTCTGCCAGCTTGCGTTCATTCTCCGGAATCTCAGCGTAGGGCTTGATATGCGCCGGGTTCACGATCGCCATATCCAAACCGGCTTCCACACAATGCGTGAGCATCACACTGTTCAGCACCGCGCGGGCAGGCCGGGAAAGGCCAAAGGAGGCATTGCTCACCCCGAGCGAGGTCAGCACGCCGGGCAGGGCTTCCTTGATCCGGCGGATGCCTTCCATCGTCTGGAGCGCTGAATCCCGCAATTCGGGATCGCCGGTCGCCAGGGTGAAGGTCAGATCGTCATAGACCAGGTCTTCCGGCTGTAAACCGTAGTCATTCACGGCCAGGTCATAAATTCGCTGTGCGACTTCCAATTTTCGGTCGGCGCGTTTCGCCATGCCGTCTTCGTCAATGGTCAGCACGATCACAGCCGCGTTGAAGCGTTTGGCAAGCGCAAATACCTTGCCAGCCTTCTCAGGGCCGGATTCTAGATGGGTGGAATTGATCAGGCTGCGGCCGGGGTTGGATTCCAAGGCTGCTTCAATCACGTTCAGCTCCGTGGAATCGATCACCAGCGGCACCGGGACAGCATTCGCCAGCCGTTTGACCACCTTACGCATCAACTGGTCTTCATCGTCCCGTTCGGTCAGCGCCGCGCAGACATCCAGACCATGCGCGCCATTATCCACCTGGGCGCGGGCCATTTCCACAATACCATCGTAATCTTCGGCCATGATCAGCCGTTTAAATTTGCGGGATCCCTGAGTGTTGAGCCGTTCACCGATCAGGAAGGGCGCGGGCACCTGGTGCATTGTCACAGCCTGCACCGGCGAGGCCAGCATCGGTTCCACGGGCGGCGCGGGCGGCTTGGCATGGCCGCGATCCAGCCCCGCGTTTAGCAGCTCGATGTGATCTTCCCGTGTACCGCAGCAGCCCCCCACAACCCGCACACCATAATCATTGACGAATTCAAGCATCAGGTCCGCAAAGGGCTGAGGTTCCATCGGGTAAACCGCTTCGCCATCCACGTTCAGAGGCAAGCCGGCGTTGGGAATGCAGGAAACCGGCAGGCGGGAATTCTCGGTCAGGAAGCGGATCGGCTCACGCATATAATCGGGCCCGGTGGAACAGTTCAGGCCGATCACGTCAATGCCCATCTCCTCCAATATTGCCCGGGCCGCAGCGATGTCCGTCCCCAGCAGCATGCGTCCGGTGGTGTCCAATGTTACCTGGGCCTGAATCGGCAGGAATTCCCCGGTCTCTTCAAAAGCGGCCTTAATCCCCTGGATCACAGCCTTGACCTCGAGGATATCCTGGGAGGTCTCAATCAGCAGCAAGTCCACCCCGCCTTCGATCAGCCCCACAGCCTGCTCGCGGAAGATATCTGCCAGCTCCTCAAAGCTGATATTGGACATTTCGGGATCTTCGGTGGAGATCAGTTTCCCGCTGGGGCCCATTGACCCGGCCACAAAGCGCGGTTTCTCGGGCGTGCTGAATTCATCCGCCACCCGACGGGCCAGGCTGGCCGCCACGCGGTTGATCTCCAGGACCCGATCGCCCAGGCCAAATTCCGTCAGGGTCAGGCGGTTGGAGCGGAAGGAATCGGTCTCGATCACATCCGAACCGGCTTCCAAAAAGCTGCGGTGCACCTTCTCAATCGCGCTCGGTTTGGTGATGACCAGATAATCGTTGCATCCTGCGGTCCGTTCACCACCGAAATCCGCCGCGGTCAGGTGCTGGCGGTCCAAATTGGTGCCCATAGCGCCATCAAAGAGGACAACGCCCCGATCAATGGCATCGAGGTATCGCCGGTTAGTGAATTGCTTAGATCTTTCTGAGGTCATGCATCAACCCTCCAGTGCTGCGCCTTACCGCCTGTACAATTAAATCAATCGCCTCTCAAATGATGAGAGGCGTATATGACCAAATGGTTCACTTCACCTCATCTTCCAGATCCACCCTTTTCGGGGGCTGCCGGAATTGGCACCTGTGATCAACGATCCTGGTTGCCGAGGTTTCAACGGGCCGGTCCCTCCACCTCTCTGGATGAGTTTTCAATCAGACAAAGTCTATCACAATTAGAAACGAAAGTCAATTTGGGGAAACTGGGGCATGGTGAATAATGAATGCTAGAGTTGGGTGGGCTCAAGTTTTGAGATAAATCGCCTATGCGAATTAACTGGAGGCTCATCCATTTTTCAACCTTCGCGGTCACCCTCCCCCTTTATAATGGAATCCACCCTCATAGATTGGGGGACATTTCCAAATAATTAAGGAGACAGATATGATGAAATCAACTCTGCCTGGCCGGATGACACAGCTTTATTTTGCCTTTTTGCTCTGCCTGATCCCGCTGGCCCTGAGCGCCTGCCAGCCCCAAGCCACCCCAACCGCAACCGAAGCCAGCTCACCGACCGAAGCCCCACTTCCCACCCCCACGGAAGCCGAAACCGAAATCGTACCCACCCAGATCAACGAAATTTTAGCGGCTAATTCCCTGACCCTCACCCGGTTGACGGATTCCCCCGGCGATGAATATCACACAGTCTGGTCACCGGATGGCCAATGGCTGCTTTTCACCTACAACAAGGACGGTGAAATGTCCATCGGCACTTACCATTTCGTAGATCAATCCTGGGCGCTGCTCAATGCGGAACTGGATGGCGATCTCTATCTGGAATGGTCACCGGATGGCTCCCAGTTCACTTTTGACGCTTACGGCAGCGATGGCCGCTCCGCTATCTTCCTGGCGGATTTTCCGGCCGATCTTGCTAGCTCCCTCTCCTATCAGGCCCTGGCAATCCCCTCGCCGGCCTTCATGTCCTCCATCTCGCCCGATGGCGCTTCGGTTCTGGTCTATGTTGACAACCAACTCCAACTCTATGACCTGGCAAGCGAATCCCTCACCCCCATTCCCAACACGGAGTCCTGCTGGCATCCCAAATTCTCCCCGGATGGTACCCAAATCCTCTTCACAACCTCAGACGGCAGTCATCAGGACATCTACGCCCTGACTCTGGCTGATAACACCATAGAAAAGCTAACCGATTCGAGCGCTACCTTTGACCGGGCGCAGTGGTCACCGGATGGCAGCCACATTGTTTATGTGGCGGAGTTGGATGGGTACACGGAAATCTGGCTGACCGATCTGGCAGCCGGCGAGACTTTGGAGCTGTTCGGCTTCCCCGAGGATAGCGATTCCTATGTCTCGATGCCCGAATTTTCCCCCGATGGGCAGTCGTTGGTCATCAGTTATCAGGGCGACTTATGGTTGGTGGATATCTCCGGTATAAACTGGAACTAAAAAATTTACACCATAATTCCCAGTGGGCTGGCAGTATGGCCAGCCCGTTTTTTATTCCAGAACAGCCAATACTCCCGTCACCGTGCCGAAGCCCGGATCTTCCGGGATGATAAATTCCTTGTCATAGAAAGTCCCCACAAGAGCAATCTCCCGCCGGATGGATTCGAGATCCATCAAATGGCCGATCAGGATGATCTCATCCAGCCCTTCGGCGTTGGCGGCATTGATCGCGATCACAGCGATCACCTGTGCCACCAGCCGCACCAGTCCGGCCGCCAAATTTTCACGGGTGAAATCAGCTTCGCGGTCCAGCTTACCAAGGTTCACGGCATTCGCCTCGGCCGGCAGCCGCCCCACCTGACCGCCAACCGCCTCCTGCAGCATGATATCCACTGCGGCGGCATCCCCGGCCAGCGCCAATTGGTCTATCTCACGCGGGTCATCCGTCCCCAGGATCAACTTGGAGAGACCCAAAAGCGTCCCACCCCCCACCGCCGATCCCGTGACATGATGCACTTCCCGCCCACGGGCCGCCACCATGGCCGTGCCGGTCCCTGCGCTGACCACCAGACCCTGCTCGCGGCCGGACAGTGCCAGCCCGCCCAGGCCCACAGCCCGCATCTCGTCCACCTTTTGGATAGCAAAACCGTCCAGGCTTTCAGGCAGGTCGCGATACCGCCCGCCCGTCACGCCGACCGGTGTGCCAGGATCAAGCTCACCCGCTGCCTGAATCGCCAGCCGAAGCTGACCTTCTGCCTCAAGGTGGGGATTTGCCAGCATTTTCAAGTTCACCCCAGAGGGTGTTTTCAGCGCCAGGTCAATATTGGTCATGCCAATATCAGCCGCCAGGATTATTTTCTGCATTGAACACTCCAAATTCTTATTATCTGAACGATTTTACCTCATGCAGCCGTTTTACGCCCCGGAATATACGGATATACGAACCATAATATTTTATTTGGAGGGAATAATGCGTTACAATTAGCATTTAAGGAAAACAATATGAAAAACGGCTTATCTAAATTCCTACGCAGCTTTTTACCCCTATCCATCATCCTGACCGTCATCGGCTGGATGGGTCTTCTGCTGGTCATCCGCGGCACTGTCCCGACCCTGGGACCGCGCTGGGCTTTCTTCTTCCTGGGCGTCCTCGCCCTGACCGGCCCGGTCATTCCCATTGTTTATTTCCTGAATAAGCGGTTCCCCAGTGATCCCCCGGTGGAAGATATGGTCATCCTGCGCCAATCCCTTTGGGTAGGCGTATTTGGCAGCACGGTCGCCTGGCTTCAACTAGGTCGGGTGCTGACCACCGGCCTGGCATTGATCCTGGCAGGGGTTTTCGTGCTGATCGAGTTCCTGCTGCGCCTGTTTGAACGCAGCCGCTGGAATCCAAGCCGCTAAAAGCTGAATCAAATAAATCAAATCCTGTAAAACCAATATGCCCGATCTGAGCCAATTACCTTCCATTGACCATCTGTTACGCCAGCCTGAGGTTCTGGAGATCATCCAAACCTTCGGCCGTCCGCTCACGCTGACTGCCCTCCGAACGATGCTCGAAGACCTGCGTCAGGCGGCCCTTCAGAAGGATCAGGCCATTCCCCCGGAAGCTGAGATTATTGACCTCATCCGGGCACAGCTGGAAGACTGGACCGCACCCACCCTGGTCCCCGTGATCAATGCCAGCGGCGTCATCTTGCACACCAACCTGGGTCGAGCCCCGCTCAGCCGGGCCACCCGGGAGGCCATCTCCGAAATTGGGACCGGATACTCCAATCTGGAATTCAACCTGGCAAGCGGCAAACGCGGTAAGCGCTCCGTGCATGCCAGCCGGATCCTGAGCCTGCTGACCGGCGCGGAAGACGGCTTCGTGGTCAATAACAACGCCGGCGCGGTTCTGCTGACACTTTCGGCGTTGGCCAGCGGCAGGAAAGTCCTGGTCTCCCGTACCCAACTGGTTGAGATCGGTGGCGGCTTTCGCATCCCGGACGTAATGCGCCAATCCGGCGCAACGCTGGTGGAAATTGGCACCACCAACCGGGTCCATCTTCGGGATTTCGAGCAATCCCTGGCCAGCGGCGACATTACCCTGGTCCTGATTGCCCACCACTCCAACTTTAAACTGATCGGCTTCCACAGCGAGCCAGCACTCGCGGATATCGTGGAAACTGCCCATCAGCACGGCGTCCCCGTCGTACATGATATTGGCTCGGGTGCGCTGCTGGATACAGCCGAATTTGGCCTGGCCCATGAACCCACCGTGCAGGAATCCCTGGCGGCGGGCTGTGACCTGGTCTGCTTCTCCGGCGACAAGCTGGTGGGCGGCCCCCAGGCAGGGATCATCATCGGCAAGCGGGACCTATTGGCCCCGATCAAGACTCATCCCTTTGCCCGGGCCTTACGGGCCGGCAAGCTGACCCTCACAGGCGTCAGCGCCAACCTGCTGCATTACCTTAGTAACGAAGCGCTGAGCAAAGTGCCTGTCTGGCAGATGATCTCAATGCCGCTGGAGACCCTCCAGGCCCGTGCGGAGCATTGGAAAGAAGCCCTGGGCTTTGGTGAAGTGCTGCCCGGCAAGTCCACCGTGGGCGGCGGCAGCCTCCCCACCGAGGAGATGCCAACCACCACCCTGACCCTCACACCGGATAAACCAGACAGCTTTCTGCGTGCCTTGCGGGAGGTTGCACCTCCCATCATCGCCCGGATCGAGAACGACCAGGTTCTTTTTGACCCGCGCACGGTACTCATTGAACAGGAAGAGCTCTTCCTGCAACATTTAAAACAGGTCTGGAACGCCTCCGGCCATTAACATAAAACGAATTGGAACCATGCTATGAAATCTGACCTCGACAAACTCCTCATCGAAAACGAAGCAGCCGGCCTCTGGGTCACCGGGCCAGCGCAGCATAACCCCGCAATGGTCTACCTGACCGGCGGCGGCCACATGACCATGGCGGATGTGATCAAACCGATCGGCGAGCCGATGGTGCTCTGCCATGCCCCCATGGAACGTGAAGAAGCCGCCCGAACGGGGCTTCAGACCATCAACTATACCCAATTCCCCCTCAAGCCCCGGCTGGAAGCCGCCCAGGGAGATCGAGTTCTGGTCCAGGCCCTGCTCTATAAGGAAATCTTTGAACAGATCGGCCTTACGGAAGGAACCGTACTGCTCTATGGCCGTTCAGAGGTGGGTAAGCACTATTCCCTCGTCAACAAACTCCAGGAACTGCTCCCCGGCCTAACCTTCAAAGGCGACCTGGACGATGCCGTCCTGCTGCAGGCCATGGCCACCAAAGACGAGGCCGAAATTGAGCGAATTCGCGCCATGGGCGTGATCACACGCACGGTCGTCGCCCGCGTGGCGGATTATCTCACCCATCATGCGGTCGAGGATGAAACGCTGGTCAAGGAAGATGGCTCGCCGCTCACCATTGGTGAGGTCAAGGGGCTGATCAATCTCTGGTTGGCGGAAATGGGGGCGGAGAACCCCGAGGACACGATCTTCGCCATCGGCCGGGATGCCGGCGTACCGCACAGTACCGGCACACCCAGCGACCCAATCCGCCTCGGCCGGACCATTGTCTTTGATATCTTCCCATGTGAAAAAGGCGGTGGGTATTTCTATGATTTCACCCGCACCTGGTGCCTCGGCTATGCTCCGGAGGAAGTCCAGGCGCTTTATGACCAGGTGAAAGCTGTCTATGATCAGGTCGTCTCCGAACTGGAAACCGACCTGAATGCCGCCCATTTTCAACGCCGGACCTGCGAGCTCTTTGAAGCACAGCGGCACCCCACCATTCGCCAAAACCCGGCTACCGAAAGCGGCTATGTCCATTCCCTGGGCCACGGTGTGGGTCTGAACATCCACGAAAAACCCTGGTTTAGCCACTCGGAAGACCCCACCAACGCCTTAGTCCCCGGCTCCGTGTTCACGATTGAGCCCGGACTCTATTACCCCGAAAAAGGGATGGGTGTCCGCTTGGAAGACACCTATCATGTCACCTCAGACGGCAAATTTGAACCTTTTGTGGATTATCCCAAGCAGCTCGTTCTGCCAATGGCAGAAAGGAAGTGAGTGATTATGACCCTTCCCAGCGCACGCATCCTTGGCATCGAATCCTCCTGTGATGAAACCGCGGCCGCCGTCGTCTCCGATGGCCGCGTGATCCAGTCCAGCGTGGTTGCCAGCCAGATTGACCTGCACGCCCAATATGGCGGCGTCTTCCCGGAGCTGGCCTCGCGCGAACATGTCAAAGCAATCTATGCCATTGTGGACCAGGCCCTCCAGCAGGCCCACCTGGATATCAAAGATATTGACGCCATTGCCGTCACCCGCGGCCCCGGCCTGGCCGGGTCATTGGTGGTGGGCGTGAACATGGCCAAGAGCCTTGCTCTGGCCGCCCAGAAGCCCATCATCGGCATCAATCACCTCGAAGGCCATATCTATTCCGCCTGGCTCTACCTGGCGAATACCTCGCCCCACCAGGCGCCCCGCTTCCCATTGCTGGCCTTGCTGGTCTCCGGCGGGCATAGTGAACTGGTGCTGGTCAAAGACCATCTCCAATATCAGCGCCTGGGTGGCACGTTGGATGATGCCGCGGGCGAAGCCTTTGACAAGGTCGCCCGGCTGTTGGGGCTTTCCTACCCCGGCGGGCCTTCCATTCAAAAGGCCAGCCACACCGGCAGCGCGACCGCCTTCACCTTTCCACGGGCTATGCTCGAAGACACCTGGGATTTCTCCTTCAGCGGCGTCAAGACCTCGGTCCTGCGGATGACCGAATCCCTGCAGGAGCAAGGCCGCAGCCTGCCCATTGAAGACCTGGCAGCCAGTTTCCAGGCGGCCGTGGTGGATGTGCTGGTAGAGAAGACCCTGATGGCGGCTGAGGAATTTGATGTCAGTGAGATCATCGTGGCCGGCGGCGTTTCGGCTAATAAACGCCTGCGTGAGAGGATGCTGGCGGAAAGCAAGATCCCCGTCCATATCCCCCCGCTCTCTCTCTGCACCGATAATGCGGCGATGATCGCCGGCGCGGGTTATTATCATTACATTCAGGACGATTTCACCCCCATCAATTTTGATGTCCTGCCCACCTGGCCGCTATCCTGATCATTCCAACCCAATGTAACGAATGGCACCCGAAAGTCATCCAATGAGTGAATTAAACAATACGGAAACGCTCAATCTCGAGGCGCTTCGAAAAAAGGACAAACACGCTTTTGCCCTGCTGGTCGATCAAAACTCCGACCACATCTACCGTCTGGCCCTCCGGCTGATGGGTAGCACTCAGGATGCCGAAGACGTTGTCCAGGAAACCTTTATCAAGGCTTATAAGAATCTCGATAAATTCGAGGGGCGATCAAAGGTCTCCACCTGGCTCTACCGGATTGCGACCAACGAAGCTCTGATGATGCTCAGGAAACGCAAGGATGGGATCACCCATATTGATGAAGGTGTCGAGACCAATGACGGCGAAATCATGCCCATCCAGATTGTGGACTGGTGTTGTCTGCCTGAAAAAGAGATCATGACGGATGAAACCCGGCAGATGCTCAAGGAAGCAGCAATGCAGCTTTCCACAGCGAACCGGGCAGCCTTTCTCCTCCGGGATGTCGAAGGCCTATCCACTCAGGAGGCCGCAGCCACCCTGGATATCAGCGAATCGGCCCTCAAGGTCCGACTGATGCGGGCCAGGATGCAGCTTCGAGAAGTGCTGAGCGAATATTTTGCCAACCGAATGGCTAAGGAAGACCTATGACCCACCAACACGGGCTTGAATGTAAAGACTTGATCCATCACCTCAATGACTACATTGATGGTGAATTGGATAATGAGCTTTGTGGAAAGATCGAAGCCCATATTGAAACATGCCCTAACTGTAAAGTTGTGGTCAACACCCTGAAGAAAACCATCCAGCTCTATCAGGATGATGGTGAAAGTGTCACCCTGCCATTGGAGGCCCGTCACCGGCTGTTTGAAGCCCTGGACCTGGATGAAGATGCTGATCTCAAAGAGTAAGTTCTCAGCCAATCCCAGAGAAGAAAATCACAAAGACGAACACCCCGCAGCAAGCTGCCTGATCCAGCCTGGTGTCAGCCTGCGAGCCGGGATGATTTGCCCGCGCTGCGGCCGGGCAGAGATCGATTATGACTGCCTTCTGCAGTTGGTTTGTCCCAATTGCGGGTTAACAGAAGCCGGTGCCTGTACCTGATAACATCAAAAAGACCTCCGGGTGAGGTCGGAAGGGAAATCGAAAATATGCACGCTAAAGCCGTTTGGAATGGAGATATGGGATTTACCGGGGCCAACCAACAGGGATTCCTGGTCCCGATGGATGCTGATAAAAAAGTGGGCGGGCACGACATGGGCTTTCGCCCTCTGGAACTGCTCGCTATTGGGCTGGCAGGCTGCACGGGGATGGACGTGATCTCAATCCTCAAGAAAAAGCGCCAGGAAGTTACCCAATTCGAGGTCAAAGCGGAAGTCGAACGATCCGCAGAGCACCCCAAAGTATTTACGAAAATTGTACTGGCATACAAATTTGCGGGGAAAAATCTGGATCCACAGGCCGTGGAACGCGCCGTTGAACTCTCCGAAACAAAATACTGCGGTGCCCAGGCCATGCTGCGCGAGACCGCAGAAATTACGCATACGATCACAATTACTCAGGAAGTTTGAGCTCCAAATTTTTACGACTATAAAATTACCGGATTATGACTGTTCCACTGCGTCATAGTCCGGTAAGTCTGTTTCCACATCGCGAATTGATTGGAAGAAAGTACCAATAATCGCCACAGCGGCCACCAAAACGCCACTCATCGCAATCATTAAGGACATTCCCGCGCCAGGCCCGCTGCCGACCAGGCTGCCAAACAGACGGGTGCCCCAACCATCACTGGTCTGAAATGCCGGCTCAAACACGCTGTCGGCCAGCCAGCCGGAGAATCCCATGGAAATCGGAACAGTAATCTGCGCGATAAATCGGCGCACGGAAAAAACCCTTCCCTGTTGATCGGGAAGCACTTTCTTTTGCCAAATCGCCTGACTGCAGCCGTTGACTGTGGGCATAAAGAATGCCAGCAGGAAGACCGAGACCATCCACATCCAGGGTTGCTCGGTGATGCCCATCAGGAATCGGCCGAGGATGCCATTTAGAATCCACCCCAGAAGAATCCCGGAAACCAACTGCTTTGGGCCGCCCCAAATCGCCAGGAACACTCCGCCTACCAATCCACCCACTGCGGCAAAGGATTGCACAAAGCCCAAAATCTGAGCGTCCCCCGTCCGGGCCAGCACCATCGGGTTGATCACTGCCCACCCAATAACCGTCATAAAATTCGCGGCAAAGAAGACCATTTGAAGACCAAGCAACCCAGGACGGGTAAAGATATATTT
>Ga0272443_10003274_pt1 | contig 19253 bp, 9 predicted proteins | sample SSMAcet12_FD_193581 | JGI IMG/M metagenome (GOLD analysis project Ga0272443, IMG submission 193581) | Marine sediment archaeal communities from Little Sippewissett salt marsh, Falmouth, MA, United States - SSM-Acet-12 | ecosystem: Environmental > Aquatic > Marine > Wetlands > Sediment ... | reverse complement strand
GCCAACTCGCCGCATTTGGATGGTAGCGATAATAATCCCTACATTGATGGATTGAAAATCAGAATCAAGAACGAACCTCTCAACATCGTACAATCTGAAAGCCGATTCATCGAAGGTAACTCGAATTACAAGGGAGATGTCAAACGCTATTTTAATCAGGGTGTTCCGCTTCCATATGATTACGCCATCATAATTACAGATACAATCTCGTCATATTCATTCGATGGCAACAAACCCTGTCGCTTCATTGTTTACAATGTTACTGATAGTGCAGAGGCGGAATTTGTATTTCAGGATTCGGACAAGGACTCGTCGATTTCTGACGGAGACCTTATTTCGCCGATCACATATGTAAACAATCGAGTTCGTGGTACATGGCAGGTTAAATTTTATGCACCGCGGGATAGTATTGTAACCATTGATTCCTTGAACGCAGATGGTTACCCGGTCAAGAACAAGGAAAATGAAGTTGTAAAAATACCAATCGATACAATTTTTGTTGAGAAGATACCACCAATGCCTGGTGATGTATTCTTAATGCATACATCGAAACCGTTCAGTTCCAGAGATATATTTAGTTTCAAGACGCAACGATCGAGGATCAATAAAGCAAGCGCCCGTGACGAGCTTTCCAATGTAGCTGTTGTTCCCAATCCATACGTCGCTGTTTCAGAATACGAATTGAAGCCTAATTTGATTTCCGGACGAGGTGATCGTCTTCTCTATTTCATTCATTTACCCGCGGAGTGTACTATCCGGATCTACACACTATCCGGAGATTTAGTTCAAACTCTTCATCACAAGAGCGCGTATGAAGATGGTTCTGAATCATGGAATCTGCTTTCAAAGGATTCAATGGATATTGCTTATGGTATTTACCTATACCATGTTGACGCGCCTGGGATAGGTGAACACATTGGTAAATTTGCTGTGATCAAGTAAGGACATGTTCATACGCACATAAAAATCAAGATAAACGAGGAGCCTTGAATAATGAAACGAGTTTTGTCAATAATACTTCTAATACTATTTATAGCAACAAACTCCTTTGCTATTTCCAAAGTGGGAACCACTGCAGCACAATTTTTAAAAATTGGAGCTGGTTCGAGAGCAGTTGGCATGGGAGGAGCATTTGTTGCTTTAGCGAATGATGTATCAGCTATTTATTGGAATCCTGCGGGTATAGCCCGCCTAACAAATAACGAAGTCGTTCTGCTGCACACCGAATGGTTAGCGGATGTCAGCTACGATTTTCTGGCGGCATCGGTTAATATGGGTAACATGGGAACGGTTGGATTCAGTCTGACCTCAGTGAGTATGGATGAGATGGAGGTGAGGACCGAACTGGAGCCTGAAGGAACTGGAGAATTCTTTGATGCAGGGGATTTAGCCGCCAGTTTATGTTGGTCTCGAAATTTAACGGACAGATTTTCCATCGGATTCAATGCGAAATACATCCGACAAAAAATCTGGCATATGGCGGCCAGTGGCATTGCTATTGATGTCGGGACAATTTTCACAACGCAATTCAATGGCATGAGAATTGGCATGAGCATTTCAAATTTCGGACCCAACATGAAGATGGCCGGGCGAGATGCGAAAAAGTATATTGATGTCAATCCCAACGCAAATGGTAGCAATGATCAAATCCCTGCCCAGCTGGAAATGGATTCCTGGTCGCTTCCCATTACATTTCGTGTCGGCTTTGCTATGGACGCGCTGAAGGGACCTAATAATCGATTAACTGTTGCGATGGACGCTCTACATCCAAACGACAATTCTGAGAGTGTGAATTTAGGACTTGAATATGCATTTCATGAATGGGCGTTCATACGACTCGGTTGGCAATCATTGTTTTTACCAGATGATGAGAGAGGCAGTTTTTTAGGTGGTTCAGGTAGTGGCGAAGCATATCCGACGAATGTTGGTTTCGGATTCAGCTATGCAATCAGTTCCAATTTAAAAATTAAACTCGATTACGCATATGCTGATTTTGGAAGATTGGAGAACACGCAACGATTTGCACTGGGAATTGAATTTTAATCAGACGATGTTGTTCAGCACCATAGTCTGAAAGTGCCGGGATATCAGGTTCTTACCCGGGATTCTTTTATGATTTGTCATTATAAAAGCTATATTAGCGCTTCATTCATAAGACAAGATAGTTGAGCAAAAATTAGTTATCTGATAAAGAGGAAAAAAGCATGAGAAGAAAAATTACTGTAGTTGCAACGGTTTTGGTACTAATGATTCTCTCCTCTGTTCCAGGGTGGTCCGGAGGATTAAACTTGCAGTCACCCAACAATCCAGTAACGCATTCATACAAACAAATTGAATTGTTTGCTGGTTATGGATATTTTAATCCAGGTTTAAAAAAACTAAATGATGGTATTGACGCATTGCATGATGGTCTGGTGAATACGTATTATGTATCATCGTCATCGAGTGCAAATACGATAGGCGGACTGCCGTATATTGATTTCGGTATTCGTTATTTCATCAATACTAATTTGAGCATTTCATTGTCAGTTGGTCATTATGAGGCAGACGAGAGTAATCAATATAGTGGTAATTACATAGAGGATTTTGACAAACCTCTATGCACAATTCATAAAATTGAAGATCTCACTTACTCTCATGAAATTCGTATTAATCCAACGCTATTATCGCTAACCTATGAGCCACCGGTGCTGCAGAATATGAAAGCACTTGATATGTACATAGGAGGTGGTGTCGGATACTACTTTTCATCTCTGAAGAATGAGCTTGACATGGGGATGGATGATGAATATACATACCGTACGGCTACAATCGATACGGTTGTATCTCTTAATTTGTTGGCGAATCACCAGGCCAATTCAAATCCACTTGGATTTCATTTATTAGGCGGAATCAATATAAATGTCGGTCGCTTTCTATTCAGCCTGGAGGGTAGTTATCATTTTGCCAAAGCAGAATACGAAGAAAGCGATTGGTTATATTTCACACAAAAACATCAACAGCAACTTCCTAGCAGCAGTCAATATTCATACAAATGTTATGAAAACAAGATATTCCAGATAGACGAGAGCCGCCTGGAGGATACTAAAGTTAAAGAGCTCGATTTCAGTGGCTTTATAATAAAAGGAAGAATTGGACTTTCATTTTAAATATTTTACGAGTAATGCAGGAGAAATCTTATGCGAAAGTTGAGTTACTTTACACTAACATTCTTTGTTCTATTAACCGGTTTGACGTATGCAGGTACCACTGGCAAGATTTCCGGAATAGTACGAGATTCACAAACAAACGAGCCGTTACCAGGAGCAAACATCGTTATAGATGGAACGACAATGGGTGCAGCCACGGATTTGAATGGTAGTTTTTTCATTGTTAATGTTGCTCCCGGAACATACACATTGAAGGCGATGATGATGGGGTACACGACGACGCGTGTGACTGAAGTGAGAGTAAATGTCAATTTAACAACGACGGTTAACATTAACCTGTCCCCTACTGTACTGGACATGGGAAATGAAGTGACGATCGTTGCCGAACGCCCGATGATCCAAAAAGATATCACTTCAAGTCGTGCAATTATTGGAACAGAGGAAATAGCAGCAATGCCAGTAGAAAATTTCCAACAGGTATTAAATTTACAGGCTGGTGTAGTGCAGGGAAGTTCCGGTGAGATGCACGTACGTGGTGGTCGTTCTAACGAGATCACTTATCTGGTTGATGGTATATCAGTAACCGACCCTTATGCATCGAGCATGTCCGTTTCAATTGAAAATTCTGCTATTCAGGAATTGGAATTAGTCAGTGGAACTTTCAATGCGGAATATGGTCAGGCGATGTCGGGTATTGTAAATATTGTCACCAAAGAAGGTGCTAAAGATTATCATGGTGAGCTACGCAGTTATATAGGAGATTATTTCAGCACGGATAACGATTTATTCTTCAACATCGATGAAGTGAATCCATTTTCAATACAGGATTTTCAAGCGAGTCTGAATGGTCCCGTACCTTTTATGAATAACAAGATGACATTTTTCGCATCCGGCAGGCGATACGATACGGACAGTTATCTATACGGAATCAGGAGATATAGTCCACAGGATTCAAATGCCTATGCCGGTACAGATACAAGTGGCTGGATAGTAGAAGAGACGGGTGATGGTGCATTAATACCAATGAGTGCATATGATAAATGGTCCGGTCAAATGAAGCTTGCATATTCATTCACTCCGTCTATGAAATTGACGTATAATTTCATTTTTGATAACGCTCAATCCACATCCTATTCACATAAGTACAAATTGAATCCGGATGGTCGATCCAGGAGTTACAGCAAATCATTTAATTCGATCGCGATCTGGACGCATACATTGAGTCCGCGTACTTTTTATAACATAAAATATTCCAACATATATAATGAGGGAAAATCATACGTATATGAAGATCCTCTCGATCCACGATATGTTTCAGACAAGCGATTCAACACAGCCTCTACATATCAGTTCTATATGGGTGGTGTCAGTTTGGGGCATTACAATCGCTATACTCAAACAAATATATACAAGTTTGAGTTAACCAGCCAGATCAATAATACCCATCAAATCAAGGGTGGAGTTGAATTTCGATGGAACAAGCTTTACTACGACAATTACTCCGTCATTGTAGATCAATCCAACAATTATGTTCCATATATTCCTGATGAAACCATGTTATCGCACGATGATTACTCAAGTTATCCTCGCGATTTTTCTGCATATATTCAGGACAAGATTGAGTTAAAGGATATGATTGTTAATTTGGGTGTTCGTTTCGAGTATTTCGATCCAAACAGTCACCTGCTGACTGATGACAGAGATCCCAATTTATGGAAACCAAATAAATATTCAATACTGAATGCAGTCACCCCGGAAAAAACATACTCCGTCAAGGTTCCTGTCAGAATAGATCCTGTAACTGGAGAAGAGACAATCATTAATCCCAATAGTGGCGATCCGATGGGATCGAAACATGACGAAATAAGATTATTGGTTTTAAACAGTGAGAAACAGGAAGAGGCCAGGACGTTATACGATGTAACTCTGGTGGATACGACAAACGGGAATCCCATATCAGTGGGAAGTATGAACTGGTTCACTGATACGGAACCGAAATATCAGATTAGTCCCAGAATTGGTATCGCATATCCTATAACTGATAAAGGTGTCATTCATATTTCTTATGGACACTTTTTGCAGATACCGGACTACAGGTATCTATACACGAATCCTGAATTTGAGGTCAATCTGGGAAGTGGAATGGCAAGTACTCTGATGGGTAATGCTGATTTAAAGCCACAACGTACAGTTAGCTATGAAATTGGTTTGCAACAACAGTTAACGAACGAGATAGCCGTTGACATCACTGGATTTTACAAGGACATAAGAAATTTATTAGGCACAAAGATTATAAGCACCTACAGTCAGGATATGTACGCGGTCTATGTGAACAGAGATTACGGAAATGTTCGAGGAATCACTATTGCCTTGAAGAAGCGATATTCTAATTACGTTTCCGGTGCTCTTGACTACACGTACTCAGTATCTGAGGGTAATGCATCCGACCCAAATACAGCCTATCAGGATCAACGTTCTGGAAAGGAACCAGAAAAGCAGTTAGTACCGCTTGACTGGGATCAGACTCATACACTTAATATGTCGGTAAATGTTTCCAAGCCACGAGATTGGGGTATAAGTTTAATTGCCCAATACGGTAGCGGATTACCGTACACACCGACAAGCTCCGGACTCCAGGGTTTCCAGAATTTACAGACAACCTTTGTGAACAGCAATCGCAAACCTGCAAATTTCAATGTTGATCTAAAAATGCATAAAGAGATATTCTTTAATAAGTTACAATTTTCATTATTCCTGAATATATACAATTTATTTGACAGAAGAAATGAAGATTATGTATATTCTGATACTGGTCGCGCAAATTATACATTGTCGCAATTAACAATACCTGAAGTACCTGGTCCGAACACACTGGATGAATATTTTAATCGTCCCTATTACTATTCGGCTCCACGAAGCATAAGAGCAGGTTTGGCGGTGTCATTTTAATCTAGACGGAGGTTTGAATGTTGAAAATTAGAAGAATCATAAATATAGTATTAATATTTATATTCATGTTATCGATTGAGGGATTTGCAGCACACGGCAAAGTATCCGGAAATTCCTCATTAAAGAAAGCATTTGGCCATGAACATCGTAAACGTGGTGTTCATGATGGAAATAATATTTTAACCGTATTCTTTAATTACGGTTGTATTGGCAACTGGTTTGAAGATACCGAGCGTCTGGAATCCGGAATTTTCCCGAAAGGATCGGGACACAGTTATTTTGCTGAGTTTACACCATTCATTGGCGCCGAAGTTTTTGACAGATATGGACACAAGAGACGAATCATCAGCGATGGTGTTGGCGATGTCACCTATGGAGCGGACATGGCGCCCGGAGATGAATATCAATATTGCTTCGAGCCAATGATAGGATATAGTGATCCGGATCAGGACTACATCGCGATGTACAACGCACTCGGTTCTGAAGATAATGATGGTCCTGACAGGACTCCAGCTTACATGGGTTCAGAAGATGATGATGGGAAACCGGACAGTTGGCCATGGGTATGGCCTGATCGACCGGACTGGATAGATTCTCGCTCTGGGATTCCATTCTGGAATGGACAATATGGTGCATACAACCGTGCAGATCAGGAATCATATTTTCGTATAAACGATGATGCGAATGATGAATTTGAATTTTATCCAAATCCGGAGGATTCATCCATGCGCGGTCTTGCTCTGGAAGTTGAAGTCCGTGGTTATCAATGGGCTGATCCTGCCGCGGAAGATATCATTATTTTCACTTTTTGGGTGAACAACATGGGTAAAACCGATTATGTGAAAACATTATTTGGTATGTATGGTGATGCTGATATTGGTGAACGTATAGATAACAAGGACGATCTCTCAGAATTCAACAAAGATCAAGATATTGTTTATCAATGGGATAATGATTTATATAGTGGTGCGGATGGTGGTTTTGTACCGGCATATTTTGGCTGGAAATTCCTTGAATCACCTGGCGATCCCAGAAATGGCAGAGATGATGATGGTGATGGGCTCATTGGACTGGATGGTAATCCCTGGGATGAGAGTCAGGAAGATGGGTTGGACAACGATAATGATTGGGATCCAAAGATTGATGACATTGGTTCCGACGGTAAGGGAGAAGATCACCCGGATTACGCAGGTCCAGATATGGATGGTACTGAAGGAAATGGAGTACCAGACAGAGGTGAACCGAATTTTGAATATACGGATAATGATGAGTCAGATCAGATAGGATTGACAAGTTTCTTCAGTGGTGCATGGAGTACCTCGGGAGGTGGTGGAATGCAGGATGACAATGGATTATGGATTCAACACATTCCTGGTACATTTTCGAAAGCAGCGAATCTGGTTGATATCATTATGCATTATGGATCCGGATATTTTGAATTGCCTCATCGTCCCGAGGATTCTGTTGAGCCGGGCGACTCGAGACGTAAATTCGCAATCAGTATGGTTATGGGTGTGGATAGAGATGATCTCATCAGGAACGCGCTCACAATGCAACAAATCTATGACCATGATTACAATTTCGCCGCGGTACCCCTTAAGCCACGTGTAACAGCGGTTCCCGGCGATGAACGAGTCCTGTTGTACTGGGACAAGACATCCGAACGTTCTCGAGATCCAATATACGGCAAGGATTTTGAAGGGTACCTAATATATCGAGCCACTGATCCAGGATTTTTGGAATCATATATTGGTACGGACACATACGGAAATCCTTCATTTAACAAACCGATTGCACAGTTTGATTTAGCAGACAGTTTATACGGACCACACCCCATCGGTCGTGATGGTATTCAGTTCAACATGGGGACGGATTCAGGCTTGCAATATTCTTTTGTTGATTCAGGACAGACATGGATGGGTCCAGTAGAAAATGGGCAAACATATTATTACGCGGTATGTTCCTATGATAAAGGTTATGATGTTGATTTTTACGCAATGGGTATATCAGCACTAGATAGTTTGCAGCCGAAGGCTCCTGCTATTTGTTCAAAAAAGATACAATTTGATGCGAGCGGACAGGTAACATTTCTGGATGTAAACACAGTTCAGGCTATACCAAATGCACCGGCCGCCGGATACATTGAACCACCCGAACTGACAACAAACAATGGATGGGTAGAGAGAGTTGATGGAGCTGCCACGGGTAAAATAAATGTCATCCCAATCGATCCTGAAAAAATCGATGATGGCGCGACCTATGAAATCACATTCGATGATAGCTCTCATTTCGACGAAGATCTCGATACAGTGACGGATACGACCTTCTTTATTCGTGACACACGTTACTATACAGAAACTGTACGAATCGATACAAACTCTACACTTTTAAACAGACAGAATATCGTTCCTTCCTCAGTTACCGTAAAATTGATGAGTGATGGGACCGAGTATGAGCGTGATTTTGATTATGCGATTGGTTGGGAAGAAGGAACATTCAAGGCATTGGAGGGTGGAACAATGCCCATCAGCAATGAAACCGAGGAGTATTTAGCTGAAATAAGCTATCAATACTATCCGATTTATGATAGTCCTTATGTACGTGGTGAAGATCAGAATGATTATTTTGATGGTTTAAAAATTATTGTGGAACGAGATTTCCTGGAAGCCAACAATGAAGCAAGTGGTTGGCTATCCGGAGACGAACTACGTGACTTACAGGTTAAATATGGACTCATTGGAGTGAATGATCCATTACCTGAACCAAATGAAGTGGTTACCAATTATGAATTCTCGGTAGCAAAATATTCGAATCAACCTGTGAAGGTACCACATGATTTTCACATTGTTTTTTATGACTCAATAAAATCAAAATCAGTTAACAACAAGTATACCAATATGATGGTATTCAACACAACGACAGGAGATACATCAGATTTTGTATTCTTCAATACAGATGATGACTCAACAATTTCAGATCAGGATGTAATCACACCTGTTAAATATGTTGGTACACGTCCTCGCGGTACCTGGCAAGTTAAATTCTGGGCACCGAAAGATATAATCACCACGCGAGATTCACTTGATCAATATGGTTTTGCCGTAATGGACAAAGAAGGCGATACGATAAAGATCAATCTGGACACCACAATTGTTGAAAAAATTGAGCCTAAACCTGGTGATATTTTCCATATTTCAATCAACAAGCCTTTCAATTCAAATGATAAATATATATTTACATCGAAGGCACCTTATGTTGATACCAAAATAGCTCATGAAGATAAATCATTAGATAAAATAGCTGTTGTTCCGAATCCATATATTGTCACCGCTTCATGGGAACCTCAGCATTTCTATTCATCTGGGCGTGGAACGCGTAAGATCGATTTCATCCATTTACCTCCGAAATGTACAATCAAGATATTCACGATGCGCGGTTATCTGGTTGATACAGTTGAACATGACAGTCCAATTACCGATGGTTCAGAATCATGGGATTTATTATCCAAGGATGGAATGGAGATAGCGTACGGTATATACTTATTCCACGTTGAAACCCCGGATGGAAAAAGTCATGTTGGCAAATTTGCGGTGATCAAATAACGAGGAGGCTAAAGGAATGAAGAAATTTACATTAATAATGATTATATTATTATTCGTCACGAGTGGCCTGATTGCTCAGGAATTCATAAGTGACGTTTCGAAGGTAGGAACAACGGCGGCTCCATTTCTCTCGATAGAGGTTGGATCACGAGCGATCGGCATGGGTGGCGCCTTTGTCGCACTGGCAAATGATGCAAGTGCCTTGTATTGGAATCCTGCGGGTTTGGCACGAATGGGGAATCATGAAGTCATGTTTAACCACACGGACTGGCTTGCGGATGTAAACTTTGATTTCGCGGGTGCAGCAGTCAATCTTGGTAGTATCGGTTCAGTAGGATTAAGTTTCACCTCACTTACCATGGGGGATATGATGGTAAGGACTGTATCATATCCCGAGGGAACGGGTGAAAAATTTGATGCCAGTGATATCGCTATTGGTGCTTCGTATGCTAACAATTTGACTGATCGTTTTTCAGTCGGTTTCACAGCAAAATTTATTAATCAAAAAATTTGGCATATGAGTGCTTCGAGCGTTGCATTTGATATCGGCACACTTTTTACCACTCAATTCAACGACATGACGATTGGTATGAGTATCTGCAACTTTGGCGGTAAAATGCAATTGACTGGTAGTGATACACAGGTACCAATTGATGTAGCACCGAGCAAAGAAGGTAATAACAGCAAAATTGTCGGTAATTTAAAGACTGATAAATGGTCATTGCCATTGATCTTCAGATTTGGTGTGGCCATGAATGTTATAAATAACTACAATTATCGATGGACAGTCGCCCTCGATGCAATGCACCCGAATGATAATACAGAATACGTGAACATTGGTACAGAATACGCCATTCGAAAAATGGTATTTTTGCGAGCTGGTTACAAAAATCTGTTCATGAAAGACAGTGAAGAGGGTTTGACACTTGGTGGCGGACTCGCATATAATCTGTCGGGTGCAATTAATTTGAAAATCGATTACGCGTACGCTGATTTCGGTATTTTAGACAATGTACAGCGTTTTACATTAGCGGTTGAATTCTAATTATAGACTTCATAGATATGAAAAATCCTCTGGTTTCCTGAATCAGGGGATTTTTTTTTACAATATTGATATGACCATGATAAATTGCATATTCTTCACAGATTTTTTATATCTATTACAAATGAAACATTTATATGAAGCAGTGATGAATATTCATAATATAAATATTGATTTTTAATACACTTCGTGAACTCCACATCATAACACAAATACAGAAACAGGTACATTAATCCCCCATGTACATATAACCGTAACATCAATGTAACAATTTTTTTGGTTGACTTTTACGTATAATTTAGTTACATTTATTAATTTCATTTTTCTAGAGTACAAATGCTTTGATTATATAAATATTTTACATTGGAAGGAGAATACAATTTTATGGCTATTTTACCATTAAAGTATGTACGAAACGTTGGTATCATGGCTCACATTGATGCTGGAAAGACAACGACTACAGAACGACTATTATTTTACGCGGGTAAGATACATCGCATTGGCGAAGTTCATGAAGGTGCGTCCACAATGGATTGGATGCCCCAGGAAAAAGAGCGAGGTATTACGATAACCTCTGCGGCCACGACCATCAACTGGCTTAAACACGAGATCAATGTCATTGACACTCCAGGTCACGTTGACTTTACAGCTGAAGTTGAGAGAAGTCTTAGAGTGCTTGATGGAACGATAGGACTTTTCTGTGCAGTTGGGGGTGTGCAACCACAAAGTGAAACTGTATGGCGGCAATCAGAAAAGTACAATGTACCGAAGATAGCATTCATCAACAAAATGGATCGCTTTGGTGCTGATTTTTACAGTGTTGTATCCGACATTCAGGAAATGCTGGGAGCAAATGCGGTTCCCATCATGTTGCCGATTGGCAAGGAGGAAGATTTTTGTGGTATCATTGATCTCATTACAATGAGAGCACACTACTTCAGTGATACAAAATTGGGCAAGCCACATCGAGAAGAAGATATTCCTGCTAATTTGAAGGAAGTATCTGACAAATACAGGAAATTTCTGATAGAGAAAGTTTCAGAACAAGATGAAGAACTATTGGAAAAATTCATTTCGGATGAATTGCCGACAGAAGATGAACTCAACGACGCGCTGCGGGAAGCGACAATTCGATGCGATATCATCCCCGTATTATGCGGTTCAGCTTATAAAAACAAGGGTATCAAACCATTGTTGAACGCTATTGTCAATTATTTACCATCTCCGGAAGACAGACCCCCGATCATTGGATTCCGCACACCCAATGATGATACTTCAGTCAAGAGAGAGCCATCAGATGAAGAACCGTTCTCAGCTATCGCTTTCAAGATAATGACTGATAAGCACATGGGCAAGTTGTCGTTCGTACGCGTATATTCTGGTTCAATCAATGCTGGAAGTTATGTTTACAACTCGACTCAAATGAAGAAACAAAGAGTCGGACGTATTTTACAGGTGCATGCGGATAAAATGGTGGACAGAAAGACGTTGTATGCTGGTGAAATTGCGGTGATCGTTGGATTGGCAGACACATCCACAGGTGACACGTTGTGTAATGATCAAAAGCCAATCGTATTGGAAAGTATAGAATTCCCGACCCCGGTGGTTTCAATCTCAATAAAGGCAGAAAATCGTCAAGAACAAGATAGATTGACCATGAGTCTTGCGAAACTAACGGCAGAAGATCCGACATTTATCGTAAAAACGGATAAAGAGACAAATGAAACGATTATATCCGGCATGGGAGAGCTTCATCTTGAAATTATCATGGATCGATTACGACGAGAGTTCAATGTGACACCTCAATCCGGAAAGCCACAAGTCGCCTATAGAGAGACGATCATGACGAGTGTGACTGAAAATTTAAAATATGCGAAACAATCTGGTGGACGTGGTCAGTTTGCTCACGTCGTGCTTGATGTCGAGCCGTTACCTGCTGGTAAGGGATTCGAATTCATCAATAAAATTGTTGGTGGAAACATTCCCAAGGAGTATATACCATCAGTAGAAAAAGGTATTCTTGAAGCAATGGAAAAGGGTCCATATGCAGGCTTCCCGGTGATAAATATAAAGTGCACGTTAGTGGATGGATCATTTCATCCTGTTGATTCATCGGAAATGGCATTTAAAATGGCAGGTTCCATGTGTTTCAAAACCGCATTTAAGAAAGCGAGTCCTATTTTACAGGAACCGATTATGGCTGTTGAGGTTACAACGCCGGAAGAGTACCTGGGAGCAGTGACGACGAGCGTTAGTTCAAAACGCGGAAAAATTTTGAGCATTGACATCAAGAATGGAACTCGAATTGTGAAAGCAGAAGTGCCGTTGGGCGAATTATTTGGCTACACGAATGAGCTAAGGAATGTTACATCCGGCAGAGCATCTGCAAGCATGCATTTTTCACATTACGAGGCAGTCCCCTACTCCATCGCTGAAGAAATTGTGGAAGAAAGACGGAAAGAAAATTTGCACAAGTAGGCAAACAACAATCGCAATGACAGCAGATAAACTGTCATTGCGATTCTTCTCTGGTATAAAAAAGCATTGATTTTCAAATTATAGTCAAATCAATTGTCTGAATATTGATTTATGAACCATCTTATATCAGTGTGTAACTGGCTTTACAACTGTCTTCCCTTTGAATCCCTTTCCAAATTTAACGGCATCATTATCATCACCAATAATATCCCCGAAATGCATGGGAATTGCAATTTTTGGCTTAAACGTATTCGCCGCATTAATAGCCTCCTCGGCAGTCATCACATACGTACCGCTGACGGGTAACAAAGCGATATCCGTCTCCAAATCTCTCATTTCCGGTATGAAATCAGTATCACCCGCATGATATATTCTGGTACCATCAGACACAGTTATAATATACCCAAGCCAGTCATTTTCTTTTGGATGAAACGACTTATCAATATTGTACGCCCGAATTGCTTCAATTTTGATATCGTCATACAACATTGTCTGCTCAGGAGATAATGATCTGGCGCGTTCGCCGAGTCTTTCAGCTATATCATTCGGACAAAATACTATTGTATTCTCGCCCGATAGTTTTTCAATGTCCTCTGCAGAATAGTGGTCGTAATGATCGTGTGTAACAAAGATATAATCCGCTTTTGGCGCGGACGATGGCATTTTCCAGGGATCAATGTAGATAACTTTTTTCCCATCTTCAATGAGAAAAGAATCATGACCATACCACCGTATTTTTTCTACATCCATTATAACACCTCGCACATTATTTTGTTAGTTTAAATCGATTAAGATATAATAAATATCCGCAATACAAAACATAAAATTTTATGTTATAGTTTTATATGTATTCAAGTTGGTCAGGCTAAAAAATTAATACGTCAGCCCCGTGCAATTCAATTATATCAGACGTATTTAATGTACATTACAATTATGAACCAACGGCACTATGTGATCATTCGATTCTGATTGTCACCAAAGTAATATCATCATGTTGCGGAGCATCTTTAACAAATTCTTTCAATTCATGTATTATCTGATTTCTAATTTGAGACGCACTGGAGTTATTGCTTGAATTGATAAGAGCAATTAGTTTTTGTTCCGAGAATTCATCAAAATTTCTATTCATTGCCTCGGAGATTCCATCGGTATATAGAACGAAAAGATCCCCTTGCGACAAAGACAGCTTTATTTCTTCAATTTTATCATCAAATACACTACCACTCTCCAGTCCCAATCCGATTCCCTCAGGAGTCAGTGTATGTACTTTTTTAAATTCTGCATCTCTGTAGAGTAAAGAATTATGTCCAGCTCTGGCAAATACCAATTGATTTTCATTGAGATCGATAATTGCATATATCATTGTGATAAAGACTTTGCGATCCATAATGCCATACAATCTCCTATTCAATTCAATCATCAGCTCTCGTGGAGATTCAAATATTGATGCGAGCGATAACATAATGCCTTTGACAACAGCCATATAGAATGCTGCGGAAGTACCCTTGCCGGTCACATCAGCGATAACCACCCCAATTTTTTGATCGGCTATTTTGAAATAGTCAAAATAGTCACCTCCGACCTCAGCAGCTGGTTGACAGATTCCATCGATATCCAATCCCTCTATCTGAGGATTATATTGAGGGAGCAGACTTTGCTGGATTTTTCTGGCTATTTCCAATTCATGCTTCAGTCGTTCTTTTTCTGTTAGTTCCTGATAGAGCATTGCGCTCTCAATCGCAAATCCGGCCTGTCCTATGAGTGTGTTGAGGAATCGTTTCTCCTCGTCAGAATATCCGGATCCATCACTTCTTGCATCGATAGCGAGCAAACCATATACTTTTTCTTTAATAATGATAGGACAGATAAGGCTATTTTTCTTTAGATTCAATTTTGATAAAGGTTTTATAAAATCTGTATATGACTCAAGATTTTCCAATCGCAGCGGATTTCTATGAGATAAAAATAATTGGCATGTATGCTTATTTTTTTTCACATATAACTTTTCAGTCAATTGATTCGGGTAGGTGCTGATGAGTTGGAATTGACTCAAAGGGGAATTATCCATTAAAAACAGGTATCCGGATTTCGCTTCCAATCCGGCTGTTATTCGATGAGCAATCAGATCTGCAATCTTTTGCAATTCAATTGTAAAGGCAAGTTCCGCGTTAAATTTTTCAATGAGCTGTTTTTCATATAATCCCTTTGTCATTGAATTAAACGTCTTCGCCAGATCTCCAATTTCATCGGTTGATTTTATATGGACTTGTTCATCAAAATGTCCCTGCGAGATACGAAACATAGCGCTCGTCAATCGTTTTAGAGGAGTGACAATACGATTACTAATGTAATATGCCAGCGCCATTGCAAGGATTGTAAAAGCAATGCCCAACGCAAGGTTAAGCAAAAAATTGTATCGAATTTCATCATTAATTTCAACCAGTGAAAACCCGACTTTAACTGTTCCGAGACTCCGCTCACCTATGACAATCTTCACAGATTTCGACTCCAGATCTTTCTGACTCTCCTCCTGGATTTGACGTTGATCAAGCTGAAGAACAACGCGAGCCTGGTCCAGCTTGGTCAATGTTGTTTTTCTTCCGAGGTCTACCCAATTCACATTGAGAGCATGTACCTTTAATTCATCATTTTCATCAAAAATAGCTATGTAGACGATATCATTATTAAGTCTAAGCTGATTGCTGATATATGTTTGATAGATATCCCAATCCTCAGATTCCACGGATCTAATTGTGGCGATATTTTTCGCGAGCTGTTCCATACGTATTTCGACCTGGTTTTTTCTGAGGTTTAATTCACGTATAGTAAAAAAGTAAGTAACCAACACCATCAATGTTATAATCATCAACATCAATGGAATCGCGATCTTGAAACCGAGGCTGGATTTAAAATATTTTGTAAGATTATTCATATCTATTTAACACGTATGTAAATTAAATAGCAACAATTATTCAGCCTAACCAATTGCTATACTGAAAAATAGTGTCTTGTTTAGAAACTATCATTGAAACTCAATGATATACAAGATTTACTGCCATTGTAATATATAAACAAAGCATAAAAATATCAAGCATTATTATAAGTTAGGACAATAAACGATGCTTGCCATACGTGGTCATTCGATTCTGCAGGGCCAGTTTGTATTCGAATAGTCGACACGCAGTATATTCTACATGACTTTCGCTAAACTGAATGCATCAACTCGTTTAGCTCCACTGCTCAAGATTTCTTTTGCGCACATACTCACAGTTGATCCAGTTGTAATTACATCATCGACCAACAAAATCTTTTTATCATGAATTGCTTCTGGATCAACGACTGAAAATGCGTCCGCAACATTCTGAATACGATCGTTAATATCCAGCTTTGTTTGTGATTTGGTATTAATTGTTCGTATCAGGCATTTCTCACCAAGAGGTACATGCAATAATTTCGAAAGTTCTTTTCCGATTAACGCACTCTGATTATAGCCTCGTTTAGCTTTTCGTTTTATATGGAGTGGCACAGGAATGATCAGGTCAGATTCTCTTTGTGATATCGCCTGGAGAAATCCTGGAGATATATGGTGTACAATATAAACGGCGCATTTGGTCATGTGCTCATATTTTAATAGATGAATAATTTGTTTTAAATCATTCGAAAATTCAAAAATCGAAAATGCCGAACTCAAATAGCAATTCAGGTTTGACCTTGATTTGATTTCTGAAGTGATTGAATACTCGAATGGAACGCGCGGCAGGTTTTTCCAACAATTTTCGCATAACAAGTGTTCATCCGGATTCAATCGTTTAGCACAGACCAGACATAACTCAGGAAAGAGAAAATCGATAATGGCATTGCCCTCGAGCAATATCTCTCTCCTGAGAATATCCAGTATTGCATTGATTTGGAATTGACCAACTTTCAGATTCACAGGTTCCGCCTCAGTTTCAATGCAATTGAATTCTATTTATCTCATGTTCAATAATTTTTCAACTTGATAATCTGATTTTTCTTTTGCCTTATCAATTAATTTTATAGTTTTATACAAGTCCAGAATATCCTCGGCAATGAGCGTGGAATTTCTATTTCCATCTGATGAAATTGTGATAACCGATGTAATAAAGAGCCACCATGATAGCTCCTCAAAGGCTTCCTTATTATACCATAGCAAATCTTTATATCGATTCACTCTCAAGAATGCCTGTATCTCTTCATCTTTGAAAAGAGATTTCAAAATTTTAAATATTTTCAATTGTGGGTCAACTTCATCAACATCGTACCAATTTTGATGTTCAGTCAGCAGTTTTACCAGCTCAATCGCATACCACACATTGGAGGTGGCAAGACCTTGTTCCTGGAATGCACTGGATATCACCTTTCCAAGCAGCCATTCATCGATCCAGCTGCGACTTTGTTCCTGATAGTTATCATCGGTTACGACCTTTGCGAGGGCGTGCGTTATCCACCATCCCAGCATAATATTCCATGTCAGATCTTCCTCATTGAGGTGATTATAGATATAATCAAGGAACGGTTTATACTTTCGAGATCGTGTAATATTTAATCTGCTCTCCAGAATAGGAAGATGAAGAATAACATCCAGTTCATTTTTCAACTCGTTCTTTACTTTTGAGATATCTCGTTCGCTACTTGTAAAATTCTTTATTTCTGTGAGTAGATTATTTACTTTTCCATCTATCTCATTATTAAATCGTTTTTCAATTTTATCATATGTACGGAATAATCTATTATCGAGCATATAGTTCAACATACCCGAATTCATGATCTCTTTCATCGGGTGATGCACGGGTCGCAGAAATGTTTCTTTCAATGCCTCCTCGATATTTGGGACTCCTCTTCCATTCAAATATGAAGCAAGATTTGCATAATGACGCCACTCATTATCCTGAACTTCTCTGATATTAAGAAATACATGGAATTTATATCCATCGAGTTCCACAAATAATCCTTTATCGTGCAACTCTTTGGAATTTCGGATATATTCCATCCCGCTGAGGTGATCTTTGAAGATACAGAAATAGTCATCATCATAGTGCAAGCCCAGTCCCTCACCCAGAGTTTTTTGCGCAAGATAGCGGCCATCATCACCCTGCTTTTTCACGACAAATGCAGCGGAGAGATGAACCCACCCTTTTGATTTTTCGTACTTATTATTGTATAGAACGAGAGCAGATTCGTTTCCAGAGCGATTTGAATAGGCAAATACATTTTCATTGACATATCCTTCCGGAGTATAGAAATCGTAAAGCAGGAAGTTTTTCACATCTGCGAAGAGATGTCTGCGTTGCATGAGGGGAAATATTTCTCGTTCATGCCGTTGGATGAGGTTTTCATCAGGTATTTCATCCCAATACGCTTTGCGATATTCCATACCGTACTTTTCTGTAAATCCTTCAATTTGTCCATGTCCGAACATGGGTAATCCGGGCATCGTGACCATCATCATACATACGCCCACATACTTATCGCCTTTTCCAAACTGAGCGACAGCAGTTTCTTCGTCGGGATTATTCATAAAATTCACGAATCTTTTTAAAATCTCCGGGTCGAATTCAAGGACATTTTTTATTGAAGTTCTATATTTATCATTTTCTTCATTCTTCAACATATTCATGAAAGCGCTATTATAGACACGATGCATTCCCAGCGTTCTCACAAAATAGCCTTCCATTAGCCAAAATGCCTCAGCCAGCAAGAGTGTGTCCGGCATTTCCTGTGCGACGCGGTCAACGACTTCTCTCCAGAATTCTTTAGGCATAAGTTGATCAAATTGATCCTTTGTGAGACCATGTTCTGCCCGGGTTGGGATATCTCCGCCGGTTCCTGGTTGCGGATACCACAGTCGTTGGAAATGACGTTTTGTAAGAGTCATCGCCGCATCAAAACGAATAATTGGAAATTTTCTGGCTACATGCAAGATGGTATTGATTACAGCTTCCCTTACGTCAGGATTCAAATAATTAAGTTGGGCCGTATCGTTCCAGGGCATACTGGTTCCGTCATTGCCAT
>Ga0272443_10003273_pt1 | contig 19256 bp, 17 predicted proteins | sample SSMAcet12_FD_193581 | JGI IMG/M metagenome (GOLD analysis project Ga0272443, IMG submission 193581) | Marine sediment archaeal communities from Little Sippewissett salt marsh, Falmouth, MA, United States - SSM-Acet-12 | ecosystem: Environmental > Aquatic > Marine > Wetlands > Sediment ... | reverse complement strand
ATCGCTCTGTTCCTTATTATCTGGACCTTAATCTGGGCGACCACGTCGACATCGTGAAGCAGGACAACAATCTGGTTCGTCTAAAAGTGCTGTCAGTCAATATCGAAAGCCGTGATCCTGAAGCACCGCGGACCCGCGTAACCCTATCGGTTGACGATGATACTGTGTTCGTCGACTGCGGGATGATCGGTCCCCGTAACGGCGGGATTCCCCCGGTGGCCACACATGGATTAAACATCGGTGTTGAGATTACACGTCTCTTGTTTTCAAAACTCTCGCACGGCGGCTCTCCTTTCAATACCTTTGACAATTTCCAAATAAAAAAGGAGCTGCGGCTGTCTATTTGGCAGGACAACACCTCTTTGTTAACCGCCCATGCAGGCGCTTTTGTTGTTATCCAGCCCAAGTGGACCAGGGATAAATACGGAAACTGGTTGCATTCCACAAACTACGGAATCCATAGTGCAATTGACATATTCGCAACCCAAAACGCTGCGGCGGAGAAAGTCGTCAGTCCTGTGGACGGCATCGTCTATAAAGTCTACAATAAAGAAGCCTCTCCAACCAGCCGGGAGAAAAACAAGGTCATCAATATTTTGGGCAGAGAGACCATCGGTCCCGATGGCGGCAAACTTCTTTTCAGGTTTATGCATCTCTCCGAAATATTGGTTTCTAACGGAGAGAGGGTCGAAAAAGGTCAGGTCATCGGCCTGACCGGGCACACGGGCTTCAATCCGGGTATCGGTGATCATCTGCACTTTGAAATGCGCATCGACGCCTCGCTTTTAGGTCGTGATCCCAGTCCGGATATCTTTTCGACGATACCCATAAACCCTTACAACTTCCTGTTGAAATGGTGGAGCGAAGCAAATTGATCCGCTTTCGGCTCATTTAACATCTATCAACCATTCTGCGAGACAGCGAGATGCCGTATTTAAGCACCAAATTGTTCAGGCTCCCGATTTTAGGAAACATTGTCCAAAACAACTACGTGTCACTAAAGAGACATTATTTCAATTTTCTCCGCACCTCCGGCCTCCGGCCCGGTCCGGTTGTGGTGCATTGGTTATCGACCTACCGCTGCAATTCAAACTGTGTTTACTGTGAAGCGAGCGCGAACGAATCCAAGCATGCTGAGCTGAACACGCATCAAATTAAAAAGGTCATAAACCAACTTGCTGCCTTGAAGGTCAGGCATTTTTTCATTTCCGGCGGTGAGCCCACGCTGCGCAAAGACCTTTTCGAGGTGATCCATCATGCCCAGAAGCGTGGTTTGACCACCGGCATGATCACCAACAGCCTGCTGTTTTCAAAATTTAAGCGAGAGTTAAAAGATGCGGATTTCAAAAGCATCTGGACCAGCGTCGACGGGTTGGCAGAGACCCACAACAAGAACCGGGGATATCCCGGGGCCTACCAAATCGTGCTGGACGCCATCCGGTACTATAGAGAAATAAAAATACCCCTGCGGGTCGTCAACACGATGGTTCATCCAGGCAATTATAACGAGTTGCCGCAGCTGTATGAGAAGCTTAAAGAAGCGGGCATCAACCGCTGGCGTCTGGCATTGGCCATCCCCGTCGGACGCGCGGGCGATAATCTCTGGGCTTTGACGCCGGAGAAAATCGATCACCTTTTCAGATTTGTGGCGGCAGAGCGAGCGCACTTTGACATCGAGTTGTCCGAAGAACTGGGATTCCTTGGATGCTGGGATATAGAAACGAAAAACTCTCCTTTCATCTGCCCCTCCGGATTATCCTTCTGCGTCATCATGCCCGACGGCCATGTGCTACCCTGCCAGGTCGTATACGACAACAAATATTCCGAAGGAAATGTCCTGAACACACCATTCGCCCAAATCTGGAAAACCGGATTCAGCGACTTTCGCCATGCCCACCTCACCGGTGAGTGTACCACATGCCGGCATCGCCGCGCCTGCAATGGCGGATGCTGGGGCCGCCGGGTCACTGAGGGCGGATGCTTGAGATCGATATGGGATAGTGAAACCTATGGCAACCATGGATAAAAATGATACGTCTCCATTAAGCACCCAACCAGTGAGCGATCGCAAGCCTCTCGGCAGCCGGCGAAAGAGCGCTTTTTACAGGATGCGAAAAAACATTGGCGCCGCCTTGGAGTATATCTGGGAAGCGTCGGCATCTGTGCGCCACCTGCAGGTTGATGTGATGATCATTGAAGGTGCTGAAAAATTTTCCGGAGATGGCATTAGAACCCTTTATATCGGCCACCATGAAAACGACGCCTTCATGCTGAATTTAATTTATGAAAAATACGAGGTGACAAAAAAACACGCTAAATTACCGGTCACAGGTTTTTTCAAATGGTTCAGTTTATATCGGCATTCGGTCGACCTCATCATCCTTGACCATGAATTGTTGCTCAGCAGGCTTTATCAAAGCCCATCTTGGCTCGTTATCCCGCAATGGATCAGGCAAAAATATTATGTTCCGGACACATGGGAGGAGGTATTATCTAAGTTTCGTAAAAATACAAAGAAAACCGATCTGCGCAAAGTGCGTAAGTATAGGTTCTCATACCGAATCACCCGCGATGAAAATGAATTCGACATATTTTATGAAAAATTGTACCGACCCTACCTCGAGATGCGCTTCAATGACGAGGTCATCATAGAATCGAAGTCAAAGGTTCTCAGGCAGTGCCGCAAAGGAGAGTTGATGCAAATCATCCGCGAGGGAGAGGTTGTCGCTGCTGTTTTGCTGCACAAGAGTGAAAAACGTCTGGCCTATGTGTGGGTCGGCGTTCCTGACCACATCGTCGGAAAAATGTCAAAAGGTGCCTTCAGCGCTCTCTACTACTTCACCATTCTCTACGGTTTTAACTCTGGTTGTCATGAAATTGATTTTCTCGGAACCCGCCCTTTGTTGAACGACGGTTTGTTTCAGTATAAACGCAAATGGGGCACAGTCGTGCAAAGAAGCCCGATCCCAAGAGGGGATATCCTCCTGAAACCGGTCCGAGAGACAAATGCCGTTAGAAGTTTTATCAGCCACAATTTATTTGTCGTCAGGGAAGGAAAAAATTTAGTCGGCAAGATATTTCATTCTGACGGCATATTAAGCCGTGAGGCTCTCTCCGGCATTGTCTCGCGATATGCAACAGCTGGTTTGAGCGCCCTGAAAATCTATTGTTTAATGGGGTATCGAAACGGCACAGTCCAATGGGCCTGCTCCCAGGACGTAAATATTGATCTCATCGATTTAAAAAATAATGAAGATCCAGTTAAATCCTATTGCTTATTTTGATAGTAGCGAACAATAAGGGGATTCCAGCATTAGCCGTACCCCCTGACAATAATTTCGCCATAATTTCAGAGTGGTTCCTTATGGTTGCTATTTCATTTTCTGTTAAGTGAGCTGTAAGCGACTCACCCATTATACCGATTGCCGTGACTGAGCCACCCAAACGTCACGGCAATCGCATCCTTAATTGCATACAGTCCAATTCCAATTGTTATACATGGAATCCACACCCAGATAATTTCGGAAATCAAAACCGATATACCACGCAGAGACAAGAATCTTGAGACCCCAATTGGTGCGACTTGGATTACCTGAACGGGTGCAAAATATCGCTCTGGTGTAAATGGCCACAGAAAGGCTATACCGAGACCGCCGTTCGTGAATGCATCGAGGATACCGTGGGAAATTGCGGCAATAAACAAAAACACAAAGACGCGGCCAAAGCTGGCCTGGAAATATCGGAAAGCACACGCGCCTGATAGCGCCAGAACCACTGCAAATAAAAACGAGTGGCTGAAACCGCGATGACCGAAATTTGATGCGTAGGAAATACCATACCGGAAGGCGAGGACGTCAAGATCCGGCATCACCGAGACTGCAACGCCGGCAATAAGCAAGGGAGTTGGTACCACATCCCTTCCCAGTCCGAGACCAATGGCAAGTGGGATTGCCGGGTGCGTGAGGATGGTTGGCATGAGAACCCTCTATTATAATCGGGAATTCCATAAAATCGTTACCAAAGATCTGTGTAATGTACAATACAATTTGTTTATCCCCGGAATCACAACCCTAACTCAATCACATTAAAAACCTCCAAAATCGAAAAAATTGTAAAATTTTGGAACCTTTTCCCCCTTTCTACGTTGATGCTTCGATAGTCGCCTTTTTAAGGCGGACACCATTAACCAAAACAGGAGGAATTATGACAAAATTGTTCGCAGTAATGGTTTCCATGGCTCTCATCGTAACCGTAGCAGTATCTCCGGTATGGGCAGTTGGTGATAAGGTGCGAAGCGACAAAGCTGCCTGTCCGGCAGGTGAAACATGAGACGGAGATGGACAGGCAAGCCGCGGAACTCCGGTGGAAAAGAGCGCTCAACTTCTTAGTGTTCAGGAAGATATGACGGGAAAATAGAACCAACCGGGAACAACAGTAAGTTTGACTCAAACTGAAATTGATGCCCTCAGGTTTATGCGTGAAGAGGAAAAACTGGCGCGTGATGTCTATTTAGCGTTGAAGGAGAAATGGGGCTTGGCAGTGTTTTCTAACATTGCCGAAAGCGAACAGCAGCACATGGATAAAGTTTTGTACCTTCTGGGGAAATATGAACTTCAAGACCCAGCACTTGGACCTGGCTATTTTACAGATGAAGTCCTTCAGGATCTTTATAATGATCTGTTGGCAAAAGGTATTTTATCACTGATTGATGCTCTTGAGGTAGGTGTAATTATTGAGATGGCAGACATTGAAGACATCAAATATTATATTAACCTTATTGATAATAAGGATATTATTCAAGTCTTTACCAACCGGATAGCGACGGATGATCATGCTGATATACGCGGGTTAGGTACCGCATGACTTGGTTTCGTCGCGGATCTGCCTCTCTCTGTTATCGGGAGTTTTATTTCATCCCGCAGCAGCTAACGAGGTCTCGAATAGCTTAATCTTCAACCGTCGTCATACAAATTCTGGTCAACCCGCCAGCGCGAAACAATCATGCCGGTTCCGCATAACCGGCATCTTTTCGATATTTTTTGTTGTCACTCCAATTAACATCAAATTATTTAGCAATTTTGTAATAGGGCAGCGTATTCTTTCTCTTTTCAGAAGTGTCCCCTTACTCCCGTATTATCTGCAAAACGTTCAGTTGATCAATCATCATTTCGGTTTGACACACAGGTAATCGTCGAGTTATAGTTTGAATAGTCAGACCTTATCTTATAATTCAGCGCATTTTCGGTTGATCACGATTATAGAAAGTAAGCCCAAGGAAACAGCCCCATCTTTTGTTAGCGTTAATTCTCAATTAATCATTGGTTAGGTGCTTGTTTTTCTAGCAGTATCTACTCAATAAATAAAAAAGGGATGAAGTGAAGACGAGCTCTGCCATAGAAGCACTTGAACGCCTGCGAGCGGGAAACCGTCGTTTTGTTTCAGATGTTCTTCAATACTGCAGCACGCCAACGATCCATACACGCCGAAGTGAGTTGGTGTCTGGCCAAGAGCCATTCGCCATCATTTTAGGGTGTTCGGACTCGAGAGTGCCAGCCGAGATTATCTTTGATCAAGGCCTTGGTGATCTGTTTGTCATCCGCGTAGCCGGCAATATCGTTGGTCCATCCCAGGTTGGTAGTGTTGAATTTGCAGCAGAGCATTTCGGCACGCAACTCGTCGTGGTCTTGGGTCACTCCAGATGTGGGGCCGTTTCGGCTACCATTAAAGAACTTCAACTCTCTGCGGAATGCCGATCGCCTAATATTTGTTCAATTGTCGACCGTATCCGGCCATCTGTGGAAGCATTACTGGATTCAAAGCACCAGCCGAACCCGGATACGCTGTTGCAGCAAGCAGTTCGGTCGAACATTCACGCGTCGATAAATGATCTGCGACAAGGATCGTTAATCCTAAAGGAACTGATTCAAAACAATAAACTTATTGTCGTGGGTGCTGAGTATTCAGTTGAAACGGGGGGCGTCGATTTCTTCGAAGGTTTACCGAAGGCCAGCTAAAATGGGTATAGCGCTAACACCACCCATTACGCATCTGTCTTTTCCTGCCGCGCGCCTCTTCCTGGTGTAATTCCTGAAATTGTTCCATCTGATGCAGTGTCTAAATCGATACCAGATTAGTCCGGCATCTCAACCGTTTTGGGCAAACGAAAGCCTGTTGCTATGTTTTCCTTCAACAACACCAGGAGGTGAGCAAACTGTTTGCCTATTTTGTTGAAGGCCTGTGCAAACATGTGATCAGGAATAACCCTTCCAAAAAGGTACAGCGGGACACCCTCCAGAATTCAGGCTTCAAACCCCGCTTCTATGACGTACCGGAAATCAAGATCCTTGGTGTTACAATCTATTGCCTTCTCTGTATCTCGATTGTTTGTTTTTTTACAATTTTAGTGTATTTACAGTTCTCGGATCGGGTAAGCCTTCCTTTCAGCCCTGGCACACCTTGGTTCACTTGAGACAGACTCTTTGGGTGGAGCCTTGGCAGTGTAATTTCATACAGTATTTCCATTTTCATCGCGATATTTATCGAAAATTCCACCACCGCAGAAGAAGGTAAGCCGGGAACGAGTACCTATATCGTAACGGTGCTATTTTCACTTCTTGGTTCGCTCACTTTTTTTCGTGTCATCAATATTGGTAGAGAACTAAACTTGGGCGCCTTTGTTTCACTTGCCTTGTCCATGGGCGTAGTCTCTATTGCAGTGATCTGGTCCCTCACCAAACTCCCTTATGAAACCAAAAAAGATGTCTGGATTTCATCACTATATTATGAGATCCTATTTGGTTTGATAGTGGCTCTACTTCAAACCTTGGCCGCTGTGTTCTTTAGAGGCAAAATGATGTTTGGTAATGCCTCTTCCATGGTGGACATAGCTAAGGGGTCTGCCAGAGTATGTGATCGGACCATCCAGCGCTGCGCTAAAGAACTCGCGCTGCATTCGTCGGAGCTTGCCCATGGATGTGTTTTTAAAAAACGGCTTTAGTTCTGGATCGGCAACGACGCGATCATAAAATGCGTGGATAAGTTCTCTGATAGTTTGTTCGCCACCGACTCGCTCAAATAGTGTTTGCTGTTTGTTAGGCATTTTAAACCTCCGGGTTTTATTTAACCAAATTGCAAAACCGGAAATTCAAGATTTTAAAATTGAATAAACAAAGGCGGCAAAAGCTTGTTTTATCCGATATTTCGCTAACAGTTTCTAAGGAGTCCATAAGTCTACAGACAAAAATTTCAGTAATTCACGATCGAATTGAGTTAACCGTTATGTTCTTTGCATTCAGCATGTCTGTGAATCGTTTTTTATAGCAATTGTTCAGGGCACCATTGGTGAATAAATATGGTATTCTGATTTTCCCCCGGTTAGGGTTTCAATTTTTCCTTCCATCCTGACTCTTTCTTGACTGTAGGCCCATCTATTCCAGTCTTCAGCTGTTTCCCATCTGCTGATAACTAAGCACTCTCCGGGCTGTTCTATGTCGCACAAGGTTTCTCCTGAAATATAGCCTGGTTGATCCATGGCACGGACTCTCATCTGTAAAATAAGAGGAACCAATTCTTTCGCCTGCCGACCCTGTTTGACATTTCTTTTGATATTGACTTGAATTGCCATACCTTCCTCCTTAGCATAGCCACTATTTTAGGTATAATTTATGAATCGGCGTTTTTATATAGGGCTAATATATAACCAGAAAGTCCGATATGCAAATTAGATAGTGAAAAAGGCTCTATTTTTAGATGAATGAACAGATTTTATCCAGGCAGTCAGAAGCTTTAGGAGACATTCTCATTAGGGATATAAAAACAGTCAAACGGTCAAAAAGACGAAAAGGCCCGCAGCACTTTGGCTGCGGGGCCTCTTCGTTTCACACATCATATTCGATGGGTGGGTCTTCATAATGTTTAACGACCGTTGACACCGATTGAAAAGGCCACATTGGGATCACACACCGCCAATCCGACGGAAAAACTGTTATATGCCGAATATCCTCCGGCACCATGGTAGTGACGATGGGGATAATATCTCTTCTTGTGATGTTTGTAGTAATATTTGGAAGCGTAGTATTTCTTGTAATGCCTGGGACCGTAATGATGACCATAATGCCTGGGGGAGGCGTGATTTTTATAGTGCCTGCCGTTCCCGTAGGTGTGATGGCGGTCTACCTTGGTGTGAACTGCGGTTTTGTCCGGCGGCCTATGCTTGCGATCGCCATAACGGTCTTTCGCCATCGCTGCGCCCGCCCCGAAGAATGTCATTGCGGCCAGAATTACCAATAGTTTCATTAAGTTCGTCTTCATGACAATCTCCTTTCATTTACGGTTTTGTCTGCTTAGACGCAATAGGAGCGGATAAGGTTTACGAAAAAACAAACCATTACCGGCCCACCGTGTCCGCTGTTATTTGGAATCAGGATGGCGCAATAAGCGGAAGGACCGCTTGTGTAAGGACAAGGGGAGCCCGCAAATAGACCACCCCTTGCAATGCCACATCGTGGTATTAGTTTATAATGTATGTTATACTATGTTTTTTACATCTTACCCCCGTTCCAACAAAATATAACGTGCTATTTCCGTTTACAGGCTTGATGAGCCGTTCTGTCTTAAAACAGATTCAGTAATCACTCGTTTCTATTCTCACTTGCTGATTTCTTGCTAGCGTTGACATCTACTCCAATTCTGGTCGCCATCTGCCCTGTTTGAGCCAAAACGACTTCCCATCAACAAAATTCAACTGGAATCAGACCAGGAGGCCAAACAATGAATTATCAAAAGTCTAAATATATAGGTATACTATATCTGGCGCTTATGTTCGTCATGGCCGGTTTATTAACCGCTGGTTCAGTGCCGGCAGCGCCGAAGGCTCCCCAAAATGACACCCAATCGACTGCACTGAAGGGCCAGATCGCACCTCGTCTTCAGAACCTGGGGAACCATGCGTTTCCTGTAACGACAGATTCGACTCGGGCACAGCTGTTTTTCAACCAGGGCATGATGTTGACCTATGGTTTTAACCACGCGGAAGCCATGCGATCCTTTCGTGAGGTGGCGCGCCTCGACCCCGACTGCGCAATGGCTTACTGGGGAATGGCATTGGTGCTTGGACCCAACATCAACATGGCCATGCCCCCCGAAGCCGAACCAATCGCGTATGAAACGATCCAGAAGGCGGTCGCGCTGAAGAAAAATGCCTCTGAAAAAGAGAAGGCGTACATCGACGCGCTGGCTAAGCGATATTCCACAAAGGAAAAACCCAACCGAAATGCCCTGGATCTCGCATATGCCGAGGCGATGGGTGAACTGCACGAACGGTATCCCGATGATCTCGATGCGGCAACACTATACGCGGAAGCGGTCATGGACCTGCGGCCCTGGAATTACTGGACGCGCGATATGCAGCCATATCCGGAGACAACGGAAGTTATGCGTGTGCTGGAATCCGTCATCTCACGTAATCCGGCTCATCCCGGAGCCATTCACCTGTATATTCACTCCGTCGAATTGGCTCGACCGGGGCTCGCTGAAACCGCAGCCGAAAGGCTTCAGACATTGGCGCCGGGAGCCGGCCACCTCGTGCATATGCCCTCGCACATTTTCCGCCGTATCGGCCGCTATGCCGACGCATCCAAGAGCAACCAGGATGCCATCGCTGCCGATGAAGATTACATCGTCCAGTGCCGTGCCCAGGGTGTATATCCGCTGGCCTATTACCCACACAACATACACTTTTTGTGGGACTCGGCCACGATGGAAGGGCGCAGCCAGACAGCCATCGAAGCCGCCCGCAAATCAGCGTCCGCGATCCCGGAGGGGGCCTGGCGCAAAGTGCCTCTTCTGCATCAGTTTTTGATTGCGCCCCTTTTCGCTTACACACGCTTTGGTGAATGGGACCTGATCCTCAAAGAACCCCGACCGTCGGAAGACAGCCTTTTCTGGACCGCTGTATGGCACTATGCCCGCGGACTGGCCTTCACTGCCAAGGGGGAATTGGATGAAGCAAACCGGGAGTTGGACCGTCTTCAACGGATTGCGGCACAAAACTCCTTGGACGGCTATCGTGTAACGTTCTCCAGAAACGGAGCCAAAGCGATTGTAGAGATTGCTGTCGAAGTACTTGCCGGCGAACTGGCCGCAAAGCGGAAGGATTACGGCCAGGCCATCGCCCGGCTCCATCGTGCAATCCTGTTGGAGGACAACCTCATCTACAACGAACCACCCGACTGGCATGTACCGGTGAGGCAATCGTTGGGAGCGATACTACTGGAAGCTGGTCGACCCGAAGAGGCCGAAGCCATATATTGGCAAGACCTCAGCCGAAATCGCGAGAACGGCTGGTCTTTGTTTGGGTTGACGGAGAGCCTTCTCGCTCAGGGCAAGGAGGACCAGGCCGTTGTCATCGATGAAAGATTCAAAAAAGCCTGGAAAGAATCAGACGTGACGTTAACGTCCTCGAGATTCATGGGCGGGTTCGAGACCAAGATCGCTGCAGCGGAAGAAGGAATTTCCGGCAATTAACCTGTGATGGTTTTCGTAAATTTCACTTATAATATTTTAGGTGAAGGCACTTTTCAAATTCCGTTTTGAAACGAAAAAAATTGTCCGCTCAGAAGCGAGGTCCAAATCCGCAGATCGAGGATCCAAAACCGGTTTTCTTTTCTATATCCGAGCGCTAATTCATAGGAAAATTATATTTGAAATAAGTAGACTGCAGTAATGTAGATAAGGATTTGTTTATCTTAATCCATGTTTCTCATGCAGGGCGGCTGCCAAATAATTAGCAAATCTGTATGCAAGTGCCGTTGGCCTCCCTGCCAGCCCATTTCCCGGTTTCCTCAGGCGTGGAGACAGCTCAATGTGATAGGCGAGCCACCGCGCGTCTGTGATCGTCAGCGTCTTGGTCGCCCTGAAATAGAGATCGACAAAACGGCCGCAGACAGAGACGTCCGCAAAGTCAGCATCCTCTGACAGGTTGCGATTGATCACGGCGACCAGATCCTCGGAATATCTTGTCTGCTCAATTGAACCGCAGGAGATCTCAACGTCGTATTTGGATCTGACTTTTCCGTGTCCGTGGATTTCGATCAGAACGCTGGGCCTCCATGCCGCAATCTGCATTGTATAGTCGCTGCTAAGGTGTTTGTTCGGGTCGATGGAGGAATTGCAGGCAATGAGGCTGCAACAGTCGAGCTGTTCCGCAAGGTGCCTACCGATAAAACCGGTATTTTCATCCGAATCACAGTGCTCCGGGCAGGGCAAATAGGGAACGCCGGCTGGGGCATGATGGGGCACACCGACGACGATGTCATACCGTGTGCGATTCTCAATAATCAGGAGTGACTGTTTAGTCGATTCGAGTGTCGAATAGGCGTCCATTTCATCTCACAGGTTATAGTAATACTGAATACAAACTGGCAGAAATGATAAAACTCATTAAATCTCTTTAATTTTCATGCAAACTACAGATTAAAATAAAATGGTACCTATGCTTCCTACTTGAGCCGGCGGTATTTCAATTTAAAGTTTATTCTTCTGTGGTGTGGCCTATTCTTGCGAATTGTACTCAATGATTGAATCCGTCACTGAGATCGGGGTATCGCTGTGCATGGAGATGCCGTCATAGGCGGGGTACCAGGAGCCGCCGACATTGTTGGTGATCACCGAATCTTCGATAACGATATTGCCGGTGTGATCATTGGAGACAAAGAAGATGGCCGAGCCGTGTTCGTTTACTTCATTGTACTCGATCTGAGTGCCAAGAACAGTCAGTGTCATCGTGTTTCCGTCGTTGTATATTGCTCCTCCGCTTCCGCCGCCGGGTGTTCCGGGATCTGCCGGATTGGCGCCATAACCAATGGCGCGGTTATAGGAAAAGAGGCTGTTGATAATGGTCCATGAAACGCCGATGCTGCTGATGGCGCCGCCATTCGATCCCACGTTCCCATACCCTTGGGCACCGCCAAAGGTGCAATTAACGATATATACCGGAAGACCTTCGTATTGGCTGAACACCCGGACGGCTGCGCCGCCTACATCCGGGCCCGTATCGGAACACACGTTGTTGAAAAAGCGGCAGTTGACGGCTTTGAAACGCCCACCGCGCACCCATATGGCCCCGCCGCCGTCATATTCGATCTCCCCAGTGGAGTTGCCATTTACAAACGTGATATTCTGCACCGTCAAACGAGGATGATCCTGATTCTGGCAATGGGGGGTGGTCCAGACCTGATCCGCATCACAGGTATTCATATACAGAATCCGGATTCGTCCTCCTCCGCTGAGAGAAACCAGCCCACCGCCATCGATAACGATATCAGGGTTGGCGTCATTGAACACCTTCGCCGGTCTGGGAAGCGTCAGCGTAATCGGATCGGGGCCGCAGTCAAATACAATGGTTCCCCCTTGGGCTACTGCGTCGATAAAGGATTCAGCACCACAGCTCTCCGGTGTACCAACCCCAATGATATGATCGGGGTTGGACACATCCTCCAGATCCGCCTCGGATGGGACAGGCGCGGTCCCATCCGGATTACCGGCCGGCGGACCGCCCTCCGGATTAACTGGCGGGAAAATGATGGCTTGGCCGGCAGAGTTCTCCGTTTCGCCGCCACCGGTGCCGCAGCCGGATGGAAAGATCGAAAACGCTCCAATACAGAACACGAAAAACAGGTGTAAGATGTGTCTTCTCAATCCATTCTCCTTTGGATCGTCCTGTTCAAACCATACCTTTTGTTTTAATCTTTGAGAGCGTGCAAACACCGGGCCACGGCTAACCAATGATGTCAAAAGGAAAAATATGAAATTATTCCAAGGTGATAAAAATATTGTAGCATGCCAACTATAGGCAAGAAAACACACCGAATTGCAAAAATAGGTTTGTTTCGTATTTTGGATTGCACTTTTTGCAATATAATCCATCGGCGCATGAGCCGCTGGAGGCTATGCAACAATACCCCGTATTTTATCCCCTGTCATCGAGTGATTGCCAAAACTGGAAGAATTCATCAATACCGTTGGGGATCGTTAGCGTAGGCTTCAATGTATCATACACTATTGCGATACTCATATCGTATATCAAAGGAGCAAGTTGTGAGCGTGATCGAGTACCTATGAATATTTTCTGATCCTGGTGGATCTTCCCATTACGAAACATTAAACATTGAACTGAGAACAAACGACTATGCTCCACCGGCAACGCCTATAAACACCTCTGCCGTCGAGACTGCTTGGGCAATGGTTTTCTTGGAGCTGCCAGTAGGCTGGTTTGGGGATTGGCATCCGACTCCAGTTAGGCAGTGGCTGATTTTTAATGACAGATGAATGTGAGTTCGAGACAGATGGGGAACGTTGCAGGCGAAAGGCAGGAGAAGTGGTCATGCTGGATGACACCACGGGAAAAGGTCACCGCACACGAGTAATTGGAAATGGACCTGTTAGAATTGCTGCAATCCACCTCTATGACTATCCCTGATTCAAAATGACGTCGATTTTATCCCGGAAATCGCGACTTTTTTCATTGGCGGCGACCAGTTCAATCTCGGCCGGGGAGGATGCACCCAAACCCAGCTCTGCCGCTCTGGCAATCTGTTCCTGGGCGAATATTTTGGGCTTCATTATCTGAGCGTTGCTACCGAGATGTTTCAAGACAGCCAGACCGACCGCATCGATCGCAATTCTGTCTGTCGAAGCAAGAAAAATGTTGCCCTCGGCCCTTTTGCCGGTCATGGGGCCACCGTCCACAAACGCCTCTGTTCCATCAAGGACAACAAGATCCGGTTTGAAGGGGGCATTGATTTCGGCAATCATTTTTCTCTGGTGGGGAGATCCATGCAACTCAGTCATGTAGTCATAGCCGTGACGTGAGGTTGGAACGACGCCCACATGCAGCTTCAACGACATCGTGAAGACACCGCCGTATTGATGCGTCTTCAGGCAGCAGGTTGACACCAAACAGTCGGATTCCAAAATGGGTCTTGCCACCCGAAAGCCGTTTTTCCAGTGAGATTCAGGAGCATCGACCTTAATCCAGTCTTTCTCTTCCAACTCGTCAAAATCAATAATTTTGACATCCAGTTTATTCAATAGCGGAACGACCTGCTTTTCCGCCATGACCTTTTTGGTCGGTGGGTAGCTGCGTTCACCGAGGCTGATGGACTTGGCGCCCATATCCCATATTTTTTCCACGAGAGCGACCAGAGTGTCGTTGTGGGTCGAGCCTGGTGCATAGTCAGCGGTATTGAAATTGGGCTTTATCAAGACATCACTATTATTGACCGGGTTTATGCGAAGGGCATCTATTGATTGCACCACTCCTTTTTTGCGGTCCTCAGTGTGAACAAAAGAAACTTGGCTCATTTTGATTCCACCCATGGTTAGTCCTCCATGCATTCCCATTAACATAGTTCCACCAGCTATACTGGTAAACTTGATAAACTCCCTGCGGCTGATTCCTGATGAAGGCGTGTGATTTTTTAAATCCATCTTGCTGCCCTTATTTTTCCTCACTAACCGTCCTGTTGGCGTCATTAAATGGTCAAGGTTAAAGGGGAAAACTCGTAAATTTTATCAGATAATAAAATATGGTCTCGTTATTACGAATTTCAAGGCATAAAAGTTAATATCTTTTGCGAATATCAATAGCCCTCTGAGCCTCTTAAGACTTATTTGATTAATCGGAATCTTATAATACCCAATAACCGTGGAATCAAACTGACACCTTGCCTTGAGGTCAGGTTTCCCCGATTCCCTCAGCTAAGGGCTACCACAGCTTTTCCGTGATCAAACTCATTCTCAACAAATTAACTTAATTGTCTTGACCACCGCTATCTTTGCTGGTAATGCTGACCACTAAAACCCAAGGAGGAAACCCATGAATGATCTCGATACGTTGTTAAAAGCAATTGCCGATGGATTAGCGTCCATGGCAGATGGTATTCATGCCATTGCCAAGAAGTTGGACGATCTTGCCAAAGGTCAGGCACCAAAGAAACCGGCCAAGGCCAAGCCTGCAACTAAAAAAAAGGTAGCAACTCCCTCGAAGAAGTCCGCAAAGAAAGCCAAACCTCGGGGCACCAAACATCTGCCTGCCACCGATAAGGTCCTCGAGGCCATTAAGGGGTCAGGGGACGGAATGAATAACGCAACGATTTCAAAAGAGACCGGTCTCAATCAGAAACAGGTGTCCAGTGCCCTGATGAGGTTGAAAAAGTATGGCAAGATTAAATCTGTCAAACGAGGAATCCACACGGCAGTTTGATTAAAAGTCATTTGATACTGTGTGGCTTCTTAGGCATACATTCAGCTGGTTTGAACAGACCGGACAATTCTATTTACAATAAATATGAACTATAGGGATAGTGAAAAAACAAGATCGCAACATATGCTGAATGAAATCATTCGGGCTAAGGGCAATGGCTATTATGGTGGAAAGCAGTGCGAGGCGTATTGGATCAAAGGCACCTCAGCATGGTAAGAAATTGCTAATCGCAGATAACCTTTAGAGAATACCGCGGGTTATAGGGGTTATAGGGAACGATGGTAATAATCAGACATAATTTACAACTTTATTTAAAACGAGAATCGTCAAAACAAATTATGCTCATCGTTGACAGCGTCTTTTAGTGCCGGGTCATTGCATGCACGCAAAAAGAGTTGGCTTATCGCAGACGGAGTTAAATTCTGTGCTCTGGAGACATCTGCACCGGTGAATCATACTTGTTCGATTACCAAGATGTTTATCATCGCGCGGCGGCGAGCGACCGCCCTTCATCGGCTTTGGCTCTTTAGTTCATCCCTTTCTATCTCAAAATATCCTGAAACGAGCCTGTGATACAGTTTGGCAGTACCGAGCAAAATTAATCAATACAGGACTGGATAGGTTTGTCAACTGATACTATGTGGTATGGCCTGGGGATAGGGTCTGAGCATGCCAGATTTCGGAAATCGTATGATGTGATCTTGATAGGCAACTTCTGAATCATGGGGACGATTTTATCAGCGTCCAATCCATACTGATTTTCAACGATTGCTGCTTTTCCGCTCACCAATGCCTGCGCTTATTGGAATAGTTAAGAGCAACATGGAAATATATATTAGAGCACTCCAGCCGCCTTGCTTGTAAGCAAATCCTGAACCTGTAATTCCAAGCCAGCCCCCCATGTAGTAAAACAGCACGTAAAGGGCATTCGCACGTCCTTGCCCGCTCGAGAGTTTGCGGTTGAGAGAACCAACCGCAGCAGCATGGATAGTGAAAAATCCGGCGCAAGTGCCAAGAAGTCCCAATATGACTGAGGTTATAGAAGGTAACAGGATAAGGACCAATGCCCCACCAAAAACGAAACTTCCGGTAAGCAAGGTGTTTCCGCTGCCAAAGCGGTTACTGATTCGGCCTGCTGTTGGTCCTATAAATATACCAACGACATAAACAAGGTAAAGCAGGGTCGTTCTTTCAGTCGAAAAACCAAAAGGCCGCGCAGTTAGCCGATATGGTAAATAATTGAAAACCGATGAGAAAATTGCGAAACTGCCCGCAGCGCAGAGATATATACGCAACAACTCCCAGCGTTTCATTAACTCCAACAAAACGATAGGATTATGCTGTTGTGTGGTTTCACTTGAGGTTCTTGGCAGGCCCCGCACCGCAGTGAACGTAGCCATGAGAGTGAGTGCTGACGCCGACACAAAAGCATAGCGCCAGTGCAATGGTGGATGAATAAAGCCGCCGAGCAAGCGACCGCTCAATCCCCCGAGCACTGTTGCAGATACATAGGAGCCCATTACAACATTTAGCCGTGCTACCGGAAGTGTTTTTGCAAGATAAGCTGCAAGGCAGGTTGTCAGGGACGGTATGAAGATGCCTTGGAGGAAACGAGCACCAATTAAAATCCAAAACTCCGTTGTCACCGCGCAAACCAAGCCACCAACAGCCACAAAAATGCCACCGGTTAAGATAATCGGTTGGATTGGCAATCTATCGGCCAAAAAGCCGAAAGGAAGATTGGATATGGCTATTCCCAGGATGACGGCAGAGACACTGAAAGAAACCAGCACCATATCAGCCGAAAACTCGCGTTGCAAAACCGGCAATACGGGCTGCGTGACATAGATGTTTGTGAACGAGGCGGATACCAGCGCAAAGACTATGAATTGCAGACGAAAATAGGAATATCTTTTCCGTTCGCGGTCCGAATCACCTACTTCATCCCTAAGTTTATTCCTCACGGATTTTCTTTTCCATCACAAAGGTTCACTCCAGCTGCAGGCGAAAAGATCTCGATAGAGTCGGGAAAGTTTTTTAGTCAACACGGCTCCCAGCCTTTTGATTAATATCAAGCCCACATCCGGATGCTGGTCGAATATTTCGTCCAATTTATCCCTATCGATTTTGACCACCTTGGAATCCGTTGCACAAATCCCGGAAGCTATATAAACACCGCCTTCAACCATGCCGGACAAACCGAAAACCTCTCCCGGATTGGACAGAGGTATGGCAAAGGTACCTCCATTTTGGATAACCAAGTTTATGGTGCCTCTTTTCAGGATGAAAATGGATTTGGCGTCTTCATCTTTTTTAAACAAAACCGTATCTTTTGGATGATCTTCTTCACTGTAAATAGCAGTGATTTTGTTCATCACCTCTGGATCGATACCTCTGAAAAATTCTGTTTCGTTGAGGATCATGATCAACCTCCTTTTATTCAAGTTATAGATGGCATAGTTACGGTTACGAAACGGAGAAATCCAATTATGCCGGCATATAAATATTTCTCCAAATTGTTGCTAATGGGTCGATTGATGAATTTTCTGATTCGAATATAGTTTGCTCGCAATTCGAAGAGAACTAACGATGCTTGCAATGAGACTTTAAATAAAAGATCGGAGCTTACGTGCCTGGCCCAGGGTAGAGTTTACAGGGACGACGGGTTCGCGGGTAGCAACTGGTATCACAATGTTATATTAAGCTGCATTTAAGATTGCATCTTGTAGGACGCTCACTGATTGCGCGAGGATGAACAGTTCCTTCTCTTGAAACTAACGCCAACAGAATTTCCCACCTCCTCGCGTCTTTCCGGCTATTATAAAGTCTTTAATGACAATCGCAGTCTAATTACAAACGTCAAGAAAGATCAGAAAAAATCCGGCCTAAGATATATTTATAAAAAAATTAGAGTAACATGATAGGATTGTCAAATGAATAATCTCTCAATTGGGTTCCATTAAAATGATGAAATCCATTCAGGTTGGAATTTGAAAGCATGAACAATAAGGGGCAAACCTTGAATTGAGATTTAATTTGATTTTTTATTAGGCTCAATCTGACTGTGCATTACGTATTACGAAATTCATATTTTGGCGGGACTGTACAGACGGCTATATAAAAATCTGGTATAAATTGCCCGCCTCAATAGTGTGGATACCGTAAGTTCGGTTGAAAAGGTTGAAAAAAACGATAGCTGCTAATGGTTCCGAAGCTTTCATGTAGAGGAATTCCTTGAAAGTCGAGTAGACCGAGGGAACTTCCCCCTCAGTTCCTCACGCAACCGAACGTGAACCTCTCGATTCATTCGGCTCCTATCGAATGCGGCCTGACAATCAATTTGGACGAGAGTGCACATCATGAGATATCGTTATCTTGGATATTCTGGCCTGCTGATGTCTCGTATTGCGATTGGAACAGGGACCTTTGGGTCCGTGCATTTACTATCACGAGCGTTAGTGAATCGTTCGCTACTTATGCGTGGATAGACCCATTGGAAAGCCGGCAGTCGGTTTTCTCAGTTGAGCCTATAGCCGAATTTTGGTAAGCGTTCACAGGGCACCGCATCTGCTTTGTTGTCGGGCACTTGAAGTACAAAACTACGTCTGCGCGCCCGACGCCTTGCATCTGCGGCACCCTGTAAACGCTTACAATTAGGTGGTTTGAAGCGCATCGGACTTTGCAACCCTGTGAAAGGTTACGAATTTTGCATGCGTGACGATGCTGGCTATTAGTCTGGTTATGAGAATTTTTTCATCAACTTCTGAAATTCGGCGTTTTGCTTATTGATCAGATCTTGCAATACGTCGAGCGCCTGGCCTGGATCGATGCCGGGATTTTTGATGAGGTCTCGCAGGCGCGAGATGGTCTCTTCCTGCGCCTCGATTTTTTGCTTGAGGGCCTGATTTTCTTCTTCTAAGATCTGGTATTCATCCTTTGAAACCCATCCCATGATGCTAAAGTAATCACCAAAGGACTTCTTGAAATCCGCCGC
>Ga0272443_10003272_pt1 | contig 19258 bp, 16 predicted proteins | sample SSMAcet12_FD_193581 | JGI IMG/M metagenome (GOLD analysis project Ga0272443, IMG submission 193581) | Marine sediment archaeal communities from Little Sippewissett salt marsh, Falmouth, MA, United States - SSM-Acet-12 | ecosystem: Environmental > Aquatic > Marine > Wetlands > Sediment ... | reverse complement strand
TTACTGTTGGATTTAGTATATTGTTCAGACCGATTGACAAGAAATCAATGCTAACTCGGAGGAAATAGATGAAAGTCAACTCTTACGAGAAAGATGGCGTTTGGGTAGTGGAAGTTAAGGGACAGATGATGGGTGGTCCTGACACGGGCGAACTCGACGAGAAGCTCTATGCCATCATCGGAAAAGGCAACAAGAATGCCATAGTCGACCTCGCTGGCTGTGATTGGATCAACTCATCGGGGTTGTCGATATTGATTCATCACTACAAGAAGTTCAAAGATGAAGGTGGGGAGTTGAAACTCGCTAATCTCACTAAGAAGGTCGAGAGAGTTATGGTCATTGCCAGACTTTCAGAGGTCTTTGATGCTCACGAAACAGTGGATGAGGCAATTCAGGCTTTCAAGTAGCTAAGAAACTTTTGTAGATGATATCAGGCGGTTCTGATGGACCGCCTTTCTTCTTGCATACAATATCCGGATCAGCTTAGTACTATGCCGGACGGGCCGTCTGCTACTTCCCCAATAACTGCACAATGACGACAGGCAATTCGCAGTTCGGTCATAAGGGCCGGGACATCGTCGCTGTTGACAGCCAGAAGGAGACCGCCGGATGTCTGAGGATCATGAAGTATGTGAATCATCGATTCTGACAACGGCTTCTCATACCGCACTCTGCCGCCGAACACCTTGATATTGTCCTTACCGCCGCCTGTGAGCTGATTAGCCTCGGCAAGTTCGATAGCTCCCGGGATCACCTGTATCTTCTCGCTATACAACTTCATGGATACCTGAGATGCTTCCGCCATTTCGAGCGCGTGGCCAATTAACCCGAAGCCTGTTACGTCCGTAATCGCAGAGCATCGGTACTTCGACACGATTTCTGCAGGCGCTTTGTTCAGTGTGACCATTTGTGTTATCGCTTCATCGAGTATGGCCTGTGATGCGGTATTGTTTTTCATTGCGGTTGAGATTATGCCAGTGCCCAGGCTTTTAGTCATGATGAGCTTGTCTCCCGCCATCGCTCCGGCATTTGTTTTGATGTCTTTGATCTTCACGAGTCCTGTGACGGCGAGACCATATTTCAATTCCGCATCCTTTATTGAATGGCCACCGGCAATCACAGCCCCCGCCTCGGAGACTTTGTTCTGGCCTCCAAGAAGAACCTTCTCCATTACGTCATCCGGCATCTTCCCATAGGGGAAACACAGCAGGTTCAGGCAGACAACCGGGCGTCCACCCATCGCGTAGACATCACTAAGAGCATTTGCTGCGGCGATTTGACCGAAAACATACGGGTTATCCACTATCGGAGGAAAGAAATCCGTAGTCACAACCAGCGCATCCGTATCATTGATCTGGTAGATACCCGCATCATCAGCGGTGTTCGATCCCACCAGCAATCTGGGATCTTCCACTTCAGGCATCTTGGATAGAACGTCTTTGAGTACACCTGCACCCAGTTTCGACGCTCACCCGGAACATGCTACAGTGTTTGTCAGCTTAAGAATTTCATCCCTGGTGTTGTTCAAATCGTTTCAACCTTCTTGACCATAAGTATGGTCATTTACAGCCTGATAGAACGTATGGGGCAGGTGTTATCGTTCAGCAACTCCTGACAATCAACACGGGGATCAGCAAGGTGAGTAGCCCTTTGACCGCAAAGAATGCTATCCCGATCGCACCATACTTTTTGAAAAGTCTCTTTATCGTTTCGAAACGAGAGATCCCGGATTCCATATATCTCCAACAGTACCGGTTGTTACACTGACCATTAAGTATGTAACAACCCTGTTACTGGCGAAGTTTCTGTATGGAGAGAAAATCTTTGCCGAAAAAGAATATCTGCGCGCAAGCAAGCAGTAGCAAAGTATCACGAATAATCAAGCTAACCGCATCGCTTTTGCCCCTGTCAGAATGAGAGAAACAACCGCAGTTGAAGTCTATACCTTTTGACAGGACGATGGCGAGTGCAACGATGAAAACGATCAGCATTCCCGCTATCAGAACGGTCGATCCCTTCGGATAAATTCCGAGGATCAGCCCAATACCGGCGAGCATTTCGATCATCGGAAGAAACACCGCCATCAGGTTAACGAGAGAACCCGGGAGAATCTGGTAGTTGTAGACATCTCGCGCGAAGAGATCTATATGGATTATCTTGTGAACGGCGGCATAGCAGAAAACAAACCCCACTATCACCCTGAGTACAAAGGTGAGATATTTATTCGAAATCAGGTCTTTCATTCTCCCCCCTCCTTACCGGGATATGACACCGGTAACCCGGCTTTCTCCCAACGTCTCCAGCCGCCGAAGAATATCTTGACGCTGTCATAGCCCAGCTCATCTCTCAAGTATCTCGCCAGGAACAGGCTTGACTCGCACTCGGCACCGGAGCAGTACGTGACTATCATAGAACTGGGTTGAAGAATCTCCGAGACAATGTCAAAATAGTACTGGAATTCTTCTTCATCAGCTTCAAAGGGCACTAAATAGGCGCCCTTAATATGACCGTCTTCGTATTCCTCGGGAAACCGGGCATCCAAAAAGACTACTTCCGGATTCTGATAAAGGGCTGACACTTCAGATAAACGCAAAGATGGTGGATCGCCCTCTTCACACGAGAGACAATCCCATATTGAATCAGATTCGGAATCCGAGAAACTCGGCCACGATCCGATCCACGCGACCCGACTGTGTGAGAATGTATTGTTAAGAATTCCCAACACCAACGATATCGCAAGTATTACCGCAACTTCAATAAAAACTCTCTTCATTTCCGCAATCTCTCTGATGTTGATGTCAAATCACTGGCGCAATACCACGCACCAATTCACCGTTAGGCGAACTCAAACTATAATATACACGAGCAGGCAGAAATGTTCCGGCAAGACAATCTTGCGGCAGCTAATTCTGCAGCTTGAACTCCCAGCCACACCAGTAGTCACGCTCGATTTCATCGGGCGGACATGCGATACACTTAACATCGATCCTCGGATCGATTGTCTTGGCGAAAGTGTCGTATTCGATTACGCCGACCTGCTTGCATGGAAACGGGTCCATGTTCTTGCGGTGTCGTGCATCCTGAACACGGCATTTCACCATCTTGAGAATCAGTGTGTCCGGCGCGGGTCTCGTGATTTCCTGAACATTGATGTAGCTGTAGCAGCGATACTGCAAACACTTCTCGAGTGCGTCCAGACCGCCTCCCGGCTCGATTCCGAGGTACTTCATGATCCGGGTTGCCTCGATGGGAGAAAAACGCTTCCAGGCTTCTTTGTCCAGTTCGATTGCCACGTCCATACCGAACTTCCGCTCGGCCGCTTGAAACCACAAGCCGTCCATCGCCAACCAGCGCTTCGCGAGTTCCGAAAGCTGCTTCTTTGCTTGCTCTAATGTCAATTCATTATCCATCATGGGCGATAAGATATACTTTGAACTGGACTTGTCAACTCTACTGGTACGCAAAGGTCGAAGATCGGCCTTTTGATTGGGTCAAGATATTGACAGGCGCTGTCTGGCAAATATTCCTCAATCAAGTAGGTTCTTCCTGTAGCACTTCCCGAGACTTGTAGACTCACGCTACACAACCCCTTCAATAGGCACCCCGGCTCCCCATAGGTCACAATTGCAGTGAATGTATCGCTTGCGAAAAGGCCCTGCATGGACAGGGCCTTTCTATTCTCTGGATACCATGCGGGTAGCATTTCTAGAATTCAGCACCAAGCGAGAAGTAGTACTTCGGCTGTGAGACCGATGCGAGATCGGTTCGCCATGCCTGATCGAACTTCAGAAGGATGAATCCGAGATTCACACGGGCACCATATCCGAAACCGGATTTAATTCCGGTGAGACGAGCGTCGCCGAGTTTATTGGTCGCACCCTTGAATAGTTCGTTTTCATCCCAGGCCGCACCGACATCGAGGAATGCAACACCTCGCATGTTGGTCAGGACGATCGGCAATGGGAATCTTACGATGAAGTAGTCCACGAATGGGAACCTGAACTCGATGTTGGTGATCCCGAACTTGGAACCGCGGACGTCATAGTAATTGTAGCCACGCAGAGGCGTAACCACTTTCGAGAAATAGAGGTTTTCGACATCGTAGACATCAAGCTGAGGCTGCGCGCTTCCGACCCAGTTCGAAGTACCTCCCAGAAAGTACTGCTTGGGATTATCACCTTCCGATACGCCACCCGCAGCCCTGATAGCGAGCCCGAAGCTCTTGCCAAAATGGAAGTACTTGCGGAAATCGAACTGCACCGCCCAATAGTCGGTGGAATTCTCGTAGATGTTCAGAGTTTTTTCGAGCGTGACTTTGTATCGCTTACCGTTCATCGGGCCGGTGCTTCCCCAGAGGATATTGTCAGTGACCCATGACAATTCGGCAGCCGACATCCGGTTATCCGTGTTGTCATAGGGCGGGTCGTAATACTTGCGATCGATGTACAAGTGTGTCAGATTGAGTTCGAGTCTCGTAAATGTGGAAAACGGATATGACATCATACCCATTGCACCGTAAAACCTGTCAGAGAATAGCCTGTCGATCGGATCGACATAATAGTTCTTGCTGTGGAAAATCCCGGCGCCCCAGTCGATCCTGTTCTTGTTATTCAAGTAATAGAATTGAAAATTGGTCTGGTCAATAGCGTTGACAAGATCAGTTGCGAGGAAGAACTGATGGTTCCCGAGGTAGTCGGAAATCAGAAGGAATGTCTGGCCGCGTAAACCGAAGAAAGTGTCATAGGAAAAACCGCCCGACACCAGGTCAGGAGAAAACTTGGTCTTATAGGGCTGAACATCGTATTCTCCATCTTCTCTTTTGGCATACAACGAGTCAGTTCCACCCGGAGGAGCCAGGCCGCTCGTATCATACGGATGCGCTGACTCCGGCCTCTTCATATCGGAAGTCGCCGGCCTGAAGACATAGTCCGCGAAGTCCTGTTCCTCTTCTTCTTCGGCTTCCTCTGAAGTCGTCAATGAATCTTCAGTGGAAGTAGAATCTTCGCCTTCATAGTCGAGTTCTACCCTGGCAAGATGCTCATCCATTTTCCCCTGAACAAAAAGAGTTTGCTCAAGGTCCTCGGGAGAGTCAGCTACCGGCTGAATCTTTCTCAGGAGAAATATGTCAAAGCCGGCCTTGTTGAAAGAAGAGAACGCAATCTTGTCACCCTTCGGCGACCATGACGGTGCCGCGGCATTGGTCAGCACATCAGTTATCGGGAAGGGGCTGAGGCTATCGATATCCATGACGTACAGATTGTCGATACCGTTGTAGTTACCGACATAGCAGATCTTCTGGCCATCAGGTGACCATGTGGGATATCGCTGCGTGTGCGAGTCAGATGTCAAGGCTTCTATCTTTCCGGTCTCGAATTCATAGGAATACAGGTTGTAGTTTCCGTACTCAAGGTCGAGGATATCTTCAGGATCACTTGCATCGGCGGTCGGCCTGTCCGATGCGAATGCGATAAGTTTTCCGTCAGGAGAGAATGCCGGTTCCTGATCCTCGTAGTAATCATTGGTCAGCTGGGTCAGCTTCTCAGTTTCGAGATTAAGGACGTACAGGTCACTACGACTATTCTTCACTCCCGTAAAGACGATCAGGTTGCTGTCGGGCCCCCCCCAACTCGGGGAGAACATCGCACTGAAACCCAGTTCGTATTTCTTATAGATCTTACCCTTATCAACATTAACCAGCCTGAGGGCATCCTTGCCTTTCGATTTCGAAACGAACGCAAGGCTGGCACCGTCAGGCGACCACGAAATACCTGAGACGTAGGAGTGGAGAGATTCAAGGTCAGCGGACCTTGATCCTTTCACGATGCGCTTTATCAGCTCGCCGTCGACAGTAGATATCACGACTATCTCGGTGTAATCGTGCCTGTCGGTGAAGATCGCGAGTTTGTCACCGGATGGTGCGAATGCCGGACGTTCGTTAAAATATGATCCGTCCTTCGTGTGATCCGTCAACTGCCGGGAGAACTCTTTTGCCTCCCTACGCTGTGCAATCTCGGGCCAATAGAGCCTGCGACAGTACTTCATGAATCTCTCGGAGAACTCCTCCTGATTGAGACCGATAGTCTTCTTCATCGCCTTGTCCATAGACAGGTAGACCTTGCCCTTTGCAAGCATCTCCGCCACTTTCTCCATCCCGTAAGTATCGACAATGAATTTGATCGCGAGCTGCCCTTGCTTATAGGCAAGGTATCCCCCGAGATATGGTACCGGCGGGGCGTAGCCCGTGATAATCGCGTCACGCATAATCATATCCGCCCAGTAGTCCCAACCGTGTCGCGATGAATACTCAGCGAAACCTTCGGCGAACCAGAGCGGCTGACTGAAGAGTGTACCTCTTGAAAGCAGCGAACCGAATGCATTCCCGTAGAGGAAGTCAAAAGTCACGGCGTGGGTCAATTCGTGATGAAGAACATGACGGAAGTCTTCGTAGGAGCCATTATAAGGCATCACCATACGATTCTTGAAAACCTCGGTGAAACCGCCAGTGCCCTCGCCTAGAATACTGCTGATCACATTCGTCTGCTGGAATTCGTTCGGAGCATTGTAGATAAATGCAGGTATTCTCTTCTTGATTCGATAGTTCAGCTGCTCGGACACTTCAACGTATGCGGATTCCAGCACCGCTGCAGCAAACTTGGAAAGATCGTAAGAATCCTGATAGAAGTAGACATCAAAGTGCGGAGTCTGGATAAATTTCCAATCGAAACTTCTCCACTGCACTTTGTTCTTTCCGAAGTATTCATCCTGAGCATTCGCAGGAGCTGTTGCAAAAGACGCTATCAAAACCAGCGCCAGTACTATTCCAATAATCACTTTTTCTCGCACCATATCTCGTCTCTCCTGGCTTAATCGGGTGCTCTCTCAATGTCGGCCCCAAGACCCAAGAGCCTCTCTTCGATCTTTTCATAGCCTCTGTCAATATGATAGACCCTTCTGATGGTCGTCTCATTTCCGGCGGCAAGTGCTGCGGTAACAAGACCCGCACCCGCCCTGATATCGGATGCCATCACGGTTGTCCCGTGAAGGTCGGACACTCCATTGATGGTCGCCTCATTCGATGACACCCTGATGTCAGCCCCCATTCTTACCAGTTCCATAACACATGCAAATCTATCTTCAAAAACTGTCTCTCTTGCGTGACTGACTCCATCGGCAACTGCAGCCACTGACAGGAAGCTGGGAAGCATATCCGTCGGGAATCCCGGGTAAGGAAATGTCGTTAAGTCGAAAGCTCGCAATTTCTTGGGAGACTTTACCCTGACTGCCCCGTTGTCGGCGGAAATCTCAACCCCGGCTTCATTGAGCTTCTGGACAACCATTCCGATATCGTCCAGGCTGCAATTTTCGAGGCTGATATCACCGCCAGCAGCGGCACACATGCACATATACGTTCCGGCGACTAATCTATCTGGCATAATAGTATATTCGACCGCTTTCAGCTCTTTGACACCCTTAATCACGATTGTGGGAGTCCCGGCGCCGTCTACAGCGGCACCCATCTTGTTAAGGAAATCGGCGAGATCCACCACTTCGGGATCCATAGCGGCATTGACAATCGTGGTCGTGCCTGCCGCTGTAACTGCACCCATCATGAGGTTCTCTGTTCCGGTGTGAGATGGCCGATCGAAACAGAACGTCCCGCCCGACAAGCGATCACACTCCGCAAGGATATATCCGGCATCCTCTTCTACCCTCGCACCCAGCACCTGGAATCCCTTGACATGTAGATTCACGGGTCTCGGCCCAAGTGAGCAACCTCCCGGGAGAGAGACTTTCGCTTTCCCCAAACGGGCAAGAAGCGGCCCGAGGACCATGAACGATGCCCTCATCTGGCGAACAAGGTCGTATGGAGCTACATAACTCGTCAGGTTTTCAGCATTGACCACGATAGTCCTCTCTGACTTGTCCCAATTCACCTTCGAGCCGAGTTCTTCGAGCAACTTAACGATTGTCGAAATATCCCTAAGCTCAGGCACATCGTGTATCACGGTTGAGCCCTTATGTGGCAATACCGCGGCACAGAGAATCGGCAGAACCGCGTTCTTTGAGCCTTCGATTCGAACGTTTCCAGAGAGTCTTTTGCCCCCCCTCACGATGAGCTTATCCATAGAGGCCTCATTTCCTTAACTGTATGATTTGCATCATGGTTCCTACAACCAGACTTCCACAACAGACAATCGTTTAATGCCCGGTCGTCAGATGATGCCAATCTACGGCTGTCAAATGTGTTACGCAATTATGAAATCGGCACACTTTCCCTATTGGTTAGACACGCAAAGTGCATCAAATATCCCACTGTTTTTGTGCATGCCGGTCGGTTACTTCACCGGACATCAAAAATGGAGTTTAAACAGACCCGGACAATCCTCCGAAATCCAAGAAGAGCAAGGGTTTCTGATGCATATAACATGCCGCCTCAATGCCTACATTTCGGTTGACATTTGAGGAAATTCCTGTATATTGCCAGACTAATTTTGCGTTCTAATCGGAGCTTAGGAGGATCTATTCTAAATGCGAAAACATGAATCCTTAAGGATTGTCGCGATAATCGTGGTGTTGATCGTGGCAGCCATCTTTTTCTACCCCACAGCCAGACTGTGGTTGATGTCCGCCGAAGAGAAGGCAGAGATGGAGCAAATCGATCCTGTCGGCTTGAATAACCTCGAAGCGTCAACCATCCAGCTCGGTCTTGACCTGCAGGGTGGGATGCACATCGTGCTCAAAGTCGACGTATCGGATATGACGCCCGCTGAAGCCTCGAATGCCCGCGACCGCGCGCTCGAGATCATCCGAAACCGCGTCGACAAGTTCGGCATCTCCGAACCGCAGATTATGCCGCAGGGTGACGACTACATCATAGTCGAACTACCCGGGCTTCAGGATGTGGAAAGGGCTCAGCAGCTTATCGGGTCAACCGCCCGATTGGAGTTCAGATTCCTCGAAACTCCTGAGAAGACAAGACAACTAGTCGAGAAAATCGACAAAATCCTCGGAAGTGACCCGTTCTCCGAGGGAGATACGGAAACTGAGGCTGACACTTCGGCCGAGGAATCACTTGATGACGCCGCTGATCTCCTCAGCGAAAAGGAAGACTCTACCGCTGAAGAAGACAGTCTCCTTGCTGAAATCACCGATTCCACGCTTGAGGATTTCGAAGAAGCGACTTACACCGAATTTTCAAGTTACCTCGATCAGCAAACTCAGGAATCATACATAGCGACATCCCTGGATGTGCCTCTCTTGAAAAGATATCTCGGGATTGACAAAGTCCAGGCTTTGATACCTCATGATGTCGAATGGATGTGGGGTACGCGCGATGAGCAGTTCCAGGGCAGAATGGTCAGGCGTCTGTATCTCATCAAGAAGAAAGTCGAGATGACCGGTGACTGCCTGACAAGCGCGACTCCAACGTACGACCAGTTCCGTCAACCGAAGGTCGACTTCAGGCTCTCGAAAGACTGCGGATCGAAGTTCGCACGAGTTACCGGGCCGAACATCGGCAAACCGCTTGCTATCGTCCTTGACGGGCAGGTCGAGTCGGCTCCGAGAATCAACGACCGTATTCGTGACAACGGTACAATCAGTCTCGGTACGGGAGCCACATTCGAGAACGCAAAGGACCTCTCGATCGTGCTGCAGGCAGGTGCTCTTCCGGCTGATGTCAACATCGTCGAGAATAACGTCGTAGGACCGTCTCTCGGTCAGGACTCGATCAGTAAGGGCCTGACGGCTTCGCTCATAGGACTCATCTTCGTTGTTTTGATAATGGCAGTTTATTATAGACTCTCAGGTTTGGTTGCCGATTTCGCGCTGGTGTTCAACCTGTTCGTGCTACTGGCAATAATGTCGCTCCTGAAAGCGACACTCACCGTTCCGGGTATCGCCGGAATCATTCTGCTGGTAGGTATATCGGTTGATGCGGCGGTGCTGATATTCGAACGAATCAGGGAGGAGTTGACTACCGGTAAGACGGTCAGGGCCTCAATCGAGGCGGGCTACAGTCGGGCCGCGGTCGCTATCATAGACTCGAACATAACGACACTGATCGTCGCAGGAATCCTTTACGCACTCGGAACCGGAGCTGTCAAGGGATTCGCCGTCACGCTCTCAATAGGTATCATGGTATCGCTGTTCTCCGCGCTTGTCGTTACGAGAACGATCTTTGAGTTCAGAAAAGGCTACAAGAAGCTGAGCATATAAAGGAGCCCGTAGGATGTTCAGGATTATCAAGGGAACAAAAATAGATTTCATCAGCCAGAGGAAGAAAGCCTACATACTATCTGCCGTGCTGGTTCTTCTGGGAATTGCCTGCTTCTTCGCGATACTGTTCGGCAAAGCGAATCTCGGTATCGACTTCGCAGGCGGCACTATGGTTCAAGGCTGGTTCGAATCGGACGTCGACATAGCTGACCTCCGCTCTGTATTGTCAGAAGCCGGATTCGATGCTGCGTATATGACCCATCTCGAAGGTCGTGAACATGGAAGCACATTCCTGATTCGAGTAAAGGTCGGCTCGGAAGGCGGCCAGACCGTTTCCGAGCAGATAGTCGGCGCAATCAAGGCCGGTTTCCCCGGTAACGTTTTCACACTCGATTCCGTTCACGAAGTCGGGCCGTCAATCGGTAGAGAACTCGAACGAACAGCTATATGGATGGTTCTCCTGGCGATCGCCGGAATTCTGATATACATCTGGATTCGTTTCGATCTCCGATTCGGAGTTGCAGCTACTATCGCAACATTCCATGATGTCCTTGCGGTTCTCGGGATATTCTTCATCTTCAACAAGGAGATATCGCTTCTTGTTGTCGTAGCGCTACTTACGCTGGCGGGTTATTCGCTATCGGACTCTGTGGTGGTATTTGACAGGATCAGGGAGAATCTCAAGACTTTCCGAAGAAAAGGCGACTTCATTTCGACGATCAATCTTTCGATCAACGAAGTTCTCGGTCGAACTCTCATGACATCTCTTACGACATTGACTGTTGTGATCGTCCTGTTGCTCGCAGGAGGAGAGATTCTAAGAGACTTCGCACTTGCATTGATGATCGGTATTCTTGTTGGTACGTACTCCTCGGTATTCGTAGCATCACCGATTATTGTCGAGTGGGAGAACAGATCGCCGAAGCGATTCAAATAAGATTACATCGAGTTTTGAGCATAAGCAGGAACCCCTCACATCCGAGGGGTTCTTTTTTTGCCAGGAACCGATACCGAACTTCCAAGGTGCTGTTGTTAGTGAATGGAGAATGCTGTATAGATCGGCGAATTACTTCGCGTTCAGTGACATTTCGAAGATTCGGTAGGTCTTGTAGGGGTGCGCGCCGAGCATCTTAGCCGCACGATTCATCAATACGTTATCCTCGAGTATCCATGAAAGCTCGGCCCACCTGTATCCTTTTGCGGTGCCTTTAGTGAAAGTGTCGAGAAAGAATATGCTGTCAATACCACGCTTCTGGTAAGCATGTTCGATGCCCATAGTTATCACTCGAACCGAATCGATTTTGTTCTTCACCTTGGTGTGCCATAGCAACTTGAAAATTCCCAGAGGGAACAGTTTGCCATTGGCGAATGGCAATACCTGATAGATGTTAGGAAGCGCGAGTGAGAAACCAATCGGGTTCCCGTCCACCTCGGCGATGAAGACAAGATCCGGGTCAACAATTGACTTCATGTCTTTTGCGATATAAAGAAACTCATCGTCTGGCACGGGAACGAAGCCCCAGTTTCTGCTCCATGCGTTGTTGTAAATCTTGTTGACGAGCTTGAGTTCATTGCTGAAGTCTCTGAGGTTCACTGTCCTCACTTTGACTTTTTCTTTCTGCCTGATCTTCTCAACCAATCTCACGAGCCGTTCGGGTGGCTTGTTCTCGTGAGTCATCTTATACGCCAACAAATCTTTCGACTTGTGCAACCCGAATCTCTCCATGAAGTCGAGGTAGTAACGCGGGTTGTAGGTCATGTTAACAAAGGGAGGCTCATCGAATCCTTCGACAAGAGTACCTACTTCATAATTGGTCGATGGATTCATCGGCCCCCTCATGACCTCCATCCCGTCGGCTTTCAGATGAATCATTGCCACCTTCAGAAGTTTGCGGGCGACATTATAGTCATTGATCGACTCGAAGAACCCGAAGAAGCCGGTCTTCTCATGGTGGAACTCGTTGTGGTTACGATTAACGATAGCCGCAATCCGACCGATCGTTTCGCGTCCATAGTGAGCGGTAAACAACTTGACAGTAGCATACCTGAAGAAAGGATTCTTCTTCGGATCAAGAAGGTCTTTGTGGGAGCTGATCAGGGGAGGTACCCAGTACTTATCACCTTCGTATATCTTCCACGGTACTCTTATGAAGTCACGTAAATGGGAGGGACGCTCGACCTCTCGTATTTGAATATCATCGAACTGCATTAGAGTGCTGTCAGATGACTCCGAGTTCACGACCGACTTTACCGAAAACTTCCAGAACACGGTCCAGTTCGGCATCAGTATGGGTCGCCGTATACGATGTCCGGATAAGCGCTTCTCCCGGAGGTACTGCAGGCGGGATAATGGGGTTGGCGAAAATACCCGCCGCAGTCAGGGCTTTCCAGAATTTGAAGCAGTCTATATCATCACCGATGTAGATCGGCACAACCGGAGTTTCGGTAACGCCGATATCGAACCCGAGCTCTTTGAAACCCTTGTGCATCTTTCTCGTGTTAGCCCAGAGATTCTCTCGCCTTTCCGGTTCAGACCTGATAATCTGGAGTGCGGCTCTTACTCCCGCAACAGCGGCAGGCGGCATCGAGGCGGAGAATATCAACTCACGGGATATATGCTTCACATAGTTGATGATTTCTTCGGAGGCGGCGATATAACCACCAAGAGAGGCGAAGGACTTAGAGAAAGTCCCCATTATTACATCTACTCTATCTTCAAGACCGAAGTGCTCTGCCGTTCCGCGACCGCCGGGGCCAAGCACTCCAACTGCATGGGCATCATCAACCATGACTCCCGCACCGTACTGATCCGCTATTTCAACGATCTCGGGAAGCCTGGCGATGTCACCTTCCATTGAGAAGACTCCATCGACGATCACGAGACGGCCGCCGCTATTGCTGTTGCTTTCGATCTGGCGCATGAGCCGGGAAAGGTCGGTCATATCATTGTGGCCGAATTTGTATGTCTTCCCGTATGACAGACGGGTACCATCCACGATCGACGCGTGATCCGAGCGATCCGTAATGATAACATCGCGTTTATCAACGAGGCACGAGATAGTGCCGAGATTGGTCTGGAAACCGGTGGAGAATATCAGAGCGGCTTCCTGATTGAGGAAATCAGCGAGCTCTTCTTCGAGCTTAACATGAATATCAAGAGTACCGTTGAGATACCGCGACCCGGTACACCCGGACCCATACTTCTCGACAGCCTTGATGCAGGCCTCCTTGACTCTGGGATCGGTTGTCAACCCAAGATAATTGTTCGAACCGATCATAATCTCTTCGTGGCCCTCTATCATGACTGTATGAGCAGGTGCAGAAGCGATGGCACGGAAATAGGGATAGTAACCCATGGCCTTAACTTCCTGTGGACGAGTAAACTCGACGCACTTCTGGAAGAGAGGCTTGGTAGTTTTTACTTGTCTGCCAATAGTGTTCATATTATCTAATGCTCCATGCAAAAATTCAACTAAACCTGAAAGTATACCTTTGTCAATACAAAAAACCTTATGAATAAAGGCGATAACAGAATTCCACGGCGCGTTCTCGTGACCGGCGTTAATGGTTTTGTGGGTAGTCATATCGCTCTTGCCTTCCTCAGGGCTGGATATAGTGTCACGGGGCTGTTACGGAAAACGTCAAACACGAGACTCATCAGGGACCTCAGCATTGACCTGAAGTATGGAGATGTCACTGATAGGGACAGCCTTACGGACGCGATAAGCGGACAGGATTACATTATCCACCCCGCAGGACTAATACAGGCCAAGTCAATCGATGCATTCATGAAGGTCAATCAGCAGGGAACGAAGAATGTTCTTAAGGCGGCTTATGAAAACTGTCAGGGACTGAAGAAACTCGTCTACATTTCTTCGCAGGCTGCGGCCGGCCCTTCCGAGTCTGAAGTTCCGATTGACGAAACCATAGACCCGCATCCGGTATCGGATTACGGAAGAAGCAAACTCGCCGCAGAAAGCGAATGCCATTCATTCTTCGATAAGCTCCCTGTTGCAATTGTGCGGCCACCGGCGGTCTACGGTCCCGGTGACGAGGGTATCCTTCCCTTCTTCAAGATCGTGAAATCCGGCTGGTATTGGAAATTCGGACTTAAGGAGCGGTTTGCATCAATTGTGCACGTCACGGATCTTGCTCGCGCGGTCGTGCTGGCCGCCGAGAGCGAGAACAGTAACGGTGAAACTTTCTTCGCAGCTAACCCCGGACTCAATTCGATCTGTCAGATGCAGAAACTGATGGCGGACATTATGAAGGTCGAAGTGAAACCGCTGGTCACACCGATTTGGCTAACCAAGTGTCTGGCGGGTCTCGATGCCGTCTCCAGTATTGTGACCGGACAACCGCGGAGTCTGACCATGGACAAGATCAGGGAACTATCCCAGATGTACTGGCTCTGCAACTCATCGAAAGCCGAGAGCGTTCTTGGCTGGAAGCCTGAGATTAGCCAGGCGGATGGATTAACCGAGACTATCGACTGGTACATTCAGCACAGGTGGCTTTGATGTATGCTCTTCCCGCAAAACTGTTTTTTACCACTTCCGCTGTCGCATCGGGAGTGCTGTGTATAATACTGGCTATTCAATTCAGCCTCGAAAAAACGTTCGGTTTTTACAGCCTGATACCTGATGCCCTGCGTGAGGAGAGAACTAAGTACTGGATGCTGCTGGTTTTTGTGGTCGAGATTGTTCTTTATGCAATCGGACCGACTGCATTCTACTTCTGGATATATGATGTTTTGCCGTTTTTCAGTTACCGTGCGGGGATTTCAGTCGCAATACTTCTCTATCTCTTCGGCACACTCCCCTTTGCCGTTGGCTTGGCCCTTCGAATGAAACTCCCTGCCGGAATTCTCGCATTTTCGTTCTTCTTCAATTTCGTGAAGCTTGCCACCTGCTGGGGCACGGTTACATACATGATGAACACTTAGAGTGTTTTCTTCCCTTTTTCCGCGATGTACACCCCAAGCAGGACCAACAGGCCGCCTGATGCAGTGAACAAGCCAAACGACTCATCGAGCAGCGGTACTGCCAGTGCTGTCGTCGCCAGAGGCTCCAGATACAGGAATACACCAGCCTTTGCGGCACCTATGCTGGCGACTCCCATCTGCCAGAACCAGTGTGCAAGGGCCATCGCCACGATACCGAGGAACAGCATTGCGATGATCGGTTCTGCGGGCAGGCTCAGGAATTTGCTCCAGTCAGATGTGAAGAGCATATACAGAAACAGTCCGAGCGCTGCAGGCAGGAATACTCCAACAGTAACTGCAAGTGAGTCGCGATTCCTCGATATATCCCGGGTTAGTATGGTATAGATTGCCCAGGTATGCGTGGAGGCGAGTATCATCCAGTCGCCGACGCTCTTGAGCCACCCGAAGTTCGAATACTGGCCTTTTGAGATTAGAGTCAGAATACCGATAGTGGCAATCCCCACGCCGAGTATACCGTACACTCCGATACGCTCGCCCAGAAAAACGAACGAGAAGACGATGAGCACAAGCGGAATCACTCCGATTATCCATGCAGTGTTGATGGCGGAAGTGTACTTCATTCCTATGACCTGAATCAGGAAATGCAGAGCGAGAACCGCGCCGCTTATCAGGAGTCGCCACCTGTATCGTCCATCGAAAGGAAGCTTTATTCTTCTGGCGGCGAGAATTACGAGCAAAACAGGAAGCGCTATTATCAGGCGAAGACCAACTACTTCTTCGGGACTCATGTAATCAAGGCATATCTTCGTAGCAACGAAGGACCAGCCCCATGCGACAACGGTTATGGTCAGAAGCAGTGTTGTTTTCATTCCATGAGGTCTCGCTTGGTCTGTCTATTCGACTCCCACAGCAGTTAAGTCGTCGGTTGACAGAACAGGTCACCAGTAAACCCCATTATACGCTCCGGGGAGAGCTCTGCAATTCGAATTTCTACGTTTTAGCGATGAAGGACATAAAAGAAGGCCCGCAATGAAGCGGACCTTCGATTATCGAGGAAATCATCACTGTGGAATTACGGAGCGCAGGGAGCTACTCCTCCAGCGAAGATGTATTCTACGAGTCTCATTACATCATCAATATCCACGTAGTGCGAGCAGTTGAGATCACCTCTCAGGATACTGCCGGGTAGCGGATTGCCCCTGAAGACGTACTCGACCAGTATGTTTACATCGTCGATATCGATTTCACCGGACTGATCTATGTCACCGGGGTATATGGTGAAGTCGTTTTCAGGCAGTATGTACATCTTCGGGTTGCTGGAGTACTTGCCGATTATTGTAACGGTGCTCACGACCTCTATATCGCACTTATCTGTAAGATAAGCGGTTACTGTGAACTGCTGAAGCGTCGTGTCGAGCAATGCTCCGTAATCATCGAGGAATGGTCCGATAGGTATAACTGCCGCGAGTACATCACCCACGAAATCAGGGTGAGTCGTCACGGATACCGACCTTGCAGGAATCCAGCCGTTGACCAGCACTGAATTCGGATCTACATCGCCCGGTGCAAGGCTGTCCGGGAAGTCACCGAGATACACAGTGGCCATAATAGAGTCTATGGCGAACTTGTAATAGATGTATGCCGGATCAGGATCGAATATCGCACGCAACTCCTGTGCGGTATCGGCTACCGTAAATGTCACTTCAGCCATCTGGGGGCTGTTCGATGCTGCCGGATCGGCAACAGTGACCATTGTCTGGTAAACACCCGGACCGAGACCATACGTATAATCAACTGAAAGCGTGCAGGTACCGGCGCCGGTTCCTGACGTTGGATTGAGACTTAACCAATCCTCGGATTCGGATGCTGTCCAGTTGAGAGTACCACCACCGGTGTTCGCTATCGTGAGAACCTGACCCAGCGGGTTCGGATCGCCAAGTGTAACCGAGAACGAGAAATTCTGCGGGTTAAGATCAATCTCCGGCGGAGCCGCGGCAACATTCAATGTCACCGAAGCTGTCTGCGGGCTGTTGGTTGCAGCCGGATCGGTTACAGAAACTTCCGCATCATAGGTTCCTTCCGAGAGCGCCGAAATATCCACATACAACGTACAAGGCCCGTCACCGACTCCCGATGTCGGGCTGAGAGAAAGCCAGGCGGCATCGTCACTTGCTGACCAATTGAGGTCGCCTATGACAGCATTGCTGATAGCCAGTACCTGCGGATCGGGGTTCGCACCGCCTTCAACCGCGTCAAAGGTGAAGCTATCGGGGTCGAGAGCGATGACCGGTGGTGGCGGCTCGACCACAAGCAGCACCGGAACGAACTGCGGGCTGTTTACAGCACCGGGATCCTGAATGTCGATCATCGCGCCATAAGTGTTTGGCAACAGACCCGAGATATCGACATACACGGTGCACGCTTCACCATCTGTTCCCGTTGTCGGACTAAGTGTAATCCAGTCAGCGTTGTCACCGGCAGTCCAGCTTAACGCACCACCGCCTGTATTATCAATGACGATGGCCTGCGGAGATGGGTTAGGATCGCCATAAACCGCATTGAACAGCAATGAGTCAGGACTGACCGACATTACCGGAGGTGGTTCCAGCAGGTGCAGAGTTACCGGGACATCCTGCGGGCTGTTGTCTGCAGCGGGATCGCTGACAGTTACGGTGGCTGTGTAGTCGGCTGCGGTCAAACCAGAAATGTCAACAAAGAGTGTACACGGCCCGTCATCAACGCCACTTGTCGGAGATAGAGTCAACCAGCCCGCGTCATCCGAAGCGGACCAGTTGAGAGTACCTTCGCCGGTATTGCTCACAAACAGTATCTGCGGATCGGGGTTTGTATCTCCCTCGGTAGCAGTGAACTCGAAGTCAGTCGGGGAGAGACCAATCGCGGGTGAAGATGGGCAAAGGGCATTGGAAACGGTAATCGTACAACCATTAAACACGGGGGGGAATCCCATACCTACTGATGGTGAGAACTTAAATGTTCCTGCAGGAGGATAGAACGATGAATCAACCACTATATCGAAGTTGCATGGCAATCTTGTAGGATCCAGGACTTTGAGCTGAAAGTCACCGATCTTCGTGGGCACCGAAGGGCTAAGGAAGCCAGCACCTATGTTGACAATACCGAGCAGGTAACCATTCAAGCCTTTGTGCTCGGCCGGATAGTCCGGGTCAAGCGAGCTCTTGGCGAATGTCTTCACGAAAGCGTTTATGGCTCCGTAATAGAACGAATCTGCCACGATCAATGAGTCAGAGGGCCCGGTACCTCCACCAGTGCTGGTCGTAAGTTCAAAACCAAGTGATGCACCGGAGATGTTTGACTGGTCCGTCCACGCCCACAACTCGACCGTGAACAACGTGTCGCCGGGCGTATCTATCGTCCAGGTCGTTGCTGCAGGTACATACCACAAAGAATCCGGCACGCCGGCATCCTGCGCGGATAGCGGCCCTGCTAAAAGCAACCCCATAACGACGACAATAGAGAATGATTGCCATATTCTCATCGTTTCTTCCTTTCTCAAAGCCAAAATATGAAAAGGCAGGTCCATCGGATATATCATTTTAAGTATAAGTCATAATCCCTTTTTGTCAAGGAAGTATTAGTGGTGGAAGCATATTGTCGATGCCGATAAGGCTCTATGTAACATACGCTTGTGGCGTGCGTTGGTCAAAGGTCGGATTGGAAGGTGGCTTGTCCATCAGACTCTGAGGTTCGGACAAAAGAGGAGCCCGCGAATTAACGCAGGCTCCTTTGAATCTATATGCTCACGAATGAAATCAGTCGTGGCATGGGAACGGTCCACCAGAGAAGATGTAGCCAATCAGATAAACCACATCGTCAATGTCGGACGTGTTCGAACAGTCACAGTCGGCGATCAACATCGGTCCCGGGAGCATGTCACCGGCAAAGATGAAGCCAATCAGCTTGACCGCATCGTCGATATCAATCTCACCGGATGCATCAGCGTCACCATGCAGGACAACATCATCCTGAGGCAGTATCCACATCTTCGGATTCGCCGGGTTCTTACCCATGACGGTTATGACACCACCACCGGTGAATGTCGTAGCGTCATCGTAA
>Ga0272443_10003271_pt1 | contig 19265 bp, 16 predicted proteins | sample SSMAcet12_FD_193581 | JGI IMG/M metagenome (GOLD analysis project Ga0272443, IMG submission 193581) | Marine sediment archaeal communities from Little Sippewissett salt marsh, Falmouth, MA, United States - SSM-Acet-12 | ecosystem: Environmental > Aquatic > Marine > Wetlands > Sediment ... | reverse complement strand
CTGATAGAGGCATTCACAGCCGTATACCTGCCTGCGCTGTCATACTTGAGCTTCCTGATTCGGAAAACGCACCTGTGTATGATCTTGATCGCCTGCACGAGCGACTTGCCCCAGCGGTTTCCGGTGCACAACAGGTTTTCTGGCTTAACCGAATTGGTCAGCCACTCCACCTGGCCATCGTGCGGTTCGACCTCAAGGAATTCCCTCGCGAAGAGAACCGGATCGGTCACCGACCGCCGCCATCTGTTATTCTTCGATAGAGCTGCTATTGCGATATCCTCGATCCATATCAGACGTCGCTGACGAGTTCACGTTTCGCACTCTCCAGATCTATTATACCTGCTTCGAGCTTCTTAAGTACGCTGTCAACATGCACGGATTCCGCTTTGCGTTTCTCGAGGACTCCAACCTTCACTGACTCCTCGAAACTCCAACGGCACTTCGCGTCGATACCTTTCAGTGCGAACTCCACTTCCGTGATCCAACTCAGAAACCTTGCAGCCGCTGTTTGTATCATCCGAAGCTGCCTCTGGAGCAGCTCGAAATTGAATTCCGCCCATGTCTGCGTTGAGCCGTAGGAATACCCAAGCATGAAGGGAGCGAGATGCGTTCCAACGCATATGTCCTCAACCACGGCCTTGTGGTTCACATACCACGATGACGATGACGAGATTTTGGACGCCGGGCCGATATACTCGATCTCGACATCATTCCATGTTACCGGATTATCGTCCGGGGCGATGTTGTCGATCATTCGAACCGTGTCATCGAAATACTCGTTCGCTCGATCGACATAGGCATTCTGATCCTCTCCCGGCATCCGATCCGGGGGTTTCACTTTCACATGGATGCGGTGGTAGCCGGCATTGTGCATGCTCTTGTTCATATCTGACAGGAGGGCCTGTTCCACACGAGCCACGAATGGCACGGCGGAAAGAAGCGATTTACCCCACGGCTCGACGGAGTTCGCGTCAAGACCGAAATAGTATGTCGAAGGCTCGCTAAGGCTGATTCTTCTCCCCTCGACCTGCTGAAACATCTTCCACTCTCCCGACGGTTCGAGCTTGAACTTGATCGACGCCGGATCGATGAAGTAGAATCTATCGACACCGCCGCCGTGAGGATCGACCAGCAGTTCCCCGCAAACTGATCCGGTAGTGAACAGCGTGTTGAAGAACTCCGCAAGCAGGGCGTCATTGCCCCCGAATTTCTGGTAGCGATTGTCGTACAGCCTGCGTGAGAGATTATCCACCACAGCACAAATATCCTCGGACCTGATATCGCGTCCCTTCGAATCGAATACTGCGTACTTCGCCGGCGAGGCCGCCATCTTCACCCATGTCCAGATCGCGGCATTCAGTGCAGGAATGTTGTCGCGAAGAAACCTGTACAGCTTCACGCTCATCTCATTCCTGTCGATTCCGCCTTGAAAGACTGCGAGGCATTGCCCAGACTCCGCTGAGCGTCGTGATTTGGGCTTGGCCTGGAAGCCGCAGTTCGAGACTCGCGCCAAATGATCGTGCGCAACTTCGACGCCGGTCTTCCTCCCACGAATTCTGCTCGTCAACCTCAAAAGATTCCAAAACATTCAATCTCCTTTGGAAAACTGTCATTGCTGATCACCTATCCGGTCAGAGACTCAACACTGGTTCGCAGGTATATCTGAGCAGGGATGAGCAGAAGGCGCGAAATCCCACCGCAGGAAATGCGGGGCTGTAAGTCATTGCCGTTCAAACAACTCTGATTTTGGTGGGTTGCGGGGCCGGTGCGCGCGGCGCAAAATATGCGGCCGCCGTTGTCGGAAACATCTCAGAGGCGAGGATTGCCCGTTGTATCACAAGCACTTACGGCGTGAGGACGACTAATCGAAGCTTGGCACAGTAGTTGTTACTATCAATGGGTGCGGATGGTTGCCTTTTCATATAGATAGCAGGCTGCTGTTCTGGTTTGCACTCATACCCTCGTGGTAAAGGACAGCAGCCTGTTTTATTGAGCTTCCTTGGGCGTTTTATAAGTGAAGCGGACGGAGCCCCTCGAAAAAGTCGGGCTCCTTCATTCTGACCTATCTGGCATTAAGATACACCCTCTTAACACGTTGCATTGTTCATCCGAAAGAGGCGGGACGCCAAGCCCGCCTCTATTCTTTGATTAGTCGTTGATGATACCCATCAATGACGGACCTTGGCTGTTATCTCAGGAGGTCCTCCGCCCATCATCAGCGCCTCACCTGCGTATTCCCATATAGCGGTGTTGCCCTTGACCTCGGTCGCGTTTGACTCCACGATCTCGCCAGGGAATGTAACTTCGATCCTGAGTTTCGCGTTCTTCATACCTTCTGACATCGCCTGCATTCCCGCCGCGAAGCCTTCCATCATCTGCTCCATATCGATCTCGACATCCATCTCGGCATCAGGATCGGCATCACCACCATGCATCTCTTCCATGTCACCGTCTTCTGAAGACTCGTCGTCATCCTCCATGTCCTTCATAGCTTCCTTCATCTCTTCCATCGCCTTGGCCATCGCCTCGGGGTCATACGCTTCGTCTGTCTCTCCCGAGGGGGAGTAGTCAAAGCCAGCCTCTCCTGAGTCTTCTCCGAATGACCGCTTGAAAAGCCACATGCCGTCGGGCTGCTTCTCATAGGACCATTGTTCGGCAGACTCCGGATTCATTTCCTCCGTAAGCTCGAGCTGTGTCGCGATACTCTGGAAATCGGCCAGGTTCTCGAATGAGAACTCCATGTCGACATTCTTCCACTGCTCATCTTCGCTCTCGGAGTAACTAAGGAGCTTGACGGAGCCGTCAGTGCCTGCAAGCGCTTCTTCGATTTCACCCTTGGTCCAGACTTCACGGTCTTCTGACTCGGAAGACTCCTCTTCGCTCTCGAAGCCCTGGCCCATGCTGTCCAGTTGCGCCATCATGGCTTTCTCGATGCCATAGTGAATCTTCAACGTCCCGGAGCCGTCGGCGTTGAGCGTGAGCGTCTCCTCATAGTCGATGCAACCGGCGATCAACAAGAGGATGGCTGGCACAAGAATTAACATTGCGCGTTTCATACTCTTCTCCTGATTAAATGTAGGTTTAGGTGCTTACAAGACTCTATTTAGTCAACTTCAGAGGATTCTCGCCGAAAGATCGGCGACCTTTTTCAAGAAGGACTCGTCACGCTCGGTGAAGGGCGATTGGGCGTGCGAATCGATGTCGAGTTCTCCGATGATTGCGCCGTTCTTGAATATCGGCACTACTATCTCCGCTTTAACATTGATGCTGCATGACAGGTAATTCGTTTCAGCAGTGACATCCTGAACAATGAAGGTCTCCTCCGTTTCTGCCGCCTGACCGCAGATTCCCTTTCCGAACGGAATCCTGACATGATCGGTTGGCTCCCCCGCATACGGTCCCAGTACGAGTTCTTTCGGGCTGGCCTTGTCGACAAGATAAAAGCCGACCCAGTCATAGTGCAAGACCATTTCCTTGAGCATATCGCAGATTGCTCCCAATGCCTCCGCAGTCGGGATATTCCCGCGAGTCAGATCCTCGACCTTTGAAGTCAGTTGCTCGAACAACTCGTCGTTGTCAATCACATCTTTCATACGAAACTCATCGCCCCCGAGTCTGATCTTTGCTGTCATCCCTAAGCTTTGTCCACTCTCTGTAAGCTCGTCTGATGTGTGGGATCGTAATTGAACCTCCAACAACAAGGCCTATGCTCATCGTCTCTGAGAACTCCTCGTCAGTGATCCCCTCTTCGCAGCACCGGATCAGATGGTATAATATGCAATCGTCGCATCGAAGAACAAGCGAGGCAACCAATCCCATCAATTCCTTGGACTTCACACTAAGGGCACCCGCCGCATAAGCCTGAGTGTCGAGGCTGAAGAACCTTTTGGTCGTCAAATCACCATGTTCAAGCACGAGCTGATTTAGGTGCTCACGCTCTTTCCTGAACTCCTCCGCCCTGCTTTGCGTTGCATCACCTTGGTTCATTTCGATGTCGTCCACCGGTCACCTCACACGCTTCCAGCATTAAGCGAATTAACGATTGGCGTAGTCAAACAGCACCCCGAGTTGGGGTGCTGTCTGTCCAGTCTATTGCTTGTCTTGACGATTGTCTGCGCAGAGTACGAACACAACTTCTCTGCACCTAATAGTCTTCGAGATTCGAAAACTCGGCGTCATCGAGCCAGGACTCCGGTCTCGTGACGAACTCTATCATGTGATCGAGAAGATGCACATGCCGCCGTTCTTCGTCAGCGATTTTCTTGAGAAGAGCCTTGTGTTCGGCGGAATTGACCTCGTTAACTTTTTCGAGGTAGAACTTCTCGCTCCGTTCTTCGATATCAAGAGCCTTCTGGAGAGCTTCCTTTTGCGAGAGGTCGAAGCTCATTTCTTCCTTCTGGTCCTTCATCTCCTGAAAGACGTTCTTGGCGTTCTTGAGGACCTCGCTCTCGGGCATCTGCGGCGTACCCTGTTTCATCTTCGAAAGGATGTTGAAGTGTTTGACTTCATCATCTGCCATCATTTCGAGAATTCTGGCGACCCCCTTCTGGCCCACTTTCCCGGCCAGATCGCGGTAGTACACTTCGCCATCTTTCTCCATCTGCATCGCGAAATCAAATATGTCCATCGATTTCCTGCCTCCTGCGAGTTGTTATCGATTCTTCTTCGCAACTGTCAGCGGGAGTCCGGGATCAGACAAGAACACTACGCAATCTTAATCTCGGTGCTCTTGTACACCGACTGAATCGCGTTCAGGAGCGTAACGCCATCTTTCATCGGCTTCTGGAATGCTTTCCGTCCGCTGATAAGGCCCATTCCGCCTGCTCTCTTGTTGATGACGGCGGTCTTCACTGCCTGAGCGAGATCGTTATCGCCCGAAGCTCCACCCGAGTTTATCAAACCGGATCTGCCCATGTAGCAGTTCACGATCTGGTAACGAGTCATCTCGATGGGATGATCCTGGCATATCGTGTCGTACATGTTCTTGTTGTACTTCCCGTATGATTGTCCTCCCGCATTCATAGCTTCATAACCGCGATTGATAGTCGGTTGTTTCTGCTTTACGATATCTGCCTCGATTGTGACGCCCAAATGGTTGGCCTGGCCTGTCAGGTCGGCGCTTGCGTGATAATCCTTTCCCTCAATCTTGAAGGAACTGTTGCGCAGGTAGCACCAGAGAACCGTCGCCATTCCGAGGTCATGGGCGTACTCAAAAGCCTGGGTGACTTCCTGAATCTGGCGGCTGCATGTCGGGGAACCGTAGTAAATCGTGCAGCCAACCGCGACACATCCCATCTCACGGGCCTGCTCAACCGATGCAAACATGATCTGGTCGAAGTCGTTGGGATAGGTCAATAGCTCGTTATGGTTGATCTTCAGGATAAAAGGAATTTTGTGGGCATACTTGCGTGCAATACTGCCGAGGACACCCAGCGTCGACGCCACACCGTTGCATCCGCCTTCCATAGCGAGTCGAACGATGTTCTCGGGGTCGAAGTATTCAGGGTTGGGCGCGAATGACGCACCGCCCGAGTGCTCTATGCCCTGATCAACCGGAAGAATCGACAGGTAACCGGTTCCCGAAAGATTGCCGTGGTTGAACAGCGAGTTCAGACTTCGCATTACCGGCACCGGACGATCCGAGTTCATGTGGACATTGTCCAACCAATCAGGACCGGGCAGCTGAAGCTTATCCTTGCTGATTCCCTTGCAAGTGTAATTGAGAAGGTCATCGCCATCCGCTCCGAGCATACTCCTGATTTCATTGAAACCTAACATCTTCCTATCTCCTTATAAGAATCGAGTTGACGCGGTAACTTTGGTATTGGTCTGTATAGACTCCATTCGCACTTTCTATGCTGATACACGCGGAAGGTATCAACGCCCACTGTCGATGTCAATATTAAATGTCGTGCGGATAGAAGCCTATGCGAAGGCTCTCTCGACCACGCTTGCCTGCTCGAACTTGTGCAGGCCGAGATACGCCGTTGCCGGGCTGCTGCTTTCCCGTCTCGCAACAACCTTTAGCTTGAATCTGGAGAATTTTCGGCTGATGAACGGCCACGCACCCATGTTGCCGGGTTCCTCCTGAACCCACAGCATCTGCTCAGCGGAACGATACTTCCTCGCAATGCCGGTCACTCCCTCAATCGGGATCGGATAGAGCTCCTCGATCCGGACAATAGCGACATTATCCCTGCCGTTCTTCAGCTTCTCAGCAAGTAAATCGTAGTAAACCTTTCCCGAACAGAATATAACCCGCGTGACCTTGTGCGGGTCTGCATCAGGATCATCGAGCACCGCGCGGAATGCCCTGCCATCGGTTAATTCCTCAAGGTTGCTTACACACATCGGATGCCGCAGCAGACTCTTCGGGGTCATCATTATCAGCGGTCTTCTGAATGGTCGCGCAAGCTGACGCCTCAGTATGTGAAACAGGCTCGCCGGTGTTGTACAATTCGCGATCTGCCAGTTGTTCTCCGCCGATAGCTGGAGGAACCTTTCGAGTCGCGCCGAGGAATGGTCGGGTCCCTGCCCTTCAAAACCGTGCGGAAGATACAGGACCAGCCCGTTGATTCTCCCCCACTTCGCCTCCGCACTCGCGAGGAACTCATCGATGATTACCTGGGCACCGTCCGAGAAATCTCCGAACTGCGCCTCCCAGATCGTCAGACCGTTCGGCACGCCCATCGAGTAACCATACTCGAATCCCATCGCCGCATACTCGGACAGGAGCGAATTGTAGATCTGGAACGGTGCCTGATTCGTTCTGATATGTTTCAGTGGCGTATAGGTCTCTTCGGATTCTTCGAGCGTTACGACCGCATGCCTGTGAGAGAACGTCCCTCGCCTGGTGTCCTGCCCGGCAATCCGAACCGGATGGCCTTCGTCGACTAATGTGCCGTACGCGAGAAGTTCTCCCATCGCCCAATCGAGCTTGCGATTCTCGAAAGTCATCTTACGCCTGTCATTGAACAGCCGTTCTATCTTCCTGAAAAACTTCTTGTCCGAGGGAATCTCGACAATCTTCTCAGCCACACGGAGCAGATCCTCTTCCCTGACTCCGGTCACGGGTGACTCGTGGAAATCCCTGTATGTCGGAGTTCTTAAGCCGGCGAATTTCCCCGTGTACTCAAACTTGAGAGGGGCAGCGTCGGTTTTCGCTTTCTGAAGTTCACCCTCGAGATACTGCTTGAATTCGCCCTCTATCTTCTGTACATAGGTTTCATCAACGACACTATCAGTTATAAGCTTTTTCGCGTAGATGTCGCGGGGATTCGGGTGCTTCTCAATCGTGCTGTACAACAGCGGCTGCGTGAACCGGGGTTCGTCGCCCTCGTTGTGACCATACTTCCTGTACCCGAGCAAGTCAATGAACACATCCTTATGGAATTTCTGGCGGTACTCGATCGCGAGCATGATCGCATACACGAGAGCTTCAACATCGTCGCCGTTCACATGGAACACCGGCGACAGCGTGACCTTGGCTACGTCTGTGCAGTATGTGCTTGACCTGCCCTCGAGATAGTTCGTCGTGAACCCGACCTGATTGTTCAGTACGACATGAATCGATCCACCGGTCTTGTAAGCATCGAGAAGCGACATCTGGATTACTTCGTACACCACGCCCTGACCTGCAATCGCCGCGTCACCGTGAATGAGAATAGGAGCCACTTTGCTGATATCGTCGTCGTAGTCGTGGTCAATCTTGGCCCTTACGATTCCCTCGACAACCGGATCAATGGCTTCGAGGTGGGAGGGGTTCGCCTCAACGCGAAGTTTGACAGGCCTGCCGGTGTGGGCGACTTTCTCGACGCTGTAACCGAGATGATACTTCACGTCGCCATGGTGAAACATGTCCGCGGCCGACTCGCCGTGGAATTCGGTGAATATCTTGTGAAACGATTTCTTCAGTACATTTGCGAGAACGTTCAGTCTACCCCTGTGTGACATACCGATCACGAACTCTTCGATCCCTAGTTCCGCTCCCCGCTCGACTATGGCATCAAGCGCAGGAATAATACCCTCGACACCTTCAAGTGAGAATCTTTTCTGCCCCACGAATTTCTTGTGCATGAACTGTTCGAATCCCACTGCCTGGTTCAGGTGAAAGAGTATGTGTTTCTTTTCCCCGGGCGTGAACTCGATTCGGTTCCGTGAGGTTTCCATCCGTTCCTGGAGCCATTGTACTTCACCGGGATTCCTGATGTAACGAAACTCGGCGCCTACGGATTCGCAGTAAGTCTCCTGCAGGTGTTGTACGATATCGCGGAGAGTCGCCGCACCGATACCAATCTCAGAACCGGCTTGAAACACCGTATCCAGATCGGCGTCATCCAGCCCAAAATTCTCCAATGCAAGTGTAGGTGAATATTTTCGTCGCACTCGGACGGGATTAGTCTTGGTGAACAGGTGGCCGCGAGCCCGATAGCCGTTAATAAGGTTTATGACCCTGAATTCTTTTTCGACCTGCTCGGAGGCGACCGACACATCGCCGAATGTCGTCCTTGCGAATTCGAACCCCTCGAAGAACTTCCGCCATGAGTGCTCGACGGAGAGCGGGTCCTCGCGGTACTTCCTGTACATCTCCTCCACGGAGACCGTATCGACATTGCTCAAGTATGAGAACTTATCCATTGTCCGCCTGCGGTAATTTCAGAACCCCGGTATTCGCAGTCTCAGGTTGAACTGAGGCCCAAGAGCAGCCTTACCGGGTCTTCAAGTGTTTCCTTGACTTTCTTGAGATATCCAACTGACTCCCTGCCGTCGATCACCCTGTGATCATAAGACAGCGCAACATACATCATCGGCTTGATGACGACTTGTCCATCGCGTGCGACAGGCCGTTCCTGTATCGTATGCATACCAAGTATCGCGCTTTGGGGCGGATTCAGGATCGGAGTGGACAGAAGCGACCCGAATACCCCGCCATTCGTTATCGTGAACGTACCGCCCGCCAAATCGTCCATCGTCAGCTTGCCCTCACGGGCCTTCCCGGCAAGATCGGCGATTTCTTTTTCTATTTCGGCGAATGTCATCGTATGCGCGTTTCGCACGACAGGCACCATCAGGCCCTTCTTCGCGCTGACAGCGATGCCTACATCGACGTATTGCGGGAACACGATCTCCTCACCATCAATGATCGAATTCACTGCGGGAAAATCATGCATCGCCTCACAAACAGCTCTCGTGAAGAAGGACATGAATCCGAGCCGCACTCCGTATTGTTCCTCGAACTGATCCCTGTATCGCGCTCGGACATCAAGTATCCCGCTCATATCGACTTCATTGAACGTAGTCAGCATGGCCGTCTGATTCTTGACCGCTACAAGCCGCTGCGAGACCTTTTGCCTCAATTGCGACATCTTCTCGCGTCGAACAGGACGCTCATCCGTCCAGAATCTTTCGGCAGCGGCTGAGGCGGGTCTGGAAACCGGCCTCTGAGGTACGCTTACAATCTGTCTCTCGGGAGGCTTCTCGCCGGGCGTTTTCGCATCCGGCTGTTCGGCAGTTTTCCCTTCAACCGGTGGCTCAGGTATCATCTCCGGGGCAGGCTTGGGCTGCTCATCAACCGGAGCTCCGGCTCCGGCTTCGGGCTTAGCGTCAGCATCGATCGTGCAGGCCACGGAACCGACTGCGACGGTGCTCTTCTCCGGTACAAGAATCTTCAGCTTACCGGATACTTCCGCATGCATGGTCAACGTGACCTTTTCCGACTCAACTTCGCATAGAGCGTCGTCTTTCAGCACATAGGATCCATCGGCTTTCAGCCATTCGACAATCTCTACTTCATTGATTGATTCGCCCGGTGAGGGTACGTGCATTTCAGTGATCATGGCCTTATTCCAATCCCCCGGCATTGACACCGCTCGAAGCGACTCGAGCTGTAGCATCGGCGTTGCATGAATTACCTACGATAGAGATCGACATAAACATAACATCGGTTTACTCTACGGTCAAGTTCAGGAACCTGGCCCATCTATGTCAATAAGGTCGTGAACACGGTGACCGACGATTTGTTCCACGTTATCGGGTCACGCAAAGAATCACTTCTTTCGCGACACGATCATGAGTTCGATTTCATCCGGATCGATACTCCTTCGTCCCCAACTGCCCGCGGTGCCGCCCCAGACGCTTTCAATCTCGAAACCTGTTGCTCTGAACATGTACCTCAATTCGGGTACGGTGTAGCCTTTCTCCCGAACAGTTACCGAATAATGACCCTCGTCCGTTTCCCCATCTAATTCGTATGTCTCTGCCAGGGTCAAGGGATCGAATTTCCCCTCCTCCATGTCCTCCTTCGAGTACTTTCTGATCTTCTCCATCGCATTGAGCGTGGTCATGATGAACTTCCCGCCCTTCTTCAATGACGCGTGAATGTTTTTGAGGATAGCCTCATCATGTTCGAACGGGTCATCGCCAACGGTGAACAGCGAGAAAGCGCCTTCACAAAGGCAGATCGCAGCGTCAAAAGAGTCATTCCTCCTGAATTCAGTGGCGTCGGCGTGTATGAACTCCACTTCTACTTCCGCAGCTGTCGCGGCCTTCTGAGCTTCCTTCAGCATCCCAGACGAAAGATCGACACCAGTCATTCTGTAACCTCTACGAGCCAGTCCAACGGAATGTCTTCCAGTGCCACATCCAACATCTAATATTCGACTGCCTGCCGGAAGCTTCAGCTCTTCAATAAGGAACTCTATTTCTTCCGCAGTATTCTTGGTGAAGCAGTTTTCCATGTATTTGGGAGCATGAACATCGAAAAACTCCTCGTAATCATTCCCGGATTTCATTTCTCTTCCTTTCCAGCCATTCAGTTCAGTCTTTCCCTGACCATTGCTACCAGCCGCCTCACCGTAGCGGGAGCGTGCCCGGCATAGTGGTTGTTGATATATACTAATGTTCTGATCTCCTTCCGCAAAAGAGAAATCAGGTGATCCGCCCATCTTTCGAGGCGGTCGGTTCGGTCAATGACTTCTTTCTCCCAGGTCTTCGTGATAGCCTCTATCTCTTTGCGGTCGCCTATGAGTCTTACATACGCGACATCGGCGGTTACGGGTTCGATCTTGGGATCGATTTCATCCGCGTGGGGCATCCATGCGTGATCTGCGTGAGCCATCGCAACCGAATGACTTCTCAGCAGATCAGCAAAGGGCTTCGTCAACCACGACTTGTTTCGAATCTCAACAGCGTAGCGGAAACTCTCGGGAAGATCACCGAGGAATCTGTCGAGCCTGTCCATGAATTCGTTGCGCGAGGTAAACACCTTCTTAGAGAAATAAGGGAACTGAAGAAGCAGCATTCCGACTTTGCTATCCGCGTGCGCCATGACTCCAAGGAATCGATCCCGCGTGTCATAGGTCTCATCAGGAAGCAGAAGCTTTCCGGCGTCCGGCAACCATTCCTTACCTGCATGCACAATCGAACGGGGGAATTTGGCGGATATAACGAAATCATCGGGAGTCTTGTCTACCCATCCCATGACCGTGTCTTGCGACGGCACAGCGTAGTAAGTCGCATCAACTTCGACCGTATCGAAGGAGTTGCTGTACTGCCTCAAGTACTCTGAAGGTTGAGTCCCCGGCTCATAGAAAGGGCCTACCCAATCCCTGGATGAAAACGATGAAGTCCCGTATTTGACCAGTGATCCGTCCAATGCACCTCCTGTCCAGTCGACCCGACAATTGGTCAAAACTGTAATACAGAGAGGATAGTTCCCTTTAACGTATTGCCTTTGAGCAGGTTTGCACCCGAACATATCCCCATGAACAGTCTTCGGAGATACGGTTAATGGTCAGCCGTATCCCAGTTTCTTCTTGACTCAATGGAAATATGCATTTAATTGGAGAATGTCCAGTGGAAATACCCCACTGTCTGCAGGTGGGCTAATCGCGGCTTCACCTGTATCAGTAAAGAGCTTGTGGTCACATCCTCAGTCCACATTGCTCACGGCGGTATGCTCCGTGCTCAACTTCTAGAACGCCGTCAACCTTCCGAGGTGTCTGCACTATTGTATGGCAGGCATCTACACTGCTTTCACCGGGAGCAGAAAGCCACTTCCGCTCCCGGTGTTCTTTTACCACAACGCGTTCGCCATTTCGAGCGCTAGCCACCCTACATCACATCAAACGAAGACTGTTCGGGAAAGTTGCGAGAGAACTACGCTTTGGAAGAGATATTTCGTTGGACCATCTCGCGGACTGCGGAAATATGCGCCGGAGTGGTTCCACAACACCCGCCGATTATGGATACGCTGAGTCTAAGGAGTTCTTCGCACTTTTCAGCCATGAACTCAGGCGTTTCCGAATAAACCAGCCTCTCCCCCTCCATAGTCGGTAGCCCGGCGTTCGACTGTATGATCAAAGGAAGTGTCGTCTTCTTAGAGAACTCGGCGGCAATCTTTACCATGTTCTCGATTCCATTACCGCAATTGGAGCCGATGATGTCAGCCCCCTCATCCCCGAGTTCCCGCGCGGCCTGCTCGACATCAACTCCCATTATCGTGAAGAAACCACGTGGGGTTTTGTCGAATGTCATGGTCGCGGCGACTGGGATTTCAGGCAAAACCGTCTTCGCCGCTCGAACCGCGAGCTTCGCTTCTTCTATGTCGGTCATTGTCTCGACGATCACAAGATCGATGCCTTCCTTTGTCACCGCAGACAATTGTCTCTTGAAGCTGTCGAACATGTCCTCCGGTTCGGTGTCGCCGTAGGGCTTCAGGATTTTGCCCGATGGGCCGCACGATGCCGCTACGAAAGCACGGGTTCCGGCTCCTTTTCGAGCGGCGCGCACCGCGGCGATGTTTATCTCCTCAGTCCTTACGTCGAGACCGTATTGGGCAAGTTTGAGCGGGCAGCCCCCGAATGTATTGGTCTGGACAATGTCCGAACCGGCATCTGCGTAGAGCCGCGCCACCTCTTCCACTACTTCCGGTTTCTCGATGTTCAGACGTTCGGGGCAATCCCCTGCCTCCAGCCCCATACTGAAGAGCATTGTGCCCATCGCACCGTCGCCGACCAATGTCTTGCCATCACGAATCTGTTGGAGAAGCTTGCTCACTTCAATTGACACCCAGGAATGATTTCACGCTCTCGACGGCTTTGATCCCATCGAAACAGTATGCATCCGCCCCGATGTCTTTCGCAAATTCGGCTGACAACGGTGCGCCGCCAACGATGAATTTGTACTTATCCGCGACCCCCTTCTCTTTCGCGAGGCTTATCACTTTCCTCATTACTGGCATGGTCGTGGTTAGCAACGCAGACATACCGATCACGGACGCTCCTTCGCTCTCGGCGGCTTCAATGAACCTTTCAGGAGCTACGTCATTACCCAGATCGACGACTTCGAAGCCTGCGCCTTTGAGCATGATTCCAACGAGATTCTTACCGATGTCATGCAGATCACCCTGCACGGACCCCAGCACCACCTTACCGATAGTCGGGATACCGTCCCTTATGAGCAGCGGTTTGAGCTTATCCATCCCGGCATACATTGCCTTCGCCGCAAGCAGCACATCCGGCAGGAATATGTCATGCCGTTTGAACTTCTCGCCCACAACTGACATTCCGGCTATGAGTCCGTCATCAAGAATCTTCTGTGGTGCTATATTCTCTTCGATGGCCATGTCTGTCAACTCCGCGACCCCCTCAAAATCGCCCCGCTGCAGGTTTGCCGAGAGATCTTCCAGAATGCTCATCTTATTCTCCTGAATTTAATGCTGTCAGATTTGATTGACTTGAACCGCTCCCTGCATGAATGATCCCTGCACTCGGAGCAAAACGGATATGTATCTTCGAAGTCGAATGTCTCAGCAGGTCCGCACACTATCACACCGGATATGGACTTCAGGGGCTGCATCAGACAACTATCCGTCAAACTGATTCCTATCTCGCCGGGTCCCAGCGTTTCGAAGAGTCTCCTTTGAGCCGTAATATGCCATCCGCAGTAACCCGGGCTGAAACGCAAGATGCCTGAACTCTCTTCATCCAGTCTGCCGTCATCGAGAAGTTTCTGTCTATATCTTGCCTGAGTGAAGGCGGCACATCTCTCCGTCATTTCGGAAGCTGCGGCGTCAAGACACGCGGCAAGAGCGAAATCGTTCTGCTGAAAGAGGCGCTCGATGTTGTTGCTCACTTCGAAACCGACCGTAACGGCAAAGAGAGTGAGTTCATCAGCCTTCGGGAATACTTCCTCCAACGGTGCGGGCGACTCGTTCATACCTTCGCCCGCATAGATCTTCTCGAACTCTTCTATCGATACGTTGCATTGCTTCCCAATTGGCTCTGCAGTCTTTGCACAGAGGTTTATGGATTGGTCGAACAGCTCCGCGGTTCTACGCCCCGACTCGCTGTCAACTGGTACTCCCAACGCCGAGAAAACTCCCCTGCGCGTAGGCATCGTGTCACTGGCAGGAATATCGAAGATTTCACTCATGATCAATTTCCGGAAGTTCGTCCATTCCGTGCTTCTTCGCTTCGGCACGCATGAGGTCTGTCAGTTCCGACTTGACTTCACTCGACAATGAAACACCCGCCCAATCGTTCAGAGCTGTTTCGACTTCTTCATGGGCCCTTGCCTTAAGTGTCTTGCTTCCTTCTTCCTGCCACCGTGAACGGTTCGCACGGTCTATCGAATTACCCGGGAAATAGACTTCCTCTCTGAGATACTTCCGCGTGTGATCGGAGATCAACAGGTGCTGTTCTTTCAACAACTCATCGAACCGGGGCAATGCCGGAAAGTCCTCCCGAGGCTCGACACCGCGAACCATGCGTTTGCACATACCGCAGATCTCATTATCGAGAACCAGCTTTTCAAGGCTCAACAGGCTTTCGAAATCGAGCATCCCCGGGCCGGAGATGTTGTTAATTCCCGCGAGCGCCGCAAGCGTCGCCCCCATAGAGGTCTCCAGACCGGCCTGGGCATCGAGAAGCTTAGCGTCAGAAAGCCCGATGTAAGCCTGTGTCGGCATTCCAAGGTGCTTGCCGATTTCATTATAGGCGCAATCCATCATCATCGTACCGATCGCTCCCATCGGAGTTGTCTCGTACCTTACGTCGAAGACCGCAGGCGAGCCACCGTACAGCACTGGCGCACCGGGGTTAGCAAGCTGCGTGATTGCAAGGCCGCTCAGTGTCTCGGCAGTATGCTGTACGAGCGATCCCACGAGTGTCACGGGCGCCATGAAGCCCGATAACGGCATCGAGATGTACTCGACGGGAATCGAATACTTCGCGCAGTCTAACACGTTCTGCGATGTCACATAGCTCCACTTGATCGGAGACGTAGGACAGCATGAGAAAATAGCCAACGGTTTCGCGGCCAATTCTTCTCTCGTTCCGCGCACCGCAACCTGAAGGTCCTTCATAATCTCGAATGCTTCAGCACTGAACGCACCTGTCACTACCGGCTTGTCACAGAACATGAGACTAAGGTAGAGCCTGTAGCTGTCCTGAATCTGCTCACTGACATCCATCGCAATCATCGCCGTCGACTGAGAGGCAATGTGATTCATGCTGCACATCAATTTCGCGTAGCGCACATAATCTTTCGTCGTCGGCTTGCGGATGGAGTCCGTTTCGAAATCGAGGAAGTTGATAGCAGCAGATCCGGGCGTGAAATTGACATTCATTCCGGATAGATCAACCGCCTCATTCCCCCTTGAGTCATAGAGCTTGAAAGATGATGGCACGGCGGCAAGAGACTTGTCGATAATGTCGTCGGTGAAAAACACCCTGCCCCTGTCGACCCGCGCTCCATGATCCGCGAGCAGCGAGACGGCCGTGTCATTGTGAATCTCCACCCCCAGTTTACAGATAAGCTCGCGTCCCTCCGACACGATCCTCTCTATCAGCTCGTCACTGAGAAATCTGACCTCAGGCCTCATCCCGCTCTCCTTTCAATACGGGCATTCCGGTATCATTATGCGATCCTGCAATTACCGTAAGATGAGACGCTTTGTCAAGCGAGGATATAACCTGAGCCATCATCATGTAGCTGGAGATAAGGCAGTGCGGATTCAAAAACGGGAGCCGCAAATGCGACTCCCGCTCCAAACATGTTAGCAGGCATAGATAGGCGCGGGACCGCCGGAGAATATGTATCCGATGAGGTAAACCACATCATCGATATCCACCCCTCCGCTGTTGTTCGCGTCCCCGCAACACAACGCCGGAGTCGGTGGTGGCCCGCCGGAAAAGATGTAACCGATCAAGTACACTACATCATCAATATCTACGCTTCCACTTCCATTGGCGTCACCGGCTACGCAGATAACACCGCCGGATTCGAAGTCCTGCCAGTAGCCGTGCCTCAGATCGAAGTTCGTCGAGGAACCTTCGTCAACGGCGGTTTGCCCCACCGTACCCGACAACTGGAAGTTCGTTGATGTCCCCGTATCACCTCCCGATGAAAGAACCTGCCAGTCAATATCTTCACCCGATTTCTGATTGCTGTCCGCGATCAGTCCACCGGGCAAACACAGCAGTATCAGCAAGATGCTCAAGGGAATGAAATTCATTAGTTTCTTCAAACCGTACCTCCTGACTTCTACTGCGATGCGCTTTCGAGTTCTTCGACACGCTGCATGAGTTCTTCAACGAGTTGTTTCAGTTCGCGATTCTCACGTGCAAGTTCTTTTACGCCTGCAAGCGCAACACCGGCCATATCACCTGCCGCGAGGTGCTTGTCGTTGCGCATACCGGTCGCCGCATCCGTGATACCAACATCGAAGACCTTGACAAAGTCCTCGGCACAGGGCCAAATGTGGCGTTCGGTGCTGCCCTTGTATGTCCAGCTCTCGATGGGAAGGCTTTCGAGCGCACGAAGGACCTCCGCACCGTTCATCTCTTCGAAGTTCTCCTTCTTGTCCCTGCTGGATGTGCTCGTCCAGACACCACCCCATGACAGGAAGGCTCCATTACCGTTTGCCGGATTCGTGCCGACTGTGATAGCGCCCAATTGCGGTCCATCGAAGTCATCACGATTAAGCATGAACGCTCCGAAATTCACCGCATCGTAAAAGATCACTTCATACGGCATGTTACAGTTGACCATCTGTCCGAAAAGCATCGAGTAATCGGTTGTGGGTCCCGGACCGGGCATTACGTTGTTGTCCGACCCACCCGGAATGGCACACCAGCGGCCGTGATCTATCACATTTCTCCAGCCGCCACCGATGGCGTTGTGTTGACCAAGTACACCGATGATGTTATTCTCCTGTCCGCCGAGGACACAGCTGTAAGGATGTTCGGCGACGACATTGTTTTGTCCGCCACCGACCGCCCCGTAATCCGCGCCTGGCGTAAGCTGATTGAAATTGCCGCCGCTAATCGTACCGAACAGGCTTTCTATCGTGTTTTCGACACCACCGCCGATAAATCCGTAATCAGCGCCGGAGAGAATGTTATTCATGTTACCGCCGCTCACCGTCGCGCTGTTCCCGGAAGCCTGATTCGTAAATCCGCCCCCAACGGTGGCATAGTCGTTTCCTGCCGTATTCTGATCACCACCGCTGACCGTCGAGAACTGACTCGTCGCAGCAGCTGATCCTGTCACGCTGTTCACACCCCAGTTAACCATTGTATATGCGAATGGACCGTTCAAAATGTTACCTGCACCACCCCGGGCAAGACCCCAGTAGTTTTGCGTGTAGAGAACAGAATCCGGCTGTACTATCCAGTAGGGTGATGTTTCGTCATTCCGTGCCATCCATGAACCACCCATCCATTTCATCACCTGTCCCGGCACTGCACCGTTAGGTCCGATGTCCTGAAACATAATCGTACCGTCGAGAATCATGCTGGTCGTAATAGCGTCGGTCTGCCCCTCATTGACAAAACGGGCGTCATAGGCGGAGCCCGTGCTGTACGGGCTTGTCAGTTCTACGGCATCGGTCGTGATTTGCAGGCCCGTTCCTGTGTTAACTTCAAGGTCGTTTCCTGTCGTTGTCAATCCATCCCCTGCAAAATCATCCACGAACACAGAGACCAAGTCTGCGGAGACTTGAATGCCATCCCCGGAACCAACATTCAGGTGTGCGTCGCCTGTCGTAGATCCACCGGTCAGGCCGTTATCCGCGAAGACCGCCGTGATATCTCCCGATCCGCCGGAACCGGTGTCATCATCGTCCACAGTCCACTGGGAACCATCCCACTTGATAACTTGTCCGGTAGCGGCGCCATTCTGGGCGATGTCATCCAGGACTATCGAACCGTCCTCCACCGATGCCGCCTCCTCGGCCCTGAAAGCGTATGCATACGATGTCAGTCGAGTGCGAGGTGATATCTCCGGGTCCGATCCGACCTCTATCCCCAGCCAGCGGTCGGGATCGGAGAATGATGTGTCGGAGAAAGATGTGGCCGAACCGAGAAGCACGTCGAACAATCCATCAGTCACCACGATAGAGGACTGCGTCTCCGTCCATTTGACATTGCCCCCCGTTGAATCATCGTATATCGTAAATGTCATCGAGACCGTCGTATCAAGGGGATCGCCCCCAGAGTCAAGAAGTCTCCCCTGATAATTCATCAATTGCGGAACTCCCGCAAAAGCTGTTGTCGAGAATACCGTAATAACAGAGATCATGAGAATGGCGACTATGCGTTTCATAACTCCTCCCGTCGGTGTTGTGCGTTCACCTGTCAATTTCTACCAAGTAGCCCCGCTTTAGGTCAGAAAATACTATTCAAGGTATCACCTCCCGATCAACCTAACAGCAGTTGAGAGTTAGACTACAAGACAACAAAATCTACTCAATGCGTACTTTGGCGGTAATAGGAGTGGGAAGACGCGAGTCGTCGACCCCGAATGCTAACTGCAATATAGAAACAATCGATAATTCGGCAATAGGCTTTCTTGCCATAGATACAAACATCCTGCAGTGATTGCAGCAAGTTACCAGATCGGCACATCTGCCAGATCAGCAATCAGGTGTTCCGTCTCCGTCGATGTCGCAAGGCAGTGGACCGGATAAGAAGACATACCCCACGAGAAAAATGATGTCGTCGATGTCAATGAATCCTGAGCAGTTCGTATCTCCCGTATCATATACCAACGGCTCGGGGCCTCCCGTGAACACATATCCCACGAGATATATAATGTCATCGATATCGACATAACCGCTCGCATTAGCATCGCCACAGTCACCTGCACCGCTGCTGAAATCCTGCCAGTAGCCTGAGTGAATCAGGTGATTGTCATAACCACTCGTGCCGGCTGCCGTCTGTCCGATCGTCCCTGACAACAAGTGAATACCATTAGTATATACA
>Ga0272443_10003270_pt1 | contig 19265 bp, 23 predicted proteins | sample SSMAcet12_FD_193581 | JGI IMG/M metagenome (GOLD analysis project Ga0272443, IMG submission 193581) | Marine sediment archaeal communities from Little Sippewissett salt marsh, Falmouth, MA, United States - SSM-Acet-12 | ecosystem: Environmental > Aquatic > Marine > Wetlands > Sediment ... | reverse complement strand
TTTCTATACCAAAACCCGGAGTAAAAGGCAAGGACTAATTTTCATTTTTTATAATTATTTCAAAAAGATATAATTTCGTGACTTTTTACGAAATTATCATTTTTTAACCAAATAATAAGCGCTTTGTTTGTTAGTGTCCTTGACATTTTGCGCCATTCGTTTGACCTTCAGCGCCATTTTTGATAGGGCTTTAAAATACTTGAAATTAATATGTAATATTGCTGGGCTCAAAAGGAAAACAGCGCATGGACGCAACCCATCTATTGTCCCCAACGGATATTTTGTGGAAAATATTAGAAGACTATGGACATGACGCTGAATCTGTATTCCTAAATGAGGGCATAGACCGTGAAATGATTTCAAAGCCCGGTATGCGCATTTCCCATGCGAAGGCTGAAGGCCTATGGGATAAGGTGGCCGGACTGATTGAAGACCCCTGTTTTGGACTGCGTGGTCCGAAATTCTGGCATCCTTCTCACTTTAATGCACTTGGGTATGCTTGGCTTGCCAGCAGCAGCCTGCGTGAAGCGCTTGTTCGGGCTTCGCGTTACGCCCATATTGTTGGAGAAGACAGGGAAACCCGGTTGGAGAATACACCTGAGGGGTTAAGCATTACGTTGTCCGATTCTTTGAAACTGCCGCCTCTCATGGATTTGGCGATGTCGATCTTGATCTCTGCATGCCGGTTGAATTACGGAGAAGATTTAAATCCAGTGGCTGTTCATTTTATCCACTCCAAGCCTCACTGCGCTAAGGAATGCTATTCCTATTTCAATGCTCCAGTTATGTTCAATTCCGAAAGCGACAAGCTAATATTGTCGGCGGATGCTGTCGATAAACATTTGCCGACCGGCAACCCTCACCTTGCTAAAATTAACGATCAATATATCATCCGCTATTTAGCCGAATTGGACAATGATAACATCGCTCAGCGTGTTAAAGGGGCGATTATAGACATCTTGCCTTCTGGTGGAGTTTCGAATGAAAAGGTTGCTCAGAAATTGAACATGAGTACACGAACACTGCAGCGCAAACTTAAGACCGCGCACACCACCTTTCGAACTTTGCTCGACGAAGTGCGCCATGAGCTCGCAGAAAATTATCTTCAAGATTCAACCATCAGTCTGATGGAGATTGCCTTTGTTTTGGGATATTCGGAATACAGTTCTTTCTCGCGAGCATATAAATCATGGACGGGAATCTCCCCAAGTGAGATACGAAATTAAGAGTAAATTATCTGGCATCATAATATTTTACAAATACTGATAAGCGTATCTAGTTTTTTTGAAATTATCCGGAGGGACCTGTCCAATTAAATCTCAAATCCGTGGGTATTATCTTAACGTATATGCAAAATATTCAACCCGTTAAAAATACCGATTCTGATAAACTAATCCCAGAAATCGATTGGATTATATTTCGGGATTACCCATCGCCATTTCCGATCCCAACGTTTAAAAACGCAGTATCCTGCGTTTTTTCTTTTCAACGCGGAAAATTTGTCCAGTCCAGATCGCAGGTCAACATTCTAAATCGAAAACGGATATCACGATAAAAACGGATCTGCAGTTCTTTATTAATTGATGCGTTTTAAATCAACATCTCGGAACGATGCAAAAATTCAAATATATCTTTCTTTTTCAACGATCCAAATATTCCGTGCTAACATTTCCTAAATGCTCAAGTACGGGTTTTCTCTGATAAACCAATTTTAGTTATTATCCATGGCGAGAACTCTCTTGTAAGCGCGCTTTGTAGAGATTAGGAGCGCCCCTTAACGGTTAATAAACTCCGAGATGTCTTTTGAATAAAGAAAAGCATGAGCCGGTGTCTGTCAGAGGAAGTTGGAAGGAGGTTATGCTACTGCATTTACCTTATTAGCGGTCCATGGAACCCTTGAAATCAATTTCCCGTTGCGGTCATATCGTTCAAATATAATTTTATTATCGTCGAGGATATATTTCGATAGAGTTTGAGAAATATTTCTTTTTCCGTTTGAACCATTTCTCTTGTCAGGAATACTCTGATCCGGTTTGTAATTTCCGGGAAATTTGATATTTCCAATATGGTTTATGATCTCAATCATGAGTTGAGCTCCTCATGTCCATATGGACGATAAAGATCAGGGATACCAACTTCCGTGCTGGTCAATGTATCTGATGTAATCCCGTGTTATCCAGTTTTTTGTCCCTTTAGGAAGCACTGGCATCAGGAAACGGTTTGCCTTGAACAGTATTATCTTATCCTTATAAGTCATCGTCCGACTGATTAATGATCCCTTCTCAAAAGTGTTAATTCGATTTGCATTTCGATATTTCATATGACCTCTCAATTCTCTGGCCATCGTTCCAGTAACAATCGCTTAATTTGCGCTAATACGGACGCTTGGTTTTGCCTTTTTCAATATATTGATAGTCACATCGTTTACCAGTTTGTTTTCTTCAGGATCCGAGACATCGATAACTGTCTCCATCAACTCGTATAACGTTGTATGAATCTTGACCGAGCTCTGACGTTTCTGCGATACTGACGTGTATTTTTCCTGAACAGCTTCCATTTTCTCATCTCCGCTATCGTTATTTTTGAAATTCATTATCCAAGAAATCATTGAGTCTGCTGCCTGGTTCATCGATAACCGGATCCCCTTTCACATAGGCATCAATCAGAGCATCCTTGTTGAACTTTAGCATAAATATTTTGGTAATGATGTCTATGTTCCGCTCGGTCCCGAACGTACAGTAGATGTTTTCTGTCTGGTGTGAATATTTATTCAGAAGCAGCATTCTGTCAGTATTGCTCAATGACTTGAGTCTCTCTAATACTTTTGATTTTTCGGCCTCAGACAATGTGTTTAATCCCATTTCCATCCTAATTGTTTTCAAACTTTTGCTGTATTGTCCTATAATCAGTTTTTAAGGCGACTGTTTTTTACAATTCTTAATAGTTCTTCGAAAGAAAAGGGTTTCTCAATAATGTGGCGTATATTTAATTTTTTAACCTCGTAAACATTCAACGGATCACCGGGTGTTATCATCAAAACGTTGATTCTGCCCGGGCAAATATTCTTGGTTGAATCGAAAAACTCAAATCCCGTACCGTCATGCAAATCAAAGTCAGAGATGACGATGTCAAAACATTCATCTTTTAGAACCTCTACCCCGTTTTTTGCCTTCTCTACCGCCACTGTACTATAACCGGATCTTTCTAATAACTTTTTGAATATATCTCGAATCAAAACGTCAGAGACGACAAGCAGGAGTCTTGGTTTGTTATTGCCTTTTTTGTTTTCCATTTTTGCGTTCGCCAATTCACTGTTCTCCTATTTGTACATGGACCTATCAAAAAGCATACCAAGACAACGCCATATAAATTTTTCTATTAGTTTAGATGTGTTATGAGATTTTGAGGTTTTTATAGTCTGAGAATGAGATTGGATGGAATGAGTTTAACGGCTCAAATCGATTGAGTGTTTTCACCCAAATTTGTTTACGAGGAGCTGCATAAGGGATGACCGCCGGGACCGATTCCAAAGACTCATAAAAAAGTTTCCAAGCTTCAAGCAGCGGGAATAAAAGTGGTGAATATCCGAAAAGAACGGATTTGATCCGAATATTGGAATGAAATCTATCGAGTAACCTTGCTGTTAAAGATTTGCGAGAGCGTGGTGTCTGTCAGCGGAAGGAGGAAGGGGGTTATGCTTTTGCATTTACCCTATTAGCGGTCCATGGAACCCTTGAAATCAATTTTCCGTTGCGGTCATATCGTTCAAATACAATTTAATTACCATCGAGGATGTATTTCGATGAGGTTTTCGCGATATCTCTTTTAACGTCTGAATCGTTGCGCTCGACAGGCATGCTCGTAGGCGATTTGTAGCTGCCGGGGCTTGCGATATTTCCAATATGGTTTATAAGCTCGTTCATGGGTACACGCCCCATTATACTTATCGGCCTAAACGAAAAATCACTTGAATTGGCCAAAAATTACATGTACAGAACCATATAGCCAGAACGTATATTTAATTTCAATGTTATCTCTGACAGTTACGATACTGGCAAGATGTACCTGTACCCTCATCTGAAATGATTTTGCATGAACGGAAATTGGCTATCTGCAATTAGGCCTGAACTGCATTATAGGTAATTTTAGGTTTTGAGGCTGTCTAACATGGTCATGTTACAGGTTCGGTCAAACTGTTTGGCACTGGTTGCCTAATTTCTCTCAATTTAGTATTTCAGAACCTTTCTTTCACAATCAGAGCTGCTTTCTCATCGGGCCCCATGAATAATTTTTTTTTCAAAAAAATGCCAGCGCCTTCAAACAGGTCCTGATCGTTTTTTTTACCCTTGTCGCCTGCTGTCTGACCTATTATTTCCATGCGGTCCTTGGAATTGGAACGATCGTATCCCACTTTTATTACATTCCCATCATTCTCGCATGCATATGGTGGCAAAAAAAAGGAATTTGGATTGCCGTTTTTTTAGTCACTTTTCTGCTGATCAGCCATCAGCTTCTGATACCCCTTGCTACAACAGTCAATGTTTATATCCGGATATTTATGCTGATGGTCATTGCACTGGTTGTGGCGGAATTGAGTGAGAGGATATCAGCAACAGAACGCCAGCTGAGAAACGCTCATGATCAACTGGAAGAGCGGGTTGTGGAACGAACAGCTCAACTGGCGGATGCCAACCGCGAGCTGGAACTGGAAATCGAACAACACAAGCGGACTGAGGAGCGCCTGGAGCTGAGCGCCAAAAGATTGGAACAGCGCAACGAGGAAATCAAGAATTTCGCCTACATTGTTTCCCATGATTTGCGCGCACCGTTGATCAACCTGAAAGGCTTTTCCGCTGAACTGCGAAGAGCGCTGAACGTCATCCAGCCCGTTCTGCAAGCCCATATCACCCAGTTGGACGACCGGTTGCAAGCCGCTGTATCCAATGCCCGCCTGGATATAACCGAAGCTCTTGATTTTATAGGTTCTTCCACAAACCGCATGGACAGCCTGATCAACGCCCTTCTGCACCTGTCCCGTCTGGGCCGAGCTGAGCTCAAACCGGAACGCATCGACATGAAAAAGAAGGTTCAGGAAACCCTGAACACACTGGCGCATCAAATTGCAGAGAAAGAGATTAAAGTAAAAATAGGGCCACTGCCTATAATCGAAGCCGATAAGCTGGCAATGCAGCAGATCCTGGGCAATCTGCTCAACAATGCCATATTGTATTCAGTTCCCGGCCGTGAGGGGAAAATCGAAATCACGGGCGAAAGTGGATTGGATCAGGTGACCTTTCACGTAAAAGACAACGGCCGGGGTATTGCCCTGGAAGATATGGACAAGATTTTTATGCCGTTTCGACGGGCCGGCAATGCGGACGTTTCTGGCGAAGGCATGGGTCTGGCCTACAATCAGGCCCTGGTCAACCGCCATGGCGGCCATATCCAATGCCGTTCCAAAGTCGGTGAGGGAAGCACTTTCTCATTCACTATCCCCGCTCCCATTTCAACCAATGAGGCGTAATGATGACAAGTATCGCAAAAAACGTTACCATCCTACTGGTGGAGGACGACCCAGGGCATGCCCGCCTGGTCGAAAAAAACTTGCGCCGTGCCAACCTCACCAATCCTATTGTCCAGCTCGGTGACGGACGTCAGGCGATAGATTACCTTTTTCGTGAGGGCCCCTATTCAGGGAACCCTATACCGGCGAATCTGCTGGTGCTGCTTGATTTGAACCTGCCAGTGATGGACGGCTATCAGGTGCTTCGCCGCTTGAAGGAGAACGCCTCCACACAGCGCATCCCAGTCATCGTTCTTACCACAACTGATGATACGCGGGAGATTGACCGGTGCTATGACTTGGGGTGCAATGTCTATATCACTAAACCAGTTGATTACGAAGGGTTCTGCGAAGCCATCCGCAAGCTCGGGTTGTTTCTTTCGGTGGTGGCCATCCCCAAGGAACGGACGAACGGCCATGAGTGAATCGGAACCGATTCGCATTCTCTGCATGGAAGATGATCCCGGAGCCGCCCGCCTGGTTCAAAAGACCCTGGATCGTGCCGGCTATGCCGTGGATATCGCCCGCAACGGTCGGGAAGGGTTGGACATGCACGACGCCGGCGCGTATGCATTACTGCTGGTGGATCAGTCCATGCCCGTCTTCGAAGGTCTGGAGGTTCTCCGAAGACTCTCTTCACGGGAATCGACGGTGCCGGTCGTCATGATCACCGGCCATGGTGACGAACACCTTGCCGTGGAAGCCATGAAACTCGGCGCCAGGGATTATATCGTCAAAGATGTCACCGGCGGTTTTCTGGAATTATTGCCTACTGTTGTCCGGCGGGTTCTTCAGCAGCAGCAGCTGATGGAAGAAAAACAGCAGGCGGAAGCAGCCTTGAAGGAGTCGGAGGAACGACTCGATTCCATTATCAAGAGCGTTCCCGACATCATCTACCGGATAGATGCCCAAGGCTGCATCAACTTCATCAGTGATGGCGTCATCCCTTACGGATACCTTCCCCGCGATTTGTTAGGCAGAAATTTGCTGGAACTGGTTCATCCGGATGACCGGGTGAAGGCCGCGCGTCGCATCAACGAAAGAAGAACGGTAAAGCGCGACTCAGGCGATCTGGAACTCAGGTTCCTGGTGGGCAGCAGCGGCCCCATTGCATCTGAATCCGAACCGATATTCCTTTTCAGAGCCCAGGGACTCTATCGCACGGAGCAGACGAACGCCAGAATTTTCATAGGTACGCAGGGCATCGCCAAGGACATCACGAACCGTAAACGCGCGGAAGCGGAACGTGAAAAACTGGTCAATGAGCTTCAAAATGCCCTGGCGCAGGTTAAAACCTTGACTGGCTTGATCCCCATTTGTGCATCCTGCAAGAAGATCCGCGACGATAAAGGCTATTGGAATCAAATCGAAAATTATCTCCGCGACCATTCCGACGCCCAGTTTAGCCACGGCATTTGTCCGGAATGCGCCCGAAAACTTTACGGAGATTTTTTGAAAGGGGCCTAAGCAGAGAGGACGATGTTTACAGTTACAACTAATTGATATCAAATGCCGATGACGAAGAAAACAACAAAATAGCAGTAGATTGAGATGTTCACAGACACCGAAGGACTCGTTTATGGGTTTGATTGCTGGCAAGCTTTATTTCACGTATACTCTTCGCATTACAGAATTTATAAGACACTTAAATGATATCAGATCTATCAATTCAAAGATTTTTTTGAGATTAGGTAGACCATGACCAGACATATGGGAAAGCATCTATGCTACGTGGATTCTCGGTCCAACCGGAATTTGGATTAACACGATGACAATCGTCACGTTAAAGCTGAAATAGCCAGACAGTATCTTATAATTCAATGTATTTTCGTATAGTTACGATAATGGCAAGAAAGTACAGGTTTTGATAAGCCTGGTTTTATTGGATTAGTCTCAATATATCTGGAATCTGGCTTTCCGCTTTTGAATGTACCCCAAATTAGATGTTAGGAAGGAATTGACTATTTTTATCCCTATCGGGCGTGTTATCGAGACGGCAATATAATATTCCAAGTTGGGACACAAACGTGACGTCTATTGAATATCAATGTTTAGCAGCAAGGAAAATGTAATGACAACCTACCTTGTTCGCCTAAACGGACAGAACTTCTTGATTGATGGTGACGAAGGCCCCAGGAAGAAACGGTTCCACTCAACACGGCTTGTGGAAGCAGAGAATCAAAATCGGGCTGAAGCTCTTGCCCGCGAATTGATTTACAACGATCCTCGCCTTCAAAAAGTTATACTAAACGAAGAGTCAGATCCACCGGTGATACACCTTGAGGGTGTTAGTGAAGTACCAGCTATGGCATATGATGCTCAGAATCGTGCTAACTCGTTCTACTGGGAAAACGAAGACAACTTATAAAGGGGCTGCACAACCAGGCACTCAAGGCGTACCGGGAGTGTCTGCGCCACTCAGCGAATTGATCAACAACCAAAGATACAGGCTTCAAGTCAGACCGAGCTTGGTCTCTCCCGGCCGCTTAGCTTGGTCGATACCGATGTCTGACTGATTTGAAAAATTTACCCGATTGGAAAAGCTATGATATCAAAAAATTGATCGAACCGATGATGATCTCAATGTATCACAATATCATAACCCTTAAATGGCGGTTGAAAACTCGGTGCACAGAAATCGCGCCTCTCAAATAGGTTGGAACCAGGATGAACAACTCAAAAAGCTTAACTCGCAAAGAATCTATGAAGCTCTTAGCCGAGTACGGTCGAGAAGCTGACTGGACTAAACACTGTTTTGCAGTCGCTGACGCAGCGGCAAGAGTTGGCGAAATTTTGGCGAAGAGCCTTCCGATTGACTGTTCATTTCTCTGGTCTGCGGCATTGCTTCATGACATTGGAAGATACAGAACACACGACCCATTACTTCATGGTACCGAAGGCTATAAGCTTTTATCGCTGTTTAATTATGAAAAAGAGGCCTATGTCTGTGCGTCGCACATTCTTTTCGGACTCAATACCGCAGAGGCCATGCATTTGGGCTTGCCAGCATGTGACTTTGTACCGCACTCTATCGAAGAGAAGCTCGTACCCCTTGTCGATTACCTGATTGAATATGATCAGCCGACGACCTTGGACCGCAGATTCTCTTCCTTGCGTGAGCGTAATGGCGGAAACTCATTTTTTTCGAACAGACTTGATCGTGCGCAGCAGTCTGCAAGACTATTCATGAAGCAGATCGAAGAGGAAATCGGTGAATCCGTGGAGGGGGTTGTCGCGAATCAATAGAACAGTTTTAACTTGAACATCAACACGGGTTGCCCCTAAGCTACGCTCCTTTCCTGAGAAAAAATTTAAGCTATTTCGCTCCGACAGGGCAGGTGAATTCGCACCGTCGGCACCATTCGGTTACAAGGATCGGAGAACCTTCAAAATCTCTTTGGCCACTATCAATCGGATGGTCCCGATCGGAATCGAGGCGTTCGATGCAGGCTGGCCGGTAGTATTGCCCCTGACTGAACGCGCTTTTGGGGCAGACCTTTCGGCAAGGCATGGCACAGCGGCGGCAGGGATCAAAATTTTCAAGCGGTCTGCTGGAAGACAAGCGAGCTTCGATTAATACCGAGCGAAGCCGCACCCTGGGTCCCCATCTGGGGTGCAGTATCAGGTTGTTTTTGCCTACGACGCCCAATCCCGCAAACACGGCGGCATCCTTCAGGTAAACCCCGCCCCGCTCCACCTGATAGGCTAACGCTTGGGCATTAACCCCGTGGGTCCGAAGCAGCCAAGCCACCAGCGCTTCTGAAATTTCCGTTAACCGGCGGTTTCCTGCGGTATTGCCCCGGTCAAACCAGTCCAGCCGTGGGTCGTCCTCGGGATGATGCATGGCCAGCACCAGAAGGGAGCGGGCGTTTGGCAGCCATGGGGTGGTCTGCTCCGAATGGTCATCCTTCCAGTTCACCCCGGCCGCAGCCTTATAGGAAGGGCCGTCCAATATTTTATCGATAGCAGCCACCCCCGCTCGAATACCGTCCCATTTTTCGGCTTCGGCAATCAGTGCAACGGATAGTTTGCGATGTTTGGGCATATTTTCTTCCGGGTATGTTGGGGCCGCCAGATTGATATTGTCCAAAAAAATACGGCTAAACATAGCACGGCAACAGTGGGAGATCAAATTTCTGAAGCCGGAATTTCCAACGGATATTTTTCATGGGTGAGGTAGGGAATGGCATTAAAGGTGCAAACCGTGTATTGCTGATTTCTCCAACAAAGCTGGAATCGAACCGAAGTTTCTCTATCTGCTATTAATCTGTACCAAGGCTATCGAAAAACGCTTTAATATAGCCAAAGCATATAGCAACCCTACAGCACGATTTTTCAGTTGAATTAACCCCTCGCATAATCGCTCAAAACCGTATCCCAAAAATTCCCATAGCCTCTCTGCTTGTCGTTCTCATTTGCCTTCACCTTCATGTCCATAACCCGCTTTCTTTTTCAGACACGAAACCTGGGAAACCCTTCATTTGCGGTTAAAAATCAAAATGAGAAGCGGATAATGGGTTGAAAAAGGAAGTGCAATCCTTGTTAATCTACGGCATTTTTCCCTCACTTTTGAGCTTTCGGGTCCTTTCAGGTTTTCTGAATTCAGCGTAATTGTGTAATTATTAAAACCACAGGTCCCCCGCACTCCTTCAGACTAATCCTCAACCGACCAAAATAAATTACCTTGACCACCGTTATATTTGTTGGTAATGCCGATCAAAATAAATCCCAAGGAGGAAAAGAACATGAAGGAACTTGAGGCGTTGTTTAAATCAATTGCCGATGGATTAGAAGCTATGGCAGAGGGTATTCATGCCATTGCAAAGAAGGTGGACGATCTTGCCGAAGGTCAGGCACCAGAAAAATCAGACAAAGCAAAACCAGCAACCAAAAAGAAGGAAGGAGCTCCTAAAAGAAAGGCACCAAAGAAGGCCAAATCGCAAGGTTTAAAGTCTGTACCTGCTACCGATAAGGTACTTGAAGTTATTAAGAGGTCAAAAGATGGGGTGGATAACGCAACGATTTATCAGGAGACCGGTCTTAATCAGAAACAAGTGTCCAGTGCATTGCTCAGGTTGAAAAAGTATGGCAAGGTCAAGTCTGTTAAAAGGGGTATCCACACGGCAGTTTGACCAAAGGTATCGGTAAAGCTCTGAACTGAATTTCAATTTGACAAAACAGGGTGCCTCTCTTAAAGGAAGGGTATTCAGCTCTACCCATTAGGGTATCGACATCCCGAGAGATTTCTGTATTCATTTTTCAAGCTCCTTCTCCAGCTCAACTCATTCGAAAACTCAACCCCTGACCTCATTCATTTAAGCCCCTTTGTATTAGACTGGCAATAAAACCCTCGGTTGGGAAAAGGGGGGATGCCACAAGGATATTGAATGCCCTTAAGGGATACGATTTTTATGACGCTGACCCGGAGAAACTGGCCAAGTGCAAAACGGAAGAATTAATGAAAATCCGGGGATTGGGCATGAAAAGCGTCGCCGTCATTGCCAGGGCATTGGAAAGCATGGTGGTAATTGGGAATGCGGAGGAATGGTTGAAGGGATAGGGCTACAGACGCTTGTTTGAATAGCAGATCTGCCCCATTTCCTCTTAAAATATATCAGTTGGATTCTCCAATGCAAATTGCTCGAATTATAAGGTGTATTTGTCAATACCGGTATTTCTTTCAGGAAAAAAAGACATCCAAATATAAAATTTTATTTGGGATCGTAATTTTCTTTATTTCATTGGCCACTATTGCCATTGCCGGTGATTTCGACGGATCAAAACCGTTGTCCGGAATCACTGGTAAAATTATTGAAATCAATCAATACAAGATTATCGATGATGTTGATCCTGACACCGTCGGTCTTCCGAAAAAATTCCTGATAGACTTCAATTCCAAGACCCTTCGTCCCTCAAAAGACAGCCTGGTAAGAAGGACCATTATATTTAAAAGCCTTGAGCACATTGAAAACAAAATGGTCATGCAAGGTGTTGATGAAGGGGTCGAAGGGGTAGATGATGGATTGGCATGGAGTTTGACAATATCCAAAAAGAACGGAAATGCCATTCTTTCCGCATCAGGTGATGGCGTGGCTTATGTCGTGTTTGGCGAATGCAAACCCATTATGGATAATCAGTAGCCGAATCGGAATGCTGGTTTAAATGCGTATTGTGTATATTTGCCACCTTGAATTTTCCCAAATGAGTCTCAATTGCCGACAACTTGTCATGTAAAACAGTTCCAAAAATACGCTGACCTGTTTTGATAAGAAAAACGTATTTGCTATAAATACTGTAATTTGCAAGTGGCAGGTACTGGTGAGGTAGTCACAGGCCAATAAATACACCTTTTTCAGCGAATTTCGGAAACTGTAGATATCTTTTCACGCATCTCAAGAGCTAATGAGCCGCTATAGCTGAAATGGAGCGCTTGCAGAATCACAAAAATGAACTTTACATCCTCGCTGCCGTCCTAATGACCGGACCTTTTTATCTGAATGATTTTTCAAACATATATATAAAAAACTGGCGCTGGTGGTTGTTTATAGACTACACGGCAGTAAAGCTTTTTCCTTTAGCGGTTTCCTTTTGGTTGATCAATCGCGGGAAAATGCAGGCTTCGGAGTTAGGTCTGAGAATTCAATCAGCGTTACCGTTTATAATGACATTTTGCATTGTGACTTTGATTGGAGTCCTGATAGATCAAAATGGGAAACATCTAATTGCAAAATTTCCAGGTTATCCATCAATTGGCGGAATGCCTGAAATTTTAAGTCCTGTCTGGAATTGGATAGACCTTACGTTTGGGCTATTAATGGTAGGGATATGTGAAGAACTCGTTTTCCGTGGCTTCTTGCACAAATTCATCAGCAGGTACACTGAAAATACGTTATTTATAGTAATACTTTCGTCGGTTGCCTTCGGTTTTATTCACTGGAGCCTCGGTCTTCAAGCCGTGATTATCGCGTCAGCTATCGGCGCAGTTTTCATGATTGCATATCTGAGAACACATTCTCTGCCGGCGATTATGCTGGCTCATTTTGCGATAAACTTCATCGACTTTGCAGGTGTTATTCCCAAGTCAATTTTCAAATTCACATAAAGTGAATTTTGGGTTTTTCAAATAATTTCATGAACACGTGCACGTCAAGATGGCCCTAAAATTACCAAATGTTCTCTGCCGGTCGTTCTCTTTCGCCTGCACCCCATATAAACCGCTTTCTTTTTCAGACACGAAATTTGGACAACCCGTCATCTGCGGTTAAATATCTAAATGAGAAACGGATAATGAGATGAAAACGGATTTGCAGTTCTCGCAAAGGTCAAATCGCCGGGTTCATTGGAATCAATTCCGGACCCATCCCGTCAATTTAAAAAATTTTCATAAGATCCCGTTTTTTCGCTTAACACCTTAACACCTCCCGATGCCTTATCCATTGGATCATCGCTGGCGTAGACAATTTCAATTTCATAGAAAGATTTTTCTCTGCAACCTCCCCCAATCTTGAACCTTCTCCAGACATAACCAATTAATTTCTTGACAGAATTTTCCTTAAAGGTTTACCCTGCACCTCAAATCCCACCGCTCCATTTCAAAACCGTACCAATCCACCACAGGAGCCCCGAACGAATGAACAAAATCGATCTCATCCAAGCGCTTAAAGATTCAAACAACCTGTCCAAATCGGAAGCTGAGACGGTCATCAATCTGTTTTTCGATAAAATGGCCGACGCACTGGCACAAGGGGACCGAGTTGAAATCCGGGGTAGTTGTTCCTTTTTCGTTAAAAAATACAGATCCTACACCGGGCGGAATCCCAAAACCGGCGAGAAGGTTAAGGTTGCGCGGAAAAAGCTACCATTTTTTAAAGTGGGTAAGGAATTGAAAGAACGGATAGATGTTTGAGTGCAATGAAAAGAGATCCATATAGAAGTTCAGCGAAAAAGTACGATCTATTTATCGAACCTTTAACCAGAGAATTAAGATATATCGGAAAGAAATTTTATCCTCCCGAAAAGGGAATGCATGTTTTGGATGTGGGATGTGGTACAGGAAACACTCTAAAAATTTATCTTAATGAAGGTTGTAATGTTTATGGAATTGATTCATCCCTTGCAATGTTGGATGAAGCTAAAAAGAAACTGAGTGATCAAGCCGAACTTCGATTGGGTATTGCGTCCAAAATGGAATATTCAAGCGAAAGTTTTGACTTGGTTATAAGTATGCTATCTTTGCATGAAATGCCAAAAGAAATTCGACCAAAAGTAGTGGCGGAGATGCTTCGGGTGAGCAAGGAAGACGGGCGTGTCCTGTTAATCGATTACCATCCTGATGATATTCGTTTTCCAAGAGGGTGGATGTATAAAGCTTTAATACATTTTTTCGAGATTGCAGCGGGTCATGAACATTTTAAAAATTTTAGAAGTTTCATCAGAAACAAAGGAATACCAGGATTGATCATTTCACACAAACTGACCTTAGACAAAATGAAAATAGCTGGGGGTGGTAATTTTGGATTTTACCTTCTCAAACGTAAAAATACCATTTAAGCAATTCAAAATTTAAAATAAACGAGACTGCCGGAGTCGTAAACCTGTTTTTCGATAAAATGGCCGACGCACTGGCACAAGGGGATCGAGTTGAAATCCGGGGTCTGTGTTCCTTTTTCGTCAAAAAATATGGTGGATATACCGGCCGGAACCCTAAAACCGGTGAGAAGGTTAAGATCAAATCGAAAAAATTACCTTTTTTCAAGGCGGGCAAGGAGCTCAAGGAACGAGTGGATGGTTGAGATTGGAAATGCTGGATTTAATTGACCTGGCATCGAAGGATGATGGTATCTGTAATTGTGGGGTGGGGGGGATACTCTCAATCAATCTTTAGTCGGGTTAAAACCAAGATATGGTATTGTAATCTTCACCGGCGTATGAACTAATGGCTCTTGCGCTTTACAGAAATGATCTGTATTTGAGTTGAATGGCCGCATGCGGGATGTTGTGTGCGGCCGCTCCAGTTTCTGTTAGATTCTAAGCGTATCGAGTGGGCTTTTTAACCCCATTTTGTTCTTGGCCGCCACATGCCGTTTTCCCTAGCTCCATGGATCGCTGGAAATTAGAACGTAAAATGGACGTCAATTGATTATCAATGTTATGCCCATATGAGAAAGGAGATTGGAATGGAGCAAGTTCTTAAAAGTCTTACATTAGATTATTTCGGAAATGGAAAACATAAAATATCACCGGAGAAATTCTTCGATATGGAGAAAGGTCTTTTATTGGATGTTCGATCAAAAGAAGAATCAGATTCCATTTCTATAAAATTGGAGCATCACTCTAATGTGGAATCTTTAAACATACCGATCAACGAAATTCCTGACAGAATTGATGAAATTCCAAAGACAAAATTCATAGGTGTATTTTGTCCTGCAAATGTCAGATCGTCTATAGTCTATGCTTATTTACTGTCAAAAGGATTCTTGGAGGTGCGCATCGTTGAAGGCGGATATTCTGCTCTGACAGAAGCTCTAAAGCCGGGACAGGTTCTCAAGGTCATTAAAAGCAAAAAATGAAGATGGAATATTAAATGTCAAATCTTATTATAGTAAGCTCTCTCATTTTTGTCGTTGCTGTTGCTATGACAATGGTCGGTAAAGGCGGAGGGAATTTCTATGTTGTAATTTTGGCAATTGCCAATATACCAATGCACGAGGCAGCGACAACCGGTCAGTTTATTCTTTTTTCAGCTTCGGTTGCGGCAATGATTATTTTTCAAAAAAACAAGTCTGTATCATGGGGTTTGGCTGTTCTTATCGGAATATTTACGGCCTTGTCAGCACTTGGAGGAGGATATTTTTCTCATTTGTTCAGCGGCTTTTCATTAAAGCTGATATTTTCTTTTATGTTGTTGATAGCTGGAATAGTAATGCTGATTCCTGTTTCAGAGAATCAAACCATAATAAAAAACAAACACTTAGGAATTATAAGCATTAAATCTGGCAATGAAATTTATAATGTAAATTTATGGATTGCTTTACCGATCACTGTTTTAACAGGTTTTGGTTCCGGGATGGTTGGAGTTTCAGGAGGGTCTTTTCTGGTTCCGTTAATGGTTTTGGCTTGTGGAGTATCGATGCATACAGCGGTCGGAACAGCTTCCACATTAATAGCGACAACAGCATTTATGGGTTTTACAGGGCATGCGGTTCAGGGAGATTTTAATCCTTCATGGTCTATTCCATTAGCCTTTATTACAATTATTGGAGGAATACTGGGTGGAAAGTTTGCATTAAAAACAAAGCCTAAACATCTTAAGAAACTATTTGCTTTTACCAATTGGCTTGCAGCTTTGTTTATGGTGATTAATGCACTTCATACAAAGGGAATCATTTAGCTAATGTGGGCATAACAATTTTCTGCACCTGATCGGTGTTCCACGGCCACTCCACACCGACAGGTGAGAAATACGTTCTCATGAATACAGATTATCCCGTCAAAGCTGTCTAACTGATCTGATGAGACCAAGTACATATACGTACAGGATATCCTACGGAAACGAGTCGTTCCGAAACCTGCGCTTACTCCAACGAAAACAAGGTTATCAGCCCCTTAAAATATTACCAGTGTGTGATTATTATCGCAATTGGTCAAATCTTGCATCCATGCCCCTGTCCGTGATACCGTGGTGACGACCAGAAGGTATCTGACAGCAATTCATGAGTCGCATTAAATGAAAGCCAATTTTTCTAAAACTTCTTTAGCTTTCGTTGGCGCCTTGATTTACCTATTTTTATTGGTTCCATTTTTTATAATCTGGATACCATATGAAATCCTGTCAGCATCTGGTCATGATATCGAGTTTAACAATGGGGTATTTCAGCATGTTGGTTTGGTGTTTATTGCCTTGGGGGTTGTTGCTTATATTTGGTGTTCAGGCAGTTTTGTATTTTATGCCAAGGGAACGCCGATACCTTTTACGCCAACCAAAGAACTTGTGGTGACTGGACTATACAAATACGTAAGAAATCCTCTTTACATAGCTGGAACGCTCGTATTATTAGGAGAGACGTTGCTGTTTCTATCTAAAGGTATCTTCATTTATACCCTAATCATGTTCGGCGTTTTCAATGTCCATGTTCTCATGGAGGAGAATCATTTAGAAGATACATTTGGAAAGAAGTATGAACAGTATCGAAAGGATGTACCTCGCTGGATTCCACGATTTAAATCCTATAAGGAAAATGATCCATCTTCCCAGTAGACCTGCGATGGCTCCAACACATCAACAGAGTTGGTACGGGCGGAAAAACCAAGATGATCTCAATTTATCTGTAGTACGACACGATCCGTTTTTATCTGGATAACATTACATGTGTGAAGATATGCGGATCTGTATACCTACTGGTTGGCGATAAACATCATTCTAAGGAGAGACTCCAATGGATTCTGCGGAAACGAGACTAAAATCCCTGGCCATGAGCCTCGGTGCCGATTTGGTTGGTGTAACCACCAGAGACCTCCTTTCTGATGGGCCGCCCTCCGCCGATCCGCGTTACCTTTTGCAGTCCGCAAACTCGGTTATTTCCTTTGCGCTATCCTTGGATAGGGATCTCGTGCAGTACTTCATTAGCAAAAAGAAATGGCGACCACACTGCGACAACCGAAAAACCATCGCTCAGACGCTTTATACGATCGGCGATAAGCTTACCGAACAACTACGATCGGAGGGATACGAAGCCGTCAACGTAGACCTCAACAACAACTATCGACCTGAGAAAGACGCCGCCGACGTAACAGAGATGACCGAGTTTCATCCAGATTTTTCTCACCGCTATGCGGCCCTTGCTGCCGGGATCGGACGCTTGGGCTGGAGTGGTAATTTGCTGACAAAGGAATACGGCGCGTTGGTTGAGTTAGGGAGCGTTTTAACCTCCGCTACCTTGACGCCTGACACCCCCATACCGGATGAAGAACATCCCTGCGACAGATGCAAAATGTGCAGCCTGGTTTGCCCCGTGGAAATGATTCAACCCAAGGCCTCGACCCAAGTTACGGTTGCTGGCGTCACCGAAACCATAGCCCGCAAGCGGCCCAATACCTGTTGCTGGATCAGCTGCACCGGCTATGAGGGTTTGGCGTCCTCCGGGACCTGGTCCAACTGGAGTCCCTACCGTCTCGGCCGTCCGCTGCCCGAAGACAAGCAGGAACTTGATTCGTTGTGCATCAGCCTGCAGAAGGCGGACCCCCAGATGCAGGCCGTCGATAACAGCTTTAACGACTATCGACAGGCAGTCTTCGATCCTGACTGGTTCTACTACACCGTATGCGGTTTTTGTCGCAGTGTCTGTTCGTTCCGCCGGGAAGAGCGGCTTGCCAACCGCAAGCTGATTGTCAATTCGGGCACCGCCGCCTTAAATCTGGACGGCTCCCACGAAGTGGCCGACGAAAAAGCCGTCGAAGTGCGAACTCCCTTCGGTCTGAATGTAGTTGTACCTCGCGGGGAACTATCGGAAGGACGGTCAAAAACTCGAAAATGGCCGGGCCAATTCCCGCTGGACCGGGAGGTAATCGAATACCTATGCCAACATGTTAATTTAGCGGACGCAAAGGGCAGCGCCGCTGATTAACGTGTTACATATACCTCCAACGATCCTGCAGATATCAATTTCAAAAAAACCAATGATGTTCGATTATAATCACAGCCGAAAGGGTGGATCTGATGGCAATGACCCACCCTTTCCTACTTTTAGCTGTAAATGGTTTCAATCCATTTCAACGCCTCCGAATCACTGATCCTTCCCAAATAAATCTGGGGTGTCGATAAATTTGAATGACGGAGAATGATCTTACTTATAATTTCAAGCGGCACCCCTGAGCGAGAGGCATACGTGGCCGCATGGCGTCGCAGATCATGTGGCCTCAGGTGGATGCCAACCAACCGTCCTGCTTTCAATACAACAGATCTGGCTGCCTCATAGCAAATCGGAAAGATCCTTTCGTGCAGTCCGATATTTTTGATTTTAATATAGTCGTTGAGACGATCCGCCACCTTTTGCGGTATGAATATCATTTCCTGCTCGCGTCCGCTTTTAGGCCCTCTCAACACGATTTTCCTTTCGGCGACATCATTGGTAACGATGCTTAAAACCTCTCCAATACGCATCGCACCGCGAGCCATTAATTCAAGAATCAAGCGGTTTCTGGGTATTCTGGTCCGGAAAATAATTTCATCCACGGTTTCCTTTTCGAGTATGTCGAATTGAGTTTTTACCTTCGTGCGGAACAACTTGCGCAACATAGGCGAATTGCAAGGATTGGTAAAATCCGGATCGAGATTGTTTTTGGCGAAATTGAAAAATGCCAGTAGGCTGGTGAATCGAGCGCGTTTTGTTTGAGGCTTGCGACCTTCGGTAAGTTGGTTCATGAAGTCCAGGATGTTGTCCACGGATAGATCGTTAAGGTCGTAGTCACCGAATTGGCGACAGAATCTATCCTTGACGAACGAGTGAGCTCTGACTGTATTTTTTTTTGGAATGGATCTGATGATAGTCGAGCCAGATTTTTCCTGCTTTTGACACTTTCATGGAACACCTCCTTGGCTAAAATGTTTGACAACGGCCCAATGCCAAGGTAATTTTAGGTTGTCAAGAACGAATCTGCAATAAATTCTTGGTGTTTGATAAACTTATATTTAATAAAAACACTA
>Ga0272443_10003266_pt1 | contig 19282 bp, 11 predicted proteins | sample SSMAcet12_FD_193581 | JGI IMG/M metagenome (GOLD analysis project Ga0272443, IMG submission 193581) | Marine sediment archaeal communities from Little Sippewissett salt marsh, Falmouth, MA, United States - SSM-Acet-12 | ecosystem: Environmental > Aquatic > Marine > Wetlands > Sediment ... | reverse complement strand
TGAGAAGGCGACCCTATGCCCGCAAGGCCGCCCAGGGGCATCCGATCTATTCCACGGCAACGTTCCACACGCCAGAAAAAGTCAACAGCCTGGCCACCGGTTCGGGATTCGAGCTGCAGGAGGCGTGGTTCTGCCTACTGAAGCCGCCGGAATCCCTTGATAATGCCGAACAGCCGCCAGAACAGATCGTGTTCGAGTCCCGTTTTGTAGCGATGATGTTTACGAAAAAAAGTCGAGTGAAGATAGATCACGAGACCGAGGCCGAAATGGTGTCAAGTTCCGAAAGAAACCCCGGCTGTTACCGTGTATCTGATCATCTTAGGATATACCGTTAGCGCGGTACTTGATCACGCGCACCTGCTCCAATGTGACCAGACCCTCCTCGACCATCTCGTCGATCTGCGGTAACAGTTCGTCGATTTTCTCTCTGGCATCAACGATTTCGATAACGATAGGCAGGTCCTCAGAGAGTCGTAGAATCTTGGCTGTGTGCATTCGACTGTGCGCACCGAAACCCATGGGCCCGCGCAGGACTGTCGCGCCGGCCATGTGGAGTTCCCGCGCCTTGATCACGATGGCCTCATAAAGTGGTTTACCGCCCCATCGGTCCGATTCGCCTATGAAAATACGGAGCAACCAGCCATCTTCTGGGATCTTCATGTTCATATCCTTATGTTACGAGCTGTAGATCAGCGACGTCAGCCGCATGCCCAGCCACGCCGCGACCAAGCCCAGTCCGTTGCTCAAGAGCATGTTCAGCGCTGCGAGACCGAACTGTCCATCCTCGGTCAAGGTGATCGTTTCGTATCCGAAGGTAGAGAAGGTCGTGAAGCCACCGAGCAATCCGACCAGGATGGCCAAGCGGTACTCCTCGCGGATGAGCACCGGGCCGGTGAACAGCGACGCGAAAAACCCTAAGGCTGCGCAACCGATGACGTTGACGGCGAGGGTACCGACAGGGAAAGAACTGCTACCGAGGCGCTGGGTCCACCCGGCGATACCGTAGCGAAGCAGGCAGCCGCAACCACCCGCGAGCAAAATCAGTGCAAGTCGAAGCATGTCGGCCTGTCCTCTGCCAGCCTGCAGATAGCTTGTCACTGGTCAGGGGTCGCTGGCGCAGACCCTACCAGAACACTGGTAGGAGTCATCAGGCCGACCAGGCCGGTTGATGGCGGACTCCATCGCCATGGCTCATTATCGTCAGATTGCGATTGGTTTCAAGCATTGAAAACGTTGCTGGCCCCAAAGTGAATGGCTCTGTTTGAAGGTGCGTGGTTACTCATGGCGAGCCACGCATGGAAGGAAGCGGTATTTGGCAACCCACACACTCTCTCCCTCACGGTCGTGGTTCAGATGCCTGCTCCGCTACTCACTCACCATCTTACTAAGGCCCCACCTGTTCGGGCGTCAGTTAACGCAGTCTGGATTGGCCAGCTTGTCATCGCCACTGAAACAACGCTGGAAAATGCCGAAGTCCGACTGGTCTACGTCGCTATCACGGTCGATGTCGGCCGCGATGAAGCCTTCGGCATCCGGGACAAGCGTGCATTCCGGCGGCAGGTCCTGAGGATCGTACGGCACGGCCGGCCCGCTCACGCAGTCCGCGAAGATCGTGTAGTCGGCCTTATCGACATCGAGATCCCCGTCGAAATCGGCTGGAATGATGGGTGCATTCAGGGGGACGGTCACGGTGGCCATCTGTTCCGGCGGGCACTTGTCATTGTTGTGCCATAAGTCATACAGATCTTGGCCGACGGCGTCCGTGGTGTTCTTATCCCGCAGGAACTCGATGTATTCCTTGCTGGTGCTCTGATAGTAGAGCGTGACAACGGCTGTGACGGCCCCCGCGCGAATCGGGTAGAGGGTGTCGTCCCAATACTGCCCATCCTCGTAGCTGTAAGCGACGGGCAAACCGCCGAACTGGGCATAATTGGCGTTCGTGAACCCGCGCGGCGGGATCCGGTTGTCCTTGAAGATCTTGTTGTTCAAAACAAAGTGGAACGAAGGGCCTTCCGGTACCCCGACAAGCGGCGCGATCACCGAATCCAGGCCGGGTTTGGCCTCGTAGACTTTCGCGTCCGCGTCGTGCTCCAGGACGCCGGTCGCCAGATCGTAAGCCGCGGATTCCTGGATCAGGTTCATCTCCGCATCGTAGAGCTTTACGTTGATCCACATACGCCGTCCTTCCGGGTAGCCGGTCGGCAGCTTGTGGCCCGTTTGATTGGTGACCGTCACCTTGACCTTCGTACCGTCCTGTTCAGCAACCAGATCCGCCGCGTTGGTGAGCATGTAACGCGTACGAGTGACGCCTGCATCGATGGCGGGTGCGTCCACCTCCTCGGGGAAGAGCGTCGGCAGCAGGCTGGGTAACCACGTGCTGCCACCGGTCATGTCGTGCAACGGCAGGTCCGTTCGGGTGGGCGCCTCGGCGAAGTTGCAGCCTTTGCCCGTAACGGCCCGCATGTGACAATCCTGGCAGGCGCCGACGTAGTCCCTGTTGCCGCCGAACTGTGGCGCGTAGACGCCCGTCGGCGTGTTGTAGGCGCTGTAGAACCACTCGCTGTAGGTTCGTTCGACCGGCATCAGCGTATGGGACGAGAAGCTCGAGGCCTTCGTGTCGAACGCGTTGGGGACGTAATTGCCCGAGCCGTCCTTCTCGAAAGCTGTGTTGCTTACATCGTGGCATGTGCCGCAGAATGCCGCCTCGCGGTGGAACGGCGAAACGAGGATGGGATGGCCGCTCGTCGCGTCCACGAAGGGGCCTCGCCGCGCACCGGTCGGATCAATGATGTACATCCCGTTGCCGAAGTTGGTCGCTGGATCGCTCAACGCGGCCAGAATGGCCTGGTCTTCGATCGGATTTGCCTGTGGGTCGTAAAACGGATCGACCATACGATGGCACAAGTCGCAGGAGACGCCGCTCTGATCGGTCGCGAGCATCTGACTGCCGTCGGTGGGAACCGATCGACCCCGCAGCCAGCCACGCGGCAGATGGCAGCGCAGGCACAGGTCTCCCGAATCCGGTGCATCCTGGTTGGCGATGGTCATTGCCGCCCTGAACAAGGGGTCGCGTGACGCCTGGGCCATCATGCTGCCCTTCCAATTGAAGAAGGGCTCGACACTGGCATCGTAGTTGCCATGACACACCGCGCAGGCGGCCGGGTCGTTCAGCGTGCCAGCCTCGAAGGGCTGGGTTCCCGGCATGTCGAAGTCGCGAAGCGTCGTGGGAACGATCCCGCCGGGTGGCGAAACGACGGTAAAGACACCGTCGCTGTCGTCGCTGTTCTGGTTGAACGCATTGTCCGTCGCCTTGACGCGGAAAATCGCTTGAACGGTAGGCCGATTGGCCGGAAACCACGTGTGGCTGCCCGTATTGGCCAGACTCAGGGCCACCGGACGAAACGAGACGCCGTTGTCATCGGACATGAACAGATCGATGGTCGCAATACCGCTCTCATCGCTGGCCGACCATTCAACGACGAACGGCTGATTGGCGGTAATCGTCTCTCCCCCGTTGGGTGCGATCACCGTCACCGTCGGCGGCGTGGTGTCTCCTCCCGTGCTGGGCACCAGATACATCTGGATGTCAGCTACATCGACACTCGTCACATTCCCGACATTTGCCGGCGTCAAGCCAGGGAAGGTCGGCGTATTGACGAAGTTCACCAAGTCAGTCACTTCGATGAGCGAAGTGAAACCATCGCTGTCAGCGTCTTGATTTTCGATCGATTGGACAGCCTGTCTTCTCCCGTTGGGATTACTGGGATAATTGGGCAGGGCTGCCTCGAGCAGTGCTCCGTAGGGATTGCGTGTCCCACCACCCGAAAAATCATAATGGCATACACCACAGTGACCGGGTCGACTCGGGACGGTATCGAGAACCGTTCCCTCTGCATTCGGATATTCGGCGAAAAATGCATCGCGGATATTCGAGCGGGCCTGTGCGGACACGCATGCGGCCAGAAGGATGAAGACGATACGGCAGCCCAGCTCAAGCCGCGACGACCCTGAAAGTAAAGTAACAGGCCCCATGGATGTGCCCCTCCAGCATGGCAAGGAAGAGATGATTATCGATATGCCCCCACCCCAGAATCGCGGCAACGTCATCATGGAAAACTCCCCTCGCTGCCGTTGTTTTCCGAGATACATTTTACATGAGGGATACGTTGAAAAGATATCCTTTTTTCAAAAATCGTTACGAGACCGATAGGGTGCGATTATTGTGGCGCATGCTCCTGCCCATGATGCAGGGAGAACATTTCTGGTCCAGAGGGAAGAATACCCACATGCGAGCCCAAGTCCGGAAGGGGGGAACACCCCATGCAGGCGCATGTCGTCAATCGAGTTGGGCCAGCTTTTTGGCCGCGAGATCCTTCCATACCCGCCGCTGCCGTTCCTTGGTTTAAAAAATCCCGCGCTGATACAAATCAAGACAGATCATAAGTTTGCCCAACCATAAGGAAGCGAAATTTGGCCCACCGGATTAGACATAAAACCTAAGGCAGGCGTGAGTTGAAAAACCCAGGAAAAGTACAGCTGATTTTCAATCTCGCGCCCCTAAAGAAAGACGGGGTAGAGGTCATGGCCCGGGGGATACAGCCAGGCTGATCCTCGATACTACGACAGCCCGAAGGGTCCCTACCCGGCAGAGTATTGCAGGGCACATTGGGCGAACCTGCTACGCCTGAAGTCGAGTATGCGGTAATTATCGTGTAAATACGGCTGGAGGAGTAAGGCTATCGAACAGGCAACCAGACTTATCTTCCCCTGAGGCTCAAGACTCCAGGCTCTGCGCTTCACAAACGATACCCGACGTCCAAGATGCTCGGAAGCTTGAGCGCCTGATCTACGGTTGCCAGAGCCCATGACTAAAATAACATGGTGAGTGTATTGCAGTAGCGGTTAACCGGTAGTCACGATCAAACGATGTTACGCTATCGAGACGGGATACAACCATGAAGATTCGAACCAGCCGTGTCTACGACGAACCTTCACGAATGGACGGCTATCGGATCCTGGTGGATCGCCTCTGGCCTCGAGGCATCAGCAAAGACGACGCTGACCTGGATGACTGGTACAAAAAAATCTGGCACCGAGTGATAAGCTGCGGAAATGGTTCGGCCATGATCCTGCAAAATGGCCCGAATTCGTCCAGCGATATACCAGAGAACTTGGTGCAAAGAAAGACCAGGTCATCGAAATCCTCCACCGCAGTCCCAAGAAAACGATCACATTGCTGTATGCCGCTAAGGACGCCGAGCACAACAACGCGGCAGTTCTGAAAACATTCATCGAAACCAATATCTCATAACCGTGGAACGATAGGCGAGACAGTCGCGACATGTTCATCCAGGCGATAAAGGAACATACCGGCGAGGGGAATTCCGCCTTGGAAAGTCTTACTTTATACATGACGAGGAGAGTAACGTGAAAGCGATCGTGGACGAAGCAACTTGCATCGGATGCGAACTATGCGCACAGATTTGCCCGGCGGTCTTTCAGATGGAGGACAACCTGGCCAAGGTCATAGCTGATCCTGTACCTGAGGATCAACAAGACAGTTGCCGGGAAGCCGAAGACTCCTGCCCTGTTGACGCGATTTCGACTGAACAGTGATTGATACCAGGATGCAGCAGCCCGATATCGCGCCGCAAACAATCTGTGCGATCCCTTGAGCCGGACAGATCTTCTGACGGCTAATCATGAAAACAGATTGAATAAAGGTCTGCATCCTTCATAACGAACCGGAGCCGGACCGGCTGACCAGCCAGCCGACCGACATCGGTACCGGACTGCCAACTGGCCAAGCCGTCAATCCTGTCCCCGATCAGCGCTTTCGATTCAGCCAGTCGGTAGCCTGGAAGCCCCTTTCCAGATGCATCCTGAATCTCGACGCGAATCTCCCCCGCTGCGGACGTGGCAAAGTTGATCCCAAGCCTGCATCCCTGAAAGGTCAGTGGCTTGGTCACCAACTCACCACCCTCGTACGGCGCTTTTATGCAGACGAATCCATCTTTTCGAAGCGTCACGCGCTGAAGATGATGATCCGACCGCGCGTAGTGACGTTGCACGTAGCAGGACATTTCGATCGGGCCCGTCGGGACCACGCCGAGGGCTGGATAGTTGGTGCGAGATACCCAGTTTTCCAGGCCCGGCCCCGGCCGAATGAATGATTCCATGAATGACCGATCGTAGCGATTGCCTCCCCGACTCGTCATAAAAGCCGCGTCGGAACAGTCCTCCGCGTAATCCCCTGTCACGCCGAGCTCTTCGGCCTGAGCCGTTGTGACCACCTGCCGGCCAGGCATGAACCGGGCAAAGATGGCGATGTAGATGTGCGGGGCCCGAAAATAGGGAAGAGTCTGGTTTGTGTAGTACTGCTCCGGGGGCACGTCCCCCATCTGCATTTCGACCGGTTCGGACCACTGGATAAAGTCGGGCGAGGTGGCCCGGGAGATCCAACGGTATCTTTTGTCTCCAATCATCTTCGAGATGCGGAAATAGGCGACGTAGCATCCTTCGGCTTCCGACCAGAATACCAGGTTTTGCGAATCGAACGCGCCTTCTGTAATCAGGGGGTTTTCCTTGATCTCCTGCCAGTGGATACCATCGGCAGAAACGAAACCCAACAGGCCTGTTTTGTGATTGCCGCCGACGGCTTTGAAGCGCCGGCTCGTCTCGACGTCGGGTCGCGTATCGAGAAACGGGCAGAAGTTCGTACAGGCCTCATGCCTTGCCAGGATAACGTTGTTGTTGCGGGATCCGCGGACCTCGTAGAGTCCAAGATCAGGCTTACTAAAATGAATGCCGTCCCGGCTTTCCGCGTAGCAGGTCACCTCATTGTCGATGGAATGGTCCGCCTTCCCCCCTTCCACCGAGTTAAGCCCGCGATAGTAAAGCCGATAAGTCGGGCCGTCGTTGATGACGCTCACATAACCGCTGAAAACACCTTCGTAAGGGCGGTCAAATCGCAGCACCGTCTCCGCCGGCCGTGGGGTCTGCAGCGTGAGCCGCGTGCCGTCCATCCGCTCGATCAAATAATCATCAACAAACAGTTCGCGCCGCGATCCGATATCGCAAACAGCACGCTCATCGGCAAGGCTATCATCATACGCAGCACCCAGCCCCCACGCGATAAGCAACAGCATCCACAAGCTATGTCGTAACATTTTAGGTACCCCTCATTCGAATCTCAGCTCCGCAATTTCAACCCAACCGACGGCCCCCTTGTACCCTGTATGCGGCGCACCGCTCACCCTCGCCAGATGCCAGCGACCGTCATGTCTGACAATCTCCGGTGCATGAACATTCGGCAGCTCCGCAAACCATGCTTGAGGACCGGAGGGGAAGAAGTCGGGGCGACGCGAAAAGAGCACCACCGTTGCTTTATTCGTATCTCTCAGCCGGTGTCTGACGAACAGGTAACAGCCTTCGTCACGGGCTACCACGAATGGAGATTCGAGGTACGAATGCGATGCCGGCTCATTCAAGTCCGCGTGGACAAGGATTGGCTGACTCCACTGACGAAGATCGCCCGAACGTCGCAAACCTGCAAAAAGCAACTCTCCAACCTGATCTGCCGCGAATCGGTCTTCAAATCGACCTGCTTCGGCAAAAGTCACCCTGCCTGTGTCCGAACTCGTCAATAGTCTACAAGCTGTATCGCGTCACGCAAGGACGCGCTGGCGATCCTGCCGATAAAACACACCCCGTCCCCACTCGGCCTGCACATTGAACTCCGCCCTGAAAGCTCTGCTAAGATTAAAGGACACAGCGACCCCCTGGCAAACAGCTATCTCCCAAGCTTCGAAAAACAGCAAGATTGATGATAAACTATGCGACATAAGAGCAGCAGTATGACCTGCAAATAAAACGCAGTCTATACGTTGTAAAAGTTCGAAGAGCAGGACATAGGCAACCATAAACCGGCGACCAAAGGCCGTGCCGTAGCCTTACCGGGAAAAGATGTGCCGATGCAGAATATCAAATCGATCGTTGCGGTTATCTTTATTGTGGTGGGACTGGCCGTGCTGGCGATGACCATGGGGGGTGGGAAGTATGGAAGCGGCCCCCTCCTGCCACAAGCGATTCCCTTTCTGGGTGCCCCTTTCGGCCTCGGACTGATCGCTGCCCAGGCGGCGTTCTGCGCGCTCTGCGACGCAAAAATTGGACTGCTCTGGATGGTGGGAGTCTGGATTCTCGCGGTGCCACTAGCCATGCTCGGCAACGCCATGAACCTCTACCCTGATGCGATAAGCGGCATTGACAGGCTTGTCACCGGTCCTGCCTGCGCTAGCGCGCTGGCTCTGGGCTTCGGCACGGTCAATGGAAAACTGTAAGCACGTACGCATGCTGTCTGATTCGAAATTGAAACATTTAGAACTCTTATAAAACAATTGCCCTATTGTCAAGGGCTGTACCTTCCACTGTCCTATAAGGACCTGCAGACAGATGAACCGGACAAGAAGAAACGACACGCTTTTGAGAGCTGTGCAGCATACATCTTTTTGCATGATGCTGCTTTGTGGATTCGCCGGCGCTGAGATGCTGCCCCTGGATGAAAAGCCCGCCCGGCCGGGCGAATGGGGCTATCGTCCCGCCGAGGCCGGCGTTTCGCCAACCGATCCGCCAAGGTTCAGTTGGCGACCGGCTCACGGCTTGACCTGGGAGCTCGAGTGCGTACGTGCCGGAGACCCTCAAGACGACATCTACCATGCAAGCGACCTCGTATACAACGTCCATTGCCCACCCAAGGGTTTCGGGGCAGGACAGTACTCGTGGCGTTATCGAGGCCAGGACAAGACAGGACGTTACACGAACTGGAGCCAGCCGCGCTCGTTCACCATCGCATCCGACGCGGCCAAGATGCCGTTGCCGACGCGGCCCGAGCTTCTCGCCCGCATTCCCACGACCCATCCGCGTCTGTTCCTGCGGCCCGAGAACCTGCCCAAGTTGCGCGCGCTGGCTCAAGGCCCGATGAAGACCCACTACGAGGCCCTCATCCGCCAGTGCGAGCGTATCCTGGCCGACCCGCCACCCACGGCTGAGCCCCCTACCTACCCATCCGATGTGAAGTACAAGAGCGAGCGATGGCGGGAGATATGGTGGGGAAATCGCGTTTATACGATCAAGGCGCTCGACAGCGCCGCGACGCTGGCCTTTACCCGCCTGCTAGGCGGGCCGGAGCAATATGGACACGAGGCCAAACGCATCCTGCTCGAATGCGCCAAGTGGGACCCCAAGGGCAGCACGGGCTACCGCTACAACGACGAGGCGGGCATGCCCTACAATTACTACTTCGCGCGGACCTACAGCTTTGTCAACGACTTGTTGAGCGAAGACGAGAAGGATATCTGCCGCAAAGTAATGAAAATCCGCGGCGACGAGATGTACAACCACCTGTATCCGCGCCATCTGTGGCGCCCCTATGCAAGCCACGCCAATCGTGCCTGGCACTTTCTCGGTGAGGTCGGCATCGCCTTTCTGAACGAGGTCGACGGGGCCGAGGATTGGGTCTGGTTTGCCGCCAACGTCTTCTTCAACGTTTATCCGGTCTGGAGCGACGACGACGGCGGCTGGCACGAGGGCAGTGCCTACTGGTCCAGCTACCTGAATCGCTTCACCTGGTGGGCGGATGTCATGCGCGAGGCGATGGGCATCGACGCTTATAAGAAGCCCTTCTTCTCGAACGCCGGATACTATGCGATGTACCTGATGCCGCCGGGTAAGGTCGGCGGCGGTTTCGGCGATCAGACGGCCAGACGGACGGCCGCTCACAACCGGCAATTGATGACTGTCTTGACCTCCCAGGCGCAGAACCGTCATTGGCAGTGGTACGTCGATCAGATCGGCGGATCTGATTCAACGGGCGGTTACATCGGCTTCATACGCGGTCAGCTACCGAAAGTGCAGCCCAAGGCTCCCGACGCTCTGCCTACATCGCGGCTGTTCGCGGGTACAGGGCAGGCCTATCTCAACTCGGATCTCACCAACGCGGCCGAGAGCGTGCAGGTCGTCTTCAAGTCGAGCCCCTTTGGCACGCAGTCGCACGGCTATGAAGCAAACAACTCGTTCCTGCTGTGGGCCTACGGAGAGCGGCTACTGATCCGCTCAGGTCAACGTGACATCTACGGCAGTGACCATCATCGGAACTGGATGTGGAGCACGCGCTCCACAAACTGCATCACCGTAGACGGCAAGGACCAACGCAAACATACCGCCACGGCCCCGGGCAGGATCATCGCGTTCAAGACAACGCCGGAGATCGATATCGTCGTAGGCGACGCCAGCGAGGCCTACGAGGACGGCGCGGAAGTCGAGTTGTTCAAACGAGCGATTCTCTTCGTCAAACCCGATCTGATCGTCGTCTACGACCGCTTGAAAACGTCCAAGCCTTCAACGTTTGAATATTGGCTCCACGCTGTCAACCAGTTCGATCTCGGCAGCGGAAACACCGTCACTGTCAAGAATGGAGACGTCGGCTGTCACATTGATTTCCACTGCCGAACACCTCTCACCTTCCAACAGACCAACGAATACGACCCCAACCCGCGTCCCAGGATCACACTCCGCGAATGGCACTTGGCCGCCAAGACTATGCAGAAAGAGAAGGATATGGAATTCATCACCATCTACCACCCGTACAGGATCGACGACGGCTTTATGGGTACCTCCGGACTCCACGCCATCCCCGGCGGCTATCTCTTCGAAGCTTCCTCCCCCTCCGGGCAGCTCACCGCCCTGTTACCTGCCGACGACACTGCAACGCTGGAGACCAGAGACCTCCAGACTACCGGAGCCATTAAAATCAAGCTCGACCGCCCGGGTCGGAAATCCAAAATCCTCGAAATCCGCGAAAACAATTGAGATCTCGACACCAGGAACCATGTTGCCGATCCCGTGCGGAATGAACGATCCTGCTCGAAAAAAACTGTATCGACTCCCCGGACGATCTAACCTGCTTATTCGTCTGCAATTCCCGGCCCTGCACGTAACACGGTCCGCCCGGCCGACCGAGTTGAATCGCGGGCTGAGAACGAAAAAGTACAGAATCGACGCAGGTGTTTACGTTTGGGAAGCATTGAATATTGCCGCGCTAAAAGAAAGCTCATTGAAAGCGTGCGGGGGACGCGTCGGAGCAATCGGTGCGCTGCGTGAGGATGGGGGACGATGGCACAACTCACCCGCTACTACCACCCCATGCTGGCAAGAACACGCATGCCTCTCTCTTGGATCCCGTTTTCTGGATAGGAATCCTTTACTGACAAGGATTTATGAATCAATCGCAATTCCCGCGCAAAGGGCTGAGTTGCCCGGGTTCTGCACGTCGCTGCGGAAGCCGGGCCTTCTCCCGAGGGCTGCCGGCAAACACGGCTGAAGTCCGCAAACGGAAAAATAGAGACAAACAGAAAAAAGCTTTTCCTCTCGCTTCGATACGGTTATACTGATAAAAAATAGGGTGCACTGACGAGCTGGAGGGTCATGCTCATTTCACTCTGCGCGCGAGATTCTGCCGGACAACACGTCAAAACGAGGAGGAGGGGCATGAACGCTTCCAGAACATGGGTACCGGTTTGTGTGGTGGTTGTCGGTCTGCTTGCGGGTAAGGCGTCGGCGGACACGTTCGGCACGGGAGCCAATGAGTTCGATATCGACTTCGTGCCGATCTCGGGCGATGCGGGCGACCTGGGAAGCTGGCCGGCGGACAGCGATTACACCTTCATCGGCGTCAACCGCGGCGACTACCGCATGGGCAAATGTGAGATCACGAACGACCAGTGGAACAAGTTCAAGGCCGAGCTGGGCGTGCCCGTGACGGGCGACCCCGTGTCCGCCTACGACTATGACCCTTACTGGACGGGCACGAATGTGCCGACCAACGAGGTGAGCTGGTACGAGGCGGCCCAGTTCGTCAACTGGCTGAACACGAGTACGGGCCACCAGGCGGCTTACAAGTTCACGGGCACGCAGGGCGCGAGCGATTATACACTTGCCATTTGGGATCAAGCGGAAGCCTTCGGCGGCACCAACCTCTACCGTCACAAGGACGCGTTCTATTTTCTGCCGACGGAAGATGAGTGGGTCAAGGCGGCCTACTGGAACGGGACGAGCCTTCAGACCTACGCCACCAAGCCCGGCGACACGCTGCACCAAGGCGACGGGGTGAGTGGGACAGGATGGAATTACTACGATGGCGGCTACGCCACCGACCCGTTTGGCCCCTGGGATGTGGGTAGCGGTAGCGAGGAGCTGAACGGGACGTTCGACATGATGGGCAACGTCTATGAGTGGATGGAAAGTCCATACTCTAGCGGTGACTATCGTACCACTGGCGGTCGCAGGCTGCGGGGCGGGTCGTTCGTCAACTACGACTTCTACCTCGCGTTTTTCTACCGGAGCTCCGACATCCCGAACGCCGAGGGCCACCATATCGGGTTCCGTGTCGCCTCCGCTCCTGAGCCGGCACCGCCGGTCATCGTTGCAGCGAGTTCAGTCAAGACACACGAAGCAGCCGGCGATTGGGGCATTGACCTTTCACTGACAGGCGATGGTGTGGAATGTCGGACCGGCGGGCCGACGCAACTCGTCATCACGTTCGATCAGGACGTTTATGGCTCGGGCAGTCTCAGCGATGTCTGGCTATCTGCCGGCACGGTCGATGGCGTAACGATTGCAGGGAACACGGTGACAGTGGACCTTTCCGGCGCGCTGAACGCAATGGTACTGACGGTAGCCTTCCCAGGCATCGAGAACATCGAGGGCCAACTGTGCGACGACACGCTGTGCATTCGCGTGCTGGCCGGCGATGTGAACGGCGACGGCGAGGTCAGCATATTCGATCTCGTCACCGTGCGCGACAACACCGGTCTGCCAGTCACGGAAGCCAACTGCCGCGGCGACGTGAACGGCGACGGCGAGATCAACATCTTCGACCTGGTGCTTGTCCGCGACCAGACCGGGACGATGGTAAGCTTCGGCGGCATGGCCCTCATCCCGGCCGGCGAGTTCGAGATGGGCGATACCTTCGAAGAAGGATCGGTTGTTGAGCTGCCGGTCCACGCGGCCTATGTCGACGCATTCTATATGGATCGGTATGAAGTAACTAAGTGCCTATGGGACACGGTGCGAGCCTGGGGAGTGTCGGATGGCTACACTGATCTCGCCACGGGGGGTGGCAAGGCCGCCCACCATTCGGTGCACATCGTGAACTGGTATGACTGTGTGAAGTGGAGCAACGCACGCTCAGAGATGGAAGGCAGGACACCTTGTTATTACACCGACTCGGGATTGACGACAGTCTATAAGACAGGGGAGATCACTCCGTATGTAAACTGGGCTGCCAACGGCTACCGTCTGCCGACCGAAGCGGAATGGGAGAAGGGTGCCCGTGGCGGCGCGTCAGGACACCGGTTTCCCTGGTCGGATACGGATACGATTCAACATGCCCGAGCGAACTACTACAGCGATTCCAGCTATTCATACGACACGAGCCCGACGCGCGGCTTTCACCCGGACTTCGATGACGGCGTGCATCCCTATACGAGCCCGGTAGGGTATTTCGCGCCGAACGGCTATGGCCTGTACGACATGGCAGGCAACTTGTTTGAATGGTGCAACGACTGGTATAGCGGCGCGTACTACAGCAGTAGCCCATACAGCAACCCGCATGGGACGACGAGTGGTGAGTACCGGGTTCTTCGCGGCGGCGGCTGGGTCTACTTCGCGAGCGACTGCCGGGTTGCGCGCCGCTACAACTACAGCCCAGACGGCCGGCAACCCACCTTCGGGTTCCGGTTGGCCTTGGACTCTCCGTAACCCTTTGGATTTTCGTTTTTTACTCTTTATCCGAGCGCAGCGAGCAAACGGCCTGGAAAACAAGACAGAGGGTAGGAGACAAATACACGCGTGCGGTCTTCGCGTCCCTACCACCTCCCGCCAGCGACGAGCCGGCGGGTTGTGTGGTAACGGCCTGGGCCGCATCGCGCGTACCACATCCTCCGGCGCAGCCGGTTTCGTCAGCCACTCGACGAAGCGGAAGTGGGGAGTAGCATCCATATCGTGCGTTCGATGCCACCTGTTTCATAACCCCACCGCCCCCTTCCAATCGACGTTGCTAACCCGTATCGACTCCCGTCGGTGAGTGCCTGAGAGTTTGATCACAAACATGCCCGTGGCGGGTTCGGCGGTTAACGGGTGGAGAGGTATAGGGTGGTAACCGCATAACCCAGTGTCGTAAAAGCCTTTGCGACAGCGAGACATACGCACGACTCGATCGGCTTGTTCGGCGCGAAAAAGAAGCCCGCATCGTACTCGATTGGGGCTTTGATCATCGGACGGAAAACCCAGTCCTGCTTACCGCACGTTTTAGGCTGCCCTCGATACCACTCAGTCTCAGCGGGAACGCCATTGACACCTGTCGTATTGAATCCTACCATCTGGTAGTTTTATGAACAAAGGCCCACAGAACGGTCGGCCCATACAGGAGCATCGGCTATGCCAACCCGCAAGGCTGCCCCCCGCATACGGCGGGAGGTCAAGGAGCTTTCGCTGCTGTTCGAGATCAGCCAGTCCCTCGATCAGTCCATGGACCTGCGCGACGTCGTCGGTCTCGTCCTCAAAGCATTGCACACCCACATGGGCATGTCGCGCGGCACGCTCTACCTGCTCAACCGCGAAACAGGCCAGATCTGGACCGAGGCCGCCTATGGCCTGTCGAAAACCCAGCTCGAACGCGGTCTCTACCAGGCCGGCGAGGGAATCACGGGGACGGTCATCGAAACGGGCCGACCCGTCGCCATCCCCCGCGTCTCCGAGGAGCCGACTTTCCTGGACCGCACCCGCGCCCGGTGGAACCTTGACAAAAAAGACATCTCCTTTATCAGCGTGCCCATCAAACTCGGTAACCGCACGATCGGCGCGCTGAGCGTGGACCGCCTCTTTTCGCCTGCCATCTCGCTGGAAGAGGACGTGCGCCTGCTGTCCATCGTCGCCTCGATGATCGCCCAGGCAGTGCGGCTCCGGCAGAATGCCATCGAGGAGCGCCAGCACCTGCTGGCCGACAACCTCCGCCTCCAGGACGAACTCAGGCAGCGCTTTCGGCCGGCGAATATCATAGGCAACTCCAGAGATATGCAACGGGTCTACGACCTCATCGCCCAAGTGGCAGCCAGCGATACGACCGTCCTCATCCGGGGCGAATCGGGCACAGGCAAGGAACTCGTCGCCAACGCGATCCACTACAACAGCCCGCGGGCCGCGAAACCGTTCGTCAAAGTCAATTGTGCCGCGCTGCCCGAAACGATTCTGGAGAGCGAGCTGTTCGGTCACGAAAAGGGCGCCTTCACCGGCGCCCATACCGAGCGGAAGGGCCGCTTCGAGCTGGCAGGCGGCGGCACCCTCTTTCTCGATGAAGTGGGCGACTTTTCGCCGGCCACGCAGATTAAACTGCTCCGGGTCCTCCAGGAACGCCAGTTTGAGCGCGTCGGGGGTACCCGTACGATCAAAGCCGACGTCCGCATCGTGGCGGCCACGAACCGCAACCTCGAAGACGCCATGGCGGAGGGGGTGTTTCGCCAGGATCTTTACTATCGACTCAACGTCTTCCCGATCCACATTCCGCCGCTGCGCGACCGCAAAGGTGACATACTTCTGCTGGCCGACTATTTCGTCGAGAAGTACAGCCGGCTCAGCCACAAGGACGTCCGTCGCATCTCTACGCCCGCGATCGACATGCTCACGTGCTACCATTGGCCGGGTAATGTCCGCGAGCTGGAGAACTGCATTGAGCGGGCCGTCCTGCTCAGCAACGATGACGTCATCCACGGCCATCACCTGCCTCCGACGCTCCAGACGGCCGAGGCGACTGGCACGGCGCCGGCCAACACGCTGCCGGCCATCCTCGACAACGTCGAGCGCGAGCTCATCCTCGACGCGTTGAAATCCGCACGCGGCAACAAATCGAAGGCTGCCCGCAGGCTTGGCATCAGCGAACGGCTCATGGGCCTGCGCGTCCAGAAACACGGCATCGACCCCCGCCGATTCCGTCTGCCCCGATGACGTTGCACGTGCCGGACGACTCACCTCCCCCCTGCTTCAGGCGACGAACCCTGTCTTCGGTTGTTTCACAGCACATCAAATGGATTACCGAAACGCCCCCTACCTGCGAGGGGATTCCGCAATCCGTCCCTGGCGAGTTACGGTTTTCCCGGCTAATGCGAAGACCAACGGTCCATGGCAAGCCCACAAAAGCTACCAGATGGTAGATAGCCTGCCAGAGTCCTACATTATGGTAGACTATCTTTGACCGATTGTATCGGTATCCGTTTTTCTTCTTCTTGTCTATCTCCTTGTCTGGCAAAGAGTTAAACGATTACGCCCCGCCTCGGACCGCGAACGGCACGCGTTCTGCTAGAGCACCGCTACGTTGTGTTCCGCACCCACGTTTTCGTGTCGTGCCGAATTTCAGTAAAGGACGGAGCCCATGACAGCAACGGACATCCTGACAGCAGGCAGAACACGAAAGATCACGTTGGCGAGCCTTTCGCTGGCGGTCTGGACCGGGCTGGCCGCCTGTGACGTAAGCTTTGCCCAATCGAGCGACACAGTGCCCGCCACCACCGTCGACGGCGCGACAATCGGCGTCGACACGCTCTGGGTCCTGATGGCCGGCTTTCTCGTGTTCTTCATGAATGCGGGCTTCGGCTGCGTGGAGGCAGGCTTCTGCCGGGCCAAAAACGCCGTCAACATCCTGGGAAAGAACTTCGTTGTTTTCGGGATCGCCTCGCTCGCATTCTGGGCGGTCGGCTGGTCTCTCATGTTCGGCGACGGCAACAGCCTCGTCGGCTGGGCCGGTCCTTTTCTGAGCGGCGCGGACAACAGCCCCGCCACGGGCGACGCCTACGAAGGCGTCTACAGCGCGATCAGCTGGTCCGGCGTGCCTTTGTCAGCCAAGTTCTTTTTTCAGCTCGTCTTTGCCGGGACGGCCGCCACGATCGTCTCCGGATGCGTCGCGGAGCGGATTCACTACCGGGCTTTCATGATCTTCGGCACCCTGCTGGTCGCGTTGGTCTATCCGATCACCGGCCATTGGATCTGGGGCGGCGGCTGGCTGGCAGAGCGAGGCGTGTGGGACTTTGCCGGTTCGACCGTGGTTCACTCCGTCGGCGGCTGGGCGGGCTTGGCAGGCATCCTCGTGCTCGGCCCGCGCATCGGCAAATATCGCAAAGCAGGCAACGTCCATCCGATCCCGGGCCACAGCATGGCGCTGGTCTTCCTGGGCGGGCTCATCCTGTGGCTCGGGTGGTTCGGGTTCAATCCCGGCAGCGTCATGGGGATCTCCGGCGACAAGGCGGCTCTTGTCGCGCACGTCGCCACGACGACGAACCTGGCAGGCTCGGCCGGTTTGCTGTCAGCCACTCTTTTGGCCTGGGCACTGCTGGGCAAACCCGATTTCGGCATGACAGTCAACGGGCTGCTGGCCGGTCTCGTGGCAATCACCGCTCCCTGCGCCTACGTTACCCCGCTGGCAGCAGCGTTCATCGGCACAATGGCCGGCATGATCGTCGTACTGGCCGTCCTCATGTTCGACAGACTTCGCATCGACGACCCGGTGGGCGCGCTGTCGGTCCATCTGGCCAACGGGATCTGGGGCACCCTGGCCGTCGGATTGTTGGCCAATCCCGTAGCGGTCGGATTCGCCCCCGGCGTCGACGGCCCACTGCCCGGGCTGCTGGTCGGCGGAGGTTTCGCCCCGCTCGGTACCCAACTGCTCGGGGTCGTGACCGTCGGCGGCTTCACTTTGACCTGTGCATTCATAGCGTGGGGCGCGATTGCGATGATTTTCGGGCTGCGCGTCAGTGCGGTCACCGAGGTCGAAGGTCTCGACCACCACGAGATGGGCGCCGACGCTTACCCCGACGAGCCGGCCATCGACGTCACCCGGCTGCTCAAGGAAAGCGACATGGGCCGACATGGCAGGGCCCTCGCGCGGGAGCACGCCACACGCGTCGTCTGCCCCGCCAAGATGCCGCCGCCCGCGCGTCGTTACGCTATCAAGATCGAGGATATCCCCCTCGACGTGTTCATGCGCCGCTGGTCGGACTGGTGCGGGATGGACAAGGCGCCCCCGCCGCAGGCATTCAAGGAGGTCTATCGTCACGTCACGACGGTTTCCAACGACGGTGTGTTTCGATTCCGGGGCGGCCGCTGCTCCGAGGTGGCCGCCTACCTGAAGGAGCTGGCCCACGCCGTGTGCCCGTCGGCCCGCGTCACCGTCGTGGAACACGCCGCCGAAGACCGAGTCGCGGCCGCCAGCCTCACTGGCGCGCCGACAGGAGTCTGACACGATGAAACTCATCACGGCCATCATCCGGCCCGAAAAACTCGAAGCCGTCCAGCAGGCCCTCAACGAATCCGACGTCTACCTGATGACCGTTTCACACGTCCGCGGCAGCGGACGACAGCGCGGTTTCATGGAGGTCTTTCGCGGCCAGGAATACGAGGTTGAGCTTCGCGACAAGATCAAGATCGAGATCGCCGTCAATGACAGCTTCGTCGAGGCGGCCATCGAGGCGATCGTTCATGGAGCCCGCAGCGAACACGGCCAAATCGGGGACGGCAAGATCTTCGTGTCGCCCATGGAGGACTGCATCCGCATCCGCACCGGAGAACGGGGAACCGAGGCGATCGGCCCCTGAATCGCGGCAACGGCTGTTCCCTAAGGCCTGGAAAGTGGCAGGCTCTTTTCCGAACAGTTACGGAATGGTATGTTTCGATCGTCTGTCAAAGGTCTGCACCGTTCGATGGCGTTCTGAGGACCGCCGAGTGACGGATAGCAGGCAAGAAAGGCCCAAAACATAATGAAAGAGGAAACCGGGAGGACCGCAATGAAGACAAGAATCTACGTGAAGCTCATCAGTCTGTTCGTGCTGGGCGGATTCATAATGGGATCGGCTTGCCTGCCGGACGGGTTCTGGGTGGACAAGTGGGGTGAAATCATCAACCGGAGCATCTTCGGCGCGATCAACCTGATCCTGTCCAACGCCACGGCCGGCACGCTGACGATCTGACCGAACGCACGACGCGGCCCCTGTGGAGAATCCCTTCTCATGGCACTACACTCGGCAAGTCCGCTACCGGTGCGGGGCGGGCAGGTTGCAGGACATGACTGTTGTCTCGTGGTCGGCCTTACCGGCCCGGTCCGTACCTGTGCGGCCTGAGGCCAATGCGAGTTGCGCGCCTGCGGCTGAAGACCATCGAAAGGAGGTAACGACGAATGGGGGAA
>Ga0272443_10003264_pt1 | contig 19307 bp, 17 predicted proteins | sample SSMAcet12_FD_193581 | JGI IMG/M metagenome (GOLD analysis project Ga0272443, IMG submission 193581) | Marine sediment archaeal communities from Little Sippewissett salt marsh, Falmouth, MA, United States - SSM-Acet-12 | ecosystem: Environmental > Aquatic > Marine > Wetlands > Sediment ... | reverse complement strand
CGAAGGACAGGGGGATAAAGATTCTGGGTATCAACAACCGGCTCCTGATTGCGGCGATCATGTCGATCCTGTGCGTCGCCATCGAGGTATTCCTAAACCTTGCGGGGGTGCTGGCGTGGGAATACGCCTGGTGGAATCTCGGCTCACCGTGGTTGATCTGGCTGATCGGCTATATGCCCTTCTGGCTGGTTGCCTTCTGGGTCCACGATATGGCCAGTACCAGGAGACAGGTTATCACGACGGGCGCGATCTTGGGTCTCGATATCGTCTGCCTGGTGGTCTTCGGGGGCGTTCTCGGCTGGATATAGTTGCCATAGTCCGGAACTGTCTGGCACTTAAGACACGGACGCTGCTGGCAAGGCGGAAACGCCGGCGAAAATTACTGGGCGAACTTGCTTGAGGGAAACCCTTGCGGGCAACTCCTCTGAGGAGGGCCTGGGAACGGACCGGAAACCTCACCCATTCTTTACCTGACAACCCGTTTTAAATGAATCAAGGCCTTTTGCGACATCTCGAGAACGCTATAAAAACAAAGCCTTAAGTTACAATTTCCATTTATGCTCTGGTAGTTCAGGTAAAGAATGGGTTGAAGCTGGATCAAAACCTCTGCACAATTTTACAGGTTTCAATCGTTACGTTTATCGAAAAAGAGTCTCTTTTACAAGTGCCTGTGAACGACAATTACACCATTCCAAATACGCCATAACAAGCTTAATTTATTTGAGCAACGCTGGGATAACGGCGATCGTGAATATTCTCTGAAACTAACCTTATCTCGGAAATAAATTGAAATTAAATATTGACAAACCTATTTCATCTGTATTAGGTGAGTGATATCTCACTTCCTTAAAATTAGGGTGATCATGGAAAAGAAAAGGATGAAGAAGGAGGATCGGCGCAGGCAGATTCTGAAATGCGCGGTCAATGTGTTCGCCCGGTCCAATTACAAGTCAACCCTCGTCGCTGATATCGCGGCAGAGGCGGGGATTGCGGAGTCAACAGTCTATAAGTATTTCGGCACCAAGGAGACGGTCTACCTCGAGATCCTAGAGCACATATCGGAGCGTGTCATTAAGGTGTGGGAGGAAGAATATCGAAAAAGCGATGATATCCTAGAACTCATCCGCAGCATGGACGTCTCTTATTATTCCAGGATGATCAGGCATCCGGAAGAGTTGAAGCTCCAATTTCAGGCCATCTCGGAGGTAGACAACCGGATGGTTGCTGATCGACTCCGAAGAGATCATGAATATTACTTAGGCTTTTTTATGAAAATTTTGAATAAGGGTATCGAGGAAGGATTAATTCGCAAAGACCTCGATGTGGCAACCATCGCGTGGATATTCACTGGTGTGGGGCTTGTCACCAATATTGCCCGTCTTCTTAAATTCGACAAAGAGTTTGACGAAAACACCATCGAAAAGATCACCGAGGAAATGATCAGATTGGTCAAGGCGTAACCATTTAAGATTATATATTAAGCATAGAACCCCGGCGATATCGAAGTACAAGGTGAAAGGAATTGTCGCAATCCGGACTCCACTTTCCAGTAGAAAGCAGCTTGAGAGGCACGCTGGCTATGTACTGCGGTCTCGGATCTCTCAGGGGTGTTTTTTTTGACGTAAAGGTTAGTGAGATCTCACTATAATACTGACGTGTTTTAAGACCGCTCACGGGATGGATCTCGGCCGGAGCGTGGGGAAGCGAGGGAGAGATGTTAAAGGAATTTAGTCTTGAAGGAAAGGTGGCGGTAATAACGGGTGCTGGCCGTGGGATTGGCAGGGCCATTGCCTCAACCTTTGCGGAAGCTGGTGCCGATATCGTCGCCGCGAGCAGAACGGACACCGAACTACGAGAAACAGTTGCGGAAGTCGAGAAACATGGGCGCAAATGTATCTATCTACCCACGGATATCGCTAACATCAACCATTTGAAAGAGCTTGTTGATACGGCCCTTTCCACATTTGGCAAGATAGATATCCTGGTCAACAATGCCGGCATGGGCGCCATGAAAATGACTATCCCGATACCGGGTGCCGAAAAAATGCGTATTGCCCAGTTGATCCCCGATCTGAACGAGCCGTTGTCGGATACAGAATGGAATGCCCTTTGGAATACTAATGTAAAAGGGGGATACGATTTAACTAGGTTGGTTGTCCCGCACATGATCAAAAGGAACAAGGGGAAAATCGTCAATATTGTATCCACTGCTGCCACCAAGTATACGGCTATGCAGGGCATCTATCCCGCAACTAAAGCGGCGATCGTGGCTCTTACCAGGGGGCTTGCGAACGAACTTGCCCGCTTCAATATCACAGTCAATTGTATCGGTCCGGGTGGCGTGATGACAGCTATGCTGGACAAAATATATTCAAATGAGGAGATGAGCAAGACCTACCTTCGCTCAGTACCCATGAGAAGGTTTGGGGAACCTAGGGAAGTGGGCCTCCTTGCCCTGTATCTGGCTTCCGATGCATCCAATTATATGACGGGCCAGACCTTGTATCTCGATGGGGGTTATACCGTTTCGTGAGCGCAAAATGAGCTTTGGAAAAACTAGCAAAATGTAAAGGAGTGACGAAGGAGAGCCATGGAAAAACATGATGTGGTGATTATCGGTGGGGGACATAATGGGCTTATCGTCGCGGCATACCTGGCCAAGGCCAAGGTCGATGTCTGTGTCGTGGAATTGCAGGACATGGTAGGGGGGTGCGTGATCACCCGGGAGCTGACCCTCCCCGGGTTCAAACACGATCCCGCCGGGGCCATCCATATGATGATCCAGGCCAACCCGATGCTCCACCAGGATGAACTGGGATTGAAGGCGAAGTATGGGTTGAAATATATCTCCCCCGATATCCCCGCTGCCATCGTCTTCAGCGACGACACCGCCCTCGTCATATACAAAGACATCCAGAAGATGTACGAGTCCATCAAACAGTTTTCCGCCAAGGATGCGGATGCATATCTCAGATTCTGCGAGTATCTCAAAAAGGTAACGGCACCGGCAGGGGTGGGCATGTTTGCCGCGCCGCCGCGGTTTGGTGCTATGATGTCCTTCCTTGATTCCAGCGCGGAGGGACGTGAGTATATCCGCCTCATCCTGTCGAGCGTTCAGGATGTTGCTGAAGAGTGGTTCGAAAGCGAGCATATGAGGGCCGCCTTCGGCAGGTGGGCTTCCGAAGAGATGATCGGTCCGCGCGAGAAGGGAACCGGGCTGTATGCGTCGGGGTGGCCCCTTTTCCACACCTGGGGGTTGACGATGCCCGTCGGGGGCTCCGGTGCCTTGAGCGAGGCCCTGGCCGCCTGTATACGCGATAATGGGGGTACAATAAAACTCAATTCGGCCGTGGAAAAGGTTATCGTGGAAAATGGCACTGCCAAGGGTGTCATCATCAAAAACGGCGACCAGATTATGGCAAAAAAGGCCGTCGTCTCGAATGTCAACGTCAAGCAACTCTTTCTGCAAATGCTCAGCGACAAAGAAATCGCCCCCAACTTCCAGGACAATGTAAGGAAATTGAAGGCGAGTTCCTTTGCGCCCCTGGTGCAGGCCATCGCCCTGAATGAAGCCCCCAATTTCAAGGCTGGCGGTGACGTCAACAAGGCGCCGTTCGTTGAGGTCAGCCCCTTCACCGAAGAGCTTCTCAGGTTATATGACGATTATTCCTATGGGGTGCCGAATGCCGGGATGCCGATCATGGGTATCTCCACGGTCGTTGATCCCACCCGTGCCCCTGCCGGAAAGCATACGCTCTACCTCTATCATTTTGAGCCGTACCACCTGCGAGATGGCGGCGCCGCTGCCTGGGACAAGGTAAAAGAAAGGATCGCCGATGAGGTCTTGGAGACCGCCAGACGGCATTGCACCAATCTGGACTCAGGAAATATTCTTGGCAGGTGGATCGGCAGTCCGCTGGATTATGAGAGGATAAATCCGGCGCTCGTTGAAGGTGATATCGGCCATATCGGTTCATTCCTGAACCAATCATTCGGCAACCGGCCGCTCCCCGGCTGGGGGCAGTATAAGACACCCATTGAGGGTCTCTATATGTGTGGCGCCAGTACCCATCCGGGAGTCGGGATCACGGGAGGCGGGAGAGCAACCGCCAGGGTCCTCATGGAGGACCTGGGGATTGATTTTAAGAAAACGATAGCCAAATAACCTGTATCTTTCAAGTTATCATTATATGAAAAGGAGGAAACATGTCTGCAGCAATAGCGAAAGAGTACGATGTCATCATTGTCGGTTGCGGGATAGCCGGTTCGGTAGCCGGGGCCATCTTGTCGAACAAGGCAGGTAAGAAGGTTCTTATCCTGGAGGCTTCTTCCCAGATTGGCGGGCGGGCCACCTCATTTCGGGGTGAGGGGATTACCGAGGCGGCCGCATTTCGCAAGGCCCTCATGACCTCGGCCCGTTCTTGGGTAAGCGACCGATCTGAGCCCGACCTGCCGACAATGATTGAGAAGAAGCTGCTCTATGGGTACACCCTGGAGGCGGGTGGGCGTGGTTCCTGGTATACGAACCGTGGGCGCGTCAGCCAGGCGCTGGCCCTGTTCAACAAGGCCTCGATCTTTTATCCCAACGTCGGTTTTGTCTGGTATGATCATGACTGGAACCCCTCCGTCCTGGGGAGGCAGTCTCTCGATGGGAGGAAATCCAAGTACGCCTGGATGAGCGACGAGGACTACGCCGAGATGGCGAAGGTCCACATGCGCAAGCTGAAGGTGGGGACGATCGAGGAGGCGGAGAAGCTGGACCACGTCACCCTGAAGGACTGGGTGGAGGGAATCACCGAGAGCGAGCTTGCCCGGGAGTTTCACTATGCGATGGGGACCTTTCAGACGATTGTCAATGACCCGGCGCTGAACTCTGCCGGGGAGAACATCAAGGTCTTTCTGCAGGTGCAGGAGACGGGGGTTCACATCCTCAACGGGTCCTGGGCCTTCGCCGGGTCGCCGGGGCACCGGTTCATCACGGAGGGGTTCGCGACGGCCGTGAAGGATGCCGGAGGGGACGTTGTCACGAACGCCAAAGTCAAAGAGGTGATGATTCAAGACGGCGAGGCATCCGGCGTGGTCGCCGAGATCGACGGGAAAACCGTGGAGGTCAAAGCGTCGACGGTCGTCTGCACTCTCCCGCCCAAGGAGATGCTGAAGCTGATCCCGGAGAACCTGCTTCCCGCAGAATTCGTCAGATTGGCGAAAAATGTCATCCACACCTCTATGGTAGCGGGCCAGTTCGGCTTGAAAAAGCCCCTCAACGAGTTGTGCGGACTCGACGGGGTAGACCCTAGGTCTTTCTACCATACCTCCATGCTGATTCCCGAGAACGAAGGGTTGTTCCGGGGGAATGTCCCCCTCGATATCGGAAATATGTCAACGATCGCCCCGTCGACAGCTCCGGAAGGGAAACACCTGGCGCTCATGGCGAGCAGCATTCTGGGTGACGAGGCACACGACAAGGAGAAGGTGAATATCGTCATCGACCGGATATTGAAATTTTCGGATCATGCCTTTCCGGGGTGGCGGGACGAACTTGAATGGATGCTCTTTACCGTGGGGGACACCTGTATCCTGTGGCGGCATCCGGAAGACGAGTGGGTGGATGTGAAATGCCCCACGGTCGAGGGGCTCTATTTTGCCGGCGATACCTATGGGAAACGTGTCAATGAGGGGGGGGTTGAAGGTGCTGCTCATTCAGGATTTATCTGTGCCGGCGAAATAACCGGTAAAGACTATCTACAGCTTCTGCCGCCGATCTTTCGTTAAGCGCTATTAAAAATCCAAAGAAAGGAGGGGTTCCAATAATAAAGCTATGAAAAATGTTGTGACGATACGCAATGAGACCGGGGACGAGGCCGCGTCGATTTATTCCGTCAAGCATGTGCGCGATAAGCTGGTCATGGATGGCAAGGCCCTGGGCACTATGCAGATGGATATGATTCTCTCCGCAGAAGACGCATTCAGGGCTGTAAAAATGGCGCTTTCCTGGGAAGTTTTATCCTTTGTGGTGCTTCTGCCATTTTATATCGTGAGAAACAAAATTGCGAAAAAGAAAAAGGATAAAACCGGATAAAGATCAAAGCTAGGTCACAGAAGCATGATGTTTTACACAATTTCTAATGTAGAATATGTATCGTGTTTCCACACCCGCTATAACAAGGACCTCGGTTGAACCGATTGTCTGCGGATGGGTTGAAATTAAACGCTTCACGACACAACAAGGATATGTTTCATGCTGGCAAAGGCGACAAATCATACGGCCACCTATGATGTCTTGATCGTTGGAGCAGGTCCGGCGGGTGCCGCGGCAGCCAAGGAACTGGTGAAAAACGGTTATCGCGTCGTGGTCGTGGAAAGGGAAAAACTGCCGAGATACAAGATTTGTTCCGGCCTTATCCTTGATCGTGCTCAAGATCTACTTGCCGAGCACTTTGGTACTCCCCCTGAGGATGTCTTCTGCAAGCCCGCCTTTCTTAAGGGGGTTCGCCTCTGCGTGACGGGAGATTCACTCACAACCCTCCCTTCAAGCAAGCCACAATTGTATAACGTCTGGCGTTCTGCTTTCGACCACTGGCTTCTCCAGCAGTCGGGTGCCGATGTGTTGGAGTCACACAAATTGGTCCGTTTCAAGCAGGAGGAGAATACCGTACAGGCGAGTATCTTGGGGCATGACAAGGAACCGCTGAAGATAGAGGCATCATACCTGATCGGGGCCGACGGAGGAAAATCCTGTGTGCGCAGTTTACTCGATCCGGCATTTGAAGAACGGGTGCACTGGCACACGTTCGCCCAGCTCTATTGCACAGGTACCATCGATCTCGACCCTGAATTTTACTATATGTTTTTCGATTCCTCCCTGAGCGCCTTCTATACCTGGCTCCATTTTAAGGATGAGTGTCTGGTTTACGGAGTCGGAACCCAAACGGGCAGAACCATCACACCGTATCTTGAAGACTCGACCGAATATCTCACAAAGCAGTTTGGTCTGAAAATCGAGAAAGTCGAACGGAAGACCGGATGTGTTGTCACCGATATGGCGATCAGCGAAAATTTCTTGCTGGGTCATGGACGCGTCCTGCTTGCGGGAGAGGCAGCCGGTTTCATGAACGTATTCGGGGAGGGCATTTCATCGGCCATTGCAACGGGGCACATCGCGGCCTCAGCCATTTGTCAGGCCGAGGCATCGGGACAAGCTGTCCTTCCCATTTATGAAGAACTCGGAAAGATAGAAAAACAACTGACAGCGAAATCGTGGAAGGTGGCTGAAGATCTCCCCATTGTGAAGCCCCCCCACAAAAGAAAGGATGGAAATTTGAAGGCACTCGCCAGTCGGTGAAAGGCCTATGCTCACAATGAAAAAGCCATGAGAGGTGCACCAATGGATTACTGTATGGTTTGGTTGTGTTAAGGGTTTTAGGTTTTTGGGGGATTCATTTTAAGAAAACGACTGACCAATTAACGTTAAAAAGGAGAGAGCAAATGAAAAATCGTTTATCTAAGAGGTTATTTCTATTTGTTATGATTTTTTCGTTGATATTGGGGGCGAACCTATCCATATCATCTGCAGCAGATAAGGAACCGATAAACCTCGGGTTTATCGGCGCTCTATCAACGCCTTTCGGTGTGAGCGATTCGGCAGCTCTTCAGATCGCCGTCGAAGAGATCAATGAGATGGGCGGAATTCTGGGGCGGCCGGTCAATCTGATTATTGAAGATTCCAAGAGACAGGTACCGTTGGCTTTAGCGGCATACAAGAAGCTTGTCATGAAGGATAAGTGCCTGATCGTCTTCACCGAGGGCACGGAAGGGACATCCGCCTGTTCTCAGCTGGGGGCCCGCTTGTATCCCCAGTACCCACACCTGCAATTTGCCGTCTGGACCGCTCATTATCCCCTCTTTGACAGGGTGGAGGAAGAATATGACACATATAAATTTATGTTCAGGGCATTTTCCAACTCGTCCGATTCCTATCATCCGGCACTACACTTTCAGGGTTTCTTCAAGGATGTCGTCGGCACCAAGAAAGTCGCGTTGCTGATAGAGGATGCGGGGTGGACGGAGCTCTGGAGGAAGGGTCTCCCGGGCAAATTCCCCACCCAGAAGGAGGACTTTGAGAAGAACGGGATAGAGGTGGTGTATTACAGCGAAACCGACATCAAGGAAAAGATGTTCCTCCCCATCCTCGAAAAGATCGCCGAATCAGGGGCCGATACCATTTACTGGATCACCGCGTACACGGATACGATCACCCTGACGAAGCAGTGGGCCCAGTCTTCCGCGAAGGACATAGATCTTCTCTTCCAGGCCGGGGCGTGCAGCTACGCAGCCTTTCCGAAGATGACCGGCGGGCAGTGTCTGGGCATCGCCTCGTGCTGGCCGGAGATCGCCATCCCCTTTACCGAGCATTCGCTCCCCTTCTTGAAAAAGTTGAGGGAGAGAAAGGCCGGAATGATGGCCTCTGTCTATGGGTGCTATGACTCCCCGTGGATCTTGAAGGCCGCAGTGGAGAAGGTCGGCGGTACGGAGGATGTCGATGCGGTCATCAAGGCCCTGGAGACGGTGGAGATTCAACGAGGATTCTACAAGATGAAATTCGACGGGCGGCATGACCAGGTGAAAGGGTATCCCTACCAGCCGGTCCCCATCGGTCAGTTTCAGGAAGACGGGAAGTACGTCCTCGTGTTCCCGCAGGAGCTTGTGAAACTTACGAACCCCGGCGGCAAGTACATACGTGTTAAAGACTTACGGAAACAGGCGGGTCAATAAAAGAGAACCGGTATGAGGGAGGCGTATCTGATACGCCCCCCTCATAGTAAGCTAAGCGTAATCTTTTTTGATTCCATATCGGTGTGTGTCCGGTTGCAGGGGGAACGTGCATCAAACGGAAAGAGGGTACCGCACGGTCCGGGAATTTGTCTCTCACGGGATAAGGAATGGTTGTCGCCATGGAAATTATTAAGACCATTTTAATTTATGCTGTTATGTTGGGTTCTTTGTATCTCCTCGTATCGCTTGGATTTTCTCTGATATGCGGCGTACTGGGAATCTTTAATTTAGGGTATGGCATTACATTCGTTGTGGCGGTTTACGGGATGTGGTTTCTGATGCACACCTGTGGATTCGGTTTACTCCCCGCAATTGCGGGGGTGTTCGTGCTGCAATTTCTGTTTACCCTGGGGATCATATATTATCCCATTGTAAAGCGGTACATGGAGCAGGAGGAGTTTCTCCTCACATCGTTGCTGCTGGTTTCGCTGATCATTGAAGAGTTCGTCAATCATGTATATCCGATTACAGCAGGGGTTGACATTCCGACAACTATCATACCGGGCACGATTGAACTGGGCGGCTCGACACTGCCCTTCCAGATGCTTTTTGTTGTTGTGTTTGCGGTAATTATTACCGCTTTCTTCGTGGTCTTTCTTTTGAAGACGAGATTGGGGCTGAAGATCCAGGCGGTCAGCCAGAATCACGATGCGGCCCAATTGATGGGCGTAAAGGTCGGGCGGGTACATATCATAGCTATGCTGCTCGCGGCCATACCACCAACTATCTGTATGATCGTGATTGCGCCTGTCTGGGCTATCGAACCCGCCATGGGGGAGTCATTATTACAAACCGCAATCCTCGTAACCATCTTGGGGGGGCTGGGGAATCTTCGCGGTACGATAATGGCCAGTTTGATCGTTGGACTCATTTCTTCATCGATTGCTTTTTTAGTTAATCCGCGTCTCGTGAATGCGGCGATCCTGATCTGTGTTTTTCTTGTATTACTATTCAAGCCTGAAGGAATAACAAAGAGTGAATCATTATGGTAAAAATAGAGCATAAAAGAGCGCTTCTCGTAATCAGATTTAGAGACAAGAAATTTGAATGGCCTATCGAAACACGGTACTGGAGAAATCCACTGCTCGGCATTTTCGGGTTGGCGTTGCTCCCCGTGTTCTTCATCGGTCAACCCGATTTTTTGAGCTTAATAACAACAGCAAATATCTATGCGGCTATTGCAATACCTTTGGGCTGGCAGATTACGGGGATCGGAAGGCTAAACTTCGGCCCGCAGTTCTTCCTGGGTCTTGGGGGTTATGCTGCCGGGTTGATCAGCTCAACTTACCTGTGGGGGCCATGGGCGACCCTGCCGGTGGTGATACTGATCGGGCTCGCATTCGGTTTTATGTTGAGTCCGCTTACCTCTCTAGCAAAGGGGCTATACTTTTCGCTGATTACGTTGATACTTCCCCTCATTTTTTTAGAGGTCACCTATTATTTCAGCATATTTAAAGGTGAAACAGGTGTTTATGGAATATTACCTTTTGTCAATGTGCAAAGCATAACAACAGAGCAGGTGTTCGCTTGTTATTTTTCTCTCATCTTGATGGTCATATTCCTTTATATAGTTCACAAGATAATGACATCACGGGTGGGTGTATACACGGCAGCCATTAATGATGATGAGGAGGTGGCAAACAATCTGGGCTTGAACATCAAGGCCTGGAAGGTTGTCTGCTTTGTCGTCACCTCGGTCATGATTACAATCGTGGGCTGGTTTGCCGCACATTTTTACGGGACATTTGCGGGGGTTACTTTTCTTCCTCTGTCCTTTATGCTCAAAATTCTTCTTGTGGTTATGATTGGAGGGCGAGGTGATGTTTATGGAGCCATATACGGGGCATATTTCGTGGTCCTTCTAGAAAAGGTGCTGATGGTTTTTGGAACAGCAAACTACATTTTGTTTCCGATTATCCTCATGATTCTGCTCTTCACGCTCCCGGAAGGGCTTTATGGTCTATATAGGAAACACCGATACCGGGAATATTATCCGGCGATTCGCGTTCGCAAGAGATGATCCGGCACAACCACGAAACCAGACAGGAGAGGGTGGAAAGAACAGATGATCCTTCAGTTGCAAAATGTCAGTAAGAGGTTCGGGGGGTTGAAGGCAGTCAATGATGTGAGCATGTCGATCGGATCCGGTGAAATCGTCGGATTGATCGGCCCGAATGGCGCCGGAAAGACAACGATGATGAACCTCATATCCGGTGCCTTCAAACCTGATTCCGGAAAAATAGTCTTTGACGGCATTGACATTACGGGGAAAGAATCCTACCAAATATGCCGCCATGGTATCAATAGGACGTATCAAATTCCGAGACCTTTTCCGGAGATGACGGCTCTTCTCAACGTTGCGGTCGGTGTCCTGTGCGGTAAGAGGAGGCCCGATATGAGCCTGAGCGATGCGATGCTTGATGCATCACATTTCCTGGAGCTTGTAGGGCTCTTTGGTAAAAGAAACACGTTAGCCCGGGATCTCTCTTTGTTCGAACTTCGAGCTTTGGAGCTGGCACGAGCGCTTGCAACAACCCCCAAGGTGTTGCTGATTGATGAGGTTATGGCAGGACTCAATCAGTTTGAGACTGTGAAGGCAATCAGATTGATACGAAAGGTAATTGAGGAATATCACGTGTCGATTCTCTGGATCGAACATATCATGAAGATCATCATGGAGGCGACAGATCGTGTGGTGGTACTGCATTATGGCGAGGTTATCGGTTCGGGGCCACCAAGGAACGTTGTAGCCGACCCTAAAATTATCGAAGCTTACTTGGGGGAAAAAATTGCTTAATATAGATAAAATTAACGTTTCGTATGGGATTATACAGGTCATTTATGACACCAAATTTCATGTGGAAGAAGGTGAGTGCGTAGCTCTCCTTGGTTCTAACGGGGCGGGGAAAACGACGATCCTTAACGCAATATCCGGAGTAACCAAGGTTTCAACAGGAGGAATCACCTTCTGCGGGGAACGCATCGACAATTTGTCTGCCAGTGAGCGATATGAGATGGGTGTTGTACAGGCCCCCGAGGGGGGAAAGATATTTCCACACATGACAGTAAAAGAAAACCTCATGATGGGGGCCTCCTGCCGTCAGGAGGCATGGGACCTGCGCAAAGAGACGCTGGAGCGGGTGTACACGATCTTCCCCAGGTTGAAGGATCGCTACAACCAGGAGGCGAAGCTTTTAAGCGGGGGTGAACGGCAGATTATGGTGATAGGGAGGGGACTTATGGGGCGGCCCAGACTCCTCATGATCGATGAACCGTCGCTTGGCCTGGCCCCCAAAATCTTGTTGGATATATACGATACAATGAGAATCCTTCGGGAAGAGGGAGTTACCCTTTTACTTGCGGAACAAAATGTCTCACAGGCACTGAAGCTGTGTACCCGAGGATACGTATTTGAAAATGGTCGTATCGTAATAGAGGGTTCAAGCGAATCTCTTTTAAATAATGATCACATCAAGAGAGCGTATTTGGGACTCTAGAAGGAGGATAAAGATTTGAAGGATGATTATTTCTCATTTACGGGGGGGTTGTTTGACTCTTCAACTATCGCCGAGAAACCCGAAGCCTTGAAAGAGATAAGGGTACTGGATCTTTCACGTATTATATTCGGTCCAATGGTTGCCAAGTGGCTGGGATTATTCGGTGCCGAAGTAATAAAGGTGGAAGAGCCGGAAGAGGGTGATGACTGGAGGACGGGAACATACTGGGGGAAGTTCTGGAAGGATTCATGTCCTTACTTCCAGTCTCTCAACCAGAACAAATACTTCGCCACGGTCAACCTGAAAGAGGAAAGGGGGAAGGAATTACTCCTCGAACTCGCGAAAACGGCGGATGTGGTCATAGAAAACTATCGGGCCGGATTGGCCGAGGCATGGGGGCTGGGCTACACGGCGGTCAGCAAAATCAATCCTAAGGTGATTTATATCAGTTGCAGCGGGTACGGCCAGTCGGGACCGCTGAAGTTTTACCCCAGCTACGATATCGTTGCGCAGTCGATGTCGGGTGTGGCAAGGGGAACGGGATTCCCGGGAAGGAAGACCTACAAACTCCCCGACTATTACGGAGACTTCCTCCCCGCGTTGCTTGGTGCGATCGGGGTCCTGGCCGCCCTGAACGCTCGCGAGCGGACGGGCAAGGGGCAGTACATCGACATGGCGCAGACCGAGGGGCTTATGAGGGTTATGCACAACTGGACGTACATGGCTGAAACCGGTGAGGATCTGGGGTGTACGGGTAATTACGATCCGGCGATGGCGCCTTCCGGTATCTTCAAGACAAAGGATGAAAAATTTATCGCAGTTGCCATTGCGACCCAAGAGCAATTTGTGGCCCTCCTTGGGGCCATGGAGAAGCCTGAACTCGCCGAACGGAAGGAATTCCGGAGTACCCTTGAGAGACTCAAACCGGAACATGCGCAGGAGATCAACGGGTTGTTGGAGGAGTGGGTCGGTTTGAAGACCGAGAAGGAGGTCATCGAACTGGCGAAAAAGGGGGGATTCCCCGTCGGGCAGGTGGTGGACGACCTGAAGATCGTCACCGATGAATGGAGGCGCGAGAGGGGAAGTGTCGTAGAATTCGATGACAAGATGTATGGAAAGGGAAAATGGGCCGGTCCCGCGGTATCGCTGAGCAAGACCCCCGGAAGACTCAAGTGGCTTTCGCGCCCCATCGGGTATCACAATCAGTACGTTTTCAAGAAGATGCTCGGCCTGTCGGAGAGCGAAATAGGGGATCTCGAGAAAAAAGGGGTTATCGGATACTGGGACAACCGAGTCGGGAAAAGGCCTCCCAGTTATTGGGATATAGCGAAGGATGAGATGTTCAATTACGGAAGGGGCGATCAATAATGAAAACCTCAACAAAAGGGCCGCAGGTTTTTTCCAAACATATGACGGGGAAGAAGACCCAGGAGCATCTGGCCAATTTTGAACGGCTTCTACAGAAGATGACAGACCCGGCGGTGAACAAGCCGGGCTCGTTGGAAGATATCCGAATACTGGAGGTCAGCCATGCCAATTTCCCCGCCACGATCTGCGCGAGCATGCTTGGCGAGTTGGGCTCGGATATCATCAAGATAGAACCCCCCAAGGGAGATCCGGCTAGAGAAGTCACCCCCTACGGGGTCGACATCAATGGAGTCGGGCTCCCCTTTCTCATGGAGAGCAGGAACAAGCACAATATAACCATGGATCTCACGGACGAAAAGGGACGCGAGAACTTTGCAAGGCTTGCAGGCGAGGCCGATGTCCTGATAGACGGTCTGAAACCGGGGGAACTGGATGCTCTCAAGATCGGCTACAGGCAATTAGCTGGTCTCAACCCCGCTCTGATATATGTGGCGGTCTCGCCGTTCGGGCATTACACGTCGAAGGCGGAACAGTTTCGGAACATTCCCGATACGGATCTGACGGCCCAGGCCGAGTCCGGGTTCCCGATGCTTATCGGCGACCCCAGGGAACCCGAACCGTACAACTATCCCCTCAGGGCCGGGATATGGGCGGCGTCTTATATGAGTGGCGCCCTTGCGACCGCCGGCACCTTGACGGCCCTCCTGCACAGAAATAAGACGGGAGAGGGTCAGATGGTGGATATTGCAACCAATGACGCAATCTCTGCCTGGCAGGGTTTCTCATCGGTATGGGGTTTCACGACCGAGACCCCGCGGGCGAGGATCGGAAACTTCGACTGGGGTCTGTACCCCTACGGATACTATAAGGCCAAGGATGGGTATGTGACCGTCTGTGCCGCGCTGGACCATGACTTCAGGGGCCTGCTCAAAATTCTTGGAAGATGGGATCTCGAGGATGACTGGCGATTCCTGTTTGACAGGCTCACCGATGATCCCGAGAAATTAGGTGAGCTCGAAGCCGAGGTTCAAAAAGAGGTTGGAAAGTACGGGTGCGAAGAGCTCTTAAAAAAATCCTTTGATTACGGGATTAAGGCCGCGCACGACAAACTGCGTTCCAAGGGGTTTCCGATAGTCGTGGAGACAAAGGTCCCGCAACAGGTCGTGGAAGAAAAACATTGGGATGTCAGGAAGGCTTTTCGGAAGGTAGAGATTCCCGGGTGTAAGGAGATCACGATACCGGCATCTCCGCCGCAGATGTCTGAATCACCCATGAGGATCAAATGGATCAAGGGCGGAATCGGTGAGGACAACCAGGAGATATATAAGAAGCATAATCTGAGAGAGTAAATCTGATCATCACAAAGATTGTCCGAAGACTGCGATGGACAAGACGGTTTGGTAGGACGCCTCGGAAGAAAGGCGTACCTCCTCTCCCCCCCCGGAGAAGAGGCCGTGCATAAATGTCCATCGCAGTCTGCCTCACAGGATTTTTCTGCGAAGGCATCAAATTGCGAGGAGGGGTATTATGTACGAAACGATCAAACTGGAGGTTGTAAAACATACGGCCATTATTACCCTCAATCGGCCGGACAGCCTGAACGCGTTTACCTACCCGATGATAGATGAATTCGGACGTGCAATCGCCGAAGCAGAAAAGAAGGAAGAAGTGATGGGCATAATAGTCACGGGTGAAGGCAGGGGGTTTTGTGCCGGTGTGGATATGGGCACGCTCAACACAATTCAGGAAGATGGACAGGGTAGCCGCACGGATAATCTTCAACCTACCCCTGGTGACAGGGAGATGGGAGACGATTTTATCTCGGGTCTTACGTATCTTATGTCTATTCGAAAACCGATCATCGCGGCGGTCAACGGAGCCTGTGTTGGCTTCGGTCTGTCACTCGCCCTCTTGTGCGACATGCGATTTGCCTCTGACAACGCGAAATTTATTACCTCATTCTCTCCGAAGGGATTAATTGCCGAACATGGCCAGAGTTGGATTCTGCCCAGGGTCCTGAATCCTTCCCGCGCGCTTGATCTCCTGTGGAGTTCTCGAAAAGTAGGTGCCGCAGAGGCCGCCGAGATCGGAATGATCGACAGGGCCTTTCCCCCTGACAGGTTACTGGGCGAAACAATAGCATATATAGAGAACCTGGCTTCAACCACGGCCCCTATGTCTCTGATGATCATGAAAAAACAGGTCTACCGGCATCTCAATATGTCGCTGGGGGAGGCGATGCAGGAAACCACCCGGTTGACGGATGAAAGTATGATCCGGGATGATTTCCGGGAGGGTATAGAGTCATTTCTGGAAAAACGCCCACCTAATTTTACAAAGATTGTTGTAGAATAAGAAAATCTGACATAGTATTATCCCGTTCGCAAACTCTATTTGATGTCGTTTGTCTGGCGATCTTCGGGGGCGTTCTCGGCTGGATATAGGCGCGGGATATGAAGAAGTTATTTGTGATGTTCGTTATTCTGGCTGTCCCGGGATGTTCGGCGTGGGATGTCGCCCGCGTGGCCCGGATAGCGGCGACGGGGGATGTCGTGTCCGCCCAGCGGATGGCCGTCGAGAAGGCGACCCGGTATGCGGCGAACCCGAAGGCCCTGGAGCGGAACATCCGGCGTTTCCAGGCCGAGACCGCACGGCTTATCGAGGGGTTTCGAAAGGCCGTCGGCGGCGAGTGGGGGGATGAGGAGATCAAGGAACCCACCCCCCGGGAATATGTCAAGTACACGCAGAACTACCGTTCCCGCGCATCGGTCGATTTCGACCGGGGGGAGATCACCGTCGAGACGCTCGACCAGGACGATCCCCTGAAAAGCCTGAGAAGTGCCATCGTCACCACCCTCCTGACTCCCGATGATCCCCGGGCCGTCGATATCTACTCCGCCCGTACCGTCGAGCTGGGAAAGAGGCCCTTCCTCCACGGCGAGGTCGTCGATCACCAGGGGACCAGTATCCGGTGGTCCTGGCGGGCCGGGGTCTTTGCCGACTACCTGATCAGGAACCGACTGCAGACCCGGCAGATCACGGCTGGCGGCAGGGCGAAGGAGATACGGTATGTGGTGATCCCGATGGTGAAGGATCACCACGAGGTGCGGGCCCTGAAGTACCGGCCGCTCGTCGAACGCCTCGCGAAGGACTTTTCCGTCAGCAGAAACCTCGTCTACGCCATCATCAAGACCGAGAGCGACTTCAACCCGTACGCGGTCAGTCACGTCCCCGCCTTCGGGCTGATGCAGGTCGTCCCGGCGACCGCCGGGCAGGATGTTCACCGGTTTCTGAACAATACCGACGGCCTCCCCTCGCGAGATTTTCTCATAGTTCCCGAAAACAACATACAGTACGGGACCGCCTACCTGCACCTGCTCCAATACCGGTACCTGAACGATATCAGGGACCCCGTATCCAGGGAATACTGCGTCATCGCGGCCTATAACGCCGGGGCGGGGAATGTCCTGCGCACCTTCGACCAGGATCGGGACAGAGCGGCGGAGCGGATCAACGCCCTCGCTCCTCTCCGGGTACTGGCGATTCTCAAGGCAAGGCTGCCCACGGGTGAGGCGCGGCGGTACTTAGTCAAGGTGATGGACGCGAAGAGACAATTCGTGAATTTCTAGTTTCTCGGGTTTTATGGCGTGAAAATAGCCGGGAGGTGGGGGACGGATAGTTTCGATTTGGCACGGATAAAAAAACGGCGGGGTCGTTCTTGGCCCCGCCGTTTCAGTGTATCTAACGGATGAGAGATTTATCGTGATATATTCGCGGTCCCGCTATTTGTGCGCTGACCGTCTCCTGCTCAGCCCCGCGAGGCCGACCAGACCGAACCCCAGAAGGAGCATCGTCCCCGGTTCGGGGACGGGTGTTTCTCCGGTGTAGTCGTAGGTGACCGTTACGGTGCCCGAATAGTCGCTTGCAGGCTTTATCAATGTATCCACGGCGGTTCCCGCGAAGGTGACGAATTGGTTGACAGCCACGTTAAAACCGAATGTGCCGGTACCCACATATCCGGCTTCGAACATCTCAGCAACGATACCGGTTGTAGAATCAATGTAATGCAGACCGCCGAAATCTACCGATTCAAGATTGGCAAGATCGTATGCGAAGGCATTGCTGTCCAGCAACTGATCGGCTCCCGATCCGATAGAAACAAAGCCTGCGTCAAGTAGCCGTGGGGCGGTGCCGCCGTCGGTCAAGTCGGCAGAGACCTTGTACGTTGCAGTTCCGGTGGCCTGAGATCCGGTATTATTGGTCAGGGTAAATGTGTCGGAGAGGATATCCATATCGAATTCAATCGTAACGCTGTTCAGTGTCCCCAACGAGGCATTGAAATAGTCCAACGCTACATCCTCGTCGGCGGTACTGAAGGTATCGCTGGTCACCAACAGGGTCGCCATCCCCGACGGGGCGCACAGGAAGATACCCATACCGACCACCATCGCCGTACACGCTAATTTTTTTAATATCTTCATGATAAACCTCGCATTCCCATCCTTAGTTAGACATTACCCCTTATTTTGTCCTGAAGTGTAGTGGTCGGTGCAACCAAAGTCAATACGAAAGGGGTCTTAATATTTACTTATTTCCGGGACCTTTTCCTCTACGCAAAAAGTACTAGAAAAGATGACTTCTAATACTTTTTCAGTAGGGGTTTCTGTCTTTTTCCGGATGTGGCCTCTTCGCTTATTGTGACCCTTTCCCTATTCCGGCATCGGTGAGATCCGGTATTTTTTGTCGAAGCTGATCGCCATCCCCTGCTCGCCCGTCCGGACCACGGACCCCCTTACCTGGATGTTTGCCCTCTTCCCTTCGATCTTCTTCAACTCATCAAGGGGGAGAACCAGGTCCACATACATCTCGGTGCCCACGGGCAGGGGCGTGTCGGTATGAAAAAAGGCGCCCCCGGCGGAGATATCACAGGTGACGGCGTCAAGACAATCCGCCCCTTCCCCCTCACCATTCACAAAGATACGGGCAGGTAGCTCCAAGGGAAACCGCTCCAGTTTTCTTTTCCCGAATTCAGGCATGGTACTGTCCTCTCATCAAAGATCAGGCAACCGACTCGGCACCTGCCCTTAACGCGGCGGCATTACCCGTGCGCTTCAGGGCGACTGTAACAGCTTCAAAGACCGAGTTCAATACGAAAAGGGTATGATTCTCATCTCATCATTCAGTGATGAGACATACGAAAAATATTCTATACGGATGCTGCTGCGCTTACGTTCCTGTTGATTTTCTTCCCCCGTCCCCTGGCTCGGTATATCAGAGATATTTTGCAACCCACAGCATGGCCTGGAGACGATTCGACGTGTTGATCTTTTTATAAATATTGTAGATGTGTGTCCTGACCGTATGGGGGCTGATTGAAAGATCCTGGGCTATATCCTCGTTGCTGGCGCCGGATGCTATACCGACGAGGATCTCTTTTTCCCTGGAGGTCAGAATATTGGCCGCCGCGAGCGATGCCTTGCTGCCTTTGCCGGGATCCATAATGCGTTTGGAGAGCGCCTTCCTCGAATACCACATCTCGCCGTCCAGTATCGCCTTGACACCCCGTGGGAACATGTCCAAAGGTTCGCCCATGTAAAAGATACCATGGAT
>Ga0272443_10003262_pt1 | contig 19314 bp, 8 predicted proteins | sample SSMAcet12_FD_193581 | JGI IMG/M metagenome (GOLD analysis project Ga0272443, IMG submission 193581) | Marine sediment archaeal communities from Little Sippewissett salt marsh, Falmouth, MA, United States - SSM-Acet-12 | ecosystem: Environmental > Aquatic > Marine > Wetlands > Sediment ... | reverse complement strand
CCGGCCGACACCATCGGATTGGAGCGAGACGATATCATTATTGGGTTCCAGGGCCAGGAGGTAATGGACCTCGATCGATTTGTCGAGTCCGTGCAGGCGGCCGGCGTCGGTACGGAAGTCGCTCTGGAGATTGTCCACCTCGGGCAGCGTCGGACGCTCGAATTCGCCCTGGCCTCCTTCGTGGGTCCTGCGAAATGGAAGTATCCGCCGGAGCCCGAGGTCGTGACCTCGTGGCGCCCTGGAAAGATCTTTCGGGTGGAGCCCGATGGCGACGATTGGGTCGAAATCCAGGTCGACGACATGCCCGACATTAGCACCGAAGTGAAGCGGTTCTTCAGGCAGCGCCATATCTATCACCACTCGACGGACGGCGAAGATTACACGATCAGCGTCGAAGGAGATCCGCAGGACGAGAACTCGCGGGTCACGGTTCACGCCGAGGATGCCGAGCATTCCACCACGGTGGGGCAGTTGGATGCGCTGCCTGAGAAGTATCGTGAACCGGCTCGCGAGGCTATCGACGCTGCCAAGCAATCGGCCCGCGGCCGGTTTCACTTCGACAATTTCGTGCTGCCGCGGCCCCCGAGACCTGAAACGTACCGGCGATACTTTCAGAACATCGTCCCGGAATCGCGCGTCGAGGTGTGGTCGCAGAAGCGAGATGACGTCTTGAAGAAACTCGAAACGCAGATGGAGCGGCTGCAACAGCGTATGGAGGAACTGGAGCAGGAGCATCAAGAGACCCTGGAAAAGCTGCTGGAGAAGATGAAAGATCATTCCGGCGACGATGACGAGGATGGCACGGGCAGTGCGGCTCATCCCGCAGCACCGACCACGTCGACCATTTAGCGCTCCGGCCGTTTCACATTCACCAGGCACATCTACGCCGGGTCCGCCTTGCCGAGGCGGGCCCGGCGTTCATTCATATCTGGACACTATTGCCATCCGAGGCGACGACCGAGCCTGTCGAGTGTGCCGATTATGGCAATTGTGCGGGCCGGCGCGTCTCGGGGAGAGGAGGAAATCGACGGTCAGGCAGAATTGCTTGTGTGAGGCGGCCGAATGTGGTATAAGAAGGCGTTGTCTTGTATCGGCTGCGAGGGGTGTCACTGGCACATCGCAATTGTGAATCTCCCGGATTCAAATGGATACGCGACTGGCGCCCGGTGTGCGCTCAATAGACGCTATCGGAGGTCTTGAAGCATAGAAGTGTTTCGCTCAACACGGTCTGGGAATCATGGTTCCCGCATCTCGGATTCGACCCATATCTCGACACGGTTCTTGTTGGTGTTGTCCAGAAGGAGGTGAATGCGCCGCTGGCACGATGGTCTCGCGCGCGGAAGGACGGTCTCGGTGGTGTCGGCGGAGTGACGCTGTCTCTCGGGATTGATGTCGTCCCGCCGAGGGTGGTGTTCCGGTGTTCGGCCGGAATGAGGTGATATTGCTTAACTCTAGAGGAGGACGTTATGTCTGGAAGGTACACTTGGTTGGTTGCGTCTCTGGTAGCTTTGGCGCTGTGCGCCGGGTTGGCTCAGGGGCAATCGGTGAACGTCAATTTTCAACTGTCGACGAGTGAGACGCCCGAAGGATATCTTCCCGACGGCGGGGCCGTCTTCGGCGATCGCGGCAACGGCTTCAGCTATGGTTGGGATCGTGACATCTCGGCTGACGCGCGGGATCGCGGCAGCGCGAATGCGGAAGACCAGCGTTACGACACATTGAACCACGTACAGAAAGCGACCCCTCCGGCGGTTTGGGAAATCGAGTTGGAGAATGGCGAGTACAATGTCTTCCTGGTTTGTGGTGATCCCGACAACACCGACCAGACCAACACCATGAGCGTCGAGGGGGTGATTCTCACCGATCCCGATGGACAGGATAATTTTGATGACTACACGGTTACGGTCGTCGTGGAGGATGGTCGCCTGACGATCACCGCTTCGGCCGACGACGGCGCGAGCAACGCCAAGATCTCCTTCGTCGAGATCGTTTTGGCCAAGGCGCCGGAAGAAGCCACGGCCCCAAGTCCGGAGGATGCCTCCGATGACCTGCCGCGTGACGTGGTTCTGGGTTGGACGCCGGGCGATTCAGCGGTCAGTCACGATGTGTATTTCGGGACGGATTTCGACGCGGTCGCCGTGGCCGAGCAGGACAATCCCATGGATGTTCTGGTGAGTGTGGGACAGTCGGACGCGACGTATGATGCCGGTGTGCTTGAATTCGGTACCACGTATTTCTGGCGGGTCGACGAGACCCTCGCCGACGGCACCATCGCCCGGGGTGAGGTGTGGAGCCTGACGACGGAGCCCTATGCCTACGCCGTTGAGGGCGTGGTTGTGACCACCAATGTTGCGGTGGATGCGGGGGCGGAGCCGGAGAATATGGTCAATGGGTCGGGGCTCAATGCCGATGATGAGCATTCGATCGACAGCACCGATATGTGGCTGGGGAAGACGGACGGCAGCGAAACACCCTGGCTCCAGTTCGATCTGGGCGGCATCTACAAGCTGCACGAGATGCTGGTCTGGAACTACAACGTGTCGTTCGAGCCGGTGCTCGGGTTCGGGCCGAAGGACGTGACGATCGAGACTTCGCAGGACGGGGCCGAGTGGACGGTGCTGGGTGATGTGGAACTGGCCCAGGCGACCGCGACGGCCGACTACGTGGCCAACACGGCGGTGGACTTCGAAGGTGTGGCGGCGCAGTTCGTCCGCATGACGATCCACAGCAATCGCGGCGGTCTGCCGCAGTATGGCCTGAGCGAAGTGCGTTTCCTCTACATTCCGGTGATGCCGCGCGAGCCGCAACCGGCCGCCGGCGCGACGAATGTGGGTGTTGATACGGTTTTGGCCTGGCGCAGCGGCCGCGAGGCGGCGACGCATGAAGTCTACTTCGGGACCGATCCCGAGGCTTTGGAACTGGCGGATACGGTTAGCGCGCCGATGTTGACGCCGGCGGCGCTGGACTACGGTGCGATGTACTACTGGCAGGTGATTGAGGTCAACGAGGCCGAGGCGCTCAGCCGCTGGGAAGGCGACGTCTGGGACTTCGCGACCCAGGAATACGCCGTGGTCGACGACTTCGAAAGCTACAACAACGACGACAACGTCATCTACGAGACGTGGATCGACGGGTGGGTCAACGACACCGGTTCGACGGTCGGCTATCTGACCGAACCGTTTGCCGAGACGACGATCGTCCATGGTGGCGGCCAGTCGATGCCGCTGCTCTACGACAACACGGGTCTGAGCACGGCCGAAGCCGATCTGTCCCTGTCTCAGAACTGGGCGGCTAACGGCATCAAGAGCCTGTCACTGTATGTCTACGGTGACGCGGACAACACCGGGCAGTTGTATCTGGAAATCAACGGCTCGCGCGTTGACTACACCGGTAACATCACGACGACGGCCTGGCTACATTGGGCGGTTGATCTGTCTACGGTCGGCAACGTCAGCAATGTCAACTCACTGACGATTGGCATCGAAGGTTCCGGTGCGACGGGTGTCGTGTACATCGACGATATCCGGCTGTATCCGAAGGCTCCGGAATTCACTGAGCCCACCGAGCCGGACGCGGCCAATCTGATGGCGTCGTATCAGTTCGAGGGCAATGCCGACGACAGCTCGGGCAATGGCCTCAACGGCGCCCTCGTCGATGCCGAAATCGTCAGCCCAGGCAAGCAGGGCGCCGGCATGGCCGTGCAGGTCAACGACGCCGGTTACGTGGACCTGGGCAATCCAGCTTCTCTGGATTTCAGTACGGGCGACTGGACGGTGACGGCTTGGTACAAGACGGGCATGACCGGGACGGGCGATGACAACAAGGGCACCGTTTATGGTAAGGGTGGCGACACCGGGGGTGGCCATCGCTACTGCCTGATCATGAGCGAGACCACCGAAGGCGTGATGACCCTGGTCACCGACGATGATTCGACCAAGGTCGTGGTCAACTCGACGAGCGTGACCAACGACGACGAGTGGCACGCGGTTGCCGGTCAGCGCAAGGGCAGCGACATCAATATCTTCATCGATGGTCTGCTTGAAGGTACTGGCACGGCCCCGGACGGCTACGATCTGGCGGGTACGGTTCAGCACAACGCCTACATCGGCGCCATCACCAACCATGGTGACAGCAGTCTGTACAAGCTGTTCATCGGCCTGATCGACGACGTCCGCGTTTACGACACGGCCTTGTCCGAAGGCGAGATTCTCTGGCTGGCGGGCAAAACCGATTCCGTGGCCAAGCCGTTCTGAGGACACTAGCCAAGACCCCGGAGGGTGATTTCCCTCCAGGGCAGTTCTGGAATGCATGGAATAGCGGACGGGGCAGCAAACGTTGCCTCGTCCGCTCGCTTTATTCTGTTGGCTCCCTGGGGGCCTTTTTTGCATTTTGTCGTGTTTGGGCATACACTTGCCTTCCAAATTGGGCCGACCGAGGCTATTTCCTGATGAGTCCGGGGGGTTTTGGTATGCGCCGTTCCGTCGCCCCGGGCGGGCTGCGGGCCAGATGCTGCTAAGGAAGACCAGAATGCCGGGAACGAAGAGCAAAACCGAGGAAATCATGCCCTCTAACCGGGTATTATGCCTTTTGGGTCTTGCTTTGGGAGGGCGGTCGTGAGCCCGTCTCATTCCACCGATGAAACGCCGGATGCTTCGCGGGCGCAGGTGTTCCTGCGGCTCTATCAGGCCAACGAACGTCGAATCTATGGTTTCATTCTGGCGTTGGTGCCGGACTGGTTCGAGGCCGAAGACCTGCTGCAGGAGACGACCGCCGTCATGTGGTCGAAGTTCGATCAGTTTGAACTGGGCACCGACTTTGCCGCGTGGGCGATGCGCATTGCCCGCTATCAGATCATGAATTATCGGAAGAAGAAGCGCAATCAGCGCGTCCAGTTCAGTGACGAGGTTCTGGGGGCGATCGAAGAGCATGTCACGACGGTGACGAAGGACCTGGATATCCGCCGTGATGCGCTGCGCGACTGCCTCAAGAAACTGTCGGCTCGGGATCGTGAACTCGTCCATCTGCGCTATGAATATGACGCGACGACCAAAGCCGTGGCCGCGCGGGTCGGGCGCGGGATTGACGCCGTCTACAAGGCGCTGAATCGTATCCATGTCCAACTGTTTTATTGTGTTCGACGTACGCTCGCCATGGAGAGATCGTTATGACTGACGGATCAGGCGAACATGGTGAATTCCTGGCGTTGCTCGGGGCGCTGCGCGAGGGGACGGCGACGGAGCAGGAGTTCCTCCGTCTCGACCGGCTGCTCGCGTCCGATGACGCCTTGCGCCAGGAGTATGTCGAGTATATGCTCCTGTGCGCGGAGCTGCGCCGATACCATGGGATGCCGGAGCAGGATCGCATCAGTGCGTCGGTCGCGGGATCGGGGCCGGGCCTGGTGTCTCCGGAGGAGCTGGCGGGGGTGGAGATCCCTGCGACCGAGACCATTCTCGACGAGATGGTCGAACAGGATCGTCGCACCGCTACGAGACAGGCCCGCCGGGAAGCCGAGGCCCAGAAGGAGGCCATTCGCAGAGCGGCCGAGGCGGCCCTGGAGCGTTTCAAAGAGCAGGAGCGTCTCCGCCAGGAGGAGCTGGCCTACCGTGAGCATCTGGCCCGGCGACGCCAGATGGCGGTGACGGTGTTGTGTGTCGTCGTCTTGCTGGTGTCCGTCGCGTTCGTGTGGGTCTCCCGGTGGCAGGCTGAACTCGAAGCGCGACCGGAGCCGCCGGCGGCCGTATTGCCCCCGGTGGTGGCTCGCATCGTCCGGTCCAGCAACGCCCAGTGGGCCCAGGCGGGGTTCGCGACCACGCGCGGAACGCGCTTGACGGCCTCGGCGCTGACCTTGAAACAAGGGCTGGTGCAATTGGCCTTCGATGGGGGTACCAGCGTGCTCGTGCAGGCACCGGCGACCCTGCGATTGGAGAGCGCCGATCAGATGTACCTCACCGGTGGGGCGATCTCCGTCACGGTGGCCGAGGGGTCCAGTGGTTTCATCGTGCGTACTCCGACCGGCACAGTGGTCGACTACGGTACGGAGTTCGGCGTACTCGTCAATAAGAAGGGCGAAACCGAGACGCTCGTCTATCGTGGCAAAGTGGGCCTGCGCAGCGGGTCCGATCCGGTTCGATCGGTCACGTCCCTGATTCTGGCCGAGGGGCAGGCCGGCGCGGTGGAGGCGACCGGCAGCGTGGTTACCAGGGCCTTTCGGCCGGCCCGCATCGTGCGCGAAATGCCCAAGACTCCGCGGTTTGGCATTCCGGGAAGGCGGTTGGATCTGACGGATGTCCTTGGAGGCGGGAATGGGTTTGGTACGGGCCGGCGCGGCGTGGCCATCAGTCCGGCGACGGGGCAGTTGGTCGAACTTCAGGAATCCGACCGTAGCGGACCTCGGCAATACACCGAGGTCCCGTGGCATCGTTATATCGACGGCGTGTTTGTACCCGACGGAGAGCGCTTCCGTACGGTCAGTTCGCAGGGCCATGTTTTTGCCGAGTGTCCTGCGACCAACAACATCTACTATATGGGCATTACGAATGTGGGCCGCGCCAGTTGCGATCTCCAGTGGCTCGACGGACGGTCCTACGGTCTGGAGCATCGACCGTGCCTGCTCATGCATGCCAATGTGGGCATCACCTTCGATCTGGCGGAGATGGCCTCGGCCAACCCGGGCTCGCGGATCGCGCGTTTCACCTCCGGGTACGGCGTCTCCGAACGAGCGACCAGCCGGCCCTGCAACGCGGATTTCTGGGTGCTCGTCGACGGTGAGGTGCGCTTCAGCCGATGTGGCCTGACGGAGAAGGGGATGGCGGGCGCGATCGACATCGAGCTGAACGAGGGGGATCGTTTTCTGACGTTGATCACCACCGACGGCGGCGATCCCGATAACGTGGCGTCCGATCTGCGGGGCACCGACAGCGACTGGTGCGTATTTGCCGAGCCTGTTCTCGAATTGACCGCCGGGGTTGCCGCCGGTGACGAGGGCAGGATCGCCGCCGACTGATTGGGCGGGATGGGACGTTGCTGAGCGGCCTCTGGGCTGGCAGGGCGACGCGAGAGAGGCACGGCCCCTTGTAGAAGGGGGGGCTGTTATGGCATAATAGAGCGCGGTTTCCGGCGTCGCATTTGCAGGAAACGGTGTCAGGGTCGCGCGTGGCGCGTAGGCACGAGTGGGCCTGATGATCGTCTTTGACTGTTAAGAACCGGCTTCTGGTGAGGAGGAACGGCTGTTCGCGGCATCACGAACATCACACCATCGCGAGAATATTCTGCTGCTGGGCCGGGCTGTTTTTGTCGATGAAATACATCTACTCCGGCGTGAGCCCGAAGCCGGGGGACATACAAGTCTCATTTGAAGGAGGATCACGATGTTGAAGAAACTCATGTGCTTGTTTGCGATGGGCCTGGTCTGCGGTTTATCGGGCCCGGCGCTCGCCGGCATCATCGTTGCGGAAGAGTTGCTGGTCGATCTGCGCGCCGAAGATCTGGAGTACGGTGCCGGGACGACCGTTTGGCAGAATCATGGAACGCTGGACGATTTCACCGCGGTGGGGACACCGGTGGTGGAAGACGTCGCCGGCCGCAAGGCCGTAACGTTCGATGAGCCCAGCCACTTCGAGGGGCCCCTGTCCGTGGCCGGCATCGAGGGCGACGGCACCCGGTCGATCGAAATCTGGGTTTACAACGGTCCCGATTTCGTGGGCGAAGAGACCATGGTTTCGTGGAGCCACCGCGGCGGCCCGGATGGCACGAACATCGGCTTCAACTACGGCAACCACGGAACGTGGGGTGCAGTCGGGCAGTGGGGGGCAGCGGCGGACATGCCCTGGTCGGACCCACATTCGCCGGCTCCCGCGGCCAACAACTGGTGGTATCTGGTTTACACCTACGACGGCAGCACCGTGCGCCTCTACGTCAATGCCGAGGAGAACACGACGCGCGACGTCACGCTGAATACCCACGGGCCCAATATCATTCGCGTGGCCGCTCAGTCGAACGACGCCGGAACGGGTGCTCAATCAGGCTTGGGTTTCACCGGCTCCATCGCGGAAGTGCGTATTCATGACGGCGTGCTGAGTCCCGAGGCCATCGCCAGCAACTTCGTCTCGAAACCGGGCGATCCCATTGCGGCCGGGCCCGTTCCCGAGGATGAGCAGATCGATGTGCCGCGCGACATCGTACTGGAATGGATCGCCGGCGAGTTTGCGGCGACCCACGATGTATATTTCGGGACAAGCTTTGACGACGTCAACAATGCCACCCGGACCAATCCGTCCGATGTGCTGCTCAGTCAGGGACAGACGGCGACCGCGTACGATCCGGACGGTCTGCTGGAATTCAGCCAAACCTATTACTGGCGGGTCGACGAGGTCAACGCGGCACCCGACAGCACCATCTTCACTGGTGACGTCTGGAGTTTCACGGTCGAGCCGTTGGCCTATCCGATCGAGGGTATCGCAGCGACCAGCAACGGGACCTCGGAACCCGATTCGGGCCCGGACAAGACCATCGATGGTTCCGGTCTCAATGCGGATGGCCAGCACTCGACGCTGCCTCCGGACATGTGGGCCGGCACCACCGGCGGCGCCGAGCCCGTCTGGATTCAGTACGAGTTCGACCGCGTCTACAAACTCTATGAAATGAAGGTCTGGAACTACAACGTGGCGTTTGAAATGCTGCTGGGCTTCGGTTTCAAAGACGTCACGATCGAGTATTCCGAAAACGGCGTCGACTGGACGGTCCTAAAGGATGTCCAGCTTGCCCAGGCAACCGCCCGGGCCACCTACACGGCCAACAACCTGGTGGACCTCGAAGGCGTGGCCGCGAAGTACGTCCGTCTGACCGCCAACAGTGCCTACGGCGCGACGGGCCAGTTCGGCCTCAGCGAGGTCCGCTTCCTGTACACGCCGGTGCAAGCACGCCGGCCTGAACCGGCCGACGGGGCGACGGACGTCGCGGTCGATACGCTGCTCGACTGGCGCGCCGGACGCGAGGCGGCCGCCCACGCCGTGTCTCTCGGCACCGATGCGGAAGCCTTGCCTCTGGTCGACACGGTAACCGGCAGCGACTACGATCCAGGTGTTCTCGACCTGGATACGATGTACTACTGGCGTATCGACGAAGTCAACGAGGCCGAAGCGGTCGGCACCTGGGCAGGCCCGACTTGGAGCTTCACGACGCAGGAGTCCCTGCTGGTTGACGATTTCGAGAGCTACAACGATACGGACAATGTGATCTACGAATCGTGGGTCGATGGCTGGGTCAACGATACCGGCTCGACGGTCGGTTACCTGACCGAGCCCTTTGCCGAACGAACGATCATCCGCGGCGGGCGCCAGGCGATGCCTCTGTTCTACGACAACAGTGGTGGCATTTCGGTTTCCGAAGCCGAGTTGACGCTGGACGGCGGGCAGAATTGGGCGCAGGCCGGCATCACGACGCTGACGCTCTACTTCTATGGCGACTTGGAGAACGGCCCGGCCCAGGTCTACGCCAAGATCAACGGGACGAAGATCACCGGCGGGGGTAGCACGGCCGTGTCGGTGTGGAAGCAGTGGAACATCGACCTGGCCGCGACCGGTGCGAGCTTGCAGAACGTCACGAGCCTGACGATTGGCGTCGAAGGCAGTGGGTCGGGCGTGATCTACGTCGATGACATCCGGTTGTATCGCTCGGCACCGCCGGTGGTAATGCCCAGCGACCCGGGCACGGCGAGTCTGTTGCTCCATTACGCTTTCGAGAACAACGCCACTGACGACAGCGGCAACGGCTACGATGGCATACCCATGAACGATCCCTTCTACGACGATGGTGTCGCCAATCTCGGCCGGGCCATGTCCTTCGACGGGATCAACGATTACGTGGAAGTGCCCATCGCTGGTGTGATCAGCACGGCGACGGACATGTCCCTGGCTGCGTGGGTCAACGTGGCCGACAGCAGTGCCAGTTGGCAGCGGATCTTCGACTTCGGCAGCACCAATACCGGCGGCTACATGTTCCTGGCGCCACGCACCGGCACCAGCGGCCCGATTCGCTTCGCCATTACGCCGGCCGGGGGCGGCGACGAATCGATCGTCGAAACCCCCACGAATCTGCCGGCCGGCTGGCACCACCTGGCTGTCGTGATCGACAGCGCGAGCATGACCGCGTCCGTTTATGTCGATGGAACCGTGGCGGCCAGTGGGGCGGTCGAGACGTTGCCCCAGGACCTGGGAACGCCGACGCAGAACTGGCTGGGCCGCTCGCAATACACGGCGGACAGCTACTACGATGGTCTGATCGCCGACTTCAGCATCTACACCAGCGCCCTCTCGGCCGGGGAGGTGCTCTATCTGGCCGGCGGTCGCTAGGATTACCCGTTCATTTCCGTTCCTTCACGGGGCCTGTATCTTTCGGTGCAGGCCCCGTTTGTTTGCGCCCTGAACTGGCCTGAAGGCACGACGAGAAAGTCGCCGTGTTGTAGGCTGGACCTGCATATGGTATAACAACACCCGAGGGGAACCTGCATTTGAAACAGAACAGTAGCGGGCGTGCCCAGCGAGCGGTGGGCCATTCGCGCCGTCTGTCTTGGGAAACGGTTGGTTGAGACCCGGGGCCTTGACGCGGGCATTTCGTGAGAAGGAGGCAGCCGGAACCGAATCGCATGAACTCTCTGGGAAGGAGGACCGTCATGTGGAAGAAAGCGACCTGTTTTGTTTCCTGTCTGGTGGTGCTGAGTGTCGTTGCATCGAGGGTCGCCTGGGGCGCTGATGCCAGGCCCGTTGGCTGGTGGACGTTTGACGATGGGACTGGCACCGTCGCCCGCGACGCGAGCGGCAACGGCAACCACGGGACCCTCTACGGCGATCCGCAGTGGGGAGAGGGTCAATTGGACGGCGCCCTGCAATTTGATGGGGCCGGCGACTACGTGGAACTGCCCATCGGCTCGGTGATCGACACCCTGGAGGAAGCCACGTTGACGCTATGGGTCAACTGGTCCGGCGCGGGCGGGGCCTGGCAGCGCATCCTGGATCTGGGCTCGGGCACGACCAGCTACATGTATCTCTGCCCCAACAACGGCGCCACCAATGCCCTGCGCATGGCCGTCACCGCCGGCAACAGCGTCTGGGATGAATTCGATTCCAGTGAGGGAGCGCTCGCGACGGGTTGGCACCACGTGGCGGTGACGTGCAGCAGCAGTACGGCGACCATGACGATGTATGTCGACGGTCAACTCGTCGGCACGCTGACCAATATCACCAATACGCTCGACGCTTTGGGCGCAACGACCCAGAACTGGGTTGGCCGATCTCAGTATGATGCCGATCCGTATTTCAACGGCGCCGTGGACGACCTGCGCATCTACGAAGTGGTGCTGTCCGAAGATGGTGTCGCGACGGCCATGCGCGGTCTTTCCGCGTCCGTCGCCTCCAATCCTGCGCCGGCTGACAAGGCCGTCGACGTGCCGCGCGACGTGGTCCTAGGTTGGACGGCCGGGGAGTCGGTCGCGGCGCACGACGTGTATTTTGCTGCGACGTTCGAGGATGTCAACAATGCCGACCGGGCCAATCCCCTGGGTGTTGTAGTCAGTCAGGGCCAAAGCGGTACGAGCTACGATCCGGCCGGACTGCTCGAATTCGGTCAAACCTATTACTGGCGCGTCGATGAGGTCAACGCCGCACCGGATAGCACCATCTTCAAAGGCCAGGTCTGGACCTTCACGGCCGAGCCCTTTGTGTATCCCGTCGAGAACATCGTCGCGACCAGCAACGGGACGTCCGACGCCGGCATGGGACCGGAGCGAACCGTCGATGGTTCGGGCTTGAACGAGGACGATCAACACGGCACGGCGCCGGAGGATATGTGGGTGGCGACGATGGATGGGGCAGAGCCCATCTACATTCAGTACGAGTTCGACAGAGTCTACAAGCTATATGAGATGCAGGTCTGGAACTACAACGTTCTGTTCGAACTCATGCTGGGCATTGGGTTCAAAGACGTGACGGTGGAGTATTCAACCGATGGTGTGGATTGGACGGTTCTGAAGGATGTGCAGTTCGCCCAGGCCACCGCCCGCACGGATTACACCGCCAACACGGTCGTGGATTTCGAGGGCGTCGCGGCTCGGTATGTGCGACTGACAGCCCATACGGCCCACGGCATGGCGGGCCGGTACGGACTGAGCGAAGTTCGCTTTCTCTACATTCCAGCCCACGCCCGCGAGCCCCGGCCGGCCGACGGCGCTGCGGATGTTGGCATCGATACGATGCTCGCCTGGCGCGCCGGCCGCGAAGCCGATTCGCACGACGTCTACTTCGGTACCGACGCCGAGGCGTTGCCGCTGGTCGACGCGGTGACTGACAATCGCTATGCACCGTCCGGGCTCGATCTGGCAACGACCTATTATTGGCGGATCGATGAGGTGAACGAGGCCGAGGTGGTCAGCACGTGGGCCGGCGGGCTCTGGAACTTCACGACGGTCGAGTATCTCAGTGTGGATGATTTCGAGAGCTATACGGACGAGGAAGGGCAGCGGATCTACGAGACCTGGGTGGATGGGGAAGAGATTGCCAGCAACGGGGCCCAGGTCGGCTACCTGGAGGGTCCGTTCGCCGAGCAGACAATCGTCCACGGCGGACGCCAGTCGATGCCGCTGCTCTACAACAACGTCGGTGGCATCTCGTCTTCCGAGGCGGAATTGGTGCTGGATGTGGCCCAGGACTGGACGCAGGCCGGGGTCTCGACGCTGACGTTGTCCTTCTATGGCGATCTGGATAACGACGCCGCTGAGGTTTACGTCAAGATCGGTGGCACCAAGATCAGCGGCGGGGGCAGTACGGCGCTGGCCTTGTGGAAGCAGTGGAATATCGATCTGGCCGCCACCGGTGCGAGTTTGCAGAACGTCACGAGTATCACTGTCGGCGTCGAAGGCACCGGCACGGGCGTGATCTATGTGGACGACATTCGTCTGTACCGCTTTGCCCCTGATGTGGTAACCCCGGCCGACCCGGGGGCGGGGAACCTTGCGTTACACTACGCCTTCGAGAACGATATCGTCGACCAGACCGGTAATGGCTACGACGGGACGCCCATGGACACGCTGTTCTATGCGGACGCCGCCGGCAGTCTCGGGCGGGCGCTGTCGTTCGACGGCATCGACGACTATGTCGAATTACCCATCGGTGCGCTGATCGGATCGCTCAGTGACATCACGGTGGCCCTTTGGGTCGACGTCGCCGAGAGCAGTATCTCCTGGCAGCGCATTTTCGACTTCGGCACGAGCAGCAGCGCCGGCTATCTGTTCCTCTGTCCCCGGACCGGCACCAACGGTCCGGTTCGTGTCGCCATCACGCCCACCGGTGGGGCGGGAGAATCATTTGTCGAGAGCGCCACGAACTTGACGCCGGGCTGGCATCACTTGGCCGTCGTGATCGATAGCGCTGCCATGACGATTTCCCTCTACGTCGACGGCGCCCTGGCGGCCAGTGGTGCGACCACGACCTTGCCCCGAGATCTAGGGGTACCTACGCAGAACTGGCTCGGTCGCTCGCAATACGAAGCCGATGGCTACTTCGCCGGTCTACTGGCCGACTTCAGTATCTACGACAGCGCCCTCTCAGCCGGGGAGGTGCGTTACCTGGCCGGTGATCGTTGAGATCACCTGGCCAATATGAGTTCCTTCACGGGGTCTGCGCCGCTTGGTGCGGGCCCCGTTCGTTTTTCCATTGACCGGGTGACGCAGATCCGCTCATGATAGCGGCATGACGACATCCTGATCTCGGAGAAAAGACCATGCGAAACGTCACGGTGCTGCTGTCAGTGCTCACCACAATCACTTGCGTCGCGGGGGCGAGCGAACGTCAGACGGTTCGTCCGATCGATCACGGCCGGGCCCTGGTCAACCCGCAGATGGGCTGGACCATGCACTTCTACTCGAACATCATCACCAACTATGGCTCGAAGCTGGCGCCGTCGGACACGCTGGACGACTTCCCCGGCCTGTCGTGCGTCTATCTGCGTGTCCCCTGGTCGTTCCTGGAGCCCGAGGAAGGGCGGTTCAACTGGTCGCTGCTCGACACGCCCGCCCAACGCTGGATCGATAAGGGCAGGCAGATTGCCCTGCGCATCAGCAGCACCGAATCCTGGATGCGCTGGGCGACGCCCAAGTGGGTCCGTGACGCCGGCGCGAAAGGCTACAATTTCACGGTAGGCAAAGGCGTCGATCCCAACGGGCCATACTGGGAGCCCGACTACAAGGACCCGGTCTTTCTCGACAAGCTCGATCGCTTCCTGGCCGCTCTGGCACAGCGCTACGATGGCAATCCCAACGTTGCCTTCATCGATATCGGCTCGTTCGGCGTCTGGGGTGAGGGCCATTCCTGGGCCAGTTCCAAGCTGCCCTTCGATCTCGAAGCGCGTAAAGCCCACGTCGATCTTTACTGCAAACATTTCAAGCAGACGCTGCTGGCGATCAGTGACGATTTCGCCGGACCCCAGGAGCCCGGCGCACACCTGCCCATCACCGACTATGCGCTGTCCAAAGGGGTGACGCTCCGCGATGACAGCATCTGCGTCCAGCCGCCTCCGAACTCGTGGTATCATGCGGAACTGGCCCAGGCTTTCTGGCCCACGCTGCCCGTGGTCCTCGAACACGAGCATTACGGGCCGAGCAAACGCAGGAATGCCTGGGGCGACGGTTCGCTGCTGCTCCAGTCGGTCGAGGACTACCACGCCAGCTACATGTCAATCCACTGGTGGCCCCGCATCCTGCTGAACGAAAACCGCGCGATCATCGACGAGATCAATCGCCGCATGGGCTATCGGCTTCAACTGCGCCGAACGGCCTTCCCGACGCAGGTTCGTCTGGGTGAGCCCTTCACGATCGAGACGACCTGGGCCAATGCCGGGGTCGCGCCGTGCTATCCCGGCGGCTTCGTCGGCTTCACCTTGAAGGACGAGCAGGGGGGCATTGTGGCCGCCTTTGCCGACGACTCATTCGATGTCACGGATTTGCAGGTCGGCCCGCCCGGAGAGGCGACGACGCGGAAACTGACCTCCACGCTAATCGTGGCCGAGGAAACGTACGGATTTGCCCCGGCCGCCCAGCCCGGAACATACGATCTATACGTCTCCGTTGGTCTGCGCGACGCGACGCCGACGATCGCCCTGCCTTACGACAACGACGACGGCCACCGCCGCTACAAGCTCGGGACGGTGGCCGTGCTGCCGCGCGCCGATTGAAACCGGCCGTTAGATCTGCGAATAGTCGGCGGGCTTGAGGTACAGGTTGGTGATCCCGCAGAGGATCTTCTTGTCCGCGTACTCCGGGATTGAGCTGAGGGCTTTCCACTCCGGGCTGCTGACGAACGTCTTCCAGTTGGCCTTGCGTTCCTCCATGTCGTTGAAGACGAGCATGTAGGTCAGGTTGGGCATTTTGTCACCGGTCAGGGTCTCGCCGAAAAAGACCGGATGCAGGCCCGTCTTACGGAAGATATCGATCTCGCCCTGGTTGAACATCTCGATCTTCTTCTTGCCCGTCTTGACGCTGGGGCTCTCGTAGGTGCGTAGCTGAAGCACGCGACCGGCGCTCTTGATCGGTGTCTCGACGTGGGGCATGCCTTCGAACGCCAGCATCAACTGGCTGGTCATGCGTTTGTAGGCCGGGTTGGTCGCCGGGGCATCGAGGAAGGCGGCGCCGGCCTGCATGAATTCCTCGTCCTCGCTCAGTCTCTCCGTCAGGTTGACAAACGACCCAAAGGAGTTGTGCCGCAGCAAGACGTAAATGGGACTGAGACCCTCCCAGGGATAGAACACACCCACGGGTTCGATACCGATCCGGTTGAGTGCAGGAATCGCTGCGTCACGGAGGAAGGCATCCATCCCGGCCTTCTGCGCTTCCGTTTCAATCTCGTAGCGCCGCAGTTCGATAAAATCCCGCCCCGCTCCAGCCGCTCGTGCCCGCGCCGCGGCCGTCGCCCGCATGCGGGCCAAACGCTGACGATAGGCCGCGTCCGTCTCGTTGGGGAGTTTCTTCGTAGGGTCCACCTGCCCGTACGTAGTGGCCGCGGCGCCCAGAGCCGTCAGACCGGTAACACAGGAGGTTCTCAGGAATTCGCGTCGTTGCATGGCGTGTCTCCTCTTCTTTTCCTTGGGATCGGTGACTTCTTTGGACATCCGCACCAGTGTACCTCGAATCGCCCGCCATGCCCAGAGCCATCCCTCCGCAGCGGCCCCTCCGGGCTGATCGTTGAAATCCAGACGGCCCTATGCTATCCTTCGACCCGTGGATGTGACGAGAGTTCCCTTGCGTCCTAAAAAAAACGAGATTTCTTGTAGGTGAGGGGACATGCCATGGAAGATGGGCCGAGGAGTACAGGCAGCGGTCGCGTGGTTTCGATCGATGCCCTGCGCGGGTTCGATATGTTCTGGATCGTTGGTGGGGGGCTGCTGTTCCAGCGTTTGCTTCAGGTCTGGCAACATCCCGCCGCGGAGGCCCTTGAGAAGCAGCTTCACCACGTCGACTGGGCTGGCTTCCACTTCGAAGACCTGATCTTTCCCCTGTTCGTCTTCTTGCTCGGCGCCGTCATGCCGTTTGCGTTCGCACGGCGCCGGGAGGGGGGCCAGAGTACGGTGCGGGTCCATCTGCACATCATCAAGCGCGCCGCCGCCCTCATCTTCCTGGGCCTGCTCTTCAACGAGGTGCAGCGTTTCAACTGGGCGGAGATGCGCTGGCTGGGCGTCCTCCAGCGGATCGGTTTGTGCTATCTCTTCGCGGCCCTGGTGGTCATGCACACGAAATGGCGCACGCAGGCGATTGTCGTCGTGGTGGTGCTCCTGGCCTACTGGGCCGTGACGATGCTGGTCCCGGCCCCCGGCTTCGAGGCCGGCGACCTGACCCGCGAGGGGTGCCTGTCTTCGTATATCGATCGGCAGCTAATACCGGGCGTGCTTTGCTACGAGTACGGCGACAACGAAGGCGTGCTCTCGACACTGCCCGCCATCTGCACGGCCCTGCTGGGTGCCCTGGCGGGTCAGTGGCTGCGCTCGGACCGCTCGGGCTCGCGTAAAGCGGCCGGCCTGGCCTTGGCCGGCGTCGCCTGTGTCATCGCCGGTTACCTTTGGGGACTGGTCTTTCCGATTATCAAGATTCTCTGGACCAGTTCCTTCGTGCTGTTCGCCGGCGGCTGGAGCCTGTTGCTCCTGGCGCTGTTCTACTGGGTCATCGACGTACTGGGATTCAAGCGGTGGGCGTTCTTCTTCATCGTCATCGGCATGAACCCCATTACGGTCTATTTTCTCCAGCGATTCGTCGATTTCGGCGACATCGCCGAATTCTTCCTCAGTGGCACAGCCGCGCACGCGGGCGTGTACGCCGCGGCTGTTTTGGCCTTCGGGGCTTTGATGGTTCGCTGGCTGCTGCTGTGGTTCTTATATCGCCATAAGATCTTCTTCAAAGTCTAACAACACTTATAGGTTGGAGTCGATTCCATGATTCGACATGCGTTTTCGTCCAAGCACCCTGCGCATCTATTGTTTCTGGTCGTTCTGTTCGTGCCTCTGGCGGCTATAGGTCAGAACCTCACGCCCCCGGCCGACCCGGTGACGTCGGCTCAAATCCGCAAGCAGTTCGCCAGTCCGCCCACGGAGTATAGCTCGGCGCCGCTGTGGACCTGGAACGACCGGCTGACGGAAGCGCAAGTCGTCGGCACGATGCGCGACCTGGCGGCCCAGAAGGTCAAGCAGGTCTTCGTCCATCCGCGGCCCGGCCTGATGACGCCGTACCTGTCGGACGAATGGTTCAAGCTCTGGAAAGCGGCCCTGCGCGAGGCCGAGAAGCTCGACATGAACGTGTGGATCTACGACGAGAACTCCTATCCCTCGGGTTTCGCGGGCGGACTGGTCCCGGAGGCCATGCCGGAATCGCGGGGCAAGGGATTGTCGTTGCAGGAAGTTAAGACGCCCCGAGCGGCCAACGGCGACATCTTCGCCGCCTACCGTCTGACGGATGCCGGCTATGAGAACATCACGCCCCAGGTTCGGGCCGGACAGGTATTCCCCGAAGGCCGCTATCTGGTGGCAACCATGCGACTGGCGCCGGAGGGCGGCTGGTTCGGTGGCAAGTGGTACGTCGATCTGCTCAAGCCCGGCGTCACCGAGAAGTTCATCGAAATCACCATGGAGAAGTATCGCCAGGAGATCGGTGACCAGTTCGGCAAGCGCGTCCCGGGCTGGTTCACCGACGAGCCGCACCTGGCCCCGGCCGGCGGCCTGCACTGGTCCGATGGTCTGGCCGAACGATTCAAACAGCGCTGGGGATACGATCTGATCGACCATCTGCCGTCGCTGGCCCAGCCCGTCGGCGACTGGAAGCGAATCCGGCACAACTACTACAATCTGCTGCTGGAGCAATTCATCGAGCACTGGGCCAAGCCTTGCTACGAGTATTGCGAGCAACACAACCTGGAATTCACCGGCCACTACTGGGAGCACGGCTGGCCCGGGGCCGGCCACGGCGGTGACAACATGGCCATGTACGCCTGGCACCAGCGGCCCGCCATCGATACCCTGATGAACCAGTACAGCGAGAGCGTCAACGCCCAGTTCGGCAACGTCCGCGCGGTCAAGGAGTTGTCCAGCGTCGCCAATCAGCTCGGGCGCCGGCGCACGCTCTGCGAGGCCTACGGCGCCGGCGGGTGGGATCTGCGCTTCGAGGACATGAAACGCATTGGCGACTGGCTGCTCGTGCTGGGTGTCAATACGCTCGACGAGCATCTCTCCTACGTCACGATCCGCGGCGCTCGCAAACGCGACCATCCGCAGTCGTTCTCCTATCACGAGCCTTGGTGGGACGCCTATCATGTGGTGGCCGAGTATTTCATGCGGCTGTCGCTGGTGATGTCCCAGGGTCGGCAGGTCAACCACGTCCTGGTGCTCGAACCGACCACGACGACCTGGATGTACCAGGGCAACACGACCCCGCCCGGCAAGCTGGGCCAGATCGGCAGCCGGTTCCAGGCCTTGCTGATGGATCTGGAAGGGGCCCAGGCCGAGTATGACGTCGGTTGCGAGGACATCATCGGCCGCCAGGGCGCCGTCGAGGGCAAACAGTTCAAGATAGGCCACGGTCGCTACGACACAGTCGTTCTGTCCCCTCTGACCGAGAACCTCAATGCCCCGACGATGACTCTGCTGGAGAAATACGTGCAGGCTGGCGGGGTGGTCCTGTGCTGTGGCGACGCGCCGTCCTATGTGGACGGCATGCCTTCCGACCGCGGCGCAGCACTGACGAAAGGGGCAGGCTGGAAGCGGGTTGAAACGGACGACGTGCCCGCGATG
>Ga0272443_10003261_pt1 | contig 19323 bp, 14 predicted proteins | sample SSMAcet12_FD_193581 | JGI IMG/M metagenome (GOLD analysis project Ga0272443, IMG submission 193581) | Marine sediment archaeal communities from Little Sippewissett salt marsh, Falmouth, MA, United States - SSM-Acet-12 | ecosystem: Environmental > Aquatic > Marine > Wetlands > Sediment ... | reverse complement strand
ATATGGCATAGATATGCTCAAAACTTGAAAAAATGGCATCCTAAATCCTTTTTTATTCAGAATCAGGCATATTTACTAAGAAATATCGAAAAAAATATGATAGCGAAATCTGATGTATGCTTTCCCATCACAAATAAGGATAAGGACTTTGCTTTGGACCTGTCTCCAAATGCAAATGTAATAACTGCATCCGGAGGAGTAAATGCCGACGAATGGAAGCCAGAGCAAAGCATAGAAAGGAATCCTTACGAAATAGTGCTTGCCACCATTTATTCTTGGGTGCATAATATTGATGGGCTTAGATGGTTCCTCGATAATGTACTGCCAGCAGTTAAAAAAAGATTCCCTCAAACAAAACTGACCTTACTTGGTAAGAATCCGCCAACTTGGTTGAATACTTATCAGAATCTTGGTGTTGATCTTCTCGGCCATGTACCAGAAGTGCAACCATATTATAACAAAGCTAATCTATTTATAGTGCCGCTTTTCGTGGGAAGTGGATTGAGGATCAAGATATTGGAAGCTATGGCGATGGAGCTTACTGTTATCACTACTGATCTTGGAGCTGAGGGCAATGTATGTAATGAAAACGATGGCATTTTCAGGGAGAATTCTGCTGATGATTTTATAAATAGGATTATTAAATTATTTGAAAATTTCGAGGCAACAAGGGAAATCGGTAAAAATGCAAGGAAGTCTGTTTTAAGGAATTACTCATGGGAAAGAAATGTTCGTATTATGTTAGATAATTATAATAAATTATCTGCTAAATCTCTGTCTTAATGATAAATGTCAGCGATCCACTAATTTCCTGCACTCCTTTTACTTTACAAGGAGGAATATTCTCCACTTTCTGACGTGCAGGATATGTCATTTTACATTCATCTCGTCCCTGATACACTTTTATTTCTGCAACACCAGTATACACATCTGGGTTTGTCGAGCATGTCAGTATACTCCAGACTAATTTTGACTTATTGAGTTCCATTTTTTTTGTACGCAAGATTCTTTCATCTGGATTTTTTGCATCGCCGGACATTTTCCAGTTTTCCAGCACTTTGGTGGTTGATTTGTAGAAAATCTTGAAATCGCCACCAGCCATTAGTGCATGGCTAATTGACATCCTAACTAAAATCGAAGGACCTTTGGGATCAATAAAGCAAAATATTTCCATGATATTATATGTATTAGTCATACAAGATATTTAATTAAATATTAAACGTCTATAATATATGAATTGATTTTAATATATCCAAGTGTTATTATTTCTTTAATTCTTCTTTCAGATACATCCCAGTATAGCTTTTCTTGATTCTCATGATTTTTTCGGGGGTGCCTTCTGCTATAATCTCGCCTCCGGATGATCCACCCTCAGGACCAAGGTCTATTATCCAGTCTGCGTATTTAATCACGTCAAGATTATGCTCAATAATAATTACAGTATTGCCTTTGGAAACTAACTTATCAAGGAGTTTTAAAAGAATCCTAATATCCTCGAAATGAAGTCCCGTTGTTGGTTCGTCCAATAAATATAGTGTTTTGCCGGTACTAACTTTAGAAAGCTCAGTGGCGAGCTTTACTCTTTGTGCTTCTCCACCAGAAAGGGTAGGTGCCTGCTGTCCGAGTTTTATATAGCTAAGCCCTACATCGTAAATAGTTTGCAATTTCTTCTTAAGTTTTGGTATCTCAGCAAAGTATTCGAGAGATTCTTCGATAGTCATTGCCAGGACATCAGCGATAGACTTCCCTTTATATTTAACAGATAGGGTCTCCTTGTTGTATCGCTTACCATTGCATACATCACAGGTTACATAAACATTTGGCAGGAAGTCCATTTCAATCTTCCTGAGACCAGCGCCCTGGCACTCTTCGCATCTTCCACCCTTGACATTGAAAGAGAAGCGTCCTGGCTTGTAACCTCTAATCTTTGACTCTGGCAGTAAAGAATAAAAATCCCTTATCTGAGTAAATATACCAGTATATGTAGCAGGATTTGAGCGTGGAGTCCTACCTATTGGAGATTGATTAATCTCAATGACTTTATCAATATGTTCTAATCCCTCTATACTTTTGTATGGTAGTGGCTTAGTAGTTGATCTATAGAATTTACGGGAGATAATAGGATATAATGTATCATTGATCAAACTCGATTTGCCTGAACCGCTCATACCAGTTATACATATTATCTTGCCAAGAGGAAGATTAAGCGTAACATTTTGTAGGTTATTTCCTGTGGCACCATTGAGTACTAAAGTATTTCCATTACCTTCTCTTCGTTCCTTAGGAACAGCAATCTCTTTTTTGGACAGCAGATACTGAGCCGTCAATGATTTGTTAATTCTGCCATTAGCATTCTTTTTAAGATTAGCCGGTGTAGAGGCAAAAACAACTTCGCCACCGAAGCGGCCTGCACCGGGTCCCATATCGAAGAAGTAATCAGAATTCTCGATCATTGCCTTATCATGCTCAACAACAATAACTGTATTGCCGAGATCTCTTAAATCTTTGAGTGATTTAATCAATTTGTTGTTATCATGTTGGTGAAGCCCTATGCTAGGTTCGTCGAGTACGTATAGTATGCCAACAAGTTCAGAACCAATCTGAGAAGCAAGTCGTATTCTTTGAGATTCGCCACCAGAAAGAGTTCTGACAGATCGTTCAATAGATAGATAAGCAAGCCCCACATTTGTAAGAAATTTCAATCGGGAACGTATTTCTTTGATAATAACACCAGCAATTTTAAGCTCTCTTGCAGTTAGTTTTTGGTCTATACTATTAAAAAAATCAAAACAGGATGATATATCTAAATGGGCAACGTTATGAATATTACTATCAGCAATAAAAACAGAAAGATTTTCCTCTTTGAGTCGTCCTCCTTTGCACACAGGACAAATTTGGCTAGCCATGAAATTCTCATAGCTTTTTCGTCTTGCTCCCGATGAAGTATTGCTGTAATGGTGCTTTAAGCTTGGAAGAATGCCGATGAACTTATGCTTATAGACTACTTCCTTGCCACCAGAGAATTTATAGGATATATTCACAGTGCTTTGTTTAGCTCCGACCAGTATTCTGTCTAAGTCTTGTTGATTCATTTTTGAGATTGGAACTGTCAGATCAATTTCGTTATGCTTAGCAAAAGCGGCTACTTGGTTCCAGAGCCATGTATCCCGCTTTTTGCCTATGGGGGCTAAGCCACCTCGCTCGATGCTTATGCTATCATCTGGTATCACGAGCGACATATCGAAATCCATAAATTCACCAAGACCTTCGCAATAAGGACAAGCTCCATAAGGTGAATTAAACGAAAACATATTAGGTGCAAGTGGCTCATAAGCTTTACTGCATGAAGGGCAGGCATAGGATGTAGAATATAATCTTTCATCATATTCAAGTTTCCCATTATCGGATTCAAAAAGCAGCATCATAGTGCCATCGCCTTTCTTCAGAGCGAGATCGGTTGATTCACTGATTCTGTGCAGCTGATCCTTTTCTACTATACATCTATCAATAATTAATTCTATGTCGTGGATTTTGTATCTGCTTACCTGCAAATCTTCCTGAAGGAATTGCATTTCACCATCAATTCTTACTCTCGTAAATCCTTGCTTCATCAATTGTTGGAATAACTCTTTGTAATGTCCTTTCCTTCCTTTGATAAGGGGTGTAAGTATCTGAATCTTTTTCCCATCGAACTGCTCGAATATTTCATCAACTATCTGATCGAGGGATTTTTGCACTACTGGTACTTTGCATTCCAAACAATGTTGCACCCCGATTTTTGCATATAGCAGCCGGAGGTAATCATATATTTCTGTAACAGTACCAACAGTTGAGCGAGGATTGTTGCCTATTGATTTTTGATCTATTGATATTGCTGGCGAAAGCCCATCTATAGTATCTACGTCTGGCTTTTTTAGCATTCCTAAAAACTGTCTAGCATAAGCACTTAGGCACTCCACATATCTTCGTTGCCCCTCGGCATAGAGAGTATCAAATGCGAGACTTGATTTGCCCGAACCAGAAAGGCCAGTAATTACAACGAGTTTATCGCGAGGAATCGAGACATTTACATTCTTCAGGTTATGCTCTCGCGCTCCCAATACTTCAATAGTTTGAAGTTCTCTATCACCATTTCCATTTTTTCCCATATATCTACAAGCTTTTTATTATCGTAATTAATACAACTAAGCAATTTAACAAAAAAGTATTAAAAAGGAATGAATCTGAAAAAGTAATTGTATATTTGGATAAGTAAGGACTAAGAAATAAAAATGATAGTATAACAAAATAAACAAGGCAGTTCTAATTAAAGAACTACCTTTCGTTATCTACTATGGAGCTGCTATTTTTTATCTTTGCTTTGGTTCTTTAGTATTAGCCATTTTCTCACATTCTGGCTTAATTTCTGCATCGTAACCGAGATCTTCGATTACTTCTGTTATCTTTGAAGTATTGACTTTAGTATCGTCATATTTTACAGTTAAGGTCTTTGTAGCAAGGTCGAGTTCGCAATCCTGAATACCGTCAAGTTTGTTAATGTTTGTTTCGATTTTGTTCTTACACATCCATGAATAAGCTGATGTCTTAATATCCACTTTTGCATTATCTGCGGCATAAGTAGCACCGAAAATAAGTGTAAAAGCTATGAGTGCTGTTGAGAATAATTTTACTACATTTTTCATTTCAAATCTCCTAATAATATTTTTAATCCGTTTCATTATTGTCTTCACAATGTATTACGATTCTTCTTGATGATAGTTTCAATATTTTTTTTGTCTATCTCTTTTTTTGCTTTTACAAAGGTCTTATGCTTCTATAGAAGCAGTTTTTGACTTAAATGGTATTCAGTGAATTCGTGGGACGATTAATGCAGAATATTTCTATCGGCTTCTTCTGTGATAGTTATTACCTGTTATGTAATTAGTGCTGTTAATCTTCATGCAATTTATATCTATGAAAACTAATTGCGAAGAAGTGAAAATTTATATTTTTATAATTTACATTATCACTATCTAAGGCAAGCAAGTATGATAAGGTATAATTTAGTGTTTTTGTAACGGAATTCAAATTTAATTCTATGAATCTCAATTTTTTACATTTTATTGACAATATTATTACACGATTATGACTTTTCTGAAAATTCTAAAAAGTATATTACTCATAAAAAAAACGGAGCGACTTCATGAATTTAGAAAAAAACATAATAGAGCAGATATTGAAAAATTTCGCCAAATGCCCTCAACATCAAAATAATTTCTTCGAATCTGACAGCGAGATAATCAAATTGGGTGATAGTAATTATTTGATAACTGTTGATAGTTATTCTAACGAAGACAATTTCAGAAGAGGGAACCCTTACTTGCTCGGCTCCAATCTTACAGTATGTACTCTTAGTGACATTTTTGCGTGTGGCGGAAGACCAATACTTTTCTGTAATAGTTTGGCATACGAAAAAACTTGGGACGAGAATTATATTGACCAATTTGCGAAAGGGATAAATTCAGTATTAGAACAATGCTATACTGGCTTTATTGGTGGCGATATTGGCTTATCTCACCGATGGAGTTATACAGGAGTAGCAATTGGAACTGGTGATAAGATTATTACCAGAAAAGGTGCAAGTGAAGGTGATAGTATCTATATAACTGGTGATATTGGAAGGGGAAATTTTGAAGCTGCTACTAATATTATTACTGATTTCAAGAGCTTAAATGAACTTTATAATATAACTCCAATTGCTTTTCCAATTAGATTGAATGAAGCTCAGTTGGTCTCGAAATATGCTTCGTCATGTATTGATACAAGTGATGGCTTGATGAGATCTCTACGAATAATATCAGAGATCAACCAAACTGGATTTGAAATAAATGATATTCCTTACTTCGAAGCTGGTATACTGCTTACACAAATGTTAGAACTACCTAAGGAGATGCTGATGATTGGCGAAAGTGGTGAATATGAACTACTCTTTACAGTGCCACGCAAATCAGAAAGCAAGATGATAAAAGAAGCATTTACTAATAAATTGCAAATAAAAAGGATTGGCTCTGTGAAAACCGAAGGAATTCAGGCTTTACTTAATAATGGAATCAAAATAGATATTTCCGATTTCGATATATGGGCAAGGAATTATAATGAGCACTTAGATTACATTAAAGATCTATCTAAATATATTTCAAATAAAATGGGTGTATGCAAATGAGAAAAGTATTGATTACTGGTGCATCTGGCTTAACAGGTAGCCATATAGCAGAGTATTTCTTAAAAATGGAAGAGAATATCATCTGTTTGGTAAGGAAATCAAGTAATATAGATTTCCTAAGGCAAATAAACGCAACTATCAGATATGGTGATATACTTGATTCTCGTTCTTTGCTATCAGCTATGAAAGATGTTGATATAGTTATTCATACAGCGGCAAAAGTAGCTGACTGGGGCGATTACCAGCAATTCTTTGAAAGTAATGTAATAGGTACTATCAATGTACTAAGGGCAGCATATTTGGCAGGAATAAAGGATGTGATAATAACAGGTTCAAATTCATGCTATGGAGAAGAATCATCTGCAAAAGTAAAGGACGAGGATTGTGAGTATGCTCCACATTATAAATATTTTATGGATAAAATATTCCCTTCGGCAATGAACTATTATCGAGATACAAAAGCAATGGCAAACACAGAAGCTCTTAAGTTCGCAAGTGAAAAAGTGATGAATCTTACTATCATCGAACCAGCTTGGATTTATGGGGAACGGGAGTTCCATTCAGGAATTTACGAATATCTAAGAATCTTGAAAAGTGGTGTGAAAATAATGCCAGGTTCTAAGAAGAATAAATTCCATACAATCTATGCCAGGGATTTGGCTAAGATATATTACTTAGCTTACAAAAAACAGTTGCAGGGTGTCCATAAAATACTGGCTGTTGATCCTGAACCAAAGCTTCAATACTATCTGTTTAATGCTTTATGCAATCAATCAGGTCTGGCAAAGCCAAAGAGAATTCCCAAGTATATAATATATCCACCAGCTTTTCTGATAGAAGCATTCTATACCTTATATGGAATAAAAAGTCCACCTGCTATCACGAGGGCAAGAGTGAATATGTTTTATGACAATATCGAATATTCATGTAGAAAAGCAGAAATACTTTTAGGATTCACACCAGACTACACATTTCAGCAGAGTATAGCAAACACAGTAAAATGGTATAAAGATAATAAATATCTCTAATAATCAATCAAGGATAGAACAATGAACAAAATCAACTATATAACTGGTTATAAGAAAGCAATTTACAGTTTTTATATGAAATTATATGTATTCCTATATTTTTCTTTTCAATTATTATTAGGAAAATTCACTGTAAAAGATTTTATAAGATTTTTGAAGCGATTACTTTATTTCCTATCTAAAATGAAAAGGAATAAATTTGTGAGATCGGGAAATTATACAAAAATAAATCTTTATGTTCCTGCTTTCCCTTCAAAAGCATTTTTCAAAGCATGTCGAAAAGTTACTGTTTCCGAAGATAAGATGCCTTGCATAACGGTACTTATTTCTATCACATCTGCTTGTAGATACAAATGCGTACATTGCTATCAAAAACATGACAGGGGTAAAGATACCGATATTGATCTTTTATGTGATGTAACTTCACAACTCGATAAAATGGGGGTATCGTTTTTCAATATTGAAGGAGGCGAACCATTCCTGCAATTCGATAGGTTGAAGAAAGTCTGCCAATCGGTTTCAGTAGGGGAGATTTGGGTGAACTCAACAGGCGACGGAATGACATTAGAAAAGCTAATCGAACTAAAATCTATTGGTGTCAAAGGAATGATGTTTTCACTTCACTCTCATATTCCATCTGAAATAAATGAATTCTTTGGCAAAAATGATGGCTGGGATAACTTAATAAACGGGATTGGAATGTGTCATGAAGCTGGATTAGACGTAGCAGTAAATACCTGCATAATGAAACATGATTATTATAATAGTAAATTCACTTCGATTGTGAATCTTGCAAAAGAACTTGATGTATCTATCATTCAACTCATAAAGCCAAAGCCATCCGGAGCATGGTTAGATAAGGAGCTGAATGATTTTAGTAATAGCGACCATGAATACATCGAGCAATTGGTTATAGATTACAATAATAATAAAGAATATAAGAATTATCCATTTATTGCAGCGCAAATATCAGAAGAACGAAGTGATATGTTCGGTTGTACTGCTGGAGGTACTGACAGATTTTATCTCAATGCTAAAGGGGACGTGCAACCCTGCGAATTCCTGAATATCTCTTTCGGGAATATCAAGGAAGAACCATTCGAAAGTATTTATAGCAAAATGCGAAAGGAATTCCATGTTCCCGGTGATAAATGGCTTTGCGAAGAATATGCCAAAGAAATTCACAGGATTAAAATAGAAAACGAAATCAAAACTCTACCTCTTTCAGTAGAATTATCAAAGAAAGTTATTGAGAATTGGGATAGGGGTATGCCCTCAGAGTTTTATAATGAAGTTACTAAAATATAGCAAGTAAAATGAAAACGAAAAAGAACAGATTATCTACTTTCATCTTGGCTTACATCAAGTCAATGCGATTATACTACTCCTTCATAACGGGTATTGCGGGGCTTGTTGGTATCTCATATTATCAATTTCTTGCATATTCTTTAGAGCATGGAGATAGTATAATGCCCACTTCTTTAAACAAGCTTATTTTGATTCTGGCTATTCTATTCTTTGCATGGGGTATTAACCAAATATTCAATGATTACCTTGGAATGGAAGAAGATAAGATCAATGCACCCGATCGTCCAATGGTAAGTGGCGAGTTAAATCCATACCTCGCAATGCTTTTAAGTACTGTGTTGATGGTAATTGCTTTTCTTATTACATGGTTCTTCCTCGAAAGAAGTGCAGTGATTCCGCTTGTTCTTGGAGCAGCTCTTAATTTTCTATATGAGTATGCTAAAGGATATGGTATATGGGGTAACATCGTTTTTGGAATTATGATTTCAAGCTGCTCAGTTTTCGGATTTATGGCGAGCGGTGAATCCGGTACTCACATATTTTCTTTCGAACATATTATGCTGATATTTTATGTTGCTCTGGTAAATGGGCTTATGACATATTATACTTATTTCAAAGATTATATTGGAGACAAAGAAGCGGGAAAAAGAACACTGATTGTAATTCTTGGGATTGAAAGATCTCAGAAGCTGGCTTTTCTGGTATCATTTCTACCTTTGATGGTTTTTCTGATACTTTATTATGGATTCAATGTCTGGAGCTTTCCGCTAAATGGAATATTTATTGAGCTCGCGATAATTGCTACTGCTTTGCAGATATGGACTGGTTATTTATATTTCACAAATCCCAAAGGGGAAATGACATATTTTTCGCTAGCAATGAATTTTAGAGCTTGTGCATGTACTGAAGCAGCAGTGGTTGCTTTGTTCAATCCTGCTCTGGGTGTAATTCTATGCTTACTATCATATTTTTTAATTGGCTTTTTGTTCAATTTTCACTCAAATACAAAAGGGTAGATATTCTTGCTTTTAATGAACACAGGATCGGGAATATTAATATGAAAAACAGAATAGTTCGATCTGCTACCTATGAGGGATGTTCTGATGTCAATGGATTTCCATCAGAGGAATACACATTAATGTATAAGAAACTTGCAAAAAATAATATCGGAATGATAATCACAGGTTTTTCCTATGTATCTAAGGATGGAAGAGCTATGCAACCAGCTCAGTCAGGCATAGACAGTCCTGAAAAAATTAGTTACTTCAGAAAAGTAACTGATATAGTACATGAATATGATTGTCCCATTATTATTCAACTGTCTCACTCTGGGAGGCAAACTCTTGCGGATATAAGTGGTAGCTTGCCAGTTTCCAGTACAGATGAAAGCTCAATTTATTTCAGACAAAAATGCAGAATAATCAAAGAAGATGAAATCTACAAGATTATTAATTCTTTTACGAATGCTGCCTGTTATGCTAAAGAAGCCGGTTTCGATGGTGTTCAACTTCATGCAGGACATGGGTATTTACTTCACCAGTTTTTAATACCTGAGACAAATAAGCTTACTAATGAATTTGGTATTGACATGGTTACTGGTATAGGTACTAAGTTGATTGACATGATATTCGATAATATCAAAGAAAAATGCGGAATTGCTTTCCCTGTTATGATAAAGATAAGCGGTAATCACGATATTGGTAAAGGTTTTAACTACTCCAGATTCGATAGCTTAATATCATTTTTAGACCGCAAGAGATTCGATGCCATCGAAATAAGTTATGGCACTATGGATTATGCTTTGAATATTTTTAGAGGCAATATGGACTTTGATTCAGTGTTTCAGTATAACCCGATCTTTAAAACAAATAGTAAGCTAAAAAGGCATCTCTATAGATTGTTTATTAAAAAATTTATTTCACCAAAGATAATAAACTTCTCGGCGATGTATAATCTAAACTTTGCTGAACGTGCAAAGCAGTTAACGAAAATACCAATCATTTCTGTCGGAGGTTTTCGCAGAAAATCTGAAATAGAATATGCCATAAATGAGAAAAAAATAGATATGGTGAGCTTATCAAGACCTTTGATATGCGAACCAAATTTAGTTAGTGAAATGATAAATTCTAAAGATGATTATGCATCAAAGTGTATTAATTGCAACCAATGTGTATTCATGTGTGATTCAGGACAGGTTACGGCTTGTTACAGAAATAAATATTATACAACAATCAGAAAAGGAGCATTGCCATGATTGGAAAGATTAGTTGCCTAAAAGGCAGAGTCGAATATGACGACTCTTGTATTAGGAATACAGGTTTCAATCCTTATTACCTGACTATAAGCAGCGAGCAGAAGGATCCGTTGATCGTAAACGGAAGAAAAATGATCAATTTAGCGACAAATAACTATCTCGGACTTTCAAATGATGAACGTATCAAAGAATCTTACATTAATGCTATAAAAAGATACGGTGTTTCTATGAATGCTACTCCTATCGCTGGTGGCTACACTGATCTATTCGAGGCAACCAGAGAAAAACTTTCAGCATTTATCGGTTTGGAAGATATACTTGTATATCCTTCATGCTATCAGGCAAATAATGGAATTTTCCAAACTGTTGCAAGAAAAGATGATCTGATATTATTTGACAGATATGCTCATTCTTCGTTGATTCAGGGCATACGAAGTGTTGGATGCAAATGCCTTCCATTCAAACACAACGATACTGAATTTTTAGAGTACCTGCTTATTAAAAATACTGGCTATTCAAAAGTCTTTGTAGTTACTGAATCAGTGTTTTCGACCGAGGGAACAATAGCACCTTTCAAGGAAATATATGGCTTATGTCAGAAATATAATGCTGTTCCAGTAATAGATGACTCACACGGTATAGGAGTGATCGGAATTAATGGCAAAGGCATATTATCCCACTGTGGTATCAATAATTATGATGGCATCTATACAACTTCAATGGGTAAAGCAATGTCCAATAATTGCGGAGTCATTGGAGGTAAGCATGATTTGATTAAATATCTGAGCTTTTTCAGTTCTCACTTAGTTTACTCAACATCTGTTTCACCGTCAGTTCTAGCAGGCATCAACATAACTATTGATATTGTGCTTGATGAGTTCAATGAAAGATATAAGAAGATTTATTCATATTCATCTATTATCAAGCAAAGCTGCCAGGAAAATGGCATTAATGTCTCTGATAGTGAAGCTCCAATTAATTCCCTAATTGGTGGCAATTCCGAAGGAACGATTTATCTGGCAAAGCAACTGTTCCAAAACGATATACTTTCCACGGCATTTGTTTATCCTTCGGTACCAAAAAACGATGGAAGGGTTAGACTAATTGCTGGTGCAAACCTTGAAGAAAGTACTATAGACAATGTTAGAACAATAATAAAAAAAATCAGGACCAAGTAAAATGAATACAGTGTTGATAATAAACCCATTTTCACACAATGGCAGATCGGGCAAAGATGCTTTGAAAGTCATAAATTATCTAATTGATAAAGATTTCGATTTTGAACCGGTTTTTATTAAGAGATTTGAGGACTGCTACACTCTATCTAAAAAAGCAAATAAATCTGGTATCAAAAATATTATTGCCATGGGTGGAGATGGAACAATAAATAAAGTAATAAATGGATTCTATAACAAGGAAGGCAAGAAAATCTCGGATTCAAGGTTTGGTGTCATCTATACAGGCACAAGTCCAGATTTCTGCAGAAGTTATCAAATACCTACTAAGGTATTCAAAGCATCAGATGTGATAATAGAACAGAAGACCAGAGAAATTCCTGTCGGTAAGATCAGCTTCTTTAATGCTAATAGAAAACAAGTAACCAGATACTTTGCATGCTGTGCCAATATTGGTCTGGGATCCTCACTTGCAAAAAAAGCAAACTCAGGCATCAGGAAGTATCTGGGTGACTCTACAGGCACCTTCCTATCTCTCTTACAAATACTTATTAAGTACAAAGGTACTGACTACATTGTAAAATACGATGATGAAGAGCAGAAGATCGAAAACGTAATTAACCTATCTGTAGGAATAACTAAATATATCGCTTCGGGTATCAAATTCTATAGAAAGCCAGAACTTGCTGGTGAATATTTTTATCTTATTAAAGCAGCAAATCTAAGAATGAAAAATTTAGCTACTTTTTTAAGAAGGATTTATTCAGGCAGAGAATTCCCTGATACTGATTTTCTTTCTGTCTCGTATGCTAAGAAGATCAATATTGAAAAGAATACTGAACATCCTGATGTTGAATTTGATGGAGATCCATCAGGACTATTGCCTTGCAGTATCGAATTTGCTCAAGATAAATTATCGTTAATTATATAAACCAAAGTAATAATCCATGAAAAAACACATAATAAAACTGATACTGGTTCTGGATATGATACTAATAATATTCGGAGCAATGAATTTCTTTCTTTTCTTTGATAAAGCTGGTTTGCCTGATATTTATAAGCCAGACATTAACAGCTTTTCGTTTGATGTAAAGAACATATATCATGGCGAAGAGATTATAGAATTTGATGGGATTAGGGTACTAAATCCTGATGCCTTAGATTATTACCTGCTTTTGTATAAACCTGGTGATTTAATAAAGATCAAATCAAAACTCGATGGAGAGATCATAGAACGTATTATTGCACTGCCTACTCAATTCTGTGCAATTGAACTAATGATTATGGCAACAGTTACAGTTTTCTATTTCTTTACTGGTATTTTTATCATAATTAGATTTAAACATAAGACTTTTTCGTTGGTGATACACATGGTTTGCATATTGACAGGAGTGATGATTACTAGTGACTGGGGCGATTTGATAACCTATCCAAGCTTCATTAATTTAATTAACTTTTTCCTTTTTGAATGTGCTACCTTTCTTGTGCCTGTTTTCTTTTTACATTTCAGTTTCACGTATCCAAAAGCCACATCCAAATACAGCATGATATTCCTTGTACCATTATACTTAATCTCAATAACCTTTATCATAGTATCAGCGATAAACATCGTTGCTGTCTTTTACTATGGCAAAGAGATAACTGACACATATCTTCTAATTTTTCACAATACAATCTCAGATTTATTGTTAATATTCGGTTTAATTCTCACTGTAGCTAAATTAGAACACTCTGTTCTTAAAATGACTGATATCATATTTCGTAAAAAAATATATTGGGCTTTGCTCGGTATCTCCTTTGGTCCGTTGATATACGTGTTCATGATACTATTTCCAAGGCATATAATGGGCTATCAGTTAGTTAGCCAGACACTTATGGAATTTTCAATTATAATAGCACCAATTATGCTCTTGGTCTCTGTTACAAGAAAGAATGGTAATGGTTTTTGACGTTGTAACTATTTACTTATTCTCATTTTCCTTACATAATTTGAAAATAAACGTTGGGATATCAACTGCTTTACTTCATGAAGTATTTGGAAATCATTTGATCCTCAGTACAATTGAGTTATATTTCTGAAGGATCAAGAATTACAATTTTTTAGGTAAGAGATTCTCAATTTCACAACTCATGTCCCTACAATTAAAAATAAGGGGTTTACGAGAATTCTACTACAAACAATAATTTCGTTTTTCCAAGGATATATATCAGACAACACTCCCTACCCCCTCTTAGTAAGAGGGTGATACCACTGGTTTTCCCCCTCTTTGCAATGCTTTGATCCCGATTTATCGGGAGAGGGGGCAGGGGGTGTTTCCATTAAATATATCCGAATTTCTGGGAAGTTTTTGTTTAGTAAGAATCAGGAGTTCTCAATTTTTGTATGAATATTTCAAACAGAAACGATTAGATAGAACAAAAGTTAGATAATTAAGTCCAGATTTGGTATTGATGGAATTAGAACTGATTTTACAACCTGAAATATTAATGAAAAATGCTAAAGTTAATGATTTATGTTAGCATTTCAAGAATTACCTCTTGCTTTTTCGTCAGTTTTACCTTTGACTATAAGATTGAAAATTGCAGATTAGAAAAGAATATTTGTCATTGCTCGCAAAAAAGTTATATTTAGCTATTATAGAAACTTAAACACATGATCATTAGTATTAGATTAAGGTGTTGATTTCAATATGATTGAATAACTTCTACGTATATCATAGATTGAGCGAGAGAGATTATTCTTGGTTCTGCAATAGTATAAATCTTTATAATTGTGTAGGGTTCAGAAACAGTACCCTTGTCTCTCCGAATTTCTTCTCTTGAATAATATTATACCCTGTGGGAAGAATGAAACCCAATGAATTTGAATTTTCAATAGAAATTATTGAATCTGGATTGAGAATATTATATCTCAGTAATTTCTTTAATATTTCAGATAGTATATTTAACTTATAAGGAGGGTCTAAAAAGCAAATATCAAATTTTCTTTCAGTTACTAAATTGCTATCAATAGCTTTCAAAGCAGATTGATGAATAATTGCAAAATGGCTCTTTGGGATATTAAAAAGCTGAGCTGTATTCCTGATATAGTCAACGGTTGCCCTGTTCTTCTCGATAAAAGTGCAATGAGCACTTCCTCTGCTTAAAGCTTCAAATCCCATAGCACCAGTTCCAGCAAATATATCTAAGCAAGTCTTTCCATCGAGATCAAACATATTAAATAGAGAATTAAATATACTTTCCCGGACAGCATCGGCAGTAGGTCGCACTCCAGCAGGTGCTTTTTTGGTATTACGTCGTCCTCCGTATATTCCGCTTATTATTCTCATATCAGATAATAGCAAGCTTTTTATAGTATGTAGGAATAGCTCCACCTACGCATGGAGGGAAAATATGGGATACGCGTGAAGCGTATTCCTTATCACGTTGGTCAAGATTTGACATCATCATACGAAAAGCATTCATCCTTCCAGTTTCAGCAACAAAGGCAAGTACATTGGGTTGCATCAAATCTAGAAAATCTTTTGTTAGATAAGGTCCATAAAAAAAGGCGGCATCTATACGATCTACATATTCCGTCTGAATCTTGTCAAATTCTATCATCATTATTTCACCAACTTCATTGAGTTGAGTATATTTTGCTGTGTTGTAATACAAGGGTTTGCCCTTCTTAAGAATTGATATATCAACGAACTTCTTTTCAATACCTATCAGCATTACATTTCTTTGTATATAATCGGGATAATTATAAAGGAAACAAGAATGAGTGGTAAGCTGCCCAAGCTCGATTCTCGATATAGGCATATCAAGCGGTTTTAGAATTTTCTTGCAATTTCCATAGCTTTTTTTTGGAATTATTATGCCCATCATCATTTTCTTTTTATTTTTTTTAGCCGCAAGAGGTATTATATTAGCCATAAAATCGCTTGTATCAAACTTTGGATACTGCTGGCGGATTTCAAGATTAACTAATTCCTTTAGTTTCTTCTCTGATAATGAATCATCGCCAGGAAATTGAGAGATAAGCACACTGTCTATTGGTAATGTTACAGTTAGCTGTGAGGGTTGAAAAGGCAAATCATCAAGTAGAATTTCAAGTTCCTGCGATCCAAGTAAAGACATATTCCCTTCAGGGTTATTGAGGTCAATTTCTTCCTCCAAGTCAATACTATGCTCCGTAGAATTGATATAAACCAGTTCTATTCCAGTTTCAGTGGGCATTATACCAGAAATATATGTTCTGTCATTAGCAAAATAAACTGATAATACTTTTTCCATTTTTATTTCCGCTTCATTTGTAATAATATCAAGATAATATCTATGTTTAATATTTCAAAATAAAAATATTCTTATGTATATTAGCTTTTTGTTTTATTCAAAAATAATTGAGAAAATATTATGCCAACAAAGGGAATAATTTTAGCTGGTGGTAGTGGTACTCGTCTTTATCCAATGACAGCCATATTTAGTAAGCAATTGCAAGTAATCTATGACAAACCAATGATTTATTACCCTCTGGCTATTTTGATGTTGGTGGGTATTAAAGATGTGCTTATTATATCTACACCACAAGATACACCTAATTTTGAAAAACTTTTGGGAGATGGTCAAAACTGGGGAATAAATTTGCAATACATTGTACAGAATGAGCCAAAAGGTATAGCCGAAGCATTTGTTTATGGTGAAGAGTTTATTGGGGAGGATCAGGTATTGCTTATTCTCGGAGATAATTTATTCTATGGCAAGCTGGATTTTCTTCGTAATGCAATAAAAAATAATATAGGTGGAACTGTTTTTGGCTATCGCGTGAATAATCCTACAGATTACGGTGTAGTTGAGTTCAATGAGAAAAACGAGGTAGTAAGTATAGAGGAGAAACCCAAAAAACCCAAATCAAAATATGCTATACCGGGCCTTTATGTATTTAGTAACGATGTAGCTGATATTTCTAAAAACATGAAGCCCAGCGAAAGAGGAGAATTGGAGATAACCGACGTACAAAAAGAGTACCTAAAGCGTGATAGTTTGAAAGTGGAACTAATAGGAAGAGGTGTCGCGTGGTTAGACACTGGTACTCCTGAAAATCTAATAGAAGCAGGTGAATTCATCCACTCAATAGAGAAACGTCAGGGTTTGAAAATTGCCTGCCTCGAAGAGATAGCATATAATCAGGGGTTTATATCGAGAGAAAAGTACATTGAGGTTGTAAATAATTTGCCTAACTGTTCTTATAAAGATTACTGCCAAAACATTTTGGAAACTTTATAAAGCCGAATAATTTTTCGTATTTTTGTAAACTGGAAATTGTGAGATTAATGATTGCTAATTAAATAAAATGCTCCAAATAGTTCAATACCAAAAAACGGGAGAAGTAAGTGCTTCCGAGCTTCCGGCTCCGATATGCAAAGAAGGTGGAATACTTGTTCAAACTCATTTTTCGCTAATCAGTGCCGGGACAGAGAAGATATCTGTTGAAAATGCTCAATCATCGCTTATCCAACGAGCCAGGAAACAACCCGATCAGGTGAAACTCGTGATAGATAGCATCAAGAAGGAAGGTATAGTATCAACTGCCAAGAGAGTTAAATCAAAATTAGAATCTTACAAGCCACTCGGCTATAGTGCCTCTGGTGTTGTAATCGATAGCAGAACAGATGGTTTTATACCAGGCGATAAAGTTGCAGTAGCTGGAGCAGGTTACGCAAATCATGCAGAAATACTATCTATCCCGAAAAATCTTGCAGTTAAAATACCTGATAGTGTTACTTTCGAGGATGCTGCATATACTACTCTTGGTTCAATAGCAATGCAAGGAGTTCGCCAGGCAGACCTTCGACTGGGTGAGAAGGTAGCAGTCATTGGTCTTGGTTTGCTAGGACAAATAACAGTACAGCTTCTGAAAGCATCAGGTTGCCAGGTTGTAGGGCTTGATATTAATGAAACATTATTTGCAATGGCAGAGAAATTTGGCTGTGATAAATGCTATCCAAGTAGTTTTGAATATACCAACGATATTCTTGCTTTTACTCATGGTATTGGCTGCGATGCAGTAATAATAACTGCATCAACATCATCTAACCAGCCGATGGAACTTGCCCTGGAACTTGCCAGGAAAAAGGGTAGGGTCGTTGTAGTTGGTGCTGTGGGAATGAACGTACCACGTGGTACATTTTATGCGAAAGAATTAGATTTGACTATCTCATGTAGCTACGGTCCTGGAAGATATGATCCAAATTACGAAGAGCGTGGCGAGGATTACCCACCAGCTTATGTGCGATGGACTGAGAATCGAAATATGCAAGCATTTCTTGAGCTTATTTCATGCGGATCAATGAATGTGAAAGCAATGAATACACATACTTTTGATATTAAAGATGCCGCGAAAGCTTATGATTTGATTACTGGAAAAACGGATAACAAATTTCTTGGTGTCTTGATATCCTATTCACAAAGAAGTGATGCAAATATAAAAAGCGTTCAGTTAGGATATTCCCAAAATAATAAATCCATTAATATTGGTTTTATTGGTGCTGGCACATTTGCTCAGGGCTATCTTCTTCCGAACATTAGCAGCAAAGATGTTGATTTCGTTGCCTGCTCAACGGAAACACCTGTCAATGCACAATCTGTAGCCGAAAAATATGGATTTGCTATCAGCACGACAGATTCTTCTGAATTAATAAGAAATAAAGACGTTAATACAATTTTCTGTGCCACAAGGCACGACACACATGCAAAATTTGTTATTGAAGCAGTAAAAGCAAACAAACCAATCTTTGTAGAAAAGCCACTTGCTGCTACTGAAGTTCAATTAAAAGAGATCAAAGATCAAGTAGAGAATCAAAATGGTAGTGTATTCGTTGGCTTCAATCGTAGATTCTCGAAACCATTTATAACATTGAAAGAGTTTTTTAGTCAAAGGTCTGAGCCACTTGCGATGCACTATAGAGTGAATGCAGGTAAAATACCGAAATCACATTGGGCAATGCAAGCAGAACATGGTGGTGGACGCATCGTAGGCGAAGCATGTCATTTTATTGATTGCATGGTTTATCTATCTGGTAGTTTGCCAGAAAAAGTATATGCACAATCAATCTCGACATCCTCCAGAGAAAATATGGATACCGAAACAGTGGCTATTACTATTAATTTCAAAGATGGGTCGCTCGGCATTCTGGAATACTTCGCAAATGGAGATAGCTCGTACCCAAAGGAATATTTCGAAGCATTCTGTCAGGGCAGTATTGGAGTGATGAACAGCTTTACATCTGTCAATCTGGTGCGAGGTGGAAAAACAAAGACTCACAAATTCAATGGCAATAAAGGTCATAAGGAAGAAGTTGTGGCATTTCTGAA
>Ga0272443_10003260_pt1 | contig 19330 bp, 14 predicted proteins | sample SSMAcet12_FD_193581 | JGI IMG/M metagenome (GOLD analysis project Ga0272443, IMG submission 193581) | Marine sediment archaeal communities from Little Sippewissett salt marsh, Falmouth, MA, United States - SSM-Acet-12 | ecosystem: Environmental > Aquatic > Marine > Wetlands > Sediment ... | reverse complement strand
TTGCAGTTATCTAATGAAGTGAGTTATCCCGAGTACGTTGTTGAGGGCAGGGATTACATCCTGGGAGAACCACCCGACTATACCCCGTTAACCTATCCCCACCCCTACACGTATCTGGTCCCGGAAACGATGCCTCCCGCCAAACCAGAGGGGCTGATTAAATACTAGTGGATCCAGACTGACTTTTCCCAATCTCCTAGTGTTTCTTTCCCGGGGTGACGCAAGTTTTTTGCGTCACCCTTTTTTTTCGGAACCTGAATTAATATTAAAACAGGGCTTTTATGCACGTTTTTAAGATGAAAGGGAGTGTTTCCCCTTTGGTATTTTTAGGGTGTCGAACCCGGGGGATTTAACCGCGCACAGAAGGAAAAGGAGCCATATGGGGTGCGGGCCCTTGAAAGCGGCCTCCGTGACATTGTAAAGGAGAAAAACCGGGAGGTAGGCAAGCCCGAAGCTTCCAAAGGTCCTGTCCGATTCCAGTTCGAATCGGTTCTTCCGATAGGCGGACCAGACGAGGATCCCGATGAGCATAACTCCAACGATCCCGAGATTGAGGTAGGTTTCGATGTATCCGCTGTGAGCCTGATTCGGGTGCCACCAGCGCGAAGCCCAGAGTGTCTCAAGACGCTCCCCCAACCAGAAGGTGTCATACCCTGTACCAAGGAGGGGGTTAATGTCCATGCGAAGAAGATCCTTCCAAAGGGGCATCCTGTCCGTAAGGGTGGGATCCCGACCCAGGCTCTCAATAATGAACCCCGTGATGTCCGCGGTTATCTGAAAGAAACCATAAACAGCTATCAGAAGAACGGCCAGGAATCCCAAAGATCTCGCGTTCCTTTTGGCTACCGGCATGTTCAGGAAAAAGAGCAAAACGGCTCCTATTATCAGGCAGATCAGAGCTGTCGCGCTTCTCGCGGTTAACACCAGCCATGAGACCAAAACCCCAAACCCGGTCAGGATAAAGGTGTCTGACCGGGTTTTTATCCCTTCCCGTTTTTTCCTGGTGAAAAAAAGCCAGAGCAGGAAGAAACCGCAGACGAGGCAGAGAAAACCGAGGTAGTTCTTGTTGAGGCCAACCCCGACGAGCTGAATTTCGCCCGTCCAGGGATGGTAGGCACGTCCGATTTGCGGAAAATACCGGATAAACAATACCGAGAGAGGGATCAGGATGTACATGTAGTGCCTGAAAATGCTTTTGAACCTTTCCTCTCCCTGACTATCGGTGACGATGATCAGGACCATGATGAGGTTGCCTATTTCCTTAATCCATCTCTTGAACCCGATGAAACCAAAATCAGACCATAAAAGGCTCACGCCGCAGTAAAGAAAAAAAACAAAGACCCACCAGTTTGCCCTGAGCAGTTCCCCAAGGACCAACCTGCGCCGGAAAAGGATAAAAAACCCGATAATTATCAGAACCAGAAAGAAGACCCTGTCGATGGGACTTCCTTCGGAATAAATGGCCATGGGGTCGACGGGGGTCCCGAGCCTGATCCACTGCCCCGGGAACCGGGAACTGAGAACCAGGAACCAGACGAGAGGAACCCATTGCGAGATGGGCAGGGAGCGGCCAACCCTCTTTTCATACAGGAGGAGGAAGGCAATTCCCATGACAGTCAGAAAAGCTGCTAGTTGAGGGAGCACACCTGATCCCAAAGACCCGCGAGTGAGTCTTTTTTCAAAATTTACGCGGGAACCGTTAAATTAATAATCACAAATTCATTGCTCTTTGACCGGAAGCGGAAATGGTTAGGAAAAATAAATTCAATGGCGGCCAAGCCTTTTCCCTTTCCCCTTACCGCCTTCCCGGGAAAAAATAGGACGGAAACCTGATCAACGGGTTTTTCCTATCATAAGATCCTTCTGATAATTTCAAGAGAAACAAGGCGATTAATCTCCCGGGTAAAATTGTGTCCCTTGTGGAGATGTTTGTAAAGCATCTCCTCAACGCTTTTCTTTTTTACAATTGACCCGATTTTAAGTTCTTGGCTTCCCAGAATGCCCATGACGAAATCCTTCAGTTCCTCCCTGATCCACCGGGAGTAGTGCAGATACCGGTGATTCCCGAGAAATCTCCGTTCCAGTTCGGCTTTGATGACAATCCGGTTCAGCAATGAAAGCCTGCTGGGCATCCCCTCACTGAAGAAGTACTCAACCCGGAACATCCCCTCCTGATACAGCCGCCCCAATTGCGTCCTTAAAAAACCCCTGTTCCCGACAACACCCCGATCGGTCGGGATTTCCATCAGGGCCGGATTATTCCGGTGGATCAGATTCAGGGAGGCTGTTTTTTCCCCGACCATATCCCTCGGCGTCCGGTAGAGTAGCTCCAACAGATCATTGTCCATAAAAGGAGTCCGAAGATTTATCCTGGCATTTTCTACTTTTATGCGTCCGTATTCGTGAAAGGGTGCATCATGGAAAAGGGTAAAGGAAAGGCTGTTCCGCGCGATTGCTTCACCGTACCTTTCCAAAGCTCCATCAATATATTTCTGGAACCCATCCTGAAAAAGGTCCCTTTGAAAAGAGGAGGGTTTGAAGGTCGTCGTCCACCTCAACACTTCACTGCCGAATTTACCGGAAAGCCGAACAGGGGAAATTTCCCGGGCAATTTCATTGAAGTAAAGATCATGGGCCCCGAAAGCTTCATGATACCCGTCGGAAAAGAAAATAGTTTTTTCGGCATACTTTTCAAAATCATCAAAAAAATCCCTCTGAAGGACAATGGATTCATGCGGCTGATAAAGAGATGCGGTGACAGACCGGGCGATCTTCTCATCAAGGGTTTTGCGAACGTTGTTGCCAAAAGTGTAAAAACGGATTTCATCGAGAGGAATACCGATATTCGCCAGGATAATTCGGGAATCAAGCCCCCCCGTCAAGGACATCCCAAGGGGTTTTTCACCCTTTAAATACCTGGGCAGAATCGCCCGGAATTTTTCATTCAGCTGTCCCAGGAATTGTCCCCTGTCCACCTCCTCCTGCTCTTCCCATAACCTGGGATCAAAGTAGGACTCCTTCAAAAAAGTTTCCGCCTTTTTGATAACCCATTTGGACCCACCTGGAACCAAAGAAACATTTTTTTGAAAAGTCCTGCCACCTATTGGATGTCCATAAACAAAAAACTCTCCAAGCGCGTCAAAATCCGGAGCACGAAGCTCCTCCCTCCAAGCGGTTAATGCCTTGGCTTCGGAGCTGAACAACCATTCGCCGTCAGCCTTCCCGAAAAAAAGCTTTTCCATCCCGAAACGATCGTTAAAAAGAATGGTTTTTCCCTTTCGCTTATCGAGAATGATCCCTGAAAACCAGCCGTTTAGCTCCTTGAAAATCTCCTCCCCCTTGTCCTCGTACCCCAAGGCAACCCACTGGGCGTTGCCAAGGTCTTCAAGGTCACCCCATCCGGGCATCTTCCGGATTTTCTCCTCGTCAATAAAAATCTCCCCGCTCAGAAAAACAAGGATATCCCGCTTTTTGTTGTAGATGGGCATACGATCGTTGAATGATCCCTTTTTGCAGATCCACCCGACATAAACACCTTCCTCCTCCCAGGAAAAAATGCCCTGTTCATAATCAGGGTAATGGCCCATCCCTTCAATAAGCCTTTCGACCTCGTAAAGGCATTTGCCGGATTTTTCTTTCGAAAAAAGGGCGACTATCCCTGGCATATTTCCCCCTTGGTCCAAAATACAAGGCATAATGGTATTCTGAAAATTAAAATTGCGTTCTTCAGAAAGAAGTCCGGAAAATTCTTGAGCGCGTTTCGTTTTTTCCAAATTTCCGGGTTAATAGTACCGGGAACCCGAAGCAGCATCACCCCTGACTGGCCGGGCATACCATTTCAGGTCCATGCCATTCTAAACCTCCTGGTGGCGGAACGAATCGTTTTTCTTCCTTACCAGTAATGCCTTAAGCCTGTCCATCTGTTCTTTCCGATTGAAACGTACTAACTCCCTGGATATGGGTTTTTTTACGAAAGTTGCCATGGACCAGTAATAGCCCAGAATAAGCAGGGCTCCCCCTATCACATAAGGAGGCTTTAACATCTGGTACCCGCCCCTGAAAAGCTGCCACAGCGGATGCCCCCCGAACAGGTAATCTTTTTTCCCGTAATGAAACCTGGCTTTTAAAACGTTCCTGCCCGCTGTTCCCATCTTCCGATGATGGAAATAAGTCTTCCCTCCAAAAGAAAATGTTTTCCAGCCGTTCATCCTTGCGGTGGTAACCGCTACCCAGTCAACCCCTCCGCTTTTTATCGGCTGATATCCCCCCAGCTCATCCATACATCCCCGCCTGAAAAGCTGGACCTGCCCATTAACATGGTTGGCACTGATATAACTGTCTATAAAAGAGTGAAAATTTTCCTCAAGGTAATGCGTTCCAGCAACTCCCAGTTCTGGCATTTCTTCGAATTTACCGATCAGGTATTCGAAAAACCCCGGGTCAAAAGAAATATCAGCGTCAATATTTCCCACCAGGTCAAATTCCAGATCCCGAACCGACTCAAGTCCCTTGTTGAAGGCGTGGGCTTTGGCCGCGAAGTGCCTATCCTCTCTTCTGGGAACATTGATCAACCGGATCCACTGAAATTCCTTAAGATATCTGGACACGATCTTCTCCGTATCGTCGGTGGATCCATCATTGACAATGACCCATTTCAAAGGTGGAATCGTCTGGGAGATGACGGACTTGATGGTTTCCTCCATATAATCTTCTTCATTATGCGCCGGCGTGATCAGAACGTAAGAAAGGGCCATTTTTAGCTCCAATTCCCGTTATTTACCGTTTTTTTAAATAAAATTTCCGGGAAAGCTTTTCCTGGAATGTAAATCTGGGTCAGCGTAAAAACACCGGACCAGCCTTAAACCATTCCCGGTATTTAGGATAGGATCCCCCGGGGTAAACATCCCCGGACGGGACTAATTATCTTTCCCCTTGGATTTTTTGTTGTAGTAGCGGTTTCTGAGATCCTTCAACCGGTTTTTCAATCTCTCCGGAAGCATGCCTTTGAAGCCGCGGTGAAGGTTCAGGGATAAAGCCACCTTTCCCTTGACCGTCAGTGGAACATAATATCGGGGCACATCGAAACGCTCAAATCCGTTCTTCTTCTTAAACCCCCCAAGGGACCTTTCATCCCAGTAGGTATAGCAGAGATAAGGGATGCCTTTCTCTTCGCAAACACGGATCGCTTCGGCGATAAGCGCATTATTGGGACACTTGTCCCGGTGCTTTATTTTGGAGATGATCTGCCCTGTTACCGCGAATTTTCCGGCGTTTCCCAGCATGATAAATCCGATTAATTTGTCCTCATAATAGGCGCCAATGAGGCTCTCCCGGAAGAGATACCTCGAAAACTGGTTTTTAACCGTCTCAAAATCTTTTCCATAATGCCAGAAAGGCTTTCCCTGACGGACCGGGGTTTCATTGAATATATCGACCATACCCTCAACAAAAGCATCATCAAAGTCCGGTCTTTTCATAACCACGCCTCTTTTTCCGGCTTGCCTTGCGCGGTTTCGCGCCTCGCTTTTAATCTGATTTTTCCACCAGTGGTCAAAAGATGAAACAGGCAAAACCGCCCAGGATTCCGTCTCCCTGTAATAGGGGAATCGAGGCTCACCGTCGGGAACACGTTGAATGAAAGTGAAATAATCCGGCCTTGGTGATATCTTCTTAAGTGTTCCAATTATCTTTTCAGGGTCATCCACCTCCGTGAACCACTCATCATTGACCCATACATGCCTGAGGAAACCCTCCGTCACAACCATTTCGACATTTCCAACTTTGACCGAATTTACCTCAAAATCCTTCCCTTTTATATTTATTCTGGTTTTTTGCAGACTCATTATCCTTCACCTCTTTTCAGAAAAACCGTTTCCCCATAATCTTGATTCGCACCACTGTGCCCTTTTCAGGGTTTAAAAATTCCGGCTATTTCCCGTCAAATGTTTCTCCCGCTAACCCCTCGATGGTTGGTAAATACTCCACCTGGAGAATCGGCAAGAAAACTTTTATCCCAATATTCTTCCGGGTATAGGGCCACGGCGCGAATGGTTATTCTGCGGGGATTTCAGAGTGGGTGCGCAGTCGGCCTCGTTTCCGGGTTTTTTGCCTTTTTCCCTCCGGGGTTCCGATATTGCTTTCTGCCTCAGGAATTCGTGAATAATTTCAGCCACTGCCCGAACATGACAATGCTGAACAGGATTTTATGGTTATCATTTTTCCCCGACCTGTGCTCATCGAGGAGATTTTTGACCATTTCAATCTCCAAATAATCATAAACGGGTGACCTTGCGTTTAACAAAACAGCTTCAAATTCTCCTTTCATTGATCCGTTAAACCAGCTGTCCACGACGTTCGTGGCAAATCCTCTCTTCTTCCTTTTCAGGATCTCCCCGGGGAGGAAATCGCGGCACACCATCCTGTGAAGTCTTTTTTGCCCGAAAAGGTTGATTTTATAGGCTTCAGGAAGCCTCTGGGCATATTCCACCACTTCCCGGTCAAGGTAGGGAACACGTACCTCGAGGCTGTGAGCCATCGACATTTTGTCGGTGTACATCAAAAGCTCATCGGGAAGGGAAGAGCGAACCTCAAGGAACTGGAACCCTCCCAACTCGTCAGTTTCTTCCATTAGGGGAAAAAGATCCTCCCAGGAATTCAGGACGAGGTCTCCTGTTTTTTCGGGAAGGATCCCGGGTTGAAACAGCCCATCGATTGTGGAACCGGGGGCGATGGAGAATACCTCCTGGTACCTTTTGAATCTGTCCGGAAGGTCCAGCGAATAAAGGCCGCGCTTTACCGCCTCGTTCCTGGGCAAAGATCCCAGGGACGCCTTCAGGAAGGCTCTGACCGGCCCGGGAATCTTTCTCCAGAAGGCACCGTAATGGATTCCGAAATGCCTCGGGTATCCTCCGAAAAGTTCATCCGGTCCCTGACCGACAAGGGCCACCTTTATATCCTCCCTGGCCCTTTTGCAGACGAAATACATCGGGACGATGGACGAGGTCGCGACCGGCTCTTCGAGGAAGGACACAATATTCGAAAGAGCCTCTTCAAAGGTTCCCTGGTTGATCTGGACAGGGACGTGCCTGGACGAAAAAATCCTTGCGGTCCTTTCCGCGTCTTTAAGTTCATCATCCCGGAAAGTTTCCCCGTAGCCAACCGTGTAGGTCGGCCACGAATCGCCGAACTCGTTCATCAGGCCGAGAAGAAGCCCTGAATCGACCCCGCCGCTTAGCAACAGCCCGACCGGGACATCACTTAACAGGTGACGTTTAACGGATCTGCGGTAGATTTCCAGCAGTTCGGCCTTGGCCGATTCCGGGGATGGCAAGGGTGAAAATGGCCCGGGTTTGAAATTGTACCAACGTTTCACACTTGTTCCGCTGCCGTCGGCCACCAGCATGGTTCCGGGCGCCAGTTTTTTAATACCCTTGAAAAGGGTGAAAGGGGAGGGCGTGTAGCGATAGCGCAAAAATAGATCGACGGCAAGCGGGTCGACCGCTGGTTTTTCCTTGAGATTGGCCAGGATGGCCCGAATCTCGGAACCGAAAAGGACCTGGTCCTTCCCGATCTGGAAGTAGACGACCTTGATGCCCATCGGGTCTCTCACCAGTATCAGCCTCCGATTTTTTTCATCCCAGATGGCAATGCCGAACATCCCGTTGAGATGATCGAAGACCTCAAGCCCCCACTGTTTGTAGCCATGGATAATGACTTCGGTATCGGACCTGCTAGTGAATTCATGACCATAGCCGCTCAGTTCCCGCCTGAGTTCAGGGAAATTGTAGATCTCCCCGTTCAGAACAACCCACACGGAGCCTTCCCGGTCGGACATGGGCTGATGCCCGCCCTCGATATCAATGATGGACAGGCGCCTGAATCCGAACCCAAGGGGTCCGGAAAGGTAAATGCCTTTGTCATCAGGACCACGGTGCACCATTGTCGCGGTCATGCGCTCCAGGTCCTCGCGCAAAACGGGACGCCCGTTCCCGAAATTATATTGTCCACAGATTCCGCACATGTTTCGGCCTCCGGTCAGGTCTCTTTTTCCCCCAATTTTTCCTGTTTTACGAAGAGACACAGATTCCTGAAGATCTGGGCCTGCCCCCATCGATGCATGGGGACGTTATCCCATCCGAAGATCAGCTTCCTTGACCGGAAAGATCCGGTTTTTTTCCGCCACCGGGTCAGGACATCCTCCAGGACTCCATGAAGAACCTTTTCAAAACGTGTGTCACGATGTCTCATGAGAAGGCAGAGGTTAAGGGATTCCGCGTAATCATAGAGTTCATTCCGGTAAAGAACCATGCGGGGCTTAATCGAGAAGGACTTTGGCAAACCTTCGCTGTCCAGCAGATCCTTAAGATAATAATCAGCTCCTTTTTCAAGGGCCCGGAGGGCAGGAGCGTGGTTCCGGATACCTACGATCTTGGCGAGAGCCTTTAAAACAAAACACGTGTGGTAGTGATCGATGAAATCGTTATAGCCGTCCGTGGAGTAAAACCAGGAACCATCGGAGCGCTGGGACTCGATGAGGTAATTCAGGTTCCCCTCGGCCACCTTCCAGTATTTTTCATCCGAAAAAACATCTGCGGCACTTGTCAGAAGAAAGGCCCGGTAAGCGCTGGCATTGACCACTCCCCCTTCATCGTAGGGAGTATAACTGCTGGATGCAACGCCTGGGGATACCTCGGTATCCTTAATATCCCTGAAAGCATGCTCGGCAATGGAGTGCATTATTTCCAGCCACCGCTTATTCCCGTCGATCCGGTAAATGGAATAAAAGGCTTCAAATCCGTAGGGCGTTGAGGTGATAAGAGGCGTGTTTTTCCCCACAGTCCCTTTTTTGGTCACCCACTCGTAGGGATATCCCCAACAGAATCGGTCAAAATCCGGGCATCGGGTTTTTTCGAGGATATCAAGAAAGTGAAGCGCCCTTTGATAATGTTTTTCCTCTCCGGTCGCCTCGAAAAGAAAGGCGAATCCCATGGCGAAATGGGAATCGGCGATGGGAAAACGCTGCTTGTGCCAGAAAAATCTGCGCGCAGCCGGGAAAAAGGCCTCGCTGGCCACCATCGGCAAAACGGCCAGCTTTCCGTAGCCGGGGTGCCCGTAATAAAAGGATTTTGCCCAACGACCTATGGCACCGGCATAATAGCTCTGAAAGTCAAAAGATTCCTCCCCGTAATGATCAAGCCAGCGGATAAAGCATGAAAGGGTTTCGGCAACCCTGTCTGGGTTTCCGGGATGCAGTACTTCGCGGTCGGGAAGGAAGGGGGGGTCGGAGATTTTATTCATTGATCCTCTCTTCATAAAAGGTTATCAGGTTTTTCTTGTCTTCATCCCAGTTTAATTTTTTAACCAGTTCTTTTGATTTTTTAACTTTTTCCATTACGTTTTCCGGATTCTCGATCATGGCCAGCATCTGACTCACCAGATCCTCCAGATTTTCCGGTTCGAAATAAAAAATACTGTCCTCTGGAATATACTCCTCTAGCGTTTTCGTGCGGCTCGAGATCACCGGAAGCCCTTGCGTCATGAACTCGATTACTTTTGTTGAAAAATAAAGATCTCCGAAAGGCCCCGCAGGATGGGTCGAGAGACCCGCATCCGCCAGGGCCATGACATTCTTGACCTCGGAATGTTTGACAGGCTTGAGAAGTTCTATCTTTTCCTCTATCCCGAGGTTCCTGGCCAGATCGACCACCTGGTCCAGACAGTTCCCTTTTCCCAAAATAAGGAACTTGACATCGGGATAGGTTTTGGAGATCTGGGCGATCGCACGGACGGCGATGTCAAGGCGGTAGTTTTCCGTTACGGTCCCGGAATAAAGGAAAATAATATTTCCCTCATTGTAGGGCCAGCTCTTCCGGTCTTCGCGGATGGGGAATTTATCCAAACTGGGGAGGTTGTGAATGATCTTGATGGATGCCAAAGAGCGGCCGGATTTTTTGGCGACATTCTTGGCCATCGGTTTGCTCACTGTCACGAGGTGGTCCGGTATTCGGTAGCAGATCTTCTCCTGCAATCGAATGATCCGGAAGAGGGGGTGACTTCTGGGCAGCTTGTAGGTCCCCTCGAAAAGTTCATTCATCGGATCGTGAACATCCAGAATGAGAGCGGCACCTAACCACTTGGGCACCAGGCCCGCAAAAACAAGGATGTCCGGCATGTTGTGGATGTGGATTACTCCAAACCGGTGACGAAAGTGAAGCAGTGCGAGCCTCCACGCGCCCAGAAAGCAGGTGCCGAAATATTCGAAGAAATAACGGAATTTGTTTCCGCGCTTTTTTGCAATCGGAATACGGTAAACATAAACATCACCGACTTTTTCATAGGGAACTTCGGAAAACCGGCCCGATGACGATACATCCCGGTTGCAGACGACGTGAACCTCATACCCGGCCTCGACGAGGCATTCAGCCTCCTTCAAAACCCTGGCGTCCCTGATGTATATGGTATGCACCAGCATGCCGACGCGTTTCGGCCTGCCCTTTTTATTTGCCATAACGGCTCTCCAGGTCGTCGATGATTTTCATATGCGCCTTTCCGTCCCCGAAAATCTCCCGATACTCCCCGGTGGGTTCAAATTCCTTCGCGAGGCGCGAGATCCTTTCCGGGTCAGGCCCAGCAAGCACCTTCCAACCAGCCTGTGAGATTTCGGGGAACCAGGAAAGTTCGATCAACACAACGCAGGGTTTTTTCAGAAGATATGCCTCTCTTCGGACCCCTCCGGAATCAGTCAGGATCCTGTTTGCCCCCGCCATTGCTCTGAGGAACTCAAGATATCCCATCGGTTTGACGAGTTCAATTTTCGACCGGGAGATATCTTTTACAATTCCATTTTTCTGGATCTGACGCATGGTCCGGGGATGAACGGGGAAGAGAATCCTTTCTCCGGACCTGATAAGCCCGTCAAAAATCAAGGATAGCTTTTTCCCGTCAAGCACATTCTCCTGCCTGTGAATTGTCAAGACGGAATAATCTCCTCTTTGGATAGGGATCTCATGCTTCTCAACGGTATATTTCAGGGCATCGAACATGAGGTCCCCGGTCAGCAAGCGCCTTTGAGTTGCATAGGCTTCATTTTCGAGGTTCTTAAAGTCCGTTTTGGTACAACAGTAGATCACATCCGCCAGAACGTCCGCGACCCTGCGGTTAATTTCTTCTGGATTAAAAAGATCAGCGCTCCTGATGCCACCTTCCACATGGACAAAAGGAACCCGGTTTTTCGTTGAAGCCACTGCGGCGGCCAACGTTGAATTGACGTCCCCGTACCCTAAAATAAAGTCGGGATGCTCCCGGTTAATCAGTTCACTGAGCTTCAGCATGACCTCAGCCGTAAACTGGGTGCTGTTGACATTTGGGACAGCCAGGTGGTAATCGGGCTCCGGAATCTGGAAAGCGTCAAAAAAAGCCTGAGACAACTCGTAATCGTAATGCTGCCCCGTGTGGACCAGAATTTCGTCGATCCCACGCCTCCGGCACTCCCTGTTAACAAGGAATTCCTTGACGAAATTCGGTCTGGTACCCACTATGGAAAAAAATTTCATCACTGCCTCCCTTGCCGGGCTTCTGCCGGGGCCAGATCCAACCCGGCAAATTTCTTTATCTGTTCGGAGACATAGCTGATCTGATCTTCGGTGAGCTCCGGATACATCGGCAGGGATACGATCCGGCCCGAACTGCTGGTCGCCTCCGGGAAGTCGCGTTCCTCATAACCCAGGTATTGATAGGCTTTCAGGTTTGGAAGAGCAATCGGGTAATGGATCCCGGTCCCGATACCTGCGGATTTTAAATGCTCCTGAAGGGCGGTCCTCGTTCCCCTGTCAACCATCACCACATAAAGATGATAAACCGCTTTGACCCCTTCCATCTCCAGTGGTGTCCTGACAAAAGTATTTTTCAGCAGGTCGTTGTACCGGTACGCATTGGCGCGGCGGCGTGCGATCCATTCATCCAGGTGCTTGAGCTTGGCGCTGAGGATGGCTGCCTGGAGGCTGTCAAGGCGGCTGTTGACCCCCTCGAATTCGTGATTGTACTTCTGGACTCGTCCATGATTGGCCAGCATCCTGGTTTTTTCCGCCAACACCTTGTCATTGGTGACCACTGCCCCTCCATCCCCGTAGGCTCCCAGGTTCTTTCCAGGATAGAAGGAGAAACACCCTGCATCCCCAATGGTCCCGATGGGCCTCCCTTTATATTCGGCGCCATGAGCCTGTGCGGCATCCTCCACAACCTTGAGACCATGTCTTTGAGCGATCTGGATGATGGGATCCATATCGGCGGGCTGCCCGTAAAGATGGATCGGGATAATGGCTTTCGTTCTGGGGGTGATTTTCTCCTCAATCCTGGAAACATCGATATTGAATGTTCCCGGATCGATATCTGCAAACACCACCCGTGCCCCCGACATTGTGATCGCCTCCGAAGTGGCGATAAAACTGTTGGCCGCGGTAATGACCTCGTCCCCCCGGCCGACACCCAGGGCCCTCAGCGCAAGAAACAGTGCGTCGGTCCCGTTTCCGACCCCGATACAGTAACGGGCCCGGCAGAACCCGGCGAATTCGTTCTCGAAGGCTTCCAGAAAGGGCCCTCCGACGAAAGAGGTTTTTTCGATCACGTCGGCAATGGCGCTGTCGATCTCGGTCTTGATGCTTAAATACTGGCTTTTAAGGTCAACAAAGGGAATATTCATTTTCTCGTTCCTCAGTAGGGAAGTTCCTGTATCAACTTGATTATTTTCGCGGGATTGCCCACCACCACGGCACCGTCCGGAACATCTTTCGTCACCACCGATCCCGCCCCCACGAGGGAGCATTTCCCGATGGTGATCCCCGGAAGAATTGTGGCATTGGCCCCGATCTTGGCCCCCTTCATGATAGCGGGTCCCTCCAGGGTTTCCTTGACCCCGGGGGAAAGGGGGTATTTGGCGTTTGTTATGACAACGTTGGGCCCTATCCAGACTTCGTCTTCCAGTATGGTGAACTCCGGGATAAAAGCCTGGGTGTGGATCCGGACATTGTTACCGATTTTTACATGGTGCTCGATGACCGAAAGGGTTCCGACGCTGACATTGTTTCCGATCTCGTTTTCTTCCCGGATGTTTGCCTTGTGCCCCGTCTGGAAATTATCCCCGATCCGATTCCCGGCGTAGATGACAGTATGGGAGCGGATATTTGCCTTTTCCCCAATAATCGTCTCAAGGTCACCCGGTTTCTTTCCCCGGGAGGGCACACCGAGGATGCAGTAATCCTCGATAATGCTCTCCTTTCCTATCAAGACTTTTGGATAAATCCTGTAATTTTCCATTTTCTCGCCCCTGTCTTGACAATAAAAACGGTTATTCCGATTTGATCGCTTTTCCTATAATTGAAGAACCCCTTTATGAGCGGCCGGTTTTTTCAGGGAGAACCTCGATTTGGGAAAATTTTCAGATCCTGACTTCAAGCTCGCCAAGGGTGTTCCATTTTTCATCGAGGAATTTAAAAACCGGCTTTTCGAGGTGAGGATTAAGGTCCGTCTGGACCCCGTGGATATATTTTCTCACTTTGAGCTCCGGTGTCGCGCCATTTGCGGAATCGTTCGGCAAACCAGGAACCAACCGGATAAGGTCGCCTTTTTCACCTGACACCTGGAATTTCACTTCACGGCGCTTGCGGAACCACTCGACAGCCTGACTCCCCTGCGCGAACCATGCACCCCTTTCCCGGAGGATTTTTACGAGATTCACATAGAATGAATCCCAGTTTCTCTCGGGGGAAAGACTGCGGTGATGCCAGTTGATGGTGAGAACACCCCCGTAGGCTGAAACCATGTCGATGACCTTCAGGCAGAGGGAAAGAGCGGCTTTTTCATCGAGGCCCATCCTTCCGGGGTAAAAGAGAGCAGAGTCCTGGATGATCATTGGAAGCTCGAGCAGGGACCGATTCCCGGGGGGGAGGTAAACCTGCGCACTGCCGGTTTTAAACCCGATAGTTTCGTTGTATCCCACCGTTGAGTCATACAAAAACCCGGTCTCTTCCAGGACGAGAGAAGAAGACCGGTCGAAATAGAGCCAGTGCATCCTGACCCCCAAGACATCTTTTTTGGAAACCTCCTGGACGGCTTTTTTTTCAGCTTCCCCGTTGAGGCTCGATGACCACGCATCGATTCCGTGAAGACCGATCTCCTTTCCTTTCTCCCTCAGGAAAGAGAGCCTGCTCCCGTGCTCTTTCAGGTCGTACCTGGCAGCTCTTCCGGAGCCCTTCCCCTGATAACCTTCCGGACGGCTCTTACCTTCATCCCCGCCCCAGGGAATGAAGAAAAAGGTGGACGGAAGGCTCCCTTCCAGTCTGATGTATCTGCCCAGGTTGTACCAGGGGTCCTTCACCACCCCCAGGTAGACCAGGGGAAGCTTAAACACGGTAAAAAGGTTTTTCAGATATCTTCCCGGGGTCACCTTGTTGCGGTAACCGGGGAAAAACCAGGGAAAAAGGGAACGGAGAAGAAACCCGAAAAAAGTCCTGTCAAAAAGATGGTCCCTGATCCCCATGAAATCCACATCGTGGGTGAGACAGACCGTGAAATCGTGTCCGTGGGGTGCGGGAGGAACCTCAACCAGGTCCTCGCCCGACCACAGGATCCACCGCCTCACAAAGTCAGCAAGGAGGTCCAGTGTCGGTGCCTGGGCGTATTCAATATCCTGCCCCTGAAAAAGGAGGCCGCCAACCTCATCGAAAAGATCGAACCCGACGCGGATTATATTTTTCTTGCCGGATCTGAAAAGAAAACCGCCAATCCCTTTTCCGTCGGCTGTTTTCAGAACCGGGTCGTCGCGGTCCGGGAAGAGGGAAATTTCGCTTTTCACCGGGAAAGGGCATCCGGAATGTTCCAGGACCGTTTCGGAACCGGCAGGGTGAAGGACAACCCTGTTTTCCTCATCAAAATGTTTTTTCCCGGGGCCGAAGAGAAAGATCAGGCCGGCTGGGGGAAGAATTTCCGGGTTTTCCGTGACCAGGAGAATTTCGTAGGCCCGGTCCTCCCTGAAAAATTCCCATGGCGTTTTGAAAATCTGGAAAAACTCCTTGACCGCGGGAGACTGCCCCCCTCTTGCGATGACTCCTATCATGTTCCCTTCCCTGGACGCGGTCCACCCGGTGGTGCGGGGCAGGATCGTGTCATGATTCGGACCGGGGGCCGACCGGGAGGTATCATCCGGCAAGGCAAGGATACCCGGTTACCTGGTCTCCCGTTTTTCTGATGATGGTTTTGACCGGTGATCGATGAAAAGGTCGGGGGGGGACGGCGTTGACATCTCTCCCCGGCCTGATCCGGTGAATTGACCGGCTATGATCTGTGTGGAGAAGATCCCCGTAATTGCCATCTCATCAGTCTCGCTGACCCGAGGTGCTTTCTCCATCTTTTTAACGAGAAAAGCGACTTTCTTTGCATCAAAAAACCCGGATTTTTCGAGTGCGGCCTGATCGAGGTTTTCTTTCAACCTCGAGTCCTGGTATTGCATGAGAGTGTTGCGTATGGGAGCCCGGTAAGGCTGCTTGGACCTGTTGATAATGTTGTCGGGGAGCCTTTTCGCAAAGGATTTTTTAAGAATGTACTTTTCCTTTAAAGCCCTGATCTTCCAGTGAGACGGCAGGCGTCCCGCAAGCTCGACGACCCTGTGGTCCAGGTAGGGAGGACGGACCTCCACCGAGTTTGCCATAGCCATCCTGTCCCCCTGGGACGAAAGAAGATAGGTTTCCATGAACAGCTTGGTTTCCAGATACTGGGCCTTCGAAAGGATATCCCACTCCGAAAACCGTTCAGGAAGGACCCCCCGCAGTTCCTCCAGGCAATCGTAACCGCGAAGGCCCCTGCGCATCTCTTCTGAAAAGAAATCCTTCGCTCTTGAAGTGTTTTTCCAGCGGATCCGGTGCGAATAGAACGGATCATCAAGGTCCGTCAATCCCTGGCCGAAAAAGGACGCGGCAGTTCCGTGCAGTCTGTTGTCCCCGAAAATATAAGGGTACAGCTTCCTTAGAAGAAGGGGTCTTGAAACGGAAGCCGGTTCTTTTGCCCAGAAGGACCGGACCTTGGCTTCACGAAAGATATTGTATCCGCCGAAAACTTCATCAGCCCCTTCACCGGTCAGCACCACCTTGAACCCGCTCTTTCTCACAAGCTCAGAGAGGAGGAACAAAGGCACGGGGGCTGTTCTTAACAAGGGCTTCTCGCAATGCCACAGAGCCTTTTCGAAAGAGGCGCAGATTTGAGCATTCGTCGCATTAAGAGCGCTGTGGTCAACCTGGAGAAATTCCACCAGCTCCTTCTGATAACGGGATTCGTCGAAGGTCTTTTCCTCGAACCCGATCCCGAAAGTGTGGAGATGATTGGTAAAATGCCGTCTTACGAGGGCGGTCAAACCAGAGGAATCAAGCCCGCCGCTCAAATAGGACCCGACCGGAACGTCGGCGCGCAGGCGGATCCTGGCCGCATCCTGGATGAGGTCCAACGTTTTTTGGACGATTTCCTCGTCCGACCCGACGGCCTCGGGCTCAAAATGGTGATCCCAGTACTTCCGGAGCGTCACATTCCCATCCTTTACGAGGAGGTAGTGGCCAGCGGGGACTTCATGCACACCCTTAAAGAAGGTCTTCCCGGGCAGGGTGGTCCAGAAGGTGAATATCTGATCCAGGGCTTCCGGATCAATGGCCTTCTCGAGGTCCTGGTGGGCAAAGAGCCCCTTGATCTCGGAAGCGAAAAGCAACTGGCCTTTCCGGAGGCAGTAGTGGAGGGGGTGGATCCCCACCCGATCCCTCGCGAGAAAAAGCTGACCTTTTCGCAGATCCCAGATGGCGAAAGCGAACTGCCCGTTGAGCTTCTCCAAACATGAAATCCCTTCCTCCTCGTAAAGGTGAAGGACCACTTCCGTATCCGTTTCCGTGTAAAAAGAATGCCCTTTCCTGATGAGGTCTTTCCGAAGCTCAGGGTAATTGAAGGCTTCCCCGTTGTAGACGATCCAGATCGTCTTATCCCGGTTGTGGATCGGCTGGATGCCGCTCGACAGGTCGATGATGCTCAGCCGGGCGTGGCCCAGGCCGATCCTGTCATCCACATACATTCCCGTTTCATCCGGGCCCCGATGGCGCTGAACCTCGACCATGCGCCCCAGGGTGGGGATGTCGATGGGCTTGTCTGCTTTGATATTCAATATTCCGGCAATAGCGCACATAGATTTAAATTCCGATAGAAGGGTGAAGGAGGAATTTCCGTGCACAAGTGTACCGGTGCACAAGACATTTTTCTCCGTCTTGTCTATTCAGGTTTTTCGGAAATCTTGCTCTTCAGGAATCTCGATATCTCGGAAAGAGAATTGAAGTTTTCCGGAAGGAGTTCGTCGTCTTCAACGTTGAGGTTGTAGGTCTCCTCCAGAAAGGCGACCAGCTCGAGGATGCCCGTTGAATCAATGATCCCGCTGTCAATAAAGGACGTGTCCTCCGAAAAATCTCCTGATTCGCCAAAAAGAAAATTTTCAATCACAAAATCCCTGACGGGGTTTACCAGGTCCATCTTTCCCTCCTCTAAGTCTCACAGTGACTTGATATCCAGGCTGTTTCGGACTGTTTCAACGATCTCCTGGCTGGGTTCTTTCCCCAGTTTTTTTAGTCCTTCCTCCCGGCTCATAACCCCTTCGCGAACGAGGCCGGCGATCTCGAAGGCGTAGGGATGAAACCCGTACTTATTCATATGGACGAGGTTCGCGAAGGAATTGAGGAGACAGTTGGTTGAATTGGAATCGGTATCCGAAGGCTCGATCCACCCCATTTGAGTGATGATCCTGACGATCTCGTCTTCATCGTAGTCGATGAAGGCAAGGGGATGGACATTATAAAGGAAGGAGCCGTCAAAAAACCGTTCCTGTTCCTCCATCATGCGGTAGTGCCTTTCCTGCAGGAGATAGGGTTCCACATCTTCTCCCATCAGCACCTCGAGACGGCTTCTCATCAGGCCCTGGTTCTGCCGGACCATGGAGTCGCTGAGCTTCATGACGGAAGACTGCACCGGCGCCTGCCCCGGAGACCATCCGTAGGCGATCATGGGGATTCCTTTTTCGATCCCGATCTTTAAAATGATGCTTTTGGCCAGATACATGCACGTGTTGCAGATGGAACTGGCCCTTTCGAGGGATTTCAACGGGTAGATATCCTCGGTCGCCGAGCGTCTGAAAACCATCTTCGCACGGGGAAAACCAATAGAATAGGAAATGTGATCGACATTCAGAGCACTTGTGACTGTCCGGATGTTTTTATGGGCGGTAGGAGAGAGGAATCTGTTGTCGAAGGTAACAGCAAGGACTTTCAGCCCTGTTTCCTGGCTCAGGTACCTCAAGGTATAGCTGCTGTCCTTTCCTCCACTGTAGGCCATAAGAACATCATAACCTCCCTTGCCCCGGATCTTTCCGGCCATCTCCCTGAATTTCATCTGGAAACGCTCCCTCGTCTCCCGATGACGCTGTTCGGGAACTTTCTCGTAACGAAGACAGTGCTGACAGACACCCTCCTCGTTGAATTTTATTCCCGGAAAGGTTTCAGGAAGAACACAACTGGCACAAATTTTCATGTCTTTCTCCTTTGAAAAAGCAGATACCCTACAAAAAGAGCAGTCTCGATTTTTTTCTAATCCTGGTGCAAAACGTCAAAAACTTCGGGCCTTAACCTTTGTTTATCCACTTTTCCCGCGTTCGTTCTGGGAAGGGAATCAAGGAAAATCATTTTTCTGGGCGTGAATGACCATTCAAGGTTTGCCGTACAATGGTTCTTCAGTTCTTTTTCGACCGAGTTCCCGTCCTTATGGACAACGTAAAGCCGGACCGCTTCTCCGAGACGGACATCCGGCTGCCGGACGACAGCCGCTTCGATCGTGCCCTGGAATTTCAGGACAACGTCCTCGATCTCCTTGCTGGAAACGCGCAACCCCCCGCATTTCAAAAAGTCGCTTGCCCGGTCTACGACAAAAATGAACCCCTCCTCATCGACCCTTGCCAGGTCGCCTGTGAACAGTTTCCCGTCGCGGAATTTGGACCTGGTGGCATCTTCGTCTTTCCAGTAACCGAGACCGATATTGTCCCCCTCGGCGACGATTTCCCCCACTTCACCGAGGCTCACCGGCTTTCCGCTTCCGTTAGCCACCGACAGCTTTACGCCGGGAATGCCCTTTCCTATGGAACCGAGTTTTCCGTTTAAAAAGCGCGGGGGAAGATAGGAAAGCCTGGCGGTCGCTTCCGTCTGGCCGTACATGATGAAAATCTCCTTGCCGGGGATTGCCCCCTGGAGCTCCCGGATGAACATGTCGG
>Ga0272443_10003259_pt1 | contig 19335 bp, 15 predicted proteins | sample SSMAcet12_FD_193581 | JGI IMG/M metagenome (GOLD analysis project Ga0272443, IMG submission 193581) | Marine sediment archaeal communities from Little Sippewissett salt marsh, Falmouth, MA, United States - SSM-Acet-12 | ecosystem: Environmental > Aquatic > Marine > Wetlands > Sediment ... | reverse complement strand
CCAATCGCCGCACGCTGCTATGAATCCTATACCGTTCGGCAGGATGTCGATATCCGTGGGATCTCCACCGATGATGATCGAGTCAACCACCTGCATCAACGACGGGTCAACGATGTATATTGAGCCGTAGTCTTCGCCGTATTTTCCTGCGCAGGCAACATACAGGTTGCCGTCCGGTCCGAGACTGAGATCATTCGGATTGTCCCCGACCTTGAGCGGAAAGAGAGTCGAGTCGCCGATGTTATCCCAGGCGGCGACGAATCCATTGTCATACGATGTGTCGTTCCATACGAATGATACGGTTGTTATGAAACTTGTGTCGCCGATCGACAGGATACCCTGCGGATTGTCGCCGTCAATCGGGTATTCCCCGACAACTTCACCAGATGCGGTGAACTTCGTCACGGAGCCTGACAACCAGTTCGTTACCAGGAAGGTGTCGGGCGTTATCTCTGCCATGTTGTAGGGATTCTTAGTGAATCCGGGACCGATCGAGATGGTGTTAACCATGGATGAGTCAGCAAGATCATAGACGGATATTTCGTCGGGACCTGAATTGATGATGAAAGCCGAGTCGCCTGAAATCAGGATTTCGTTCGGCCAGATCCCGAGTTGGGCTATGTTGGCGTTGACTTCATTCGTCTCCAGATTGATTCGTCCAAGTGTTTCGGCACTTCCATTCACAATCAAGAGTTCATCGCCGTATGCTGTCGAACACAGCAAAGCAAGCACAGTCAATGTGAGCATCAGTAAGGTCCGCGACATTCTTGTATACCTCCAATGTGACATATTACAAATGCAGAATTATCCGAGTCGAGATACTCCACGTCTGACCCGGCTGTGGAGACCTTTCAGTAAGCATGTATTCCCTATCCGAGATATTATTCAGATTGTACTGGATTCGAAATCCCAGTGTATTCGAATCGTGTTTGAACGCGGCCATGATATCCGACACGGTGTAACCATCAAGCCACTTGGTATTGGCTTCACGGATATACCGTTTCGAGACAGAGCGCAATCTATACTCCAGATCGAGCCACCGAGATGAATAGCGGGCGACGAGGTATTGCATGTATCGAGGTCTGAAGGTCAAGTACAGATCGTGATGCGTTCGTTCCCAGCTTCTGTCTTTCGATAGCTGATCCGTATTCGTGTACTCGATCATGAGATTCGCCGGGCTGAACCTCCATAGAAGCTGCATGGTTCGAGCGTAGACGACAGCGCCATTCAAATTGCGAGGGCTGAACCTATTGTCCGGGGATGTCATCACCCAGTGTATCAAGTCACGATACGCTGAATGGGAGTAATGCAAATGTGCGGACATTTCGCCGAGTACAGCAGCCGTGAAGCCTAAACTTGCCGACGACTCTTCGAGTCTTTCCGGCTTAAGGTTCGGATTACCATAAGCAGTGACGCCATCATCCCAGAAAAGCGACGAATAGAGCGGAGCCCTGTATGACTTGCCGTACAATACTTCTCCCCGGAGGTTCAGGAAGTCCCCCAACATGCCAAGCGATGACTGCATGCCCACCGCGGGTGAGTACATCGGCTCGAACAGGCTGCTGTAATCCCCTCTCAGTCTCAGGTAGACACTGTAGTCTGCATTTCGAGCGCCGAAGAGATTGCCATCCCGTGAAGCGGATATAACGTAAGAGGCTCGCTTGTCGTGCACATCGTCGAATTTCGAGCTCGGATCAAGATGATTCTCCATTGCGAAAGTCTCAACCGCGCCTGCTGTAGCGCAGCTAACGGTGATGAATGGTTGGAGTCGAACGGAGGCATCTGCGGACAGTTGATGAAGCCTGTCAACGTATCTTGCATCCGTCTTGAAAAAGTTGAATGTATCCTGATAAGTCTGGTCATCATACTTGAATGAGTACCGAGAAGAGAAGCTCACCGAATTCGACCGGTGATTCAGGGTTGCTGACACCTGATCACGCGTCTCTCCCTTGCGGGCATACGGGTTTAACTGGTAAATGAAGCCCGGAATACCATTCGACTGATGATACCTGTGATACGTCAGACCGGCATAGCTGTTTTGACCAAATAAGAGTTTGCCGGAGTAGTCTACGTTAGATCTTTTGAAATCAGCGTTTTCTCGCCTGACGATATTGCCCTTCTGATCGTCGAACATGAAGTCGTTATCAGACGTGTGTCCCGACAGGTACGCGGACATGCCCAGGCCATGCCTGAGATCAACACTCCCACCCGTCTGCCAAGACCTGAAGTCGTACTTGCCAGTGCGCAAATTGCACTCCAGCTCATTGCGATCATGGCTGGTCGATGAGACAATATGCAGGACACCACCAACTGCCCCCGCCCCGAAAAGCGATGAACTTCCGCCCTCATAGAACTCGATACTCTCAACATTCGAGAGTGATATGGAATTCAGGTCAGCCACACCGGTAACGGGCGAGTTTACGGAAACACCATCGAGCATAACCAGAACTTCTTTCGACGGGCCTCCGCGAACCGAAATAGAGGCTTCGCCTGCACCAGCCGATGCCTTGTTGACCATGAGCTGTGGGATAAAATCGAGCACATCCGACAGAGTGTGAGCCGATTGGAACTCCGGCGAATCGCGATCAATCCTGATGAGCTTCCTTGACTCAGGCTCGCGCCGTCCGGTGACTTGCTGAGAATCGCCCAGATACAAACGTGGGTTAAGACAATACACCTCTTCACCGGAGAAGTGGCCATTCACGGAGATAGTGATTTCGCTGCTAACCAGATATGCTGGCGCCTCGATTCGGATTTTGTATTCCCCGTCTGGCAAGCCATAGATCCTGAACCTGCCGTCAGGTTCGATAACAACATCGGCGATTGCGGCATCGACACTGATGCCGGCGTCAGGAACAGGCCGTGAAGTACTGCAATCCACAACTCGGCCTACAAAGCAAAGATTGGAATGGGCGTGCACCGGAACTGACAGGGAGGCCCAAATCGCAACTGCCGCTATGAGTAGAAACAATCTCATTCGAGATCCGGCAGCGCAGAACATTGAAGGTTGGGAATCAGATCAGTGACTCTCAGCCCTGCCCGCGCAAGGATAAGGTTCAGGTCAGGTTCGGCAGGTCTCCTGGCTTACGGGTCAACCTACTTGCAGGCGCCTTCCCACCATATGGCAGTGGCATTCGCAATAAGCGGGCCTGCGTTCGTTACCGTTTACAGTAGCGGGGCTGCGGCGGTGTTTCACCACCTTCCCTATTAAGCTCACGGCACCGAACCGTTATCACGTTTCAAACTTACAGACACTCAACTCTGCTGTCAATCTGTTTTTTGAGAATCGGGGCCATGCGTTGCCAGTTGTCCGCAGGCGGCGAGGATATCAGCGCCTCTGGATTTGCGGATAGTAACAGCAGGGCATCGCGGATAGAGATATTCCTTGAAGTTCTCGACCGAATCTGCTGTCGGTCGTTTGAACTCCTTCGGCATACCCGGAGCGGGATTGTATGATATCAGGTTGATCTTGCAGGGGATGTCGTGTATGAACTTCACGAGGTCCTTCGCACATTCGATTGAGTCATTGATTCCACCGATAAGACAGTACTCGAATGTCAGCCTCTCCCCTGTCCTCTCGGTGTAATGTTTCAACGCCGGAAACAGATCTTTCAGAGGGTACTTCTTGTTCGCGGGGACGATGCTGTTGCGCAACTCGTCGGTAGCCGCATGAAGCGACACGGCAAGCATGATCTTCAGTCCGGAATCCGCGAGACGGTAGATTCCGGGAATGACACCCACCGTAGAAACGGTTATTCTTTTTTGAGCGATACCTAATCCATAATCGCTCATCAGCATCTCAACTGACTTCAGCACGTTGTCATAATTGAGGAATGGCTCACCCATGCCCATGTAGACGATGTTCTTGAAGTCCTCATCCGGTGCAAGAATCGACCTGATCGAGTAGATCTGTTCGACTATCTCCCCGGCCGTCAGGTCTCTCCTGAACTTCATCTTTCCCGTGAAACAGAATCGGCACCCCAAGGCACATCCGACCTGAGAGGACACGCATATAGTCGAACGGGATGTGGACGGTATCCAAACAGTCTCGATTCGCTGGCCATCCGCCAACCTTAGCAGCAATTTGCGAGTGCCATCCAACTCGGACGTTTGAACCTGTTCGATTTCTGCCCTGCCGACAATGTGCCTGTCGGAAAGCAACGAACGGAACTCTTTGGAGAGGTTCGTCATTCCTGAGAAGTCAGTGACGTTCTGGCGGTGAATCCATGTGAACAACTGCCTTCCGGGAAAACGTTTATCGACAAGATCCTCGGCAAGGTTTTCGAGTTCATCAACGGTCAGGTCTTTGAGGTCTATCATGAAACGACAACCTACTTCTTGCCTTCACGGGATTTAACTTTGATACGAACGGGCACACCGCGAAAATCATAGGTGTCCCGCAGCCTGTTCTCGATATAGCGAATATACTGCTTCTGCAGAAGCTTGGGGTAGTTGCAGAACAAGACGAAAGTCGGCGGCTTGACTTCGGTTTGCGTGGCATAAAAGAACTTGATATACTTGCCGCGTACGGCAGCAGGATGCCGTCGGTTGACCGTTTCCTCAAGGAATTTATTGAGTTCAGACGTACCAATTCTTACGTTCTGCCGGTCATTGATCTCTTTGCAGAGTTTGAGAACATGAACCCCGCGCTGGCCGGTAAGAGCCGAGATGAAAACCATCGGAAGATAGGAGAAGGTCGGGATTTTGCCCCTGATCGAAACCTCGAACTCGCGCGATGTGTTCGTTTCTTTCTCCTCGATCAGATCCCATTTATTGACAGCCAGCAGCGTCCCCTTTCGGAATGATTGCACCTGCTCCAAAACCTGAATGTCCTGATGCATCAATCCTTCGTGAGCCTCGATGAGAAGGATGACGACATCGCACCGCTCGAGGCTCTTGAGAGTGCGAATGGTCGTATAGAACTCGACGTTTTCCTTGATCTTCGTCTTGCGTCGCAGACCCGCAGTATCTATCAGGATGTACTTCTGTCCCTCGAATACTATTTCGGTGTCGATTGAATCCCGTGTTGTGCCGGGAATGTCCGTTACGATTTGCCGTTCTTTGCCGGACAGGAAGTTTACCAGCGAGGACTTGCCGACATTCGGTCTGCCGACGATTGCGATCTTCAGCTTGTCTTCCTCGTCCGGGATTTCACCTTTGGGCAGTCTGCTGACGATAATGTCGAGGAGGTCGCCGATGTTGTACCCTGTAACGGCGGCGATGTCGATCGGGTCTCCCAGGCCGAGACGATAGAAGTTGTGAGTTTCGAGACGGTAGGTTTCGTTGTCCGCTTTGTTGGCGACGACAACGACAGGCCTGTTCGATTTCAGGAGCTTTCGTGCAATTTCCTCGTCCAGATCGGTCGGGCCGACACGGGTATCTGTCATGAAGAGGACGAGGTCCGATTCATCAATGGCGATTTCAGCCTGTTCCCGGACGAGTTTGTTGATGAGGTCATCGCTGTCCGGTATGAATCCACCGGTGTCGACGAGATGGAACTCGTGACCCGCCCAATCTGCGAGGCCGTAGAGCCGATCCCTTGTAACTCCCGGCTGATCATGAACGACCGCCTTACGCTGGCGCAGTATCCTGTTGAACAGGGTTGACTTGCCGACGTTGGGTCGTCCGACGATCGCAACCACAGGTAAACGCTTCAATTTCCCATCTCCTCGGCTATTCTTGCAAGAGTCTCAGCAGGTGAATAGCTCGCCTGAATTACTGTCCTCCCGAGCCTGGCAGACAAATCGGCAAGAGTCAAATCATCGAGAAACAACCCATCATCATTGAGGCAATTCGGCGGCACAACTACGACATCCCCCAACGAATCCCGATTGACCAGAGTTCCGATTATATCTTTTCCTCCAAGCAATCCCGAGACTGTAACCGACCGTCCGAGCAAATCATTGTCGACTGCCGCAAGGTTGTGGCTCAAGTTCTTCACGCCCTGCCACTTCTCGTCGAGCACATCAGATAGAATATCGGCAATCAGGCGGCCCGTTGCAACAGTCACGTGAACGGGTCGGTCGAAATAAATGTCTGAGGCGTGGTCGCTATCGAGCAATTGCCGCACCATTCCGACACCGTCCTCAATCTGCGGGAAGTCATCGTAGAAAGAAGACTCAGGTATAGCAGAGCCGGACATTATGTAGAATTCGTCTGCCGGATAAACGAAACGGCTGGACAATCGCCCTATGAATTTATCACCGATGACTGAGACTTCTCGAACGACATCGCGAGCGATCTCGGGAGTGACCGGGGCGAGTTTCGGGAGCTTGTCACGAAAAGCCGTCAAGCCCAAGGGGACAACTGCAACCGATCTGACGCCCGGATACAGGCCTGCGAGATCATCGATTGTCCGTACCAGATGTTCACCGTCGTTCCATCCCGGACATAACACGATTTGAGCATGCAAATCTATACCGGCATCTATGAGCCTTCTCATTTGAGCCATTATCGAAGGAATACCGTCGTTCTGAAGCATCCTGCGCCTCAGTTCATCGTCTGTAGCGTGTACCGAGACGTAGAGCGGCGACAGGCGCTGCTCTTCGATACGTTTGAAATCAGCTTCACTCAAATTCGTGAGGGTAACATAGTTGCCGTGCTGGAATGACAGGCGATAGTCCTCGTCTTTGATGTACAATGATCGACGCAATCCCTTGGGAAGCTGGTGAATGAAGCAGAAGACGCAGGAGTTGGTGCAGCGACGCGGACTGTCCGGTTCGAATTCGAACTCAAGATCAAGAAGATCGTAGCCGTCGATTTCAAGCTCAATACGTTGACCATCAGGATTCTCGAATAACAGGATCAGGCCGTCCCCACCGGACAGGAACTGGAAGTCCAGAACATCACAGACTTCACGATCATTGATCTTGAGTAGCCTTGATCCCTTTCCGATTCCGGACTCTTCGAGTATCGGGTCGTCAGCCGTTGATTTGAGTACTATCACAATACCTACACCACAGACTTAAGTTCGGCTTTCATCCGAACCGCACTGCACCTTATCGTTGCAGGAGAATATACGATGCAAGCAAGAATAAACAATCGGCAAATAATGACCCAGTAGACAGTTCTCGGCCGGGAACTCCACTGTAATTCGCAATCTCGACTTGCGTTCTGAACAGTTTTGCCTATACTGATAGTAGGTACAGTCAACAACTTCGCCCGACACTATTTGTCTTGATCTACTCGCAAGTTTGCAGGAGCGAATTATCAGAGTCATCTTCACGTTCATTCCTGCAGTAGTGCTCCGACGGTTGTGTTCAACGCTTTCACAGGACACAGTGTGGTAGCGCCTGTTCGCGGACCCGGACTGAGAATACGAACTCATATCATCGATATGCTCGACCACTGGCGGAGAAGTCGATATCGATGATGTAGTTCATCTGATCAACTACATTTTCGCCGTCGGCAACAGACCGTACGATGCGGATGGGGATGGATCGCTAGATTGCTAAAGCGAATAACCGACGCAATTGCGGGCTGGTCAAAACTGGGAGGAGGATCTCATGAAATTCGTATTGTATCTTGCTTTATCCGCACTGTTGATGTCTGCAACCTCGGCGTTTTCACAGGATATTGTTTGGCAGCATCTCTACGGAGATCCGGAGTGGGCATACGAGAGTGTCTCTGCCATCTGCCCAACACATGATGGTAGTCTGCTGGCGGTGGGGCCTGCCGGGATTGATTATGGCTATTCGGACTGTGTCGGACTTCTGAAGTTCTCACCGGACGGTGACAGCTTGTGGAGAAAGAGAATCTGTGGAACCACGGCATATCGTCCTTATGGCGCTGCCAGCACATATGACGGTGGTTTCATCATCGCTGGTTTCACGGGCGACGTCACGTCTCAATCGCATCTCTTCTATATGAAGACCGATCAGAACGGCAATAAACTGTGGGAGAAGACCTACGACACGGGAGAGCAGTACTCGCGGGTGATTGGTGTCGAGGAAACCGCCGATAGCGGATTCATCATCACCGGACATGTAGGCCAATTTCCATCGGCAGATATTGGTAATTCATCAGTTCTTATCATAAGAACGGATTCTCTCGGCGCAGGAGGGGCATCCTGGAATGAACCTGAGTGGGCAAAAACATTCGATATCAACTCTAACGATTACAACAGGTCATACTGCGTCAGGCAGACAGCAGATGGAGGTTACGTTGTAGCCGGATCAACCGGCGATCTGAGCGGGCTGGACATGTTCTTACTCCGGCTCAATGCGATCGGGGATTCGCTCTGGTGCAATGTTTATGAAGACGTCAGTTCCGGGTCTGTCGGCTGGTCTGTCGCAGAACACGCCGACGGCGGTTTTCTAATGGTTGGCTGGATCGGGAGCGGTTCCTATCATTTGGGCCCCCGCGCGGTCAGAACGGATGCCACCGGGTCCGAACTGAACAGCTGGAAACTGACTGTAGGCAGCCTCTATTCAGTGAGAAGCGACTCGGATGGGGGATTCATAACAACCGGCGACGATATCGTGATCAGACTTGATGACATTGGCGACACAACCTGGTGTTGCAGGTACGAACCGCCCGACACATCGATTGACTTGAGAGAGATTATCCAGGTAGGAAGCGGCGAGTACATATTGGCCGGAGATGAGAATCCACACAATGGGGTCAATGACGATTACGTGTATCTAGCGAGAATACAGCCGTGGGGAACCTACATCTGCGGAGATGCAGATGCAAGTTCTTCTGTTGACATCGACGATGTCGTATACCTGATCGCGTACATTTTCTCCGGAGGCCCTGCGCCCGAACCGCTCCAATCGGGTGACGCGGACTGCTCGGGAGGCGTGGATATTGATGACGTCGTATACCTGATAGCATACATCTTCTCTGGTGGTTTTGCGCCATGTGACATCGATGGTGATGGATGGCCGGACTGCTAAGGACATGGCTTGACTTCCGTGCTTGACATCCCGCATATCGCGATTGTATACTTGGTACGAGTGCGCCGGTAATTCAGCGGTAGAATGCAAGCTTCCCAAGCTTGACGTCGCGGGTTCGATCCCCGTCCGGCGCTAATTATTCCCAAAACAGTCCTTCAGGGCAGAAGCTCGATATTAATACACCTTGACCGGGGACATCCTGAAGCTATCTTGATTAAAGCGCACGGTGAAACTTACCGAACTTTGAATATAGGTATTGGATATCCATAAATTTCGTCCGTAAGGTGTAGTATGCGATTCTGGTCTGTCCTTTTCCTTTCGTTCTTCACACTGCTGAATATTGCCCAGACAGAACTCGCATCAGGATCAGAGTCATGGATCGTGGACACTGATCCTGCGCAGAATGCGCAAGACATAGAGGTAACATCTCCCATATTCCTGACATTCGACAGAACGCTTGATCCTGCGTCTGTCAATGATTCAACAATAACGCTATTCGGCCGTAATTCCGGAAGGCACGTATGCGGCATACTCTACGACAGCATTACATCCACAGTGTTTGTCCAGCCGTCAATCAACTTCATCGCAGGTGAGAGGGTTACCGCTGCGGTAACCTGTGATATAGTCTCGGACGTGGGGGATACAATGCCGTGTTCATTCTCATGGACATTCTGGGCCAAGGTTGATACGAGCACAACGGGAATCTACACGCTGGACTCGCTTCTGCCAGCGGGCGACTCGCCGAGTTCCGCAGTAGCCGCTGATCTAGATGGCGACGGAGATATTGACCTTGCAGTGGCGAATCGATACTCCAACGACATTTCAATCATCTTTAATGACGGTCTCGGCAATTTCACACAGGGGCCGCTGTATCCCGTCGGGCTTCATCCTTTCTCGATTGTCGCTATTGACCTTGACAATGAAGGAAACCCGGATCTGGCGGTAACCAACCTCTGGTCCAACGATGTTACCATCCTCGAGAACATTGGAGATGGGGTATTCGCTCCTGTAGCGGTTGTACCAGTGTACGAAGCTCCGTGGTCAATAGACTACGCAGATTTCGACGGAAACGGATTAATCGATCTTGTGACCGCAAACGCAGGATCCGACAATGTGACGATTCTCCTGAACACGGGTAGTTTCGATTTCGCACTGCAGCCTCCCATCGCAGTTGGCGCGAGCCCTCGTTCTGTATTCGTGGCAGACTTCGATAACGACGGCGACCCGGACATGGCTTCAGCTAATGCAGAGGACGCGAACATATCGATACTGATAAACACGGGCGACGGGAGTTTCTATGAGAGACAGTCGATCCCTGTGGGTACATATCCCGTGTCGCTGACAGGGGCGGACTTCGATGTGGATGGTGACATTGATTTAGCTTCGGCGAACAGGGAGGCACAGAACATATCAATACTGCGCAATAACGGCAGGGGTTATTTCGCGGTGCCGGCATCATACGCTGCGGATGATGAGCCTTTCATGCTTTGCACCGGTGACTTCAACGGGAACGGTCATTTCGATATTGCAGCTGCAGATTGTTTCCTTGGATGCGTCAAGGTCCTGATCGGCAACGGCGACGGGAGTTTCAATGCTCACTCCTGCTATCCTGTCGGAACCAATCCGACCTCGGTTCTCGCGGCGGATTTAGACTGGGACGGGAATCTCGACCTGCTAACGACCAACTCCTATTCAAACGATTTGTCGATTCTATTTGAGGAGAAATCCTTCGTATGCGGTGATTGCAACGGCAGCGGGTATTGCGATATAGACGATGTAGTGTATATGCTTGACTACCTGTTCGCGACTCGGCCCGCCCCGGACCCCTACTACTCTGCGGATGTCGACTGCTCAAGACAGGTCGATATCGACGATGCCGTGTATCTCATTGGATACGTATTCCTCGCAGGCCCAATTCCATGCCAGGATTGCCCCGTATATTAGCTTTTTTGAAATTCCGCCGGCATTTCAACTAATGTGTAGATTTAGAAACGCTTACCGGTCGCAGCGGCAGACGTTGGCGATTGCAGGATGAGTTGTGGATGAAGGGGATCAATTTACCGGAGCGGGATCCAATTTGATTGGATTCCCCTCTCTGTCTATCGGCGTCGCCAGAACATTCTCGCAGTCGAAGTAGAATCTGGTTGGTCCCATTGGGTCTTTTATCTCCCGGGAGACATCACCAAAGTGTATTACCACGCCCGGGTAGACTTTTTCCCTGGCCACGATATACGCGTTCTCGATCTCTTTCAGTTTCGTCTCGATTGATTCACGAGTTGATTCAAGCTCTTTCAGCTTCCCGGGCACTTCCGAATTGAATTTCTCAAGTTTCTTTAGAACGGGCAGTTTGTCTTTTGACAACGTACCGGACATCTGAGCTTTGTAAAGAGCAGTCAGTCCTTCCTTCACGCGACTCGCGTCTTCCTTCAACCTTTCAAGCTCGGCATTGACGGATTTGAGATCGCGCATCAGATCCATATCAAACGGCACTTTGAGATGCGTTGCCGTGTGAGCCTCAGATCCAAGATTCGGGGCCTCAATCACATGTTTGGAAGTTATCTCACCGCCAACGACCCTTGACTTGGAGCCGATAAGAGTAACCGATTCTTTTCCGTAGAGCCTGCTGTTGAGCGCCAGTCCGCAAACCGTAACTTTGCCATCGCTCTGAATCGACTGGTTTTCGATCCATTTCACCGTCACGTCGCCCTTGGCGAGAACTATACCGGCTCCGCTTCCGAAGAAGCCTCCCTTTACAATCACGTTGCCGTCGCATTCGACCTCGGCATCCTCAACGTGACCGGCGATTTCAAGGTCACCCCTGACACTCACTTTAAACCCGCTCTTGACTGCCTTGTTGATCTTCAGAGAGCCTTTACACTCGATATTCCCGGTTGCGCTGTCAACGTGACCTGGAATAGTATTCACAGCGTGCACATGAACTCTCGATGATGCAAATACGATGGAGCCTTCAATCTGCGATCTAAGTTCCATTCCATCTTCCGTGAGTTCCGTATTGCTTCCCCCGGGGATTCTCTTGTCCCTTCCCGGCAGCCCTTTAATGGCATTCCCGAGAACGGACTTGCCAGATACACCGCCAGTCGCCGGAATCTTCCTCACGAGGAGTTGTCCGGTAGACGCGTTCTGCATGTAGTCGAGGTCTTTGTAGTCTACTCGTCCCTCCTGGTCCTCTTTGGGGCTCTTTTTGGGGTCCGTATTGAAGAAGTACTCGAATGAGGCGTCTTTTCCCATTTGTGGTGGTGTACCCTTGGCAATGAGAACCTTCGTATCCATCAACTGCTCTTCGGCAATCCTATCGAGTTCCTCTTCGATGACCCCATGCACAACGCCAGCCGCCGAAAGAGTACGGCGCAGATCTTCGCACTTAACCTCCTGGTCTTTCAACTCTGCGGAATTGAGGGTGAGGTAAGCGCGCATCTCATCCGATGATACTGCTATGGTGTATCCGAGTTTGCTTCTGAGCTGTCTCATTGCCCCCGTTGCTTCAGCCATCACTCCTCTACTGTTCTGCGGATTTGGCGATACTGGATCTCGCAGATAAGGCACGCCAGTAAGCACGTTCGATTATCATGCTGATTTCAAAGCTTTTGAACGGTTTCGTGATATAATCATCGGCTCCAAGCAGCAGTGCGTCTTTGACAGAATAGGCATCCGCATACCCAGTCATCATAATCACACCGACGTACGGGTACTGCTTCTTCACCGTGCGCAATAGAGCGAAGCCGTCCATCTCCGGCATCTGGATGTCCGAAATCATTATGTCCACGGGATTCTCAGCAAGTGTCTTAAGTGCATCTTCGCCGCTAGATGCCAAGTGTACTTTGTAGCCCTCTTTCTTCAGAATCTTCTCAAGAAGACTGCGAAGGATCTCTTCGTCATCAACCACGAGTACGCTTAAGATTTCTTCCACTTTTTCTCCTCAAGTTTGTCCTATGTCTAAAGGCATTTTGGTTTTTGCTGATTTCAAAGCCATGCTGGGTAACCAGCCTTTCGTTGCTTTCCAGTCCAGTCATACAAGTCAGCCACAAGGCTGTCAGTTGTGGCTGAAACGACTCCGGTTCTTTCACAAATCTTTTCATTCGCAGCGCGCAGAATTGCAGAACCGGAATCCTGTACGCACTGAACCAGGCCGCTGTTCTCATGTACAGCCTGAATGCCCGAAATAAGCACCTCAATACGAGATTCAAGACTCCCGGCCAAAACCAGTCGCAGACCATCGCCGTACTCCCGGCTGGCTGAGACAAGGAATTCACATATTTCCTCTCCCTCGATCTCCGTGCCGGCATAGCCCTCATCCAAGAGAAGCAAACAGCCGTCTTCATCGTTCTCGACCATTGACCTGCCATGGCACGGGACGACGTAGGCGACTCCTCCCTCCAAGCGAACCTGATTCCGGGCTTCCCTGACGCTCACCTGCGATGTTCTATCCCATGCATTAACGAGCGGCTGAACTGCTCCAGACTCAAACACCTGACATATCACAATCGGAACAGCGAAATCCCGTCCGATTTGTGACAGTATCGCATGTACTACAGGTGGTCCGCCTTCGGATGCCGCTATAATCAGCAGCTTCTTGTTGCTTCTATTCAAAAGCTGTCCTTTCCATTCCACCCATAGCTTGTATCGGTATCATCCCGCCTCCCCTGAAGCCACAAAGCCCCGAAAACCGGCGTAAACGCTTAAATACTCGCAGTTTCGAGATTGCATCGACGTGAGAATCAAACGACAGCAAGCACATGGCGCTTTCGCACCGTTGTCAACAAATCCGAATCGCAACGTAATCAACCCCTTGCGGTGGATTCAAAGTGAAGCTGCGGAACACAGGTTTTCGATTTGAAACGATTATTGCTCGAGTTCTGAATTTCTCAGCAGGAGAGATATTTCCTCAGATCGCTCCGCAATCGCTTTTTCTATCGTCTGTAATTGCTCGAGGTACTCAGCAGGATCCAGCTTGCTCTCAGTAGACGTGTCAGACCCGAGCGACTTGAAGATTACGGACAGTTTGTTTACCGTCTGGAGTGACATGTTGACGAGTTCACTGATTTTCTTGCGCAGGATGGTACGGGATTCCCCTTTTATTTCTAGCTTCGCCGCGCTGATAGCCATGTTGAGCGCCGTCAGACGAATGTCCTCTATGATTTGAGCAATGTCCTCTTTGCTCAAGTCATTCGTAACTGCGGACCTGAGATCAAGATCATCCATAGTCTATCCTAACAACTCGCGAATCCTGCTTTTCAGTTCAGTCAGATCGGACGACTTAACCACGTAAGCATCAGCCAGCCATGAATTGAAGTCGGCCTTGTAAACGGAGTACGCCGAATTGAGCACGATTGGCAATGTTCGGTCTTCTTTCCTGATTGACGAAAGGATATCCAGACCGTCATCATCCGCCAGCTTTACGTCGAGAACCACGATGTCAGGACGGTTTCTACTAACTGCCACGAGGGCTTCATCGCCGGATTCCGCTACCGTAACCTCGTATCCCTCCGCAGTCAGTTCCGCATCGTAGAGCATCCTAATATTTTGTTCGTCATCTACCACCAAAACTCTTTTTGACATAGCTCAGTCCTCACACTTCAAATACGATCTGAACCTTCGGTCTGTCATTATCGTCACCAAATACGATTCGTCCACCATTATAGCTGATCGCCTCGCTCGCGAGGGCAAGCCTCAGGTCGCCCTTTAGCGTATGAACTTTTGCGATTTTCGTCATAACATGGCGTGCTTGTTTATCCCCACCCGGTTCCCCGCCGGGAACAATCGTTATACTGCTCTGCTGGCCGACTGAACGGCACTCGACTTTCCACGTGATTTGCGACTGTGAGATTTCAGCGAGGAGATTCAGTATTGTGTAGAGGCCATGCATCAACTGGTCTCGTCGCGCATATACGACGACCGGTGAATCGGCGGGAACGTGCTCCAGCACGGTACTCAGCTCCAAGAACTCGGGCTGCAGCATGTCTATTGCGTTGTCAATAAGCTCATCCAGATTCAGTTCTTCGCACTGCTGCGCATAAGAACGCGAGAAGTCAAGCAGCGCATTGAGCTGATTCTCGATACGTCGACACTCGTTGTGGATAACGGCGGCACGTTCCGCCGCCATTTCCGACAATCCCCCTGTTCTTACGAGCAGGCTCGCGAATCCGCCTATGATCGTCAATGGATTGCGGAGTTCATGTGCGATCCGATATGTAAGCTCACCCATCAGGGAGAGACGTTCGATTTTGATTTTCTCCGCCTGCGTCTTCTCCAGCTGGTAGTTCGCATTTTCGAGCCTCACGACATATGACTGCAGATTTTCGTACAGGCGCGCGCGTTCAATAGCTATTGCTGCCTGGCTTGCAAACATCTGTAGTTGGTCCAAATCGGTCTCGGAGATGGGTCTTCTCGTTATCTTGTTGTCAGCGACGATAACGCCAATAGCATTGTTACGAGACCAGAGAGGAGCAACGGCGAGTTCAGTATCGCCGAAAAGTCCGTAAGTCACCGACGACAATTCCGACAGCGCTTCATCGCTCGTAATGATGCAGGGATTCCTGTCCCTGAGGCAGTTGGCGAGTGCGCATGATCCATCGTTAACGGGGATTCGAATACGGCGAACCAGCCTGTCAGATGGCATTCTCTCCAGCGATATGCTCCTTCGGTAATTTCTGATGATACTTCTCAGATCCATTCCCTCATCTGGTATAGCGGACCAGATCATGCCTGCCTCTTCAGCATCCAACGGGCCGATAGCATGGTGACCTTCCAGTTCGCTTTCGTCGTCATTCGCGAATAGAAGAAATGCGCGATTGAAACCGAGTCCCTCCCTCGCAGTAACAGCGATAAGCATCATCTTGCATATTTCTTCAGTTTCCATAGTTCTACCGAGTTGGGCACTGACCTGCGATATGATTGAAAGCTCTGTCTCAACAAGGCTGAGGTTCTTCGATAAATGCCAGACCTCGGTTGTGTCCTGTACCACTCCAACGCACAGCCGTTCAGAATTTTCAGTTGTACTCGGCAGCAACAGAATGTCAGCTCTTTTTCTATTGCACGATGGATCAATGAATACGACATCCCTGATCGTCTCTGAAACGCCCGACTCGCGAACTCTCTGAAGCGATGGCCTTAGAGCCTGCCCCATGATTTCTTCTATCGTAGCCGTTGGCATTGTTCCTTCCACAGGAGAGTCCAGACAAAGGAAACGTATCAGTTCATCGCTGAGCATCAATGAGGAGTCATCCGGGGAGGAGATGAAATGAGGGCAAGGCATTTGGTTAAAGTCCACAGAGGCCTTGTCCCTGACGACCGGAGCATGACAGCTTACAATGTCTCCATTAGCCATATGTCAGCTCACCTTTTGTCACTGAACGTGAGCAATTCGCCGATGATTTTCTCGGAGATCTCGGCTTCGAGTTCATCGAACTTTCCCTTAACGATGGAGTATTTCTTGAAGAGGCCCGGATCGTTAGAGTCAAAGTCGAGAGATGACATGGCATCGGCAAGCTTCTTCTTAGATTCGTAGAATTGGGTAGCGACGGTCTCCTGCGTGTGCGAATCGACGACGAACATCCTCACGCCAAGTACGCAATGCCGATGGTGACTTTTGAAGAGATACGGGATGATAGTGTGTTCGGACTCTTTGATGCCCGCTTCTTCAATGCTGATCCACACGAGATACCTTGAGCCAAGCATCGAGGCTGCGTTTGTCATGCGCTCGGGGCGGAAGTGTCTGCCGACGAACTCAGGATTCTCGCTAAACACACTGTCAACTTCTCCCGGTACCGCCAGATCCAGCACGGGGTAACGCAGGAGATGATTGTACAGCTTGTCATGCAGGTCGAGTTCCTGAAACTGCGTTTCTGCAGCCCTGACGTAGAGGGCGAATGTCGTTTCCTGACCTCCGCAGGCGACAACGCTCCAGAGCGCAGAGATCAGTATGACGAATGCGAAAGCAGCGTTCTTCACTTCTGACTCTCCCGTGACTGTTCGCTGACTTTTCGGCTGAAAACATATTGGTTAATCAGATTGCGGACCTTTTCATCGAAACTCATGCAATGCTCAGCAAGGAGTTTTTTGCATTCGGCGGGACAGTTCTGGTCAATATCATCACTGGTGCAGAATTCAACGCCGACGAGGTAACGCGACTCCTCTACTTCTTCGCATCGTTTGATTCGCCCGACGATGCCCGTGAGCCTGTCTGTCCCGTTCAATTCGAATTCGAGTACTGTGAACCCTCCTTCCGGCAGGAATTCGAGAGATTCGACCAACAACCCTCCACCAGAGACATTCAGGACTTCACCGGTATACGGGATAAGTCCAGCCTCGGGGTTTTCCTCCGAGCTGGGCACCATCAGTTTGAACTCGATCGGCGATGTAATATCGAGTCTCACATAGCGCCGTCTTTGAACCTGATTGCCAGAACTTGTCTTTTCTATCTCGATTCCCCATTTGCCATGGGTTCTCTGCGTCCTTACTTCTGTGTTCATATTGCCTCCCTATAGCATTTCCCGTCGCCGGATATTGACTTCCTCACGAAAGACGAAGTTCACCAATGCGTTTCTTGTCTTATCCGTGAACTGCTGAAATGAAGTTGGTATTCCTGCTGTATTGATGGATTTGAGTCGTCTCTGGATTTCGTTGCTACTGAGCATCTCGACTCCGACCAGCCAGCATCCTTCGGTTTCCTGAATACATCTCGCAACAATTCCCAGTGTCTTCACGTCAAGTTGCTGGCCGGAGATCTGAAGCCTCAGAGCGCATGCTGTTCCCTGTTTGATCTCCCGGGTCCACGCGAAACCTATCCCACCTGCGGATAGATTGCGAGTCTTGGCCTCACTCCACTCTACTTCATCGAATTTCTTCCTACCGGATGATATCTCGGTAATAAGCTTGAATCGAAACGGAAGTGAAACATCTACCCTGACGTACTTTCTGCGCTGAATCTTCTTGATAACCTGCGGAGGTGCGAGAATGAACTGCTGCCTGTTCGATGCGGTCAGTGATCGAATAATAACACTCGCGAATTGCAGCACACATGTGGGCCGGACATACCTGATCAGGCACTTTGCACCTACAGCAAACAGCGGTTCTCCTGACACCCACTCAGGGCGGTCAACCACAATGCCTTCGGCAGTGATGTCATCAATCCGCGCTACATATATCCCTGATGAGTCTTTCTCGAAGAACTCTACTTCGAGCCTGTCCCAGACTTTGAGTTCTGCGTCCTTCAATGGACCGGTGTAGACAGAGTTGACAGCCATTACAGATCCACCTACTGCGTTTCCTTTATACTTAGCTTGCCCTGCGTCAAGGCCATTTCACGGATTTTGCTGGCAAGAGCAGTCCTGCCCTTGTCGCCCTTGTGTTGATAGATGAATTCCTGAGCACTGCGGATCGCGCTGTTAAAATATGTTCTGGCATCATCGAGGTGCCCCATGCGCCTGCAGAGATCACCCATAAGATATTCTACCTGTATTTGCTGGTTTCCAGCGCTGACCTCGTGGCCGGTTTCATAGCTCGACTTGTAGAATTGGAAAGACTGATTCAGCGCATCGTGCTCCGAGACAGGCACCAGATCCCATTGTTCCCTGGCGCTCAAGAGATATTCCCTGTACGAGCTATGGCGGCCAAAAGGTAACGAGAATAGGTCATCCACTTCGGTAGCAACCATTGCGTCCCTGCTGATAGCAATGCTATCTCTGAACTGCTTGATTGCGGACTCCAGCCGCTCTTTAGTTCCGGCAAGGAAGCCCAATGCCAGGCCGTATCCCTTCTGGAGCTCATCGGCTATGTTATCTGATCCGAATTTCGTGTTGGATAGATGGCTATTGACGGCAGATCCTAGATTTCCTGCTCTTACGTCAATATTCTGCAGCGCGGTGTCAAGGTGACCTACTTCGCTTTCGAGGTCCGACAGGAATCCCATACTGACGTCCTGCTGGCACGTTCCCCCGTCGGCCGCCTCCCTGAAAAGCCATGCAATACGAAGGAAGTACCGTGCGACATCCATCTTTGCCGGTCTCTCCAGTAGCAGTTCGTCAAACACGCCGAGGAGCAGTTTATTAATCGCGGTCTGCAGGGGATATTCCTGATAATCAAGAGTTTCTCCGAGCATTTTGACGATGCCGTTGTCTTCGGCGAACCTCTGGCTATGCTTTTCTTTGAGAGTTTTCAGCTTGAAGTTCCTGAACGCACTGTCGTTCTTCCAGTCCTTGAATTTGCCCGTAAACTCCCTCGTGAAGAAGCAATTGGAACAGCTCGCCATGAAAAAGAGAATGGGGTTGAATTTCTGATACTTGGGGTTTTTCCACTTGATGCCTGTCGGGCGAAAGTCGGAATCACGTCCCCCCTCTTCGTACGCCCCCACCTTGATTGTCTCATACTCGTTAATTGCTTTGCAGATCGGGCATTCGACTTTCTGCAGAAACAATGGAGA
>Ga0272443_10003258_pt1 | contig 19350 bp, 9 predicted proteins | sample SSMAcet12_FD_193581 | JGI IMG/M metagenome (GOLD analysis project Ga0272443, IMG submission 193581) | Marine sediment archaeal communities from Little Sippewissett salt marsh, Falmouth, MA, United States - SSM-Acet-12 | ecosystem: Environmental > Aquatic > Marine > Wetlands > Sediment ... | reverse complement strand
ACATGCGAAGCGAGCTTTTCCCCTATATTGAAAAAAAATACCGCACGACCCCGTATCGGGTTCTTTTCGGGCATTCTCTGGGCGGCATGTTTTCGCTGTATACTCTGTATGCTTATCCCGACATGTTTCATGCCCACATTGCCGCCAGTCCCTATGTCATGTATGACAACAACCATGTACTGAACCTGATCTCCGCAAAAGGTCGCAGCCCGTTCCTGGGCGAACGGATGCTCTTCATGTCCGTCGGCAACGAACCGGCCTACGAAAAAGGGTTGAAACAACTGAAGACGCTGATGAAGAAAAACGCCCCCGGGAGCTTTGAGTGGAAGTTCATCCGGATGATCGGGGACACCCATGGTTCCGTGACCCTGAAAAGCCTGTATGCGGGCCTCTCTTTTGTGTTTGGTGATTATCCGCTTCCGGAAGATATCGCCGCCGGAGGGATCAAGGCGATTAAAAAGCATTTCGCGCATATCAATAAAAAATACAAATCGGACACAGCCATACCCGAGGCGCGGGTGAACCTCCTGGGGTATCGCCTGCTGGCGCAGAAAAAGTATGACAAGGCCATTGATATATTGCAGTTCAATGTCGAATTGTATCCGGAATCACCAAATGTATACGACAGCCTGGGAGACGCTTTCAGCGCCAAGGGCGATCTCGAGGCGGCCCGGAAGAACTATGAAGTCGCCTGCCGCAAAGGCGGGGAACAGAACAGCCCGTTTTTAAACGTTTTTAAAGCCAACCTGAACCGGGTGATTCAGCAGTTGAAAGACAGATAAAAGGGCAGTGAAACTGGGGTCATGCATTGTGACATTTAATTATGGCAGGTGATTTGCGTTTTGTAATCCATGGCCGGACCGATACGCATCGCATTCAACGGGGTGGTTGATACCATCCCTCTCCGTGGGAATGCGGGGAAAAAGATATTCCGGGTTGCTGAGGATCACGACTCCTTTGCAATGAGATCGGCCCGGTAAAATAGGTCAAGGTGCTTACATTTTTGTACAACAATGCCCTACACCGGATATTTTCGCCTCGCCTTTATTGATCAAGGGCGGATTCACCCTGCTTTTCCCCTTCAATTGCTTTTTAATCTGGGGTCCGGTTCAATCTGAATCCGGAATTCATGGGGCGGCGTGGCTCGCAATAGATTTCTCACAAAGAAATCCCAGCGCCGGCGCATAACGTAATAGCGGTCGGCAGAATAGATGTGCCGTTCGTAGGGGAGCCGCAGCAGGTCAAAATCCTTGTTGGCCTTGATCAGGGCATCCACCACCAGGTCGGTATTGCCGGGGGGGACGTTGTCGTCCATACCGCCATAAATGAGCAGCAGTTTGCCCTGCAGATTCTTGGCGTATACCGGGTTGGCTTGGTCCGCGTAATTGGATACGCCTTGGGCCTCTTTCCTTTCCAGACCGATGTAGCGTTCACCCCAGTCGTCTTCATACGCCCGGTTGTCATGGTTGCCGGACTCGGAAATCCCGACTTTGAAGAATTCCGGATACTTGAACATGGCGGCGGCCGTGGCGAATCCGCCTCCCGAGTGTCCGTAAATTCCCACCCGGCTCAGGTCAAGGAATTTGTGCCTGGCGGCCAGTTGTTTTAATGCGGATACCTGGTCAGGCAGCGTGTTCTCCGCCATGTTGCCGTAATTGGCATCATGGAAGGATTTGCTGCGGAAGGGGTTGCCGCTGCCTTCCAGGCGCACCACGATAAATCCCAGTTCCGCCAGGGCATTGAAGTCCCCCCATGTGGAAAATTCCCAATGGGAAAAGCTGCCTCCCGATGGACCGGGATAAATATAATCGATAACGGGATAGGCGCGGGTCGGATCGAAATCGGCAGGGGTATAAAAAACCCCGTACAGGTCAAAACGTTTGTCCGCCGATTTTACTGTAAAGGGATGCGGCGGTGTCCAGCCGGTTGCCAGCAGACGGGAAATATCCGTTCTTTCCAGGACGGCGACCAGTTTGCCGGTTATTTTTCTGACGGAATAAACCGGTGGAACATCGGGCTGGAAATGGATATCGATAAAATACCGCTTATCCGGAGACAATATGTTTACGTGATCGCCCGGTTCCGGAGTCAGGCGCTCCAGGTTCCGGCCGTTGAATTTAATGCTGTAGAGGTTACGGAAATACGGGTTGACGCCTTCTTCCTTGCCACCGGCGACAAAATAGATGATCCGCCGTGCAGGGTCGACGTGCATGACGCTTCTGACCACCCAGTCCCCGGAGGTGATTTGATTTTTCAATTTCCCGGTATGGGCGTCATACAGGTATAAATGGCCCCAGTTGCTGCGTTCCGAATACCAGATGATTTCGTCTGATTCGGACACGTAGCGCCAGCAGCTGGCATCCTGACCCGATTCATACTGGGTGTCCACTGTTTCCGCGAAAATATCGCGCACATCTCCGGTCCGGCAATCGGCCATGCGAACCCTGGCCTGCTTGTGGTCCCGGCTGGTGGAGACGAATACGATTTTGCTGCCGTCCTTGCTCCATTCCACATCGGCCAATGTTCCGCGCCAGGCAATATCGTCCTGGAAGGTGGACCGGTGGAAGTCCGGAGCCATTTTCAAGCGGATGACTTTCGGTTCCCCGCTGATGTCCACAACCACCCGGTGAATCATGATTACCGTCGCGTCACCCACAAAGGGGTATTTCCAGGTCACCAGTTCGGGGGCGCCCGCCTTCGGCTTTACCAGGTACATGTTGTTCACGTTGCGCTGGTCCTGCTGAAACGTGGCGATCTTGCTTGAATCGGGCGACCATTTCACGATGGGCCGGTCACTGTGTGTCCAGCCGGCATTGTCCGTGGCATAGCCGAAATTTTCAACGCCGTCGGTAGTCAGGGGCTTTTCAGATCCGCTGGACAGGTTTTTCAGCCACAAGTTCCAGTTCTTGATGAAGACGCTAAATTTTCCGTCCGGGGAAACCACTTCATCCCGTGAATATTGTGGGGCTTCCTTGACAGCCGCTTTGGCAAATAATTCATTCCGGGTCGGGGCGGTCGTGAATTTCCGGGTAGCCGGATTAAACAATTTGAATTCCCTTTTTCCCGGGGTGAGCTTCCGGTACCAGATGCGGCCGTCCGGCAGCCAACGGGGCCGGATGAAATTGTCGGTAAGCTTGTCGGTGTTGTCGCGGAGCATGGAAACGGCCCGCTGGTAATCGGCTGCGGTGAGTATCTTTTCGGATTGGCCACAAACCGGAAAGTTCAGTAACAGAAAGGCGGAAACACAACAGGCGCATGCAATTTTTTGAATTTTCATAGTCAATGTCCTCAACTGATTCGCATGAATATCATACCTGTTTCGGCATGGAAAGGTAAAGGGAAAGGTGCCGTGAAAGATGGACCCGCAGAACCGTTCCCGTATTTTTGGGCGGCGGGAATCCATCATCTGGCGATCTGTTCATTTTCTCTAAATCCCCGCATCCGGGCTTGAGGTCAGTTTATGGGAAGTCGGGTTTCCCCTCAGCCCTGTCTGCTGCCCACCGGAGGGATCAGCTCCCTGGACTTTGTTTGGATACGGACTATAATGGAAGTGGACGCGATGGGATGAAGCGGATCGGCCGGGCCGCTGCCTTGTCGGTGGACAGCCGGAAGGAGGTGTAGATGAAACGATTGGACATGACGTTTTGTACGGCACTGCTGTGCGTGGCTGGACTGTTGATTATCGGTTGTCAAGCCAAAAAAGAACAGAAGACAGAAGCGAAACCCGTGGTCAAGGCACTGGACCGGGCCAATCTGGATGAAACCGTCAAGCCGGGGGATGACTTCTACCGGTATGCCAACGGTACCTGGATGGACAACAATCCCATTCCCGATGAATATGCACGCTGGACCGCCTTTGACGAACTTCGGGAAAACAACCGCAAGATGCTGAAGAAATTGGTGGACAATATTCTGGCCATGGCAGACGCGGCACCCGGTTCCAATGAACAGAAAATCCGCGACCTGTTCCGCTCCGGCATGGATATGGATAAGCGTACCGCCCAGGGACTGGAACCGCTGAAATCCTGGCTGGAAAAGATCGAAGGGCTGGAAAAGCCCGCCGACATTGTATCCGTTGTGGCCTGGCTGAACACCTGGGGCATCCGTCCACTCTTCTATGTATACGGAGCGCCTGACGAAAAGAACAGCGAAATGGTCATCGCCCAGATCTCCCAGGGCGGACTGGGCCTTCCCGATCGGGATTATTACGTGAAGGCAGGAGAGCGCTATGCAGGCATGCGCAAGGCCTATGTGGACCACATAGCCGGCATGTTCCAGCTCATGGGAGAGGACGCAGGGGCCGCGCGGGTGCGTGCCGAAACCGTCATGGCGTTTGAAACCCGTCTGGCCGAACATTCCATGACCCGGCTGGAACGGCGTGATCCCCACAAGACCTATCACAAAATGTCCCTCGCCCAATTGGCGGACTTGAGTCCCGCGTTTGACTGGCCTGCTTTCTGCAGCGGAATCGGTCTGCCGGAGCCGGGCGACATCAACGTGGCGCAGCCGGAGTTCGTGAAAGAACTCGGTGCCATGATGGCGGATGTTCCATTGGACGACTGGAAGGCCTATCTGCGCTGGAACCTGATCAACTCCAACGCCAACTACCTGACCCCGGAACTGGAAAAGAAGGATTTCGATTTCTACGGCGGCTTCCTCTCCGGCCGCAAGGCAATGGAAGCAGACTGGAAGCGGATCCTCAGCGTGGTCAGCGGCAACATGGGAGAAGCCCTTGGGCAGATCTACGTGCAGGCCTATTTCCCTCCGGAAGCCAAAACCCGGATGCTGGAACTGGTGAGCAATCTGAAAGCGGCCCTGGGTGAACGGATAAACAACCTGGCATGGATGAGTAGTGAAACCAAGGCCAAGGCAGGGGAGAAACTGGCCGCCATGACCGTCAAAATCGGTTACCCGGACAAATGGCGCAGCTACGCCGGCCTGGATATTTCCGGTGGTTCTTTCCTGGAAAACGTCATGCGGGCCCGCAATTTTGAATTCGAATACCGGCTGAACAAGATCAACAAGCCGGTGGACCGGCAGGAATGGCACATGTTTCCCCAGACCGTCAACGCCTACTACAATCCCAGCAACAACGAAATCGTATTTCCGGCCGCTATTCTGCAATTCCCGTTCTTCAACATGGACGCTGATGATGCCGTGAACTACGGTGGCATCGGGGTGGTGATCGGCCATGAAATGACCCACGGCTTCGACGACCAGGGCCGGCAGTATGATAAAAACGGCAACCTGGAAGACTGGTGGACACAGAAAGACAGCGAAGAATTCAACCGGCGGTCCGCCGTTCTGGCCGACCAGTACGACCAGTTTGGTGTGGGCGACGGCGAGCATGTGGACGGTAAACTGACCCTGGGTGAAAACATAGCCGACCTGGGCGGGGTTCTGATCGCCCACCAGGCCTATCTCAACTCACTGAAAGGCAAAGGCGCGCCGGCTCCGATTGACGGATTTACAGCGGAGCAGCGATTCTTTCTGGGCTTTGCCCAGATCTGGCGAGGCAATATCCGTCAGAAAGAACTGCTTCGCCGCGTTAAGGAAGATGTTCACTCTCCGGCGGAATTCCGGGTCAACGGCCCGCTGCCCAATGTGCAGGCCTTCTATGACGCATTCGGCGTGAAGCCCGGGGAGGGTCTGTATATGGCGCCGGACAAACGCGCCGTCATCTGGTAGAGAATCGCTCTGCGTTGACTAAGGCCCGCCATCCGGCGGGCCTTTTGCTCTTATGTAGCAGACTGGAGTCTGGTCTTGCATGATGACATTTTATTGTGGCAGGTGATTCGTGTCGCATTCCCTGCCTGGGGAATGAGGAAAAAAAGATAGTCTGGGTTGCTGAGGATCGCGGATCCTCAGCAATGAGATCGGGCCCGGTTCATAAACGGTTTCATTGGATCTTTCATGCCCTTTGTGGTCGAACCGTTGAATTGTCCCCATTACACTATGAACCGGGTATCTGCGCAGGAATGATCAGAAAAAGCGATCACGTTAGACCTTGCCTCCATCTGCGTCGACAATATCGCCAAGATCGGATCTCAGATTTTTCGATCAACGGTTAACCGAAAGGGACTCTGCAACGTTATGCAAGTAGTGCGGATCAAATCCGCCGGCATTGCAGGAGGTTGCGACATGAAACGAACGATAGGAATCATCTTGCTGGCATTGGTGTTGATACTGCCATTGGCTGCGGAGAAACTGGGCACTTTGCCCGATGTGCTCAAACCGGACAACATCACCATCGAGGGCAATGAATTGTTCGTGGTCGAAGGGGCCCGCGTATTCATCTACTCCCTGGCCGACCTGACCTTGAAGACGAAGATCGGCAAGCCCGGGGAGGGGCCCGGTGAGATTCAGACCATTCCGAACTTTCCGAACCGGGTGGTGGCCCTGCCCGATCGAATCCTTTTCGAGGGGATCAACAAGCTGCTTTTCTTTGACCGCCGGGGAAAATTCATGCGCGAGATTCGCAAACCCGGCCCGGTGGCGCGTTTCCTGCCGGTGGGCGATCACTTCGTGGCCGTGCGGATCACGCCCGGGGATGACAACCAGACCGTGTTCTCCACCGTTGATCTTTACGACGCCGACATCCAGCACCTGAAGATTCTATACCGGCAGCCCTTTGTCCAGCAGGGCACGCCGCCGAACATCAAGCTGGACATGACCATGGACTTCATCAACATCCAGGTTCATGATGGCAAGATCTTTATCGAGGAAAGTCCCGCGGGATTTGTCATCCAGGTGTTCGACGAAAACGGCGGCAAGCTGCAAACCCTGCGGCGCCAGGAAAGCCCCGTGAAGCTGACCGCTAAGGACCGCCAGGGCCTGGAGAACGAGCTGCGTGAAGATCCATGGGTTCGTCCCCAGATCAAGGGCCTCGGCGGCTGGGCAACGGCCAAGAAGTTATTCGATCTGCAGTATCCCGACGCCTTCCCCCCGATCAAGGCCATGGATATCTCCGAGGGGCGGCTCTTCGTAAAGACCCACCGCACCCGGGAAGGCCGGGACGAGTATCTGCTCATGGATCTGGATGGATCGAACCTGAAGCGGGTGTTCATCCCCCGCAGGGTGGAGGCGCCCATGATGGCCCGCATCATGGGTGTAAAACGCTACGCCATCCGGGGCGGGAAACTCTATTACATAAAAGAAAATCCGGATGATGAGGAGTGGGAACTCCACGTGGAGAAGATCCTCGAATAGAGAAAGAAAGTGGCAGGGTTCTGGCTTTGCATAAGAAGTATGATGGATAGGGAACTCCATGAACCAATCTATCAAGTACAATCATGGAATCATATAAATAACCACGATTTAGGGGGATCAAAATGAAAAAAAATGTTTTGATTTTAATGATATTGTTTTTGGGTTTGCCCTGTTCTCTATTAGTTGGTGGTTGCTTGTGTTCATCACAGCATGCAAACAAGGAAGATAACTCTAAAATTCAGGTGAGTTTTGATGCAAGATTTACTCATGTGAGGGCCCGAATCATAAGAGAAGTATCCGAAAGAAATGTTCCGTCTCTATCCGTTGCGGTCGCCAAAAACGGTAAGGTTATATGGGAAGAGGCTTTTGGGTGGGCGAATAAGGAAAAGAGAGTAAAAGCAACTCCGCATACCATGTATTCCTTGGCCTCCATTTCAAAACCACTTACTGCGAGCGGATTGATGATCCTTGTAAAAAGAGGCCTAGTTAATCTTGATGATCCCGTGAATGACTACCTCGGAGATTTGAGATTGACTGCCTATGAGGGAGATGCCAAAGATGCAACAGTGAAACGTGTATTGAACCATACATCTGGACTCACCGAATACTTCAATAATTTCTTTGAAGATGAACCGTATTCCTGTTCCGGCATTGAAGAAACAATCCGGCGGTATGGATTTTTGATCACTCCCCCGGGAGAGATTGCTTCATATTCTAACTTGGGCTATGGAATAGCTGAGTATATTATCACGAAAACATCCAAAAAAAGCTTTGCCCAGTTTATGAAAGAGGAAGTTTTTCTGCCACTAAATTTAACACATACATCGGTTAAGATAGAAAAGGGTAAAGAAAAGTATGCAGCGGCTCTTTACGACCGGAAGGGATGTCCAATCCCGTCTTATATTTCTCCGACTCAGGGTAATGGTAGTATTTATTCGAGCAGCCATGATTTGATTCGCTTTGGCATGTTTCATCTGAAGGATCATCTTGCTGATCAAAAACAGATACTAAGCAGTGATGATCTGTATGCAATGCAAAGTGAATGGGATCCGAATGCAATGTATTTGGATGATTATTATGGTTTGGGTTGGATTGTTGATGAAGAATGGAATGGATATCATGTTGTTTATCATCATGGCGGCGGTGCCGGCTCGAATGCAATGCTTTTATTAATTCCATCAGAAGATCTTGCAGTAACAGTTCTTTGCAATGCGAACAGCATGATTCCATTCAGAGTTTGTGATGACATTTTATCTGAGCTGTTACCGAAGTTTGCCGAGAATTTAAAAAAAAGAAGGCAAGCGGCAGAAAAAAAATCAGTGAGAAAAAAACCCGAAGTTCCAGAGAAATATATTGGAGAATGGCAGGGTAAAATCAAGACATATGAGGGCGAAATAGGCGTCCGCATGTTGGTTCAGAGGGATGGAGATTCTCATATCAAACTGGAAGGGCAACTGGAGACCCTCTTAAATAATGCCAGATACGGTAATTTTAATATTAACGGCGTTTTTAAAGGTAAAATTCCAACAAAAGACAACGAACGTTATCCATATTCAATTCAGCTATTTGTTATTTCACGTGGTGACCGGTTGAGTGGGAGAGTGACCGCCAGTGCATTGAGAGACGGATATGATGCATTCAATCTCTCCTCTTGGATTGAATTGAAAAAGCAGATCCCATCCACTCCATTGGAATAATACCAATGGGGGAATGATAGGGGGTTAACAAGAAGATAAAGACAACAAGGGGGAAGAACCGTCTCCGCAGGTGCGTAGGATTGGCAATAAGTGAAAGGCTTCATTGCCGATGCATTACCTGTTTTCCCGGATCTGGAAATAAAACTGAGATATTTCCCGATCCGTCGTATTAAAAAGAAGACAAAAAAATCTATGGAGAAGAGCATGAAAAAAACCTTGATGTTGGCAGTAGTATTTGTGTTCATCCTGTCCATGATCGCCTGCGGCGGAAAGCAAGACGAAGCGCAGACAAAGGCAGACGGCGAAAAACAGGTTGAAGAAGCGGTGCAAGCTGAAAAGAAAATCGAGAAAAAAGCATCGGCCACCGAGAACAGCCTGAGCTTTACCACAAACGACATCGACGGCACTGCTTTTAATCTGAGCCATGTCGAGGCGGTGATTCACAAGATGCAGGCGAACGGACAGCAATACCAGGCGGTGATCCTGCAGCTGGCGAATTACGACCGGGGCGGCGGATCCTACCATCCCTCTCCAACCGAAGACGGCCAGGTTCGCCTGACGGTCAACTTCTCCTGTCCCGCAGGCAAAGAACTGGCGGTAGGAAAATACGGCGTCGACGGCGCCATGGGAGTCGACAATTTACTATCCGTTGGCATCGAGGGAAAAGTGAACGGCTCGGTCAAGAGCATTGGATTGTACAATGCCGAAGGCGGCGGCGAGATTGTATACATCGACGACGAGAAGATCAGCGGTAGGCTGGATCTCAAGGATTCCAAGGGAACGACCATCAAGGCGAGTTTCACCGCGCCGATCTTGAAATCCCCTTATTAAGATCCGATCAATCCACTCATCCCAAGGGGACGGTTCTTGGCAACTTGAAAATTTAAACTCCAGCCCCTTGGCGTGGGTTGCCTATCGGCTTATCTTCAAGTTTCATCTTGCCGGGTTCTCATTGGGAATGATTGTTTTAGGAGGCCATGATGAAATACCTGCTGATGGTATTGATCTTCACCACTTTCTTGTTTCCAGATGATTCCAGACGGCTACGGGCAGGAAGCAGAGTGGACCAGATCGATGTACGCCTTATGATTGACGGGAAAAACCTTGATGTTGAACCCGATGAATTGGTTATTTCCGTGACGCATGACCAGGCAAAGGGTTCGCAAGCTGAAGTGCGATTCCGGTCAAAAAATTCAGGCGGTTCCAATCCGGAACCGGCATTCATCGGATCCAGGATAGAGATTCTGGCGGGATATTCTCAGAGTTACGTGTCACTGTTTTCCGGAAGAGTGAGGGCGGTCAACATTTCAAGCGGGGGTAGCGACCAACTGGCCAGCATGCTCAAATGCAGAAGACCCGGCTCCGGAAAAAAATCAATGGCCAAAACAGGCAAGCCGCTCTTCGAGTTGATCTATGGGAGCAATGTTGATGCCCTTGATCTTACCTATACACGGCAAGGAGTGATAAAGGGAAGCCTTCTGATTCAGGGGACAGGCGATATAAAACCCGGTCACAGATTGAGTTTAAAAGGATTCCCCTCTGGATTCAACCGGAAAGTCACGGTAATCGGGACCAAGCACACCCTCAGCCCGGACAGTTGGACAACAAGGTTGACTGTAAAACAGATAAAAGCAGCAAGTCTGGAGGCCGGTCCTGAATTGTAAAACTTTGATAATGGTGGGTGATTTGAGTTGTGTTTTCCATGGCCGGCCCTTTCGAATGCAAATTCACAAGGGGGGGGATGGTTCTCGACAATGCGCCCTTTTCGCGCTCCCTGCGGTCATATCTGATTACCCGTTGTGACCAACCAAAAAACGGGCCACCACAGGGGGTTGCCCTTACTTGATTCATGGCCGCCACTGGGCGGTTATCTTGTTTTAAAAAACGGATGTGGGAAAATGACCATTGGAACGGGCGCGATACATGCCGGGAGGTACACCAATGACGCAGAGAAGTAGCGTGAAAATAGGCTTGTCTTGTCTGGGAATCCTGCTCCTGATTACTCCGGATATCTGGGGCTGCACTATTGTGGTGGCCGGTAAGCAGGCCACGGTGGACGGATCGGTGATTGTCTCCCATACCGATGGCGGCGCGGAGAGCCGTATTCACGTGGTGCCGGCCATGCGCTTCAAGAAAGGCGCGCAAGCGCCGGTTTACTGGGGCATCCAGAACGGGAAATCCGCGCTTCGTGATTACGGTGAAATCCTGGGATATATCCCCCAGGTGGAACAAACCCATGCCTATATCCATTCCGGCATGCCCCATATCAATGAGTACCAGCTGGCCATCGGCGAGAGCACCTCCGCCCAGAGACAGGAATTGTGTGTTGCCAAAGAGAAGGGGGCCAAACAGATCATGACCGTGGAGCAGACCATGGTATTCGCTCTCCAGCGCTGCAAGACCGCAAAGGGAGCGGTGAAATTGATAACCTCCCTGATGGAAAAGTACGGTTTTCTGCCTTCCTGTGGCGAAGGCTCGGAGATCCTGGCCATCGGTGATACCCAAGAGGTCTGGATCCTGGAATTGTTGAGCGTGGGGTATGATTGGACACCCGATAGCGGGAAATTGGGGGTGATATGGGCGGCCCAGCGGCTGCCGGATGATCATGTGGCCATGGTGCCGAATTTTTCCGTCATCAAGGAGATCGACCTCGCCAGACCCGATGAATTCATGGCCTCCGAAAATTACATGCAGGAAGCCATTGACCGGGGCTGGTACGATCCTGAAAAGGGGAAACCCTTTATCTGGCAGGAGGTGTACGCGCCGTTGACTGCGGAGTATGCCATCAGCCGGTTCTGGCTGTTTTACAGCCAACAGGCGCCCTCATTGAGAAAATGGCCCCAGCGTTCGCTGTCCAATCCCTATAAGAGTTATGACAACTATCACGCCACATTTGAACCCCTTGCCATTTATCCCACCACGGTGAAACCGGAGAAGAAAATCTCCCTGCAGGATGTGATGGCCTTTCAGCGATCGGTTTTCGCGGGAACCGTCTACGACATGACATCCGATGTGGACTGGTTGGTTCCGGATGAAAATGGCCACCTGAAAAAGAGTCCCCTCACCACCCCGTTCCCTACCCGGGACATGCGGGAGTTGCTGGACATCAACTGGCGGCGGAATGTCTCCCGGGGAGGCTTCGGGATGATCGCCCAGCTGCGCGGCTGGCTGCCCGACGGTTTGGGCGGGATTTACTGGTTTTACCTGGACAACCAGTACACCAGCACCTATGTCCCCATTTACTGTGGTGTCCGTGAGATATCAACGCTGTACAACACGTACGATCCGGACCGTTACAGTGATGATTCCGCCCGCTGGGCCATCGACTTTGTCGATAACCTGCTGTACCTGAAGTGGCAGGCGGCCATCAAGGACCTGTGGCAGGTCCGGAACGCCATGGAGAAGACCTTCTTTGACGCGCAGGCGGATGTGGATCAAAAAGCGACGGCCATGTATGAACAATCCCCCGACAAGGCCAGGAAGTATCTTACCGGCCTGACCATGCAGAGAATGGCGGATGTGGTGAAGATGTACCGCGACCTGAGGAATCTGCTGATTTCGAAATACACCAACAACAAACAGGGCTCCGGAATGGACGGGTAATGGGCTGGCGGCCGTTCATTGATGATGGAAAAAGAACCGCGACGGTGCATGAAAACTTCACATTGCATGCGAATCGTTTAGATATGGTGAATTGCGCGTGGTTAAGGCAATGAGAAATACGCCTTCAAAGAATTCTTCTGCACTCCGGCTGACTTACCGCCACCTTTTCTGAGATGGAAAGTTGCCATGCATCCGTGTCACTTGGTTATCAGAAAATGCCCTGAATCTTGGTATGCGCAATAAAAGCTGGCACGTTCTCGCCTGTCTGGGCAACAGCCTTTTGCTTCATGACATTTGCCCGTGGGAATAGCATGAACACTTCAAGATCCGTTTAGTCGGGAAGTCCGGCCAGAAACCAGTCAATGAACGCGATATCCGGCAACGGGACGACGGCGGCGCCGGCCAATCCCAGCTGGAGAAATTGCTCTGCAACCGGTGATTGGGGAACCATGAACTGAAACCGTCACGTGACGCCATTCCCTTTTAAGAGTATATTGTATTTCCAATTTTACTTCCCTAAAATTAGTTTATGGAAGGAATTGTTTTGTGTTGTTTGTCCCATTGATCGAGAACACGGAGACCGGTATGCAAAAAAGATTATCAATCCTTTTGATCCTGGCGGTGACTTTCTTTTGGGCGCAAGTCCATGCGGCGGTTCAGCCCGTACCCGGCGCCTCAATTTCAGGCTATACCGTGGGCGGAATGGATATTTTCGGGATCATGGAAAGCGGCGCCGGCGGGCATGGCCCCCGGCTTTCCGGGAGCGTTGCCCCCGCTGCGGACGAACAGCTCGAAGCAGACAAAGCCGAGGCGCTTCGCCGTCTCGACGCGCTTATTGAAGCGATCCGGAACTACGCCAATCGGCGGCATGCCCTGAGCGAGGAGCAGGACCGTGAAGGTGCGGCCGCGCTGAAACGCGAGCTGAAATCAATAGAGGATTTTATTCAGCAGAAGAATGTTGCCGGTTATGGCGAAATAGACAGTAAATTCAGGGAGGCTTTCCTTCTCAATGACCAGTTCAATCTCAGCGAAGCATTGCAGGACATATGGGACCTGAAGAAAGAGATCGAAACCTTCAACAGCGTACGCAGCGGGTACACATACGAACAGGAACAGGCGGGGGTCAAGCGCTTTGAAGACGCCATGAAGCGGATCGAAAAATTCGCCAAAGACGTCTGCAACAAATACGACGCGGAGGAGAGGGTCGCGTCTGAATTGCGTAAGGCCAGCGAGCTTCTCAATAACTATGTGTCCCCCGCCAAGGCCGACACGCTGCGCGAATTGGATGAAATCGACCAGCGCATCGTCGCCTTCAACCAGATCAAGCACTCCTATCCGGAAAGCCGCCGCAACGCCGAAAAAGCGGCTTTCGAGAACGAGATCAAGGCCAAGGAGGCTTTTGCAAAGAGCCGGCGCTTTGACAACGAACGTGATTTCAAGAACAAGGTAAAGCTCGTGAAAGAGCACCTGAACGACGACCGTACGCCGATGAGTGCGGACATGGACGCCCTCAAGGCAAAGTACAACGCCATGTCCAAGCCCCTCTCCGTCGCCGACATCAATGTCATGAAGAACGAGATCGGGACTTTTCAGTCGACCTACGGCAACGCGCTGAATCAGAATGCCAACCGCAGTATCAAGAATGAATTCAACTCCCTCATCGACAAGGTCCGCCAGGCCATGGTCGAACAGCTCGGCATCGAGCAGAGCTACCGGCAGATCAAGAACGCGTTCACCACTTACGAAAACACCTATAGGTCCCGCGGCGGGGATGCCTGCCGTAAGGCGCTCGACGAGATCCAGGTCATGATCGACAACTTTAAAACCGTGTTCCGCAACACGTCGACCCAGAACTTCGTCAGCTGGTTCACCGGAGACTGGATCAACGGCGACGACTACACGGCCTACAGATCCGACATCAACCTGATTGAAAACAAGCTGAAAGATTACCGCAAAGAACTCGATACCGGCAAATCGGCCGGACCGGCCCTGCGGAATATCCCGACCGCCGCCGAACTCGACCGGGAGCTCGAGACGGTGAAACGGCTCCTGGTAAGGGCCTTGGATCATGTTGCCCAGGGACGGAATGCCCAGGCGGAAGCTCTCGCGAAGCAGGCCGTGGAAAAACTCTTCCAGTTCAAGAACGACCACATGGCCAAAATAGAGGAAGATTGCAGGCAGATGATGCAGACCCCCATGCGACTGCCCCAGCTCGAGCAGGATCCCTATTTCTACGGCAAGCTCAAGGCGAAGTACGATGATTACAAGCGCATGGCCGACAAAGTCGGGGCGCTGATCGCCGGCGAAACCGTCATGCTGGAGGCGATCCGCAACATGATGACCGCCTATGAAACAAATGTCCGCTGGCAGCAACACCTGAACGGGCGCCGCCAGGCGCTGAGCGAAATCAAGCGGCACATCCAGGCCTTCAAGAATGCTTACAACAAAAGCTGGGACGAAGACCTGGCGCTGATCACTAAGCTCAAATTCTCCAAACTGAAGGATGTATACGACCAGCACAAAAACGAAATCAACCGCATCAACCAGAAGATCGGCATGTACTGGGATGAGACGCATCAGGGCGGCATGACCCCCCAGGAGGCGTTCAACCTCTTGAAGCGCGAGTTCACCCAGTACGAGGCCCGGGTGAGAAACAAAAAATCCAAGCAAGAGATGCTTGCCGCCATCGACAGCCTGCATACTTTTTTGGAGAACTTCAAGAAGTCTTACAAAAACGTGCTCCGCCTTCCCCAATACAGCCAGATGGTACGGGAACTCGACCGCATGAAGCAGATGATCGAGGATTACCGGAGAGAGGCCCGGTCAGCGGGCGACCAACCGGTGCTGTACAACTACACGCCCCAGCAGCAGGCAATGCGGAACCGCCTGATCAGCGACATCAACAAGACGTACTCGCAAATCAACCAGTACAAGAGCCGCAAGGACTCCATGTCCAAGCCCGACAAGGAAATGTTCAAGAACATGATGGACAGGATCTTCAACGACCTGGAGAACCGCCTCAAAATGAGTCCCTTCAAGGACGACAAAGAGCTTAAGGGCGCCCTCAAGGCCGCCAAGGACTATTGGCATAGAATAAAATGAGCATATTTTCCCGGTAATTACAGCATGACCGGAATCAGGCCTTTGAAGGTGAAAAATTGCAATTCTCTGCCCGCCCGCGCCAATATCTGATGCCCCTGTATTGACCTGAGCATCAATGGGTGCATTCCCTTTGCGGCAAGCACAGGGGATTGTTCTTGGCACGCTGCTTTCTCATCCGGGTGATTCAATACACACAGGCAATGTTTATTGGAAAAAGCAAGATTCAATCGCAAATGCCGAATAAGCAGGGAAAGGGTCTGATCGACAGCCAGTGTAAACGAATTTCGTCACTGAAACGTCTATTTATATATATCCGGGGGAGGCGTGGTGACGATGAACGCAAAGACCGTTATTTTTCTTTTCCTGGCATTATTTCTGTTGTCTCATATTTACGCGGCGGAAAAACTGGTGGGGGAGGGAGAAACTTTCCATCCGGTCAAAGCGGAAACGCCTCCCAGGATCGACGCCGTTCTGGATGACCAAGTGTGGCAGACACCCCCGCTGGTATCCGGGTATTTTATCGCCAATCAGCCGGAGTACGGAAAACAACTGTCCCAGAAAACCGATGTGTGGATGGCCTACGACGGCGACCACATCTATGTCGCCTTCCACTGTTACGACACGGAGCCGGGCAAGATCAAGACCTCGGTATCCAAACGGGACGGATTGTTCGGTGATGACTGGATCGGTATGGACCTGGATGCCATGGGGAACCGACAGTCGGTGTATGAAATTATCTGCAATCCCAACGGGATCCAGGCCGACCTGCTGAACACCACGTCCGGCGGGGAAAGCCTGGATCCGGACTGGGTATGGGACAGTGCCGGGAAGGTGGTATCGGACGGGTACATTGTCGAGATCCGCCTGCCCTTGAAGAGCTTTGGTTTTAAAAGCGGAGAAAACGTGACCATGCATGCCGCATTCTACCGGTATATCAGCCGCACCGGGGAGAATTCCTCCTGGCCGCAGATCGACCAGAAAAAGGGGTATTTCAATTCCCTGACCCCGGTGATGTTCGAAAAACTGAACCGGCAGCTCCGGCTGGAGGCCCTGCCCTCCCTGACTTATGGAAGGATACAGGACCGGCAGTCCCCGGATTCATGGAATGGAACGGACAGTTCCACCCAGTTCGGGATCGGAATCAAATACGGGATTACCTCTTCCGTCAACGTGGACCTCACCATAAATCCCGATTTCAGTCAGGTGGAGAGTGATCAATTCCAGGTGGTTGCGAACCAGCGGTATCCGCTGTTTTTTTCGGAGAAAAGACCGTTTTTCATGGGCGTGGGGAATGAATTCAACTTGGCGGGCCTGAACTCGGAAGGGAACATGTGGACGGCCGTCCATACCCGGCACATCGTGGACCCCGGCTGGGGTGGGAAACTGTCCGGCTCCGCCGGAAAAAGTTCTTTCGGTATCCTTTTCGCCAAGGACGACTGGCCGGGAAGGGAATCTGATGAAGCGGAAAACCCATTTGCGGGAAGGAAAGCGGGCTTCTATCTGGGTCGATATAAACTCGGCCTGAAGGGTGGCAACTATGCCGGGTTTCTGTATTCGGGCCGGGAGTTCGCAGGGGGATTCAACCGGGCCCTGGGTGTCGACCTGAAATGGCGGATGAAGGGGCACAGTCGAATTTCGCTGAACGGGATTTACACCTTCTCAAAGGATGAAATGACCCTGGAAAAAACGGCTGGGGCGGCCTTTACGGCGGTTTATGAATACGACGACAAACCGCTGGACCTGTTTTTCATGCTGGAACATTTCGGCAAGGATTTCCGCATGGATACCGCGTTCTTCCAGCGTACCGGCATATCCCGTTTCGTGGCGTACATCGGACCCAAATTTTACCCGAAAGGCAAAAAAACGTCCTGGATCAAGCGGTTCAATCCTTTCGCCTACGGGTTTGTGACCCGGGACAACGTGACCAAAGGCACCGATTACCTGCTGTTCCCCTCCCTGCGGTTCTTTTTCTCTCGTTCCGCCATGCTCCGGGTGGATTACCGATTCATCAACGAATTCTGGGCGGGCCGGGATTTCCGGCAGCATGAACTGTTTGCCCTGGGCCAATCGCAGTTCACCAAGTGGCTGAACGTGTCCGGAAATCTCCGGTACGGTAAGCGGCTCTATTATGACGAAGCAAATCCCTTCACCGGAAGACGGCTCCAGGCAACGCTGGACGCCAGGCTTCAGCTTACGGAAAACCTGTCCCAGGAAATGGGCTACACCCACGAGCATTTTTTCAACAGTTCCGCTGACCGGAAGATTTACGACCTGAACATCCTCTATTCACGGACCACCTTCCAGGTTAACCGGTATCTTTTCTTCCGTGCCCTGGTTCAGTATGACAGCTACTCGAAGGTGGTGTTGACCGACCTGCTGGGCTCTTTTACGCTGATCCCCGGCACCGTCATTCATGCGGGATACGGCGCCCTGCACCGGAAGCAGTATTGGAACAATGTGGACGGGGAGTGGGAAGTGGGAAATTCCCGGGGAAATTACTTTCACCACACCCGGAGTTTTTTCTTTAAGGCCAGCTACAATTTGCGCTTTTAACGCCGCCGCAAGCGACCACCCGGGCCGTTCCGGTTTCACCTTTAAAGTGCCGGTAAGGATGGAATTCCGTCACCAATCGGCTTTGCTCCTCAGGTCCGGCCAAGGGGGACGGGAATTCAAGTGTTCCGTTTTTTGAAATCGAAGCGATCCCCCTGGTGCCGGGGGGCATGGATCCGTGTATATGGGGAATGATTCTTCAGGGATTCCTTTACCTTTTCCAACAGGTATTCGCAGTGCTGGGCCCCCATAAGGAATAGGCTGCGGGGTTTGAGGGTTTTCAAGGAATAATCCAGTGCCTGGACGTTGCCGGGCAAGAGCCTGCCGTAGGGAAAGATCCCCAGGTGGAAGAGGATGTCGATTTGTTTCCCCGTGTTCTTCAGGTACTGAATGGATTCTTTGTAGGCGGCCATCCGGGATTCGTTGAATAGGAAAAGGTCACCGGTATGACAGATCACCAGGCCGTCCACCTCCACCAGGAAACCGGTCCCCCGGTTCGGGATGGCCAGGGATTCGATCTCCATGCCTTGCAAAGACGTTTTTTCGCCTTCCGGGAGATAGATATACTCCGGCCCCGGCACATCTTCCAGGTAATGGCGGTGCCGTGCCCCCACCTTGTCTCTGAAACTGTACACAAAGCGGACACGGTCCAGCTTCTTCTGCCACATGCTGTAGCGCTTGGGGTTGTGGTGGTGGTAGCCGTCGGAGCCGGCGAACACGGTGATATTTTGATCCCCTATCTCGTCGATGGTGAGATACCCCCCGGACAGATGCGGTTCAGCGGGCGGATTGCCTTCGGTGTAGTAGCTGAACACCAGGAAATGATTGCGGGTTTTGACGGCATACCCGATCCGACCCAGGAACCATATGGAAGCTTGGCCATCGGGAACGTTTTTCGTTAAGAAAGGAGACATTCCAAACCGGGAACCGTCGATCTCGCCTTCGGCACCGGCGGATTTCAAGAACTCCGCCACCTGGCGATGACCATACCGGCAGGCATAGAACAATGGCTGTTTCCCCTGGGAATCGGCTTGGTTCAGGTCGGCTCCCCCGGCCGTCAGCTGCTTCACGATTTCCAGATGTCCATGCAGGGCGGCAAAATGCAGGGCCGTCCGTTTGGTGGGCAGGTCAGTCACTTTCACATCCGCCCCCATGTGGATTAAAATATCCGTCATCTTGGAAAACCCCT
>Ga0272443_10003257_pt1 | contig 19353 bp, 15 predicted proteins | sample SSMAcet12_FD_193581 | JGI IMG/M metagenome (GOLD analysis project Ga0272443, IMG submission 193581) | Marine sediment archaeal communities from Little Sippewissett salt marsh, Falmouth, MA, United States - SSM-Acet-12 | ecosystem: Environmental > Aquatic > Marine > Wetlands > Sediment ... | reverse complement strand
TATCTACTGATATCAATTGCTTGCATATCTTTAGTAGCATGAAATTAAGAGGATGTCCACTATAAAATGCGCTTTTTTTATCTATATTGTTCAATATTTACAAAAACTTACGTTTATGGATGGACACTAAGTAACTATAGGATTGTCTTTTTCTTATCCTGGAGCGCAGTGGAACGGCTTTTTTACAAATTTGCTCAAGCGCTCATCCATGAGCGAATGTAAAAGTGCTTATAATCGGGGCTAAGCGATTGATATGGTTAGGTAGCTGGTACGGTAAGAACTCAAATTTTAATATAAAAAATAGGAGTTTTTTGCCCCTTGGTCAAGGGCAAAGTTGGTGTGGCCCTCCAAGAGATACGATTTGCCCACTGCTATTTATGTCCCGCACCAAAATTAATTAAGATGTTCGCCTTTATTCACATCTCCACACAGACCTGAGATCAGAGAGTGTAATCTCAAATTAATAATATGATTTGAAATCTATGGTATTTGATCAATATTTGATAAAATTATTTATTTATGGAACACAAGATATAGTGGTAGAGAGGAATTCATTTTAACCCTTAGAGATAAGGGTTGTTCAAATCAACATAGCTTGCATCAGTCATGATCCCAATCAAACTTCACCATACTTCCGATATCTGAAAGTTCCGCTTCCCGAAATACAATAAACGATTTCTATACTCTTGAAAGTTGAAAGCTAAGGATACTGATCGTTAGCATAAGAGTAGCTAAACTGAACATTACCTTACCCAAGCCTGCGTTTTTCAGACTTGGCCAAAGTCAAGAATAGCTTGCATGTTAAGTGCGCCGGTGCTTCAGTATCGAAAATGTATGCTTGAATTCCTGGTTACGCTCAGCGCCTAGCTGCGCCCTTTAACCGTGCCCGTTGAGCCTACTTCTTAGGACTAATGAGGGTTTAAAAGTAACAACCTGCTTGGCATCCAGAAATAAGCTGGTTGCCAGTGTGAGGATTCCGGCCATGGCGAGGGTTCTTGGTATTTCCCAAAGCCGCTGATCAGCAAATCCTCACCCGAGGCGAGGGTAGCCTTCAATAGCTCTATGAACGATTCCAAGACGAGGTTCGTCATCGGTTCCTGAATTGGGGGATGCCGGTCTCAGCAGGACGGTCGCTACGCAAATCGTGTTCGTCCCGGACATGGATGAATATCATGTCTGTTTTATAGTAATAAAGTAGACATCCCGCCTCCGGGTGCACCACGGGTGGGATAAGGTTGCAGCAGAGGGCCGGATACCCCCGCAGCTCAAGGAGCATGCGCAGGCGAAGATCGTTTCCCTTGGTCTCAAGCCTCTTTTCTCAAACATCGTTCTCCCGGGTATATTGCCGACACCCCCTGCGGTGACAAGCCGAGGCTTGCCGCAAGCATGGTCGTCGACGGAGTTGACCATGCGTTTGGAGTCTTACTCCCTCCCTCCTGTGTCCGGGTGTGCCGTCCGTCCTTCTCTACGTTGCTTTCAGTCGGCCCCCCCCTTTCTGATGATCCTGGCATCCAGGGCGAAGAGCCGATCCTCAAAAATAGTGACAGGGTTTAGGTCCAGCTCCTTGACCTCGGGTCTTTCCATGATCAGTCGGGAGACTGAACAGATGAGGTCCTTGAGTTTCTGGATAGCATAAGCTTGTTTCCTCCTGGCGCCCATCAAGATCGGAAAACCCTTAATCTCCTCGATCATAGATTCCGCATCCAGCCGGTCCACGGGTGCCACACGAAAGCTGACATCCCGGATAATTTCCGCATAGACCCCTCCCAAGCCGAACATGACGGTGGGACCGAACAGAGGATCTTCCACACCACCCACGATCAGTTCGAGTCCATTCGCGGCCTGCTGGCAGACCAGAACTCCCTCTATCGCAGCCTCGGGCAAGGACGAGGTTACACGGTTGACGATCCGCTGGTATTCCTTTCGAACCGTTTCGGGAGTCGAGATACCGGTCACGACCCCTCCAACTTCCGTCTTGTGAACGATTTGCGGAGAAACGACTTTCAGTACGACAGGATAGCCCAGGTTCTCGGCAATCGCCGCCGCTTCACCCGAATCCCTCGCCAGACCATGGGCGGGGTAGGGAATTCCAAAGAGCTCCAGATAGCTTACGGCTTCGGGTTCGGTGAGAAATATCTCTCGAACGTTTTGTCCGGGATCGCGAAAAGGTCCTGGGAAACGTTTTGTTTCGGCCCTGCCGCTCCTTTCCATACGGAATCGGGCGTCCTGAACAGCAACCCCTATACCCCTGATGGCCCTTTCCGGGGAAGGGAATACGGGGAAACCCGCCTTATGCATCCGGACCCGTCCGATCTTCTCTTCATCGCCGCCGGCAAAGTAGCCTATCGCCAGGCTTGATTCGACCTTGAGGTTCAGATCCTCCACCATTTCAGTCGCCCCGGCGATGGGATCCCCGAAGTTCATGAAGAGGATGTCCACGGCCCGGGACTTATCTACAAGGAGGGCCGCCTCGCGGAAGTGTCCACAATCCAAATCGGCCCCGGTGTCAAAGGGGTTGCCGATGGTGGCGAGGGAGAAAAGCTCCAGGTCCTGGATGCGGTTTTTCAAGTCGGGGGGCAGCTCCGGCAAGGTCAGGCCGTTGGACTCGGCCATATCAGCAGCCAGTGTGCCGGCGCCCCCTGAGGAGGAGATGCTGAACACCCGATTTCCCTTTGGCGGGCGCATACAGGCCAAGGCCTTGGTATAATCGTAAAGAGCTTCGAGGGAATCCGCCATAAGGGCCCCGCATTGGCGACAGGCCCCGTGGAATACCTCGTGATTCGCGGCGAGGGATCCCGTGTGCGAATGCGCGGTCCGCTTGCCCGCCTCGGTTCTCCCCCCCTTGAGAACGGCTACTGGCTTCTGGGTAATAGCTCGCGCGAGGGACCGCAGGAAGCGTCTTCCATCCGAGACGCCCTCCAGATACATCGCGATGGCCCTCGTGTTCTCGTCGAAAGCCAGAAAATCCAGGAAATCCGACTCGCAAAGATCGACCTGGTTACCCAAGTTGATCGCTGCCGAGATGCCCATGCCATCGTCAGAGGCCCATTCCGACAAGGCATTCGTCACGGTGCCGCTCTGGGAGACTACGGCAACCGTCCCCCGGGTGGTTATGACAGGAAAGAACATTGCGCAAAGCCTATTCGGCAGATAGTTGATTCCGGCGACGTTCGGGCCGATCACGCGGATGCCCGTATCCCGAATGGCCGAACGCAGATCTTTTTCCAGGTCCGTGCGGCCGGCCTCCCCGAAACCGCCGCTGCAGACAACAGCTCCGGTCACTCCCCGCTTGACGGCTTCACGGAGGAGCCCGGGGACGAACTTCGCTGGCACGAGGACGATCATCGCTTCGACCTTGTCAGGAATTTCCCCCAGGGAAGGATAGGCCTTCAGGTCCAGGATTTTTCCACCCTTGGGGTTCACCGGGTAGATTCTCCCCCTATATCCGCCACGAATGATGGAATCGAGGGTCATGTAGCCAAACTTGTGAGGATCGTTGGACGCGCCGATCACGGCCACTGAGGAGGCATTGAAAATTCTTCCTATTCTTCTGACAGTATCTTCTGCCACAGGCGTCCTCCCTGAATGTCTTTGGTCATGAAAGCCAGTCGGCTCGCCGGGCCTTCCGCCTAGGTGACCCGATAAGTCACAGACTCTGCGGTCTCGAAGGATATGGGTAATTGTGCCCAGCGGCCCTGAACCAGGAAGCCTCCAGGGATTTGATCTCCCCGACCATCTCTTCCGGAAGCGGCTGAGGCGTGTGGGTCTCAAGGATTTTCCTGGTTTTGTGTCTCAGGAGATCTTCGCAGTGCAGAACCTCATCCTGCGTCAGTTCCTGGGTCAGCTGCGTACGGTCCATGACAGAGGGCACCCAGAACCGCCTGAACCACTTCAAGGTGTGTTCTTCGTTCAGGTAATGCCCCCCTGGTCCAATCTGATTGATCAATTCGAGAGACAGAGTTTCCTCGTTGATCTCCAGGCCTCCCATCGTGATCCTGATCATGTCGACGATTTCGTCGGACAGGACGGCCAGTTCCGGGGAGATCATGGTGCAGTGATCCATCAGGCCGATGTTGTGAACCAGGTCGGCCCCGGAGAGGGCGGACGTCAAGACCTGATGCATGATCTCGATCCCCGCCTGCGCCCCGATGATTTTCGCATCGGTCGACCCGGCCATCCCGAACATGGGAAGCCCGTAGGAGTGGGTCAGCTCGGTGAGACAGGCGCTGAGAAGGCAGAGCTCGGGCGCTCCGTAGGTGAAGATGGAGGTGCGCATATCCATGATGTTCGGCTCGCCGCCATAGATGACGGGCGCGCCCGGCCGCTTAAGCTGTATGATGGTTAGGTGGCTGAGGAGTTCGGCATTGGCGACCGCGAGCGTCCCCGCTAGGGTGGCGGGGCTTGTGGCGCCGGCCATGAGCATGTTGAAGACGATGTTCGGAATTCCGAGCTCGGCGCACAGGAGGCTCATCTCCAGGGCCTCACGGCTCTGAACAAGCGGTGTTGAAGGCTCGACCGAGTTGAGGAGGAAAGGCCGCCTCTTGAGGTTTTCCATCCCGCCCGAGACGATCTGGACGAGTTCGAGGATATCCTTCAACCCCCCGACGTTAATGGGTGAAGGGACAAAGGGTTTGATGGTGTTGAGGAGGCACTGGACCTGTGCGACCTTCTCCGAGAGTTCGGGCGGCACGCCGTGCGCGAGCCCGCTGTTCATAATCCAGACGACGTTGGGAAGCGCGTCGATCAACCGGACCATGTCGGCGGTGTCCTCGGCATAATGAGGGCGCCTTTTGCCGCTGTATGGATCCAGAATGTCGGGGAGATCGGGCACTCCGCCGAAATAGGTTCTCGATCCGTTCAGGAAGAGACTCGGATGGCCATCGCGCGTGCAGAGGACAATGTTTTTCGGGGCATCTCTCAGGGCTCGCTCCACAACGTAACAGGGGATCCTTACCCGCTTTGGATTGGAGACATCGGCCCCGGCCCCGTCAAGGAGATCGACCGCCTCATCGGAGTAAATGGAAACGCCGGTTCTTTCGAGGATGTGCAGGGATGCCAAATGCAGATCCTCGAGTTGCTTGTCCGAGAGAACCCGGAACTGCGGACTGGCGAATTGAACGTAGTTTGCCTTCATTGTTTTCTCCACAAGTGAGGTTTCAGGAAGGGGATTCTACGAACTTTCGGGCCAGATCGACGGCTATGGGCGCACTGCTTCCGTAACCGTCCGCACCGAAGTCCTCGACCAGGTTTTGAGTCACGGGGGCGCCGCCGGCCATCACCTTGACCTGGTCCCGGACGCCTGCGGTCTCCAGGGCGATCAGGGTCTCTTTCATCTTCATCACGGTGGTGGTGAGCAGGGCGGACATGCCGAGAACCTGAGGTTTGTGGATCCTCACCGCCTCGACGAAGGCCGAGGGCATCACATTGATGCCAAGGTCTATCACCTTGAATCCCGCTCCCTGGAGCATGAGAGAAACGAGGTTTTTGCCAATGTCGTGGAGGTCTCCCTCCACCGTGCCGATGACAATAACCCCCTCCTGAGCGGGTTCGGAATCCGACAGGCAGGGCGAGAGCATCTCCACGCCCTTTTGCATCGTCCGTGCTGAAAGAAGGACCTCGGGGATAAACATTTCTCCCGATTTCATGTGCCGGCCCACGACGTGCATGGCGTCAATCAGGCCGCCCGAGAGAATCCGTCCTGCCGGCATGCCTGCCTCGAGGGCACTCCGAATCAGCTGGGACATCTCTTCCCCGTTGCCCTGGATCACCGTCTCCCGGATTTTTTCGATCACTTTTTCCACGCCTTTCCCCCCCTGAATCGGGCGCGACTCCGATGCCCCTGAATTTTAAACTCTCACGGCTACTGTATCTCGACAAAAAGGCTGCCCACCTCGTTGACCGAAACACGCGAGCCCGGAATAACCACGGCGGTGGTCAAGGAACTCTCGAGAACGGCCGGCCCGGAAAAGGTCATCCCCTGGTACAACTTCTCCCAGTCGTAGACGGGGGTCTGCACGAAACCATCGGATTCATCGAAATAAACCATGCGACTTCCTTTCAAGGCGACAGCCGGATCCTCGCAATGGCATCCCTGCACCTGGAGCCTCATTTTCGGGATGACCCCGATTCCCAGGACCCGCCAGTCGGTGCATTCGATCACCGATTCCGGATCGCTGACGGCATACCTTCTGCTGTGCGCTAAATGGAAATCCTCGGCGAGTGCCTTCACACTCTCGCGCGTCATGCGCCCGCCGCGAAGCGGCAAATCGATCTCGCTTATTTCCATTGGATACCGGGCGGCTACATAATATTCGAACCGCCGGTCGCCCGCCGGGATCTTCTCTCTGTCAAGCGCGGCACCCGCTTTCGATTCAAGGTCCGCGAGCATGGCATTAACCCCTTCTAGATCGAAGCGACCCGTGTTGCTGTATTTGCTCCCGACATAGCTGAAGGTGTAATCTGCATTGAGCATCCCCATGGCGCAAAGGACCGGGGACATCCGCGGGATGAGTATCCGCTTCATTTCTAGTTCCTTGGCAATTCTCACGGCATGAGTTGGCCCGGCCCCCCCACCCGCAATGAGGAGAAACTCTCGGGGGTCGATCCCTCTTCGGACGGTCATATCCAGGATGCCACCCACCATGTTTGTATTGACTATCTTGAATATCCCAGCTGCCGCTGCTTCGATCCCCTGGCCCAAAGGACGGGCGACCTTTTCCTCGATGGCACGGCGGGCCTGTTCCGGACGTATCCGCATGGTCCCACCCAGAAAGAAATCGGGATTGAGGTAGCCGAGAACCACATTGGCGTCCGTAACAGTCGGATTCATTCCTCCTATTCCATAGCAGGCGGGACCAGGGTCGGCCCCTGCGCTCTGAGGGCCGACGTGGAGCAGCCCACCTGCATCCACCCAGGCGATGCTTCCGCCGCCCGCCCCGAGAGCGATGACTTCGACGGATGTCACCCCCGTCGGGTCTTCGCCCACATGTGCCTCTCGGGTGATCACCGGCCTGCCGTCGATGATGGCGCTTACATCGAAGCTGGTCCCCCCCATGTCGACGGTCACACAGTCCTTTATCCCCTCCTGCTCCGCGAAAAACAGTCCAGCCGAAGGGCCCATCGAAGGCCCGGAAAAGAGGGTGTAAACCGGTTTGGCCGTAGCCTCGCTTGCAGTCATGATGCCACCGCTGGAGACGACCATCAGGAACTCCTTGTGAAAACCGCATTGGGCCAAGGTGTTCCTAAAATTCTTCGCATACCTCGTCATGATGGGCTTGAGCATGGCGTCGAATGCGACACAGGAAGTTCGATGATATTCCCGGATGATGGGTTGCAGCTCAAAGCTGAGCGAGTATGGGATCTCAGGCCATTCCTCACGGATGATCTCCCCGATCCGCTTTTCGTGTGAAGGGTTCACTATGGACCAGAGCAGACATACCCCGATTGCTTCCACTTTCCAATCCCGCAACTTTCGTATCGCAGTGCGAACACTCTCTTCCTCCAGCGCGATCTCCACCCCTCCCTCTGCATTTATCCTTTCGACTACCTCCAGGCATAGATGAGGCGGAACGAGCGGCTCCGGATACGGCATGTAATAGTTGAAGACGTCTTGCTTGTTGCCGCCCCTCCTCCACAGAATCGCATTGTGCCCCGCTGTGCAGAGGAGTCCGACCTTTGCCCCTTTTCCTTCAATGACGGTATTCGTGGCTATCGTGGAACCATGTACTATTAGGATCTGGACCTGCCGAAAGAAGTCCTCCAGAGCCAAACCGTACTCTCCGGCACAAGTCTTCAGGACTTTCAGGATTCCCTGCGAATAGTCATTCGGGGTGGTCGGGGACTTGTACATCCGGAACTCACCCTTGTCGTCGAAGCATGCAAGGTCGGTAAACGTGCCCCCCGTATCAATCCCTATTCTGAAAGCCATTGCCTCTCCCGCTCCTTTCTTTCGCCAATTGAGCCCGAAGTTCCTCGGTGGCGCCGTGGTCGACCTCATAAAGTTCGGCGGCAGTTGTCAGCACCACTCCGTATACGCTTCTTGCCGCTTCAGTGGAGACGATGCCGTTCTGGACATCGTCGCGCACCAGTTCCGGATCCCGAAGTATAGGGTCCCCATAACCGCCGCCGCCGTTTGCGTAAACGACCCAGTCTTCGTCCTCCTCGACATGAAAGGTCCCGACATTGAAGAATCGTTCCCTTTTGAGGCGACTGGAATGTTCCTCTTTCCAATGGTCGATCAGGCTACCGTTCAGGCCACCCGCCTCCCCCGGGGGCGGATCCGTGTGCCCAATGCCGAAGGGGATGACCGTCATCTTGTGTCGCCTTGGCTGTATGCGGTGGTAGGTGCCGGGAGCCCCCCGCCACTGGCCGGCGCCGCCCGAATCGGCGATGATTTTGAGCTCCCATACGATATGGGGGACCTCCAGCTCCGTCAGCTCCACCGAGGACACGGCCATATTCCCACCGTCCCCCACGCAGAACATGTTTACCCAACCGTCGTACCCCTTGGAAGCGCCTCCCCCGCTGGCGGCCAGGAAACCCATCGTCCCATATGGTAGCCCGTTCTTGCGGAAGTCGACGCCGGAAAGAGCCGAGATGGTCGCCCCCTCGAATCCGCATCCGGCATGACCCCGGCCGGGCTCCATCAACTCGAAAAGATGAAAGACCATGTGGGCGATTTCGTCTGCGATATTGGCGGTCGCAACCGAGGTGGAAGCGGGCCACCGTGGGATGCCGGCAACGGCGCCTTCTCGCATGAGAACCCGGAAGTGGCGGAAGACGCCGTCGTTGCGGGGTAGCGTTGTATCGAAGCTCGGCAGGGCGCCCTCAAGGCAGGCCCCCCGGGAGCATGCTTCGCTGAGATTCATACCCCAGGGCAGCTGATCGGGCATTTCCCTGAGATCAAAGGTGATCAATGCCTTCTCCGGTTCGACGATCATCTCCATTTTCAGGTGGAGCCCGTCCTGGCAGATCCGATCGACCTTTTCGCTCAGGGATTCCGTTCTCCACCTTCCTTGCGGAAGCTTTCTGATCTCCTCGGTCATCAGTCTGTCTCCGTAATCCAGGAACTCGTCCTGAAACTCCCGGATCAACGCGCCGCCGTATTTGTCGCAGAGCTTGTGAATCTCCTCCTCCCCTTTCCTGATCGCCCCGATCTGGGCCAGAAAGTCGCCGTGCCATTGATCGGGGTAGCGAAAGTTGGCCCGTATCATCCGGATGAAGCCCGGATCCACCTTGTAGTCCCGGGCGATGCGCAGCGGGGGCAAGTGGAGCCCCTCTTCGTGGATATCCTGGGCCACGGGGTTCAGGCTGGAGGGTATGGGCGCGCCGATGTCGATCAGATGGCACAGTGCGGCGGTCCAGCAGATCAGGGCGCCCTCATGGAACACAGGGGAAAACATGGTGAAATCACCCACATGGCTGTTACCGTAGTAGGGATCGTTGTTGATGAAGCAGTCCCCAGGGTGTATGTCGTCATGATAGCATTTGGCGACGTGCCGGAGGGAGCTGTCCAGAACCAGTACGTGGATCGGCAGGCTATCAACCATGGTCAGGAGCTTTTCGTTGTACGTGAGGATCGAGCAGGTAAAATCCTTGCAGAGGTTGAGGATCGGGTTCCGAGAGGTCCTCAGAACAACCTCGGCCATTTGTTTGATGATGCCATCTATCCTGGCCTTGATGACCGCAAACGTTATGGGGTCGATTGCATGAGTTTTCTTTTCCATTTTTTCCCCTATGTGTGGGCACAAGTGATCAACGATCAGGCCGTCCCCGAGGCATGGGGGCCTAGCCCCCCAGATAGGCCCTCCGCACATGATCGTTGTCGATCAGTTCATCTGTTCTGCCTTCGAGGACAATCCTTCCGGTCTCCAGGACGTATCCCCGAAACGCAAGCTTCAGAGCCAAGCTCGCCTTCTGTTCGACAAGCAGGATAGAAAGTCCCTCGCCAGCGATCCTCTCGATGATCCTGCCGACCTCCCGTGTCATAATTGGTGACAACCCCAGGGAGGGTTCATCCAGGAGAAGAAGCCTGGGGCGGGCCAGCAACGCACGAGCGATGGCGATCATCTGCTGCTCGCCCCCGCTGAAATTGCTTGCCCGCCTGTGAGAGCTCCGGGCGACAAAGGGAAAGAACTCCAGAATTCGATTCAGATCCCTCTGGATCTCCTTTTTCCCGGTTCTCAGGAAGGCCCCGGTCAGGATATTGTCCCGCGCACTCATTTCGGGAAAGAGCCTTTTGCCCTCTGGGACCATACTGATTCCCCTCTGCACGATTTTTTCGGTTCTAAGGTTGTCGATCCTCTTTCCGAAAAAACGTATTTCACCCGAGGATAGTGGGATCAGGCCGGACACGGCGCGAAGGCAGGTGCTCTTCCCCGCGCCGTTGGCGCCGATGAGCGCTGTAATGCTGCCCTTATCCATGTTGAGGAAGATTCCTTTCAGGACCTGAACTGCCCCATACCGAACCGATACGTCTTTGATTTCCAGCATGATTTCAGTTCCCCAAATAGGCCTCGATCACTCTCGGATGGGTGATGATCTCCTCGGGAGGACCCTCGGCGATTTTTTTTCCGAAATCCATTACAGTGAGTGTTTCGCATGTGTTCATCACCGCCTTCATGTCGTGTTCCACAAGAACGACCGTGACCCCCTGGGATCGAACGGATCTGATTTGCTGCATCATCTCCGAAGTCTCCTTTGGGTTGAGTCCGGCGGCCGGTTCGTCAAGGAGCAAGAGCTTGGGATTCACCGCCAGAGCGATAGCAACGCCCAGAATCCTTTGAAACCCCAGGGGCAAATCCCCCGCAGTTTCGCCTTTGATGTGCCCAATCCCCATCATCTCCAGCAGTTCTGTGGCCCGTCCCTCCATCTCTTTTTCCTCGGAGCGCGCCTTGCGGGAGCGCATCAACTGATGCAAGATGCCGAAACGGTAACGCCGGTGAAAAGCCATAAGGACGTTTTCGAGAACTGTTGTTTCATTAAACAGACTTGTCAGCTGGAAGGTTCGAACAAGCCCATGCCGCGCGATGTTGTGGGGAGACAGTCCAGTGATTTCATGGCCTTCCAGAAAAATTTTCCCCCGTTCGGGTCTTAGGAAACCGCTCACCAGATTGAAAAGAGTTGATTTGCCGGCCCCGTTCGGCCCTATGAGTCCGCGAATTTCTCCCTTTCGGATCTCAAGGTCAAAGTTTTGGACCGCTGCCACGCTTCCAAAAAACTTATTCACCCCTTTTAGGTTCAATAGCTGCATGGTATTGTTCCGGTACATCCCGACTCTTTCTGTGGAAGGGCTTTTTGACAGAGGATTTTCCCCTCAGCCTCCTCGGAATGCTCTGGAGCCCCTCCGGGAAGAGCAGCAGAATTCCGATAATCACGATCCCGTAAAGCAGGGGTACCCACTGTTCGAGATCGCGAAAGATTTCTGTCAATCCCGTTAAAAAAATCACCCCGACGATTGGTCCGGAAAAAGCGGCTGTCCCGCCCACTATGACGGCGGTGATGATTTTATAGGTATAGAGAACCGAGAACTCCTTGGGGGTTACCAGACCGTTGTAATGGGCAAAGAGCACTCCGGCGACACCGGTGAAAAAGGATCCGACGATGAATGTAGATGCCTTGTGGGCCCAGGTGTTGATGCCTATCGACTCGCAGAGTTCGGGATTGGACGTGATGGATTTGATGGTGTTTCCGAGGCGCGACTTCTCCAGCCGATAGAGAAGCCACAAGCATGCCGAGCAGATCGCTACAACCAGGTAGTAGTTGGAGAGAACGGTGTCGAACCGGATCCGGAAGACGGTTTCGGGGTGAGGCAAGCCGAAGAACCCATTGGCGCCTCCAAAGAACTCAAACATGATCCAGACCTGGCGAATGGCCTCGCCAGCGGCGAAGGTGCTGAGAAAAAAATAGAAACCCTCCGTACGAAGGCAGGGCCAGCTGATGAGAAGAGCAAATAGCGAAGCCATTATCCCCCCCATCGGAAGGCCGAGCCAGAAGGACCAGCCGAGCTTCACCGTCAGGAGGGCGCTCGTGTACCCGCCTATCCCCATAATGGCGATGTGGGCAAAGTTCCACCCACCCATCTTTTGGATGGCCCGGAAACTGACAGCGAGGAGGATGTCGATGACGGTGAGGGTTAGGATGTGGCGGTAGTATCCGGAGGAGATGACCGGTAGGAGCAGCACAGTAAGGGCTGATAGCCCGATGGCCAATATCAGCAAAAGGTTTATTCTTCTATCTCGCAATTCCCAGTATGCCTTTCGGTTTATAGGCAAGGACGACCAGCATAATCGTGACGTCGATCAGGATTTCCATTCTCGGATTGCCAAGGGATGAAATCAGGCTGTCCAAGAAACCGAAAAGCAGAGAGGCTACAAGGGCGCCCGGAATACTGCCCATTCCTCCCACGATCGTAACGATAAATGCTTTCCAGAGAACCAGCCACCCCATGTATGGGTTAATGAGGTAGGATGTGCCGACAACTGCACCGGAGGCAGCGGCCAAAGCTCCGCCCAATCCCATCACCAGCGCGGACATCCTGTTGATGTTGATCCCCTGCAATGCGGCGGCCTCCCCGTCCTGGGCGCAGGCTCGTATTCCCCGGCCCAGCCGGGTCTTTTCGAGAAAGAACCAGAGCAGCCCTAACAGAACGATCGCGATTATAATTGTCACTAGAATTCTGATGGAGAGTGCGGCGCCCGCGAACCGGATTTCCCCTGGGAAAAAGCTGGGAAGACTCTTTTGTTTGATCCCGAAGATCTGCCCGGCTGAAACCTGGAGGATATATAGAACGCCTACCGATGCCATAAAACAGTTGATCGGGTTTTTCCTAAGAGGCCTGAAGATCGCTCGCTCGATTACAAGGCTCAATAGACTGACTCCCGCCATGGCCACCAAAAGTCCCGCAAAGAAGAGAGGGAGAAGCGTCAGTTGATCTTGGCCCAGGTTGAATACGAAGTAGACCAGATACGCCCCCAGCATATAAAGCTCGCCATGGGCGAAATTGATGATTCTCATAACCCCGAAAACGAGAGTCAATCCCACGGCGAACAGCGCGTAAAAGGCACTGAGTCCCAGGCCATTCAAAAACAACTGAAGAAGATTCGGAAAAGCCATCCCCCTCCGTCAGGGCCGAGGAACGGATGTAAGCGTCATCCGTTCCTCGAGCCGCTTATTTTTCTTTATAGAGCAGATTGTACTTTGACAGTATCTCGAGGGTGGTAGTCCGGTTGGCGTCCCACCAATCTGACATTGAGGCCTTGTCGATTCCACGTAACACGCCCCCACCTCCTTTCTGGAAGGCCTGGATCGGTACAGGAGTAAAAAGGTGCAGGTCGGCGCCCCAGATCTCTTTGCCCCCCCATTTACTCTTGCCATACACGGGGTGGTCGACCTCCTGCATGGCCATAAGGGAGTTCAACACATCGCTAGGTTCGACGCTTCCGGCAGCCGGGATGCCCACCTCCACTATCAGAGCAATGCTCGTTGCGACCGAACCGGCATTGGGTGCCCATTCCTGTTTACCATGTTTGTCGATATAGGCCTGATATACTTTCCCGAATTTGTCCGGCCATATGGGATCTGCATAGTCAGCTTGTGTTCCTGAGTAGACCTTGCCTTCAAAGTAATCGGCCGGGACTCTCTTGAGCATGGAGGGGGCGTCCCAGTCCACTTCGATCCAAAAACCGTTGTAACCGACAAGTTTGGCTGCTTCAAGCAACGACCCGCCCGCAGGCGTTCCATGCTCGCAGATGAGATCCGGTTTGGTTGCCATCACCGCGGTCATCAGCGGTTTGTAGTCGGCTGTTGCCGTTGGGTAGAGTTCGTTATAGACAATGTCCAGACCGGCAGCCTTGCATCCGGCTTCATACCAGGCCCGAGCCTCCGGCCATTCATCCGCACAGATAATGGCTACCTTCTTTATCTCGGGGTGTTTATTCGCTACCCAGCCGACGGTCGGCGCGAGAGTGACTGGGATGCCCGTTTCCCCGCTTATCGTGTAGGGAAACTCCTTGCTCAGGAAGGCAGAGCCGTAACCGACGACCATGACCTTTTCTCTGGTGCTCAGAGGAGCGGTCGCCCGTCTTGCGCCGTAGGTGTAGGTTCCGAAGAGATATTGCCTCTTATCCTCCAAGACCGCTTTGGTGGCCATCTTCAGTTCATCTGTCGGCGTATAGCAGTTGTTGTCGTAGGCCTTGAAATCGATCTTGTGGCGTTTGCCTTTGACCAACAATCCCCCGCTGGCGTTGATCATCTCGACATACATTTCGGCGCCACGGGTCGCAGGTATCCCCCACACGGTACACTCGCCGGTCAGCGGCTGGAGGACCCCGATCCTGATGGGTTCGCCCGTCGGATCCTGAGCCCAAGTGCCGGGCGATACGGACATGACGGCCAGAAGCACCCCAAAAGTCAAACCAAGAAATTTCGCTTTCATAACACCACCTCCCTTTAGTTTAGGTTAATCAAACGGGGTTTCCCTTAGACTTCTCGGGAAGACTGGGGTCTGCGGCGGCTTCACAGCACCCTATTGACGATGCCCCCATTTCAAAGGACAAGGTCCTGCGCCGACTCCTCAATGTAGGGTTTTATCTCCGTAACGCTCTCCTCAAAGACTCGGAGAAAAGTGCTGACTTCCAGTTCCGTCATCGGTGTGGAAATGGAGAGTTCTCCGCCCCTCCTCGGCACATTTACACCCTTTCCAAGGAGTTTTAAATGAACCAGCGTCATGGCATCGTGGTTGTCCATGGCCGCCGTCCGGTAATCTCTCACGGGATGCGCATTGAAATGGATGCAGGCCAGCGATCCCATCCCGGTTGCAAAACCCCTTATCCCGACACTTTGGAACACCTCGTCGATGCCCTTCCTCAGAATGGCACCAAACGAATTGATCCGCTCAATCGCATTTTCCGTGAGTTCCTCGAGGCAGGCAATTCCCGCAGCCATGGTGACCGGGTTCCCGTTGAAAGTCCCGGAATGGGCAATATTCCTCTTTTCGAGCGGGGAGTACATTTTCATGATCTCTCGGGGGCCCCCGAATGCGCCGACCGGAAAACCCCCGCCAATGATTTTGCCGAAGGTGGTCAGGTCGGGAGAGACGCCGTAGATACCCTGTGCGCCCCCGAGCCCCAACCTGAAAGTAACGATCTCGTCAAAGATCAGGAGGATGTTCAGTTCCGCGGTCAGAGCCCGCAGGAAAGCGAGGAAGCCGTCCTCCTGGACGACACAGCCCGTGGCTCCGAGCATCGGTTCGACGATGACGCAGGCGATTTCCCGTGCGTGACTCCGGATGATTCTTTCCGATATCTCCCTATTATTGAAAGGGATTACGATTACTTCGTCCAATACGCTTTGGGGCACACCCCTGTTCTTGGGGACGCTTCGGGGTTCCTCGATAGGCCCGGATTCCTCGTCCCCCGGGTCGTAGCTGATTTCCGCCAGGTCATGGGTTCCGTGATAGCCGCCCTCAATCTTTACGACCTTGGACCTTCCGGAAATTATCCTGGCAGCCCTGATGGCGTGCATGGTCGCTTCCGTTCCGCTGTTGCAGAAGCGAACCTGTTCCACGGAACGAACCCGTTCGCATATAAGGGCGGCCAGCGTGCACTGATTTTTTGTCGGGGCCGCAAAGGATGACCCCTTTCCGATCTGCTCCTGGACAGCTTGGACAATGGCCGGGTGAACATGCCCGTGAATGAGGGCCGTATAATTATTCAGGAAATCTAGATACCTGTTGCCATCAACATCCAGGAAGTAACACCCCGCGCCCCGGTCCATATATATAGGGTATGGGGTGAAAAAAAGTGCGGAACGCGTATCACCACCGGGTAGAAATCGACAAGCTTCCTGAAATAGTCTTCCAGATCCTTTCGTGCGCTCTTCGAAAGAGGCCATGTCCTTTTCAATCCAATTCTTAAAACCGGTTTTTACCATGATGCTTCCACCTCATTTCGATATTCCTCAAAGTGGGCTCTTCATCGTATGATAACATCTATGTATCATGAATACACAAGCTGTCAATAAAATTTTTGTTTGATTTTTGTTCCTATACATATAATAAATAGAAACAGCTACCTATTATATAAATTTGAATGTTAACTAATTCCCTTTATTCAGAAAAAAGTTAACATTCAATGTGAAATGGTCAACGTTGGAGTCGAAAAATTGGATAGGTGATAATGCTCACGGAATCCGCTCAGCGACTTGAACTATTACAGAAGATAAAGGATCAACTGAAGAACAAGCCCAGGGATCTCCTTCTTTTTGATTTCCTGACTCAGACAAAGCTGCCGGTGATAGCCCTTATGAAGATGAAGAGGGTGGACATCGAAAACATTCAGCCCGGCGAAAGGCTGGTGATGGGAACCGAAAAAGAAGAAGGGACCAGGAACTATTTTATTCCAGAAACACTTCATGAAAGCTTGAAAAGGTTTTTGGAGGAAGAGCGTCCCTCCACTGATGATTATCTCTTCTCATCCCGAAAAGGGAAGGGCCCACTGACCCTCCAGAGTGTATCCCGGATGGTCAGAGGCTGGTTCAGTCAAATTGGTGTAGAGCGTGCCGGCGGTATTCGATTTCTCAGAAAGCAGAGTGCAGGGCATCACGAGTACTACCCAAAGTCGAACACAAAAGAGGCGGTCCCTGCTGTCCCTATCTTGAAACCCGTTCACGTTATCACCGCACAGGAACAAGTCTTAAACGAACTGGAGAATGCTATCCTTTCAGGTCGAATTGCTCCGGGTGAACGACTATTACCTGAAGATATTGCCTGTCAGATGAATGTGAGTCGCATGCCTGTCCGTGAGGCGATCGGCCGTCTAGAGGCCCGGGGGTTGATCCATACACAGAGAAAAGGATTCCACATCGTTAGTGGATTATCCAAATCGAACCTTGAAGAAATTTCGGAGATCAGGCTCATGCTTGAACCGGCGGCGGCTCGATTCGCCGCGCTCCTCAGCAGCGATGCCGCCGTTGGCGAACTCTCCTCGATATTCCGCAAACTCGTCCAGGCAAATGCTCGATACGAAGTGGATGAGATCCTGAGGTTGAACAAGGAGTTCCACTTCACTATCTACAGGGAATCTGCGAAACCGATGCTGCACCAACTGATTGGGATCATGTGGGAAAAGATCAGCCCGTATTTTCATATAATGATGCGAAATCTCAAAGAGTATGATCAGACATTCGACTCCGAACTCCACGCTAAAATGCTGGAGGCGATGGAAAAAAGAGACCCTGAAGAAGTCTGCCGATGGGTGAAGAGGGATATCCAACACGCTGCAAAGTCGGTCATGAGTTTTTTCGATCGGCCTCTCAGAGCAGACGCATAAAACTTTCAACGAAACATCTTAAGATAAAAGGAGAATAGATGGAAAGAAAGGTTATAATCACCGCGGCAGTAACCGGTGGGGACGTGACTCCGACGCAAGCCCCCTATCTACCACTAACCCCAAAGGAAATCGCAGAGGAAGCAATTCGTTCGGCGGAGGCGGGTGCGGCCATCGTACATGTCCATGCCAGGGATCCCAAAGATGGAAGGCCGAGCTCCAGGCTCGAACTGTTCGAGGAGATCTTTAAGAGGGTCAATTCAGAAACTGATGTCGTGATCTGCCCCACGACCGGGGGGAGCATTACCATGAGCCGGGAGGAGAGACTGCGGCTCATCCCCAGGTTCAAACCGGAGATGGCCACCTTTAACATGGGCACCATGAATTATGCCACCCACTTTGTTGTCGAGTCCTACGATAGAAGGGGTAAGACCTTCCGGTTCGACTGGGAGAGAGAATACCTCACCTCCACCAAGGACGGCGTTTTCAGGAACACCTTTGCTGATCTGGAGTTTATCCTCCAGTTGATGAACGAAAACGATGTGAAGCCGGAGTGTGAGGTCTACGACTTAGGAATGCTTTACAATATGGCCTTTTTCCTGAACCGAGGCGCACTCAGAAAGCCTCTGCAACTGCAGTTCGTGCTGGGAGTGGTGGGCGGGGCCCAGCCGGAGATCCCTGTACTTAGTTTCATGAAAGGTGTTGCCGATGAACAGTTCGGAAAGGATGATTACACCTGGTCGACGGTCGGAGTCGGCTATCCACAGGAGTTTCACCTTGGAGCCTTTTCCATTCTCTTGGGAGGAAACATCCGGGTGGGAATGGAGGATAACCTCAGGGTTGCAAGGGATGTATATGCCAAGAGCAACGCAGAAATGGTTGAAAAGGCCGTCAGAATCGTTCATGCCCTTGATTTTGAAGTGGCCACACCTGAGGAGGCTAGGCAGATCCTGAAGCTGAAGGGCCGTGACAAAGTAAATTTTTGATCAGGCGATTAAGGTTCTTCCCGCAATATGCCTATATTATTTAAAAAGCTATCCTGGATAATAGAAATGGTATCCTTAAAGTTTTCGAATCCTTGTTGCTTAACCTATGGATAATAATACTTGAATTCTGCCGGGCTCAGCAAAACCCACAACAGATATTTCAGAACCAGGATCTACCGGGATTCAGAGGAAGTGTTCAATCTGGTCTGAATCTTTGAGGGTTCCTGCCGGCAGTCCAGAATCGCCCAGATACTGACTGTATCCTCATTGACTTTGTAGTATACGGCAAAAGGAAATCGCCTCGACAGAAGCCGATAATATCCGAAATGGATCGAGTGAATTCCCGCGTAGAGACGAAGAGAATCAATATCGGAAAACAGAGAATTCAAGAAGTAGTCGCCGAGTCCTTCTTCACGCGTCTCATAAAACCAAAAACCGTCGATGAGATCTTGTTCGGCCTCGTCAAGAATTAGGATGTTCATCTGGTGCGCTCGCGAATCCTGACTTTGGCGTCGGTCCACTTTCCGAACCGGGAAATGCCCTCTTTTTCCCTACCTTCTCGAGCACGCAGGATGTCTCCGTGCCAGGCTGGAGAGGGTATGTCCTCCGGATTCCGCTGAAGATCAGCCCAGATTTCCTCCATGGCCCTGAGCTTGTCAGCCGTCGTCATTTTATCTAAAGGTACGCCTGTTTCCATGGTGTTTCTCCCGAATGCTTCCAAGTAGGGTGAGGTTCCTCATTACCTCGAATTGATAATAGCATGGGATTCGAGGAAAATGAACCATGTTCGAGGTCTAAGCCGTGCCGACCCACAAACTCGATTCAAGGAGGTCGCCATGACCTTATCCATGGCCTAAGGGATCGCCCAAAAATAAGTTATCAAATTCCAAGGTAATGATACCACTGGGCTGGTGACACGGCATGGGCATTTTTTCTGGATATATCTGAAAACATGAATGAAAAGATTGTTGATTTGAGATTTAAGCTGTGTTACAATTCCCTAAACATTAACCTTTCAGCGGGGAATTGTAACAAATGGAGCC
>Ga0272443_10003256_pt1 | contig 19354 bp, 25 predicted proteins | sample SSMAcet12_FD_193581 | JGI IMG/M metagenome (GOLD analysis project Ga0272443, IMG submission 193581) | Marine sediment archaeal communities from Little Sippewissett salt marsh, Falmouth, MA, United States - SSM-Acet-12 | ecosystem: Environmental > Aquatic > Marine > Wetlands > Sediment ... | reverse complement strand
CATCGCCTACTATCAGCGCTACGTCCTTTAGCTCAGGGTTATAATTCTCCAGCCTATATATCTGAGGCATATCTTATCGAGAAGACTCTGTGATGCGGCGTTAAAAACTTGTCTTAATCTCGTGTGAGTTTAATCTTCAACAGCAGGAACTTGTCCTCATAGGCTGACTCAACAGAGTCGATAATGTAGCTATCTGGAATATTGTAGTTTCTCTGGAACCCGGGGTCTTTCTCGCTTCTGAGCACTATCTCGTCGAGATTGTCCTCGATGTATATTGTGTCCTTGAGTTTCTCGGGTATCTCGGTGGTAATCATGTACTCAACTGTCTCAGTGACGTTGCTGCTGGAACCTCGGCTTTCCTGAAGCGTATAGATTCCTTCATCCCACTCAAAGTTGCTGTTTCTTCGTAGGGTCAAGTAGAATGGAAGTAGTGATGTGACTGCGAACATGCAGAAGAACATGATGCTCATGAAAAGGGCTGTGACGCTGTTGACGTTCTCAAATATGAGTGGGAAAACGACTATTGTTGCCCCAGATAGGGGTATGAACGCGAATGATGCTACGAATAACCCCATCATCATCAACATGGCTCCGCCAACCAATAGTAGAACCTGTTTGTCTGGGTCAACTCGTCTTACATGTTTGCCGCTACATTTTATGCAAGAATCTGTCTCTGGGTCATAACATCTTTCACAGATGAATTTACCGCATTTACTACAGAGAATATCCACGTTTGGTCTTCCACAAATCTCACATTTTTTATCCACTAAACTACTCCCCCAAAGAGACTTGGATAATATGTCTTAGTTGCCAGATATGCAATCACTACAGTACTGATTATCAGAGCAGCAAGTATCCATTTTCGCCCATCCTTCACAACGATAGGCACGGGACCAACATAAACGACCCCTTCACTGTCCTCAGCAAGCTCCTTAGGGCTAGCTTTGAGACTCATATAGATCAAAATAGCCCCAGCTAGGGTCATTAAAAGGCCTACAATTAGGAACCCGCCGGTGAACGCCATTTCAATCCTCCTCCTAGGGGGTGGACGCTTTGTTTTAAATCTTGCTCAGACGGCCCAAAGGGCGGCTTTACCCATATATTCGTTGACTTCCCATTCTCTGATACTTGCTTTGTCAACGTCAACAACGATTATGCTGTGGAGTCTGGCGTTTCTTATCTCCTCAAAACTCACAGGAGGATTACTGTAATACATGTCGCATAGACCTTTCAAGTATTCTATTTCTTCTTGTGTTCTGAATCGTGGTGGTTTGACTAGGCTAGCTGGTATCTGCATTATGTAGTATGGCGTGGTAGCTAGGATGAACTTGTTTGCATAGGCGCTGTACCTTGTGATCTTGCTAGTGATTCTTGCCCTAAGATATGTTAATGGATCTAGTGCGTGGTCTGGTGGCACAAAACCTGTCTCAACCTCAACAATCAGGCTTCCGAAGCCTTTCTTTGCGTATATGTCTGTGCTGATTGTGGTTAGTTCATGCTCTAGATCAACATCGAAGCCGTTCTTGATGAGGTACTTGGCGCAGATGATTTCCATTACGCTGTGGTTGATCTTTACTTCCCGTCTTTGATGTTTCTCGATGAGGTCTTGTCGTAGTTTGAGAATTTTTTCGTATTCTGGTTGGGAGAGTTCGTCTTCGAATTTTTTTATAACCTCATCGATGTCTCTGATGAACTTGTTTACTATTCTCTACTCCCCCTTGGGCTACCATTCCACAGTATATTGATCTCTTATAAATTAAATCATAGTCAAGCATTAAATGTATATAGATCACATAGACCAGTGATTCTTATGCCAGACAAGAACGTATGGGAAATATTCAGCAAAGAGACGCCAAAAGTAGCAGAAGCGTGGATGAAGATGGCGGAAGCCGTCAATATCGATGGAGTACTAGACCAGAAGACAGTTTTCCTAATCAGGATTGCCATCTACAGTACAACCCGTGACCCAGTAGCATTACGCCACTTTGTAGGAGAAGCCTTCAAGGCAGGGATTTCAAAGAAAGAGATTCAGGCAGCCGCATTGATGCCATGGTGTACAGGCGTTACAGTTAGTGAGCTATCTATTCCGTTAATCCAAGAGGTAGAGGAAAGCCTCTAAGCCCATTTTTTTAATCCTATTTCTGTTATGAAATCTAAGTCCTCGACTTTATACAAGTGACTGGTGCATTTGCAGTCACTGCAGCCAAAACGCGGTACTGGTGTTCCGTGGCGGGCTACTCGTTTTGCTATTCTGCATTCGAGTTGTTCTCCTGATTCAATGATGTATATGGAGGTTAGTTCAACTTCTTCATTGTTGAGAAGATAGTCGATGTGCCAGTGAATAACATTCTGCTCTCCTATGCTGGTTCTTTGATGGCGTTTAAGACGAGGAATGAGGCTGTTGAGCGCCGATCCAATGTAAACATATATGCCTTTAGTGAAGTCAATCTCGCCCAGTGCACCTACATTGATCACTTGGTCTCTATGGTTTTCGATACATAGACAATATGTTCCCTTAACCGGCATGGGCAAACATAGTAGCACTATGATATAGATGTATCATAAATCTGAATAAAAGGGGGGGTTATTTGAGATATTTATCGAACCAGTCAAGCATCACCCGGTACCTACGTTTTCTGAGACTCATCCGAGCAACAGATCTAAACGTATGCGGTCCCTCCATAAACATGGCAAGCTGAGTCTCTTTTCCTAGGTATTTCAGAGCTGTGTAGAACTCGATGCTCTGGTCTATCCAGCACCTGTAATCGTTCCAGCTGTGAACGAAGAGAACTGGAGTATCCACCCTGTTTGCGTAGGTTATTGGGCTCTTATCCACGTAGGTGTTTAGGTTACTCCATGGATTTCCTCCTACTTGTTCGGGTGTGAAGTGGAACCCTATGTCGCTTGTGCCGAAGAAGGCGGTCCAGCTGCTGATGCTGTTCTGGCTTATTGCTGTCCTGAACATATCGTTATGGGTGATTACCCAGTTTGTCATGAAGCCACCGTAGCTGAGACCAGTGATTCCGAGACGCTCCTTATCGAGCCACGGATAAAGCTCTAGGGCTTTTTTGACACCTGCTATCAAATCCTCATAGTCCCAGATACCCCATTCGCCTCTGATGTCTCCAAACTCTTGGCTGTAGCCTCCGCTGCCTCTTATGTTTAGATAGATTACAGCGTAGCCGTTTGATGCATAGAGCTGGTGCTCGAACATGAGGCTGTCACCAAACTTGCTCTTGGGTCCACCGTGGATATCAAGCACAGCGGGATAAGACTCGTCTTTCTTCCACTTTACTGGTTTTAGTATCCAGCCCTCGACTGTTGCCCCGTCTTTCTGTATGAAGCTATAGTTTTCCGCTTGTTGGAGCTTGATCTCGTCTATGAGTTTCTTGTTGATATTGGTTAGCTGTCTCTCGCTTGTGTCCAGTACCCAGAGTTCAGGTGTCTTATCGGTGTTTACCCGGGTATAAGCAACGAATCCATCCTTGACGCTATACTCTTCGATGCTATACTGTCCTTTCAGCACAGGTGTGATGTTGCCGTTATCTGGGTCTACCTTGTGAAGCTCATGGCGGTTACTGTTTGAGACCGGGAAATAGATGAAATCGCCATCCCAGACGGGTTCACAGCCACCAGCATACATGCTTCTGATGTCATGGTAATGACGTCTACTAGAGCCCCGGTCAAGCTGCCCACTAAGATTCGTTACTGGTCCACCATCAACAGCAATCTTGTGAACAGTAACATGTGTTGCATATCCTCTGCTTCCGTCGCTGCCTGTGAATGCTATCTCGTTTCCATCTGGGCTCCACTGGAGGCTCTGGATCATGTATCCGCTGAGGATACGGTCTCTTACCCCTGACTCAATGTCAAATACTATGAGATCTGATTCACCGGGTCTAAGAGGATTAGCAGACTTACAATAAGCAACCTTTCCATCATGTTCAGCATAACACTGGACATTCATATCCCCCTCAGAGACCACCGATACTTCACCTGATGCTACATCGAGCTTGTGAAGATGCTTTGTCCTGTAATAGGTCCAGCCTTCACCGTTGTACCATATGGGAATCTTGTCAATTATCTTGACATCAGGATCATCCTCTCCCACACCAGAGACAAAATAGATAGACTCACCGTCGCTACTCCACTTTGGCTGTGATGCTCCGCCACTGTATTTACCTACTAGTTTTGAAGTGTTTTTCTCTGCTACCCAGAGACTGGTTCCTTTCTCATCTTTCTCCATGCCCTGTCGGCTTGTATAGATTATCTTGTCTCCGTATGGAGCCCAATCAGGGTTTGTTGGGTTTCCCTCCTCTATGCTCCAGAGTTTTTCGCCTGTCCTTCTGTCTATCACCATTAGCTCTGTAGTGTACTCTTCATCATCGGGTGTTGTGACTAGGTAGAGTATCTTTGAGGCGTCTGGGGATATGGTGGGTCTGGCTATCATCTTGAAGTCTTCAAGGTCTTCAATCCTCAATCCACGCAATACATTCACCTTTACATGCACAAATATCTACAAACCAATATAACTTGATCAGGGAGTCTCTTATATTCATAAACCATTCCATGTTACTCTATGAAGGTACTTGTAGTAGGAAACGGAGCACGCGAACACGCCATAGCCAAAAAACTAGCAGAAGAACCGATTGAACTCTCAGCTGCAATGGCGAAGTTGAACCCCGGTATAGCTGCTCTGAGCACAAATGTGGATTTATTTGATTTGAATAAGCTTGAGAACTACTCCAAGTACAAGGATGTTGACATCGCATTCATTGGCCCAGAGACCCCACTGTCCTTTGGGGTGGCGGATTATCTTATGGATATGGGAGTTGCTACTGTTGGACCGGTTAAGGCAACAGCGAGACTGGAATGGAGTAAGGCATATGCGCGGGAAGTGCTTACGGATAATGGCATCAAGGGTAACCCAGATTACAAGATATGCCACAACATGAATGAAGTCAAAGAGTTTCTAGACAAACAACCTGAGGTTGCTGTAAAACCTGATGTCTTGACTGGTGGTAAAGGTGTCCGGGTTACAGGACAGCATCTGTTGAATCGTAAAGAGGTTGAGGATTACTGTGCTGAGCGCATCAAAGCCGATGGCTTAGTAGTTCTTGAGGAGAAACTGGTTGGGAAAGAGTTCACATTACAAGCCTACAGCGATGGAAAAAACCTCAAATTCATGCCACTTGTACGAGACTTCAAACGAGCCTACGATAACGACGAGGGACCAAACACAGGAAGCATGGGAAGCTTCAGCTGTGTTGATCATGATATGCCTGATCTGGATGATGAGGCTGTTGAGGCTGGAAAACGTATCATGCGTGCGACTATCAAGGCTATGCGTGATGGAGATGGAGCCTATAAGGGGGTTCTTTATGGTGGCTTCATGGTTACATCTGATGATACGTATCTGATTGAGTATAACTGTCGGTTTGGTGATCCAGAGGCAATCAACGTATTGAGCCTACTTGAGAAACCGCTCACGGAGGTAGGATACGGTATCGTAGAGGGAAAGCTTCCTAGCTTTGGGTTTGAGAAACAGGCAACCGTCTGTGTCTATCTTACTCCTGAGGGGTATCCAACATCTCCTTTGAAGGATCAACCAGTAGAGGTTGGAGAAGGTATAGGCAGTGAGATATACTATGCATCAGTCTACGACGATAACGGGGTAATCAAGACCACAACAAGCAGAGCCATCGCCCTATTAAGCAAGGGAGACTCTGTACCCATCGCCCGTAGAAGAGTCTACGAAGATGTTGACAAGGTGACTGGAAAGCTGCATTATCGTACTGATATCGCGGCAGGTATCCAGTAACAATATAACCATTATCTGATATACGAAGAGGGTGAGAAACGTGACCATGAGCGACAAGATAGCTGAACTGGAGGCTATTCTCTATGCAGCCAGCCGACCAATGGGGCTAACAGATATTGTTTCACGTCTACGATTGGAGAATGAGGTGGAGGCGGATAAACTGGTCACAGAGCTTCAAGACCATTACCTAGAGGATGATAGCGCACTTGAGATCGTAAAGCTCCCACAGGACAGGGTAGTGCTTCAACTTAAGCCCGAGTTTACTAAACAGGCTGGAAGATACAGTCTTAAGCCACTTCTTAACGAGGGCGCCTTGCGTACATTGAGTTACGTTGCTTATCATCAGCCTGTGGAGCAGACTGATATTGCTAGTGCTCGTGGTAGTCAAGCCTACAAGCATCTGAATCAGCTCGATGAGATGGGTTTGATCAAGCGAGAACGTAGTGGTAGGACATACATTGTTCGTACAACGCAGGATTTCGCTGATTATCTTGGTCTAAGCACCGAGCGTACTCAGATGAGACGTCAGCTTCGGAGTATCTTCCGGAAGCTTGAGGTCGATGAGATGGAGAAGAAATAGTCTTAAACGGGCTCCACTGTATTCTGGGATATGAAAAAGAACAGCGCACCATATTTTATCATCATATTACTCCTTGGCTCAGCGTATTATGCGTATGACTCTGGGCTACTGGACCAGTTCTTAGCTCCGGAAGAGCCAGATGACCCCATAATACCTCAAACAGGAGATAGCGTCAAGATAGCTGGGTTTAATATCCAGATTTTTGGGAAGACCAAACGCGAGAAGGAACAGGTGATGAATGTGCTCGCTAATATTGTACGCGAGTTTGATGTGGTGCTAGTTCAGGAGATTAGGGATAGCAGCGAGACAACGGCTCCGATATTTCTTGATCTCATCAACAGCATGGAGGGACCAGAGTACGCGTTTATCAGATCAGAAAGAGTGGGAAGAACCAGCAGCAAGGAAGCATACGCCTACTTCTATAACACCGAGACAGTTCAGTATCTCGTTGACTCTGATTTCGTCTATAATGATACAGAAGATGTCTTTGAACGTGAGCCATACATTGCGAGTTTTATCTCTGGTGGTTTTGATTTCACGTTAATTGGTATCCATACGAAACCTGATGACGCTTATCACGAGATCGGTAACCTCACTATCGTCTTTGATTACGTTGAGAGTCTAGGGAATGAACAAGATATCATTGTTTTAGGTGATTTTAACGCGGATGGCTCATACTTTGATGAAGATTCTATGGATAACCCGTTGAAAGCTCCTGAGTATATCTGGGTTGTAGGCAATGACTGGGATACTATGACAAAGACCGACTGGACATATGATAGGATGGTGATGACCGATTACACGTATAGCAGTGAATACATCGCTGATACAGTACAGGTCTACTATTATGACACAATCTACGGCTTGAATCAAACTCTTACCGAGTCTGTTAGCGACCACTACCCTATCTATGCTGAGTTCAGCACAAGCCTTCCAGACGACGACTAAGCTCAAATCTTATTGGGATGAAAAACCCTCGCATAGATATGGACACATTACAGGTCGTTACTGCGGAGGGTTCCAGTTACGAGTGCGGATACCAGCACGGGGAACAGGCAAAGAAACACATCAAACACAACATCGATTTCTATCTTGGCTGGTGGCAACGCAATCTAGACATGGATAAGAAAGCAGTTTACCAGTACGCTGAGAATGTACTTGCTACTACTAAGAAGTTTGACCCTGATTTAGTTGAGGAGATGAGGGGGGTAGCAGACGCAATAAAGACAGATGTAGAAGCGGTTGCAGCAATGAATGGGCGCTATGAACTTGCTTGGGCTAGCCCAGCTCAATTAATGGGGGGATGCACAAGCATAGGCGTTACACCTCGTAGAAGTGAATCCGGAGATACTCTGCTTGCTCAGAACTGGGATTACCGCATAGGTGTCACTGATTCATGTATTGTTTTGAAGGTGAAGAGGGATGATAATCCAACTGTTATGCTGCATACTGAGGCGGGGATCATCGGGCATAAAGGCATGAATGATAAGGGGGTTGGATTAGCGATCAACGCAATGGTCTCTGATAGGGATCGTCTCGGTGAGTCCGTCCCCTTCCTGTTGGTTTGCCGTAAAATGCTTGAATGCAGCCGGTTTAGTGACGCTGTTAAGGTTTTGTTAAACGCTGAGCGGAGTCTAAGTTACAATATAATGCTTGCAGGGGAGGGGGTGGTTGTTGACTTGGAGGCGCACCCCGGTGATGTCTCATTTATTTATCCCGTTGATGGGGTTTTAGCGCATACAAATCACTTCGTAGGTGAAAGAGCATTAAGCATCAAGGATAACTTTGTGTTATCTGAGGCAAACAGCGTACACCGTTACATCATCTCCAATGAGAAACTAGCCTCAACAGATACCCACAGTTTTGAGAGCATAAAGGAAATACTCACAGACCACTTTGACCATCCACTGAGTATCTGTCATCATCCTAACCCTGAGAAAAATAGGGATCACTGGGAGGAGACTGTTTCCTCTGTATTCATGGTTCCCGAGAAACGGTTGTTCAAATGTACTGCGGGTCCACCTTGCTGTAACAACTATCAAACCTATTCTTTCTAGGGTTATCATAATCCCTTTAAGGAGCCTTACATTCAAGTTCTGCGAATAAACATTGAGCGAGCAGACAATATCCCTTGAACTATTAGCATATATTATCGGAATTATCCCCAGCGTGTACTTTGCTTACAGGCTGCTCGTCGAGCTGTATTATTACTTAACTAAGAAGGAAGACGATTTCCTGTAATGACAGAGGAGAAGACCAAATACTGTCACCAATGCGGCGCTATGATACCCTACATGGATAAATATTGCCCAGCGTGTAACGCAAAACAAGGTATTATCTCCGGGATGGAGCCTGTCAAAGAGGACAAGGGAAAAAGTCCATGGACGGCGGTTATTCTAAGTTTCTTGATTACTGGACTTGGTCAGCTTTATCTCGGTAAACGAAAAAGGGCAGCTGTTTTTTTCATTGGTACCTTGATTCTTGGAGGAGCTCTCTCCATGAGTTATTCACAAGAACAAGTTATGGGGTTCGGGGTATTGATGGCGTTTATCTCAGCCATTGACGCCTACATGATTGCGTCTAGAAAGAGTCAGACTATATAACCTTGATTCATTGGGTTTATTATTGAAAATGTAGATTTCTGGGTAGTGAATCATATTTGAAGTATGAGATTAAATATCAGCCAAGTTACAGCATGCTTGAAGTTGAACTAGAAAAAGACGAACAAATCACAGGGGAATCAGGTTCCCTCACATATATGAGCCCAAACATAGACATCAGGACAAGAACACGAGAAAAAAGCCTACTAGGAAGCCTCAAAACAAGTCTCCTCGGGGGACAGAGTCTTTTTGTTACAGATTTCGCCGCCATGGGTGAATCTGGAAAGGTGGCATTGGTTGCAGCTCCTATTGGTGATATCATCAAACTGGATATTACACCCGATCATGGTTATATCATTCAGAAATCAGCCTATCTTGCATCAACCCAGAACGTTGACCTTGATGTACGCTGGGAGGGATTCACAAGAGGACTCTTCGGTCAAGGACTATTCATGATAAAAACAACCGGCATGGGAGACCTTTTCATCAACAGTTTCGGGGCACTAGACAAACATACTCTTGCACCCGGGGAACAACTAGTAGTGGACAACTATCACCTAGCCGCATTCAGCGATACATGTGAGTATGAAGTAAGGAAGTTTGGTACATGGAAAGACACCTTATTCAGCGGTGAAGGTTTGGTCACCTACATTGAGGGACCTGGTGATGTCTATATACAAACAAAGAATCTCCGCGAGTTCGTTGACTGGATATGGATGCTCATAGGACCACGTGTAGCTTCTCGACAGGCGAGATAGATGATAGACACCATCTATTTTGATAACTGGAACACCATAGTGCAGGCACCATACCTCATGAGTAGAGGAAGCAGCACAAGGGTACTTCACGGTTATCTGGTGGATCAAGGGTTCAAAGTAGACTATGATGTCTTCACAGAAGTCTATAGACCCATTGCTAGGGCTCACTTCAAGACATGTGAGGAGGCAGGGCACCGGGAACCAGATTACAGGCAGATCATCGAGGACGCTTACAGGAAATTAGCTATTGATGAACCCATTAGACATAGTGCTGGTGCTTGGAATCATTATCTTAGTCGATGGATTACCGAAACCGAGTTTTTCCCCGGTGTGCCAGAGATGCTTGAGAGACTAGGCAGGGAATACAAGCTTGGGGTAATCACCAACTATATGGATGGTCCTACATGTAGGAAAGTTTTCGCAAAATTGGGTTATGATGAAATCTTTGACTCATTGGTGGTGAGCCATGAGTTGGGTTATATGAAGCCAGCGAACATTCTTTTTGAGACCGCAATGCGTGAAACAGAATCCAAACCGGAGTTATGTGTAATGGTTGGGGATACTTATGGCGCTGATGTTGTCGGCGGAAAACTTGCAGGAATGAATACTGTGCTTGTTGATGTCTATGATAACCAGCACGAATACTATCATGACTGCTCTGCGGTGATTAAGGAGATTAACGAATTCCCAGATGCACTGAACAAGCTAGTTTCGGGCTAAATCCACAAGATCATACAGGTCTTTTATTATCTTTTTACAGCCACCATCCATCAACCGTTTCGCCCATTCGTTATCACGCCAATAACCAATGAAATCAACTTTTGCGGCGAGCGAGGTAGTTAGATCTGTAGTGGTATCTCCAATGTACAGGGTTTCTTCGGGTTTGGCTTTGATTAGTTCTATTGTGGATAGGAGGTGTCTGGGGTCTGGTTTAGGGTATGGAGTCTCGTCTCGGCCAATAACACCCTGGAAATATTGCTCCATATTGAATTTCTTAAGTACCTTTACTGCGTATCCTCCGTGGCTTCTTGTTGCAATACCCATTCTGTAGCCTTCTTTCTGTAGCTCTGTTAGGGTTTCATGAGCGTTTGGCTTCAAGAGCATGGTAGGTAATGCTTCTAACTCGATGTTGTTCATTACTTTATCAAGTTCTATGAGTGTGGCTTCGAGGTTTTCTTTTGGTAGCCCATATTCGAGGAGGGTCTCGGCTCCGCCTCTGATGACTTGGTATGCTTTACGTCTATCCTCAATGTGTTCAGTCATTCCCATCTCAGCAAGTAGCACCTTGATCTGTTCACCCATCTTCTCGTAGTTGATGTGGCTCTCTACTAGTGTCCCGTCGAGGTCAAATACCACGGCTCTGTAAGGCATAAGGGCTATTGATAGTTGATGGTTTATGAAGTATTTTATTGAGTGAAACTTTTTTAACCTAGAGTGAGGTTCATTGGGGAGTACGGGCGAGTAGTTCAGGGGTATGAATGCCTGGTTTGCAACCAGGAGGTCGGGGGTTCAAATCCCCCCTCGTCCACCAAGTTCATTTGTTTATTATACAACCTAGTATATTTGACCCTACATGATAGGTTTAGAGCATCCCGGGATTCTTGTAAGTGATCTTGAACGCTCAATTAAATTCTACGAGAAAATCGGATTCAAGATACTCAGAAAAACCAATCGACCACACGCTATGATGTATCTTGGGGACGCAATCTTGGAAATAATGCCCGGCTTAGACCCTGAACAGTCGTATCAATTCCATCTAGCATTCTATACAGATAACATCGAGAAAGAAGTGAAGAGACTCCATAAACTAGGAATCGAGACCAGTGAAATAATGACATTCAAAGGAGAAGCTTTGGTGAAATTATTGGATGGAGTTGTCGAGTATGCTGACCCAAACCCAAATAACCCTAAATTATCTGGTTGTATGCAACCGTCTGAAAACTGGAAACGAGTCGCCTTCAAAGACCCAGATGGTATACACCTAGAACTTTGGCAACGTAACTAGTGGAACTATCGTTCCACGGTGTTCTTTCTATACTCAAAAAACATATTGATTTTGACCAATATGAGAAAGAGAGTGATAGGTATTGGACTCGTAGTCATATGCCTCCTAGGCTTAATGACCACACTAGTTTACGGATACGCTGACCATAGCGGCGAAGATAGCGACGGCGACCATGACAGAACACAAGGAAGAAGCCACCCTAATGCTGACGTCATGAATGGCGAGGGTTATTATGATATCCGTGACCCGCCACGTAGCGGTATAGGCTCAGGTTAGCAATTTTTATCCTTCCGTTATTTTTGCTAACCTTTTCCAATAACTTTTTGGCAAAACTGGATATCAAATGATTCTCCTTTTTTCGATCTATTCTTATCTCAGAACGTATCATCTAGCGGGATAACCTGTGGGCTTACTCTCTGACATGAAGAAGTTTTGGCAATCTCAGAAGACTAATTATCGGGTTATGATTTTGCGCGACAGCATAACCATGTTCAGTGGAAGACGCCCCATGGAACGCGGTATGGGAGGATATGATAGTATTTTCCTGAGCAGGCTCGGGGCGTCCGCTGTTCAAATTGGCTATGTAAATGGTATCCAGAGTTTACTGAGTCTATTATTAGCAGTACCAAGTGGTTTATTCATTGATAGAAGCAAGGATATTAGAAAAATATATTACAGCAGCTTCTTGCTGAGCCTTCCTGCATTTATTGGATTGTATTTCACTTCCGATTGGAGAATATATCTGGTCATGATGTTGGTCTATACGGTTGCATTAAGTATCCAGTTTCCAAGCCAACTTATTATTGACATAGACTCAATGGAAGACACTTCAAGGGTGTCAGGGCTAGGATTCCATAGAACAATTACAGCAGTAGCTGGAGTAGCATCACCCATGCTCATCGCCCTCGCAATCAACTATTTTGGTGGACTTGAATCAGCTGATAACATCAGACCATTATTCTTGTTATTTTTCTTTGCAGATTTATTGATCTTGTACCTGCTTTATCGACATCTTGAGCCAGTGAAAATTGAACGCGAGAAAGAATCTAGTAGTCTGCTTGATGGACTCAGATCAATCTTGGAATCACCTATTCAGTTGAAACTATTGTTATTCAGCGAGGTTACAACCCTCTTCGTCATGATGATGATAAGCCCATTCAGAGGCATCTATCAAGTAGACATCAAGACAGCCACATTGATCATCTTCGGGTGGATTGGCGTTGCAGAGCCCTTTATCGATGTATTTCTGAGTATTCCACTAGCAAATCTTGTTGAGAAATATGGACGGAAAAAGACAGCCTACATTGGACACGTTTTCGGAATATTATCCAGACTCTTACTAGTTGCTACACCAGTTAGTTTTCCCTCTCTTCTCATTATGGTGAGCGTACTTGGAAGCCTCGAAGGATGCCTCTACGTTGGAATGGATGCCTACAGTCAAGAAGCCATACCACAACGGGTAAGGGGCAGCTATAATGGAGTTAAGAATCTAATAGCTGGTTTGATTGGAATTGCCGGTCCAGTTATAGGAGGATACATCTGGGAGATCAACCCTGATCTTCTCTTCTGGATTCCTGTAGCGCAGTGGAGTCTTATCGCTTTTCCAATACTGGTAATACTGATGGAAAGTTACAGCGTTGACGGAAATGTTCTACAATAGAAAATATTACGCATCACTAAAGCTGCGTTAAGATATGACTGATAATAATATTATTCTGGGTTACAAGCCTTGCAAGGCTGCCAGATACTGTTTGGCTTGGAGTTTTCATCAAAATACTTCTTCGCTTCATCAAAGGACTTGAAACTCATCCAACCACCGTGATCCTTTAACATATTAACGCCCTTGTTCACTGTCTCCTCGGGCACACAAAACCTACATGAATCAACATGAAGTTTCCAAATCCATGTCGGGTAATCAACGTTTAACCAAAACATACCTCAACATAGGAAGGCATGGGTTATAAACCCCCAACCATGATTTGAGGCGTTTTATCTAGCTTGATATTGACAAATCCCATAATATTCGAGCTTCACATCGATCTTCCAGTAGATATTGTTCCTAAGGAAAAAGAACCTCAACTCACTTGATTTCTCAGTGTATGGCTCAACATAGACCTTGGTTACGTTGAGGCGGTTAATCATATTCTTGAAAGATGTAATATTCCCAGCGAAAAAGCTAGTCAGCGATCTGTTCATATCCATAACCTCAAGATCATAATCAGCGAACTCTTGGAGAACAGTATCTCTTGCTTTTACCCGGTTTACGGTACAGATATATGTGAAAATACAGCCACTGAGTAGAAATATAGATATGATTGTTATCCACTGCTTCCGGCTAAAACGATTGATAAACCCCCATCGTATCTGATTTGCAGGAATTTCTTTTCCAAACAACCCGTTTGGATTAATTAATAGCACTATTACCATGAGGGAGATAGTTAAAATGGATCGATATTCTCCAAACCATACACCAATCATCCTCTGAGTCCAAGAAGTACCAAGAATCTCCACGAACCCAATCACTAATGCACCGATAAACGCCCCACGATGACTATCCATACCTCCAAGAATGACAGATGCAAATACAGCAATCATCATCCACGAACCCATTATAGGAGTAACATGAAACCTCATCACCATCACCCCACCTGCAAGACCAGATAATCCTCCAGCTACCATCCACAAACATATTCTATCCTTTACAGGGTTAACACCCTGTACCTGTGCTAAAGATAGGTTCTCCCAAGCAGCTTTGTTAGATAGTCCGAATCTTGTTTTCAGAAACACGTGTCTGAGTAAAAGAAACGATGAGAAAGCTAGAAAAGTAGAAACAAGAAAAGCACTGTCTACCCCGTAATCTTTGTAAATATAATGATAGAGCATCACCGAGGAGTAGTATCGATCCAATATTGTGCGTAGCAGATAGACAAACATCTGAATCAATGCTTCAAAAAGAATACCCAGCCCAATTGTCGCCAATGTAATCTCGACAACACTTCTACCCCGTTTAATCAAGGGTTCAATAATTAAAACCGATATAAACAATGTGAGAACAGCGCCCACCATAAATGCGATAGGGTAACCAAGGTTCAGGTGTAGTCCAAAGACCTCTTTACTAGTATAGGCGCTGTATGCTCCGATTGTGGATATAGCGCCTATTGCAAAGTTTGGTACTTTTGTGGATCTGTACATCAGATAGAAGCCTTGCACTACGAGGATTAACGCGGATGCGTATGTTAGGGTCGCCATCCACATTTGGTTCATTTATACTTTAAACTAACATCGTCAACCATTTAAGGTTAACGAGTTGATTACTCATCCCAATGTTTCTCAATAAAAGATCCTCTTCCAGAACCACTAGAATAGATCTTGTACTGTAACACGTTCTTCTTGTAATAGTCCTGATGATATTCTTCCGCCTTATAGAAGATAGTAAACTCCACAATGCCCGTAACAACAGGCTCATCAAAACGTCCACTTGCATCAAGTAACATCTTTGACTGCTCAGCTTCTACACGCTGAGCCTCATCATGATAAAACACAGCAGTAAGATACTGACTACCACGGTCAACAAACTGACCACCATCATCAGTAGGATCAACGTTCATCCAAAAAACATCAAGCAACTCACCATAACTCACAACATCAGGATCATAATAGACCTGGACAGCCTCAAGATGCCCAGTTTCTCCACGCGAGACCTCCTGATACTTTGGATTAACCGCGGTACCACCAGTATATCCGCTAATTGCCTCAACCACTCCATCAACGGACTCAAAAGCAGCCTCCATACACCAGAAACAACCCCCAGCAAAAGTAGCCACCTCATACTCTGACAGAACAACACTCTCAACTGGAGCTCTACGATAACCAAGTATAGCCCCCATAATTAAGATCAATAAAATAAACGCGATGATTCGCCGTTTCATGGCTTAAAGTTTGAAGTCAAGGGCTGCATATAATGTATTGTTAGACGCGTCCCCCCATAATATGATATAAAACCCTCAAGGCAGCGTTCAACCGCTTGAAATCAACATCATAATACGCTAACTCTCTTGGCTCCATCCTCGTCAAACCCCTTAGAGGTTCATCCTTCCAGATACTACTTAGACTCTGCACCTTTTCTCCCCCTTAAGCCCCCATGGTCTCCTCGATAAGCTCAGCATAAGCCTCCACAAGCTCCCGCCCCATAGGCGCCTGCTCTACCTCGTAGAACCAGCTCAACAAATCATATGGGTTCCAGCCATCAATCCTAGCCCGTATATACCGCATCAGTATCGGGGCAAGCATCTGAGACCTAACCGCATTCCAAACAATATCATTATAGCTGAGAGACTCACCGCGACGCACAGACTGAATCCGGGCAAGCTCATCCTTTAACCCATCATCAACCTTGATCGTGGACACCAATAAGTCACCTAACAGTCACCTAAACAACAAAGAATAATATAACTTTATCCCTAAACGGAACACCAAAAAGTAACCCAAAAAAAATTTTTTCCCAAAGTACCCACCAGTAGACACCAAAAACAATAAAACCCAGCAACCACCAACCACGACATCCACATGATCTACCTCATCATAGCCACCCTCAGCATCACAATACTCAGCCTAACAATGAGAAAAGCAACCCTAAACACAGAAAACCTCTGGGGCGTAATCCTAGGCAACTACCTAACCGCCGCCATACTCACAGCAGCCATCACAATCACCTCACCACAAACTACTCCCACCCCATTCACCCTAGCACTAGGCGCCATAACAGGCATCACATACACCGCCGGCATGTACCTAAACCTCACCCTCATGGGAAAACGAGGCGCAGCCATTACATCAAGCATGATCCAACTAGCAGTAATCATACCCATCACCACCAGCGTACTATTCTACGGAGAAACAATAACCACCACACAACTCACAGGCATACTACTAGCAATCACAAGCCTACCCCTCCTAGCATCAAAACCAAACCAAAAATTAGAGATCGACAAAACAATCCTCCCCATGATACTACTAACAATACTAGTCGTAGGATTCAGCCAAACATCATCAAAAATACTCATACAAAGCGGACTAGAAACCCAAAACAACTACTTCTTCCTCGCCATATTCACATCAGCAAGCCTACTAGTAGCACCAATCGCCTACCGAAACAGAAACCAGATCAAACCTACAGATGCAACCTACGGCATAGGAGTAGGCACATTCAACCTACTCAGCAACAGAGCACTACTACTAGCACTAACCACACTACCCGGAGCCATCGTATTCCCAGTAAGCAGCGCAGGCTCATTACTCATGGTAACAATAGCAGCAATAATCCTATTCAAGGAAAAAACCTCACGCGCCAACATCACAGGCATAATAATGACACTGATAGCAGTCATACTCATCAATATCTAGCCTTAAATCCAATCAAACACCCGTCTAACTATGACACTCAAAGTAGGCATAGCCAAACACCCCTACAACGGACACCTCCACGCAAAAGAAATCGACCCCCACGCCACAGCAATGGAAGAAGGACTCACACAGCTACTAGAAAACCTAGACTGCGAGATCGCAGACTACCAAGAAAGCTACCTAACATCAGAGGAAGAAAAAACCTACGGCGCACGCTACAGAATGGCACTAAGCAGCAACCACGGCGCAGACCAAGTCGCAACCATGATCAAAAAAGACCTATTCCCCATCGGAATCCTAAGCAACTGCACAAACCTCATGGGAATGCTAGCAGGACACCAACGCTCAGGACCAACATGGAAACCCCAGAGAGTCGGACTCGTCTGGATGGACGCCCACGGAGACTTTAACACACCAGAAACAAGCCTCAGCGGCATGGTAGGAGGAATGCCAGTAGCCATCAGCACAGGACTCTGCCTACACCACATCAGAAACGTAGTAGGGCTAAACCCACCACTACCAATGAGCTACGTAACCATGCTAGGAGTACGCGATCTCGACCCACTCGAACAGCACCTCATCGACACCTACGGAATACACCAGATAACAGTAGAAGACGTACAGAAACAGTCACCAAGGATAGAGCAAGAGATCAAACGCCTCGTAGCACTTACAGACATCATCTACATCCACGTAGACCTAGACGTACTGGACCCAGAGTACATGCCCGGACACATGACACCAGCACCCGGAGGAATCACGGCCGACGAACTCAAAACCACGATGACCACCATATTCAAACACCCAAAAGTCCGAGGATTAGGATTAGCATCATACCCATCAGAAAACGACACAGAAAAAATAGGACTACAAAGCATCCACAAGATAATCGAAGGCGCGGTACTAGGCTACAAAGCTAGATAATCTCGCCTTCCCTTAAACTATACAACTCGTGAATATTCCCATCGGGATCAGCAAAGAACGCAGTCATCCTACCCCAAGGCATCATCACAGGCGGAGTAACAGGAGTAGCTCCCTTACCTATTATATCATCATAAGCTACACCGACAGCTTCAGGATCAGACAGTGGAAACGCCAGTTCAAGCCTTTGCCCTTTCTTCTCTATGCGATACGATTGATGCTGTGTGGCGTCAAACATTACATCATCGGTTGTAATTGCAAATCTTACGCCCTCATTTCTGAACTCAACGTAGCCCTCAAGCTCCTCAATACACTCAAAACCAAGTACCTCTCGGTAGAAATTCTTCATCTCAGACAATTTACTGGTTACAACCGTGATTAACCCTATTCTATTCATATCATAAGACAGGAAATCATAGAATATAGCATTGATGCCACATTAGGAAACTATATAATCACTCGTTCAAGAATGAAAAAAGGTGATAAAATGAGCACAGAAAACGTACTAAAAGCAATGAAAGAAGCTGGAAAACCAGTCAGGCCCGGTGATATAGCGAAAACCTTGGGCATCGAAAGCAAGGAAGTATCTAAAGCAATCAAAGAGCTCAAGAAAGAAGGAAAAGTTCACTCACCAAAGCGCTGTTATTACGCGCCAACCGAGTAGACGCCTTCCTCTACAAGCAAATCATAGGCGAGTCCTGTGGCTTCCCGGATATACAGTTTACATTTATTTTTCCACATGTTTTCTGAGTCAAACACTTTGTATTCTTCAGGATTATCCAAGTCTACGCCAAGTAACTCAGTACAGTTAAAAGACGGATGAAAACCCATCCAGCGATCAAGAATCAAACGACTATACCAATACGGTTTACGATCACCAGCAACAGGCGTACTCCGCCCAAACCATAACCCCAACCCAAGAATCGCACCAGAAACAGCACCACATATCTGACTAGTACGAGCAACACCAGCAGCCAACCCAGATGCAATACCCGGAATATACTCAGAATCAAGACCCTTCAAGTCTGCAAGCGCATTAAGCACAGACTCCACACATAGAAAACCTTGATCAGCATAACTAATCGCTTGTTCAACTACTTCTTCACGGTTCATCAACTCACCACGGTAAACCTATACACGGTTTTCTCGATATACCTTTCTCCCGGACGAAGAATAGTTGAGGGAAACTCTGGTTTATTCGGAGAATCTGGATAAAACTGGGTCTCCAAGCAAAGACCAGACCTAAAACCAATAACCCCATTGCGT